>JAESFZ010000061.1_pt1 | contig 365241 bp, 362 predicted proteins | sample 9269561 | NCBI WGS metagenome assembly JAESFZ01 (sample SAMN14515552, study PRJNA621657) | algae metagenome | isolation source: Tildeniella nuda ZEHNDER 1965/U140 and co-occurring heterotrophs from wet... | place: Switzerland: Stansstaad, Zurih | collected 1965-01-01
GCGAAGGCATGCGCCCCCCATGGGTGTCTCGACTTCGCTCGACACAAGCGGCTAGGGTGGGTTTTCCGGTAGCGGAGGAGGGCGCACAATTGGCCCGCTTGATCCTGTTCAACAAGCCTTGGGGCGTGCTGTCGCAATTCACCGACAAGGGCACGACCGTGCCCGCGGATGGCCCGCGCGCGACCTTGTCCGACTATATCGACGTGCCCGGCGTCTACCCTGCCGGCCGCCTCGACCGCGACAGCGAGGGCCTGCTGATCCTGACCGACGACGGCGCGCTGCAGGCGCGGATCTCGTCGCCGAAGCACAAGATGCCCAAGACCTATCTGGCGCAGGTCGAGGGCGAACCCGGCGAAAACGCGCTCGCAGCGCTCCGCCGCGGCGTCACCCTCAACGACGGCCCGACCCGCCCCGCGACCGTCCGCCGCATCGACCCGCCGGCGCTCTGGGACCGCGACCCCCCGGTCCGCTACCGCAAGAGCGTCTCCGACAGCTGGCTCGAACTCACCATCACCGAAGGCCGCAACCGCCAGGTCCGCCGCATGACCGCCGCGGTCGGCTTGCCCACGCTGCGGCTGGTGCGGTGGCGCATCGGAGGGTGGGAGATCGGGGATTTGGGGTTGGGGGCGTGGCGGGAGGTTCCGCGATAAGAGTTTGGCTTTCACGATAAATGTCAACGCCAATGCAAATTGGTTGAATGTTTCCACCTTGTTCCGATTCGGTGAAGCGATAAAGTACCGAATGAGAATGGGGATAAGAGGGGCACGAAATGGCGATCGCAGCTCGCTGGACAGAGGATCAGACGAAGCGCGCACTCTATCTCTATTTTCAGCTTCCCTTTGGACAGCTGCACCAAAAGAATCCCGAGATCATCGAACTAGCGGCCGCGCTTGGTAGAACGCCTTCGTCGATCGCAATGAAGCTCGCGAATTTCGCGAGTCTCGATCCCAAGATCATAGAAAGTGGAAGGAAGGGGTTGGATGGAGCCTCTGCTTTAGACCGCAAAATTTGGGACGAGTTCCATAGCGACTGGACGAAGCTGGTTACGGAGGTGGGCACGCGTGAGGGAGCATCGCCGTCGTCTCAGAACAAGGTCCGCGAAGCACCCTATGAGTTCAAATACGAACCGCCCGGTGGTCTGACGACGGCGCGCGCGGAAATCGAGCGTCGTGTCGGCCAAACCTTTTTCAGGCGGGCTGTGTTGGCGAATTTTGATGACACGTGCGGCGTAACGGGCGTCGCGGAACCGCGCCTGCTGGTGGCCAGTCATATCTCGTCGTGGAGCGATGACGTTTCAAACCGCCACAATCCACGAAATGGGCTGTGCCTTTCGGCTACCTTTGATCGCGCATTCGACCAATTTCTTATGACCGTCATGCCTGACTTAACCGTTCGGCTGTCAGCGCAGCTTTTAGAAAGCGGTAACCCCCAAACTCGGGCCTATTTTGCACCGTACGAGGGAGTAAGATTGCGACAGCCCAGTCGTTTGGCTCTCGATGCGCAATTGCTTGCGGCGCACAACGAACGCTTCGTTCTGTAGGCCAAGAAACAGCTAACCCGCTTTCCGCTTCGTCGCGGTCGTTCCGCTTGCGATGAATATCTGATGGTCGCTAGGCCGCCAGCATTTCGATGGCATAATCGCCCCACTGATCGGCCATCGCAGCAGCGATTCCCGGAAAGAAACGGCTACGCTCTTTCCATCGATCCGGGCTTGGAGAGGCGTGGTGAACCCGCGGCTCTCGACCGTCGACGATATTGGTTGGAACTAGAGGTGGCAGATTCTTTAGCCAGAAGCAGGTCCGTTTTGTTTCTCCATGACCGAATTGCCATGGCTGAACGCTTTGGGTTGCCTCGGCGTAGTTGACGATCCGTTCTTTGGCGTGGCGATGCATGACCGGATTCTCCACACAGATTCTCTCAATCGGTGCATTCCAAAAAACCGAGAATAGCTCTGCGCCTTCGTCCAGTTCGCGCCACATATCTTCCAAAGTTCGGCCGGGAGGCGGGGCGTGCAGCCAGCGGACCCCGCTGTTGCAAAGCCGCGTGCACGGCGGATGGGCGACGATCAGTAAATCCCAGCCATCTTCGAGCACCTCACGAGCGTCGCCGGTGATATGCCGGTTGCTTCCGTCCTCGGCAGGTAAAAGGTCACAAGACCAAGCATCGTGACCGCGATCGAGAAAGGCGTTGCGAACGGTGCCGGAGAACTCGCAGGCGATCAGTACCTTCAATTTTCGTTCCTTCGTGGAAGTGTGACCACCACTAATATCAACTCACTCGGTGGGAACAAGTAAGAAACAAACCAGGAATAAACGCAGGTAATCTCCGGAGCTTCGGCAGGCTTCCATTAATTCGCTCCCCTATCGAATTCCTGTCCAATTGCGGATGGGCAGCGGGACGATTGTCTAGGGCTAGAACAAACCATAAACAAAATCCTTTCCTAAAAAACTTCGCTCGGTCATATCCTGTCCGATTCGCCTTCCCGGCTTCGCCCGGGCGGGCTTCGGCGGGCAGGAGGGCGACAGCTATGCAGAACCGGACACCGATTGCGGCGGAGGCGCGGGCGCCGTTGCCCGACTTTACGCCGGTGCCGCGCAAATATCGGCACGACGGGTGGACGCCCGAGCGGCAGAAGGCGTTTATCGCGGCGCTCGCCGATACGGGGTCGGTCAGCCGCGCCGCGGCGATGGTCAATATGGCGCAGACGAATTGCTATACGCTGCGGCGCGCGGCCGGGGCGGAGAGCTTTCGGCGCGCGTGGGAGGCGGCGCTCGATTTCGGGGTCGCGCGGCTGAAGGATATCGCCTTCGAACGCGCGATCGACGGCTATCTGGTGCCCGTCTTCGTCGCGGGCAAGCTGATGGGGTTCCGCCGCAAGCATAATGACGCGCTGCTGATGTTCTGCCTGCGTCACTACGGGCAGGACGCGGGCGGCAAGCGCACGACGATCAACTATTTCTCGACGCGCGCCAGTGCAGGGGCGGGCGCCGCGGTCGCGGGGAACGGCGAGGGCGGCGCTGCGGGGGCCGCGGGCGCGGTGGCGGAGGCCTCGACGACGACGGTGCGGACGGTGATCCACGGGCCCTCGGCCGCGGCCGGGACGAACGGCGACGGGGTGGCGGCGCAGGATGACGCCGCGGCGCTGCTGGAGGGGTTCGAGGGGGTGGCGCTCGACGCGCGGGCCGAGGCCGAGATCGGCGCGGCGCTGCTCGCGCTCGCCGCACGTCACCGCGCGCTGATCGCCGCGGCCGACGAAGGCGGGCCCGAGGGCATCGCGGCGCAGATCGACGATCCGGGGGTCGAGCTGGTGCGGCTGGGCGAGCGGGGCGCGCCCTTTTACGGGCCGCTGCAGCCGTTCGAGGGGCCCGCCGATGCCGAACCGGTGCAGCGCTTCGCGGGCGAGGCCGACTGGGTTTCGGCGGGGGACGATATTCCCGAGGGCTATCGCGAATGGATCGAGGCGGCCGAGGCGCGCGGCGAGGCGGTGCCCGCGGTGCCGCTGGCGCCGGTTGTGGCGGACGGGGTGGCCGAGGTGAAGAAGCGGCCTTCGTGGCGGCAGGCGCGGAAGGCGAAGGGGGAGGGGTGATCCTCCCTGTGCCGAAGGCATGGGGAGGTGGCAGCGCGAAGCGCTGACGGAGGGGCTTTCGCGCGGCCCCTCCACCACTCGCTTCGCGAGCGGTCCCCCTCCCCATGGCTTCGCCACAGGGAGGATCATCTCGTTAGAAGTCCGGTAGGGTCTGGCTCGCGAAGCCCCAGCCCTTGAGGTCGGCTCCCGCGGCGCGTTCGAGCAGCTCGTCCGCGTCCTTGATCGTCCAGGCGCCGGCCTTGGTCACCTCGGCGAGCGCGTCCCAGCCGATCGGCACCGCGACGGGGGCGCTTTCGCGGGCGCGGGCGGAGTAAGGGAGGATGGCGGTGCTGCCGCGCTGGTTGCGCAGGTAATCGATGAAGATCTTGCCCTTGCGCTTGGCCTTGCTCATCGTCGCGATGAAGCGGTCGGGTTCGGCCATGCTGAGCGCCTCGGCGAAGCGTTTCGAGAAATCCTTGTGCGCGTCCCAGCTGTGGCCGGGGTCGAGCGGGACGACGACGTGCACGCCCTTGCCGCCCGAGAGCATCGCGAAGCTGATGAGGCCGATGTCGGCGAGCTGGCGGCGGATGTCGGTCGCGGCCTTCTTCACGTCGGCGAAGGCGAGGCCCTCGTCGGGGTCGAGGTCGAAGACCATGCGGTCGGGTTTTTCGAGCGCGCCGACATGGCTGCCCCAGCCGTGGAATTCGATCGTGCCCATCTGGACGCAGGCGAGCAGGCCGTCGGCGTCGTCGACATAGAGATAATCCTCGTGCCCGCCGTCCTTTTCGCGGATCGGGACGTGGTGGACATGGTCGCCGAACGAACCCGAGTCGTGCTTCTGGAAGAAGCATTTCTTCGCGCGCCCCTGCGGGCAGCGGACGAGGCTGATCGGGCGGCGCGCGGCGTGGGCGAGCATCAGCGGGGCGACGGCTTCATAATAGTCGGCGAGGTCGCCCTTGGTCGCCTTGGCCTCGGGGAAGATGATGCGGTCGCGGCTGCTGATCGCCACGTCGGATTCGGGTGCGGGGGCGGGTTGCTGCTTTTCGGGGGTCACGTCCTTTGCCTCCTTGTCGCTGCGCAGGCCGAGGAAGCTCGCGTGGCGGACCGAGCCGCTCGCGGTAAACTCTGCGAAGGCGATTTCGGCGACGAGATCGGGTTTGAGCCAGTGGACCTTGCGCGCGGTCGCGGGGTCGACGGCGAGCGGGGCACTCTTGCGTTCGAGCCGCGCGAATTTCTGCGCGAGGTCGGCCATGGTCGCGGCGTCGAAGCCGGTGCCGACATTGCCCTTGTAGACCAGCTTCCCCTTCTCGCGCTGCGCGAGGAGCAGCGAGGCGAAGGGACGCGCCTTGGTGGACGAGGGGGTCCAGCCGACGACCACGAACTCCTGGCGGCGGGTGCATTTGACCTTGACCCAGCTCTTGGTGCGGCGACCGAGGTAAGCCGCGTCGGCGCGTTTGGAGATGATGCCTTCCTGCGCCGCGCCGCACATCGCGGCGTAGAGCTTCTCGCCCGCGCCGATGACATGGTCGGCGACCGCGATGGGGGGGCGGGCGTCGCGGAGCAAAGCTTCGAGGCGCTCCTTGCGTTCGAGATTGCCGAGTTTGGCGAGCGATTTGCCGTCGGCTTCGAGCAGGTCGAAGGCGAAGAAGTGGAGGGGGGTGCCCTCGTCCTGCGCGCCGTGGCCGCGCTTGAGCACCGCCTGCAGCGAGGAGAAGTCGGGGTTGCCGTCCTGGCCATAGGCGACGATCTCGCCGTCGATCAGGCAGGGCGACAGATCGAGCGCGGCGATGTGGCGGACGAGCGGGGCGAACTTGTCGGTCCAGTCGAGGCCGTTCCTCGTGTAGGCGCGCACATCGTCGCCCGCGGCGGCGATTTCGGCGCGGTAGCCGTCATATTTGATCTCGTGGAACCAGCCGTTGCCCGTCGGCACGGCGTCGACGAGTGTCGCAAGCTGGAGCGGGCGGAACTTGGGCGGCTTGCCTTTGGGTTTGGCCTTGGCGACCTTGCGGTTATGCGCGGCGGCGGCGGCCATTTTTTTCGCGAAGGCCTGGCCCTTGGCGCCTTTCAGCGACTGCTCGCCGCCGGTGTCGCCCGCGATCTCGGCCATGGTGCGGCCGGTAAGCACGCTCTTCAGCTGGCGGCCGACGAGGTCGTCGCTGCCGCCCGCATAAGCGTCGTCCACCTTGCGCAGCAGCCAGTTCTCGCGCTTTTCGCCGGGGCGCGGCTTCATGCGGACGAGCAGCCATTCGCCCTTCATGCGTGTCCCGTCGAGGATGAAGTGGAGATGGCCCTTTTCGATATCCTGCGCGCTCTTGCCTTCGATCGGCGTCCATGTGCCGCGGTCCCAGAGCATCACGCTGCCGCCACCATATTCGCCCTTGGGGATCACGCCCTCGAAATCGGCGTAGCTCATCGGATGGTCTTCGGTGCGCACCGCGAGGCGCTTGTCGGCGGGGTCGGCGCTGGGGCCCTTGGTCACCGCCCAGCTCTTGAGCACGCCATCGACCTCGAGCCGGAAGTCGTAGTGCAGCCGCGTCGCGTCGTGCTTCTGGACGATGAAGCGGTCGCCGGTGCCCTTGGCGACCTTGCCCGCGGGCTCGGGGGTCAGCTTGAAATCGCGCTTGGCGTTGTACTGGGCGAGGGGATCGGCGCGCGCCATGTCAGGCGCTTTTGCGCGCCGGCGTCTTCTTCGCCGGGGCCTTTTTGGCGGGCGCCTTCTCCTCCTCGGCCGCCGGCGCCTTCTTCTTGCCGTCGACCGAGGCTTTCAGCGCTGCCATCAGGTCGATGACGTTCGACCCGTGCGACACCGGCGCGGGCTCCTCGACATCCTCGAGCACGCGCTTGCCCTTTGCCTTCGCCTTTTTAGCGATCACGCGTTTCAAGGCATCGACATAATGATTGTGGTAATCCGAGGCGTCGAATTTGCCGCTCTTTTTGTCGATCAGCGTCGCGGCGAGGTCGAGCAGGTCGGCGTCGGGCTTGCTATTGCCGACGTCGCGGAAATAATTGGCCGCCTTGTTGACCTCGTCGGCGTAGCGCAAAACTTCGAGCAGCAGCCCGCGGCCGCAGGGGCGGAGGCCCACGAGCTGCTCCTGCCCGCGCACCGACAGCTGGCCGAGCCCGACCTTCTTCGATTTGCGGAGCGCCTCGCGCAGCACGATATAGGCCTCTTCGGCGAGCTCGTCGGCGGGGACGACATAATAGGGCTTGGCATAATAGAGGATGTCGATCTCGCCCGCGTCGACGAACTGGACGAGTTCGAGCGTGCGCTTGCTCTCGAGCTTGACCGCCTCGATCTCCTCCTCGTCGAGCAGGACATAATTGCCTTTCGACGTCTCGTAACCCTTGACGATGTCGTCGGTGTCGATCGCGCCGATGCCGGGCACGACCTTCTCATATTTGACCGGCTTGCCGCTCGGTTCGTGGATCTGGCGGAAGCTGATCGCCGCGCCCGACTTGGTCGCCGGATAGATTTCGACGGGGATCGACACGAGGGCGAGGCGGATCTGTCCCTTCCAATAGGCGCGTGCGGCCATGGCTTTCCCTTTCGCGGTTATGCGAGTCCAAATGATCGGAGCGCGCTGCGGTTCCCGTGCTGCGGCGCAGCAGGACGGCTTGCATCGGCGCGGGCTTTGGGGGAAGCTGCCGGACTCGATGCGAGGGAGGCAGGCATGACGACGGCGGTCGACACGGCACCCAGCGGACGCCCCGGCGTGACGCTGCCCGCGCGGCCCGAGCCGCTGATCGTCGATCCGGCGAGCACCGCGGTCGTGGTGATCGACATGCAGAATGCCTATGCGTCGAAGGGCGGCTATGTCGACCTCGCGGGCTTCGACATTTCGGGCGCCGCGGGCGTCATCGGGCGGATCGCGCAGGTACTGGATGTGGCGCGCGGCGCGGGCATGCCGGTGGTGTATCTGCAGAACGGCTGGGACGCGGATTATGTCGAGGCGGGCGGACCGGGATCGCCCAATTGGCACAAGTCGAACGCGCTCAAGACGATGCGCGCGCGGCCCGAACTTTCGGGGCAATTGCTGGCGCGCGGCGGCTGGGATTATGAGCTGGTCGAGGCGCTCGCACCGCAGCCGGGCGACATCCGCCTGCACAAGACGCGCTATTCGGCCTTCTTCAATTCGCAGCTCGACAGCACATTGCGCTCGCGCGGCATCCGCACGATCGTCTTCGTCGGCATCGCGAGCAATGTCTGCGTCGAATCGACGCTGCGCGACGCCTTCCACCTCGAATATTTTGCGGTGATGGTCGAGGATGCGACGCATCACCTCGGCCCCGATTATGTGCGCGACGCGACCGTCTATAATGTCGAAAAATTCTTTGGCTGGGTGAGCAATGTCGCCGACTTCTGCGGCAGCATCGGCCAGCGGCCCCGAGGAGAAGAATAGTGCCTTTCGAACCGATCAACCCGCCGCAATTCCCGACCCCGATCGCGCCCTATTCGGCCGGCGCGAAGGCGGGAAACACCGTCTATGTCTCGGGCGTGCTGGCGCTTGGCGAAGGCGGAGCGGTGCTCCACGTCGGCGACGCCGCCGCGCAGACGCGGCATGTGCTCGACGTCATCAAGATCACGCTCGAGGCCGCGGGGGCGACGCTCGAGGACGTCGCGATGAACCATATCTTCCTCAAGGATTTCGCCGATTATGCCGCGTTCAATGCGGTCTATGCCGAATATTTCCCGGGCGCGAAGCCGGCGCGCTATTGCATCAAGGCCGAGCTGGTGAAGGCGGACTGCCTCGTCGAGATCGCGAGCGTCGCGCACATTGGCTGAGGCGGCGGGCCTTTATTATGAAATCCATGGCGCGGACGATGCGCCGCCGCTGATCCTGTCGTCGGGACTGGGCGGATCGGCGAGTTACTGGGCGCCCAATCTGGAGGCGCTGACCAGGGAATGTCGCGTCCTTCTATACGATCATCGCGGGACCGGGCGCAGCGATCGGGCCGAGACCGGCGCCTTTCCGATGATGGCTTGGGCCCGGGACATCCTCTTCTTGATGCAGGCAACAGGGATCGAGCGAGCGGACATCGTCGGCCATGCTGCGGGCGCCGTCGCCGGGCTCGCGTTGGCGGCCTGGCAGCCTGAACGGGTCGCGCGGCTGGTCATGGTGAACGGCTGGTCCCGGCCCGATCCGCATTTCCTGCGCTGCTTTGATGCCCGTCTTTTGCTGCTGCGCCATGCCGGGCCGGAAGCGTATCTGCGGGCGCAGCCCATTTTCCTCTATCCGGCGAACTGGATATCGGCCAACGATGCGGTGTTGAACGCCGAATTGGCGCACCAGCTTTCGGTCTTTCCCACGAACGAGATGCTGGAGACGCGTATTGCAGCGCTGCGAGACTTTGATCTCGACGAGCGGCTGTCGCAGTTCGATTTGCCGGTTCTATTGCTCGCTGCCGCCGACGATATGCTGGTCCCGTCGCTCTGTTCGCGGCGACTGGCCGAGCGCCTTCCCAATGGCCAGCTCGCCATGATGGATTGGGGCGGCCACGCCTGCAACGTCACCGATCCCGAGACTTTCAACCGCGTCGTCCTCGATTTCCTCAGGAGATAAGCCATGCAAGTCGGCGTCTTTGTCCCCATCAACAACAATGGCTGGCTGATCAGCGAAAACGCCCCGCAGTATATGCCGAGCTTCGACCTGAACAGGCAGATCGCGCAGAGCGCCGAGAAGCACGGGCTCGATTTCCTGCTGTCGATGATCAAGCTGCGCGGTTTCGGGGGGAAGACCGAATTCTGGGAATATGGGCTGGAGAGCTTCACGCTGATGGCGGGGCTCGCCGCGGTGACCGAGAAGATCAAAATCTATGCGACGTGCCCGACGCTCGTCATCCCGCCGGCGTTCGCGGCGCGTATGTGCAACACGATCGACAGCATCAGCCACGGGCGCTTCGGGCTCAACCTGATCACCGGCTGGCAGCGCCCCGAGTACAGCCAGATGGGGCTGTGGCCGGGCGACGAGCATTTCCGCAACCGCTACCAGATGCTCGATGAATATGCCCGCATCCTGCGCGAATTGTGGGAGACCGGGCGGAGCGATTTCAAGGGCACTTATTATCAGATGGACGACTGTCTCGTCCGGCCCAAGCCCGAGGGCGATATGAAGATCATCTGCGCGGGCTCGTCGGACGAGGGGCTCGCCTTCTCGGCGCAATGGGCCGATTATGCCTTTTGCCTCGGCAAGGGCGTGAACACCCCGACCGCCTTCGCCTTCAACAATGAGCGGCTGGCGGTCGCGACCGCGAAGACCGGGCGCGACGTGTCGGTGTTCGTGCTGGTGATGATCATCGCCGCCGAGACCGACGAGGAAGCGATGGCGAAATGGAAGTCGTACAACGACGGGGTCGATGTCGCGGCGATCTCGTGGCTGATCGACCAGGGCGCCGCCGACAAGCATAACGCCACCACCAACGTCCGCCAGCTCGCCGCGCCCGAGGGGGCGGTGAACATCAATATGGGGACGCTGGTCGGCAGTTACGAAAGCGTCGCGCACATGCTCGACGAAATGGCCGAGGTGCCGAACACCGGCGGCGTGCTCCTCACCTTCGACGATTTCATCGAGGGCGTGGAGGCGTTCGGCACGCGCATCCAGCCCCTGATGAAAAGACGCCGCTGACCGGAATTCGGAAGATCAGGTGCGGCGGGCCTTCATCGCCCAGCCGACGGCGAGCACGGGGATCGCAAGCGCGGTCCAGGCCGCGCCGTCGCGCCAGCCATCGCCGGTGAGCGCGACGACGAGCCCGGCGATGCTGACGAGCGCGAGCAGCAACGGCATGGCGAAGATCGAGCGGAGGCCGCGGCGCGCGCTCATTCGGCGGGCACCAGATCGCCGCCGCTCTCGACCTCGCGCACCAGCGCGTCGGTGCCGCTGCGGCGCTTGCCGAGCCACAGATAGAGCCCCGAGCCGAGCACGATCATCGTGAAGAGGGTGAGGATCGCCCAGAGCAGCTTGAGTGGCAGTCCGCCATAGTCGCCGAAGTGCAGCGGCTGCGACAGCGCGAGCGCCTTGGTGTACCAGGGCATCGGACGCGCGTCGGTGAACTCGCCCGTCTCGGCGTCGATCAGCGCCGAAGTGAGCAGCCTTTCGGTGAGCGGGGTGTCGCCCTGGAAGAACACCGCATAATGATGCTTGCTGCTGAACGCGCCGCCGGGGAAGGCGATGAACTGCGGGTTGTTGCCGGGGATTTCGGCGCGCGCGGCCGCCATCGCCCTGTCGATCGAGCCATAGCGTTCGGGCGGCACCGCGCCCTTGCCGGCATAGGCTTTGGTCATCGCGGCAAGCTCGGTCATCTGCCAATACTGGAAGATCGGGGTCGCGAGCGCGTTGATCACGCCCGTCGCGCCGACGACGGTCATCCACGCGAGCGCGACGATGCCGAGCAGATTGTGATAGTCGAGCCATTTGAGCCGCGTGCTGCGCGACGTCCGGAGCGTACCGAAATCGAGCTTCTTCATGAAGGGCGCGTAGAGCACGACGCCCGACACGATCGCGATCACGAAGAACAGCCCCATCAGCCCGAGGAACAGCATGCCGGGCAGCCCGAGGAACATGTCGGTGTGGAGCTCGAGGATGAAGTGCATCACGCCGCTCTCGTCGACCGCGCCGGTCGCCGCGCCCGTCGAGCGGTCGAAGAGCTGGATCGTCATGTCCTCGGCGGGCGAGTCCGGCCGCGGCGCGGTGGTGATCGTCATCGACGGCTGGTCGTTGTCGAACGCCATGAACACCGGCACCTCGCCCGGCCGCGCGGCGAGCGCCTTCGCGAGCATTTCGTCGAGCGTGCGCAGGCCCGGAGCCTCGCCCGAGGATCCGACGCCGGGCATGCCATAGGCCGGCGTCTCCTCGGTCAGCGCGTCGATCTCGTCGTGGAAGATGAGCGGCAGGCCGGTGATGCACAGCATCAGCAGGAAGGCGGTGCAGACGATGCTCGTCCATTTGTGGATCAGGAACCATGTCCGGATGGTCGACCGTTGCATGATGGAGCGCGCGCCTGAGTTTATTGCGAAAGGTTATCAATAATGTCCCTATGCGATGCCCCGGATATGGCAAGCTTTTTCGGGTTTCGGGACCCATCGCCGGGCATGCGGTCGGCGCAAGGACCGGTTAACCCTCTTTTCACGGGCGCTCCCTATGGCAGGAGAGGAGGGACCACTCGACGATCGGCGGTCCCTATGCACATGGCGCAGGAAATGCAGCGACTGCGCGCCGAACATGCGGCGCTCGATACGCTGTCGCGCTTCCTGATGACCCTCGTCGCCGATCCCGAGCCCCCGCGCCCGACCGAGCTCGCCTCGGTGCGCGGCATGTTCCGCGACACGCTGGTGCGCCACCTGAAATGCGAGGATTGGGCGCTCTATCCGCGGCTGAAGGCGAGCGGCGATCCCGAGCTGGCGCAGCTCGCGCGCGAGTTCATCCATGAAATGGGGCATATCGCCGAAGAGTTCACCGCCTATGATGCGCGCTGGTCGCCCGAGCGCGTTGCGAGCGACTGGCCGGGTTTCTGCGCCGAGACGGCGGCGGTGCTCGACGCGATCGCGATGCGGATCGAGCGCGAGGAGGACGAACTCTATCCGGCTGCCGAGCAATATGACGAGCCCGTCGCCCGCCGCGCCGCGGTGCGCTGAGGTCAGGGGCGCAGCGACAGCGTCCAGTTGAAGGCGACGCGCCAGCCCTGGTCGAACCCCGGTACCGGCTGGTCCCATGCGTCGGCGACCTCGACCCCGATGCTCGCGCGCTCGGCGTAGGACAGGCGAACCCCGCCGCCCCAGCTGCCGAGGCTGAAGTCGGTGCGCGGCTGCAGCGGCCGCGCGAGCAGGGTGACGTCGGCATAATCGGCGAAGCCATAGACTTCGCTCTTCGCGAAGCGGCCCTGTTTCAGCGGGCGCCACGCGAGTTCGGCGAAGCTCGCGACGCCGCGGTCGCCGTTCACCAGCCCGTCGTCGAAGGCGCGGCCGAAGCTCGCGCCGCCGACGCTGAAGCGCTGCGCCGCGGGAACGCGGTCGCCGGTCCAGCGCCCGGTCGCGGCGAGGCGCAGCACCGCCTGCTTGCCGAGCGCCCGATTGGCCTCGACCCCCGCGTCGAGCGCGGTGAAGCCTTCCTCGCCGACCGCGGGATCGACGCGCGCGCCGCCGAAGTCGAGCCCCTTGGCGAGCGCGAGCCGCGCGCCGAGGCTGGTGCGTTCCTCGGTCAGGCGAAAGGCGAGCGCAGCGTTCGCGGTCCAGGTCTTTTCGGCGGCGAGGGTCGAGCCGAAGAGCGCGTTCTTCGAATCGAGCCAGTCGAGCCGCACGGTCGCGATGAGATTGCGCCGGGTACCGCGCACCACCGGGTGACTGACCGCGGCGCCCGCGCTCCACGCGTCGCCGTCGATCGCGAGCCCCTTGGGCCGGGTGCGCAGCGCGGCAAGCGAGACTTCGGCGCGCGTTCCGCCGGCGCCGAGCGGGCTCGAATGCGCGAGCGAGGCGTAGAGCAGGGATTTCAGGTTCACCGCCGCGGCGCCATTGATCCGCGTCTCGTCGCCGCTGCGCAGCAGGCTGTACCCCTTGGCATTGGCCTCGACGATGCCGTCGTCGACGAAGGGGCTGGTGCGCGTGGTGAAGCCGAAGCCGATCGTCGGGCGTTTCGCGTCGACCTTGAGGTCGAGCGTCACCGCGCCGGGATCGGCGCCGAGCGACAGGCTGGGGGTGACGGTGACCCCTGGGATATCGCCGATATTGCCGAGCGCGCGCTCGAAGCGGCGGCGCGGCAGCGCCCCGGCGCCGGGAAGCGGCGCGGCCATTTTGGCGATCAGCGGCGCGGGGCCGCCCTTGCTCTCGCCGCTCAGCGTGACCCCCGCGATATAGCCCTCGGCCGAGGCGACGGTGACGATGCCGCCCGCAAGATCCTGTTCGGGGATGGCGAGGGTGAAGAGCGCGACGCTCGAGCGGTTGTAGGCCCTGGTCATCGCGGCGGCGAGTTTTGCCAGATTGTCGGCCGACGCGGGTTTGCCGATGAATTTCTGCGCGGCTCTGGCGACATTGGCGGGGACGCCCGCGCCGACGAAGCGGATCTCGCGGATCGTGACGTCGGGGCGCGCGCCGAGTTCGACCTTGCCCGTCGCGAGGGGCGGCGCCTTGGGATCGGGGAGCGGGTCGCGGCGGTCGGTAGTGGGCGACAACGGCGCGCGGTCGCCGAGCGGGTTGGCGGCCGGCTGGGCCGCCTGCGTGGCGGTGGCGAGGGCCAAGGCCCCCGCGACCGCCGCACAGAAGCGATGCGAACGCAGCATCGCGCGGGCTCACTGGCCCTTGGGCTTGCCGAGGCCGCCGAGCGCCCCGGTCACCGTGCCGGTCAGCCCGGTGACGACATTGGTGCCGCCGGCACTGCTGCCGCCCGCGGGCGTTCCCTTGATCTCGCCGAGCTTGCCGGTGACCCCGGTGACGAGATTGCCGACCAGCGCGGTCGGCTGGCCCGCGGCACTGCCGGTGCCGTGGCTGCCCAGCCCGCCGAGCAGCGAGCCGCTGCCCTGACCGAGCGTGACGAGCTGGCCGCCCGAGCCGACCCCGACGGTGAGCAGCGAGCCGGTCTTCTGGCCGGGCGAGAGGATGCTCGCGCCGATCAGCGGCGACGCGCCGGGCGATCCGACGACGGTCGCCTTGCCGATCGTCGCGGTGACCAGCTGTCCCGGCGCGGCGGCGAGGCCGTCGACCAGATATTGCTTGCCCTCGCCGGTCTGGACCAGGCTGACCCCGGTCGCCTTGACGACGCCGATGACGGTGCCGACGAGTGGGGTGCTGCCGGGCAATTTGCCGTCGACCGCGCTCGCGAGCAGCAGGCCCTTGTCGGCGACGACATTGACCAGGCTGCCCGACTTGATGAGAACGCCCGAGATGACGGGGTTGGTCGCGCGGGGATCGCCCGTGTTGGCGAGCAGCCCGGTGCCCGCGAGACCGCCGGGACCGACGAGGCCGCCGACCGCGAGCGCGCCGGCATTGCCCAGGCTGACGCCATTGGCGCCGGCGGGGCCGGCAGGGCCCTGCGGACCGGCGGGACCCGTTGCGCCGGTCGGACCCGCGGGGCCGGCCGGGCCGACGGTGCCGGTCGCGCCGCCGGGGCCGACGCCGCCGACGCGGTAGTGACCCGAGGATTCGCAGGCCGCCAGCGCGAGCACCGCGGGGATGAGGATGAGGTGGGATGTGCGAAATACAGGGCGAGACAAAGGCATCGAAATCCTCCTTCAAGCGTTGCCGCCCCCTCAATCGCGGAAAGCTTGACCGGAAGAATTAGTTCCTGTTTTTCATATAGTTAAATATGGTTTACCATCGTCGATAGCCATTGTTCGGTGCGCCTGAAGCAGCTTTGTGCTCGTTCCAAATATCGCCGCGATTAACGCTCTTTTTCTTGATGGACCGGTGTCCCCGCAGGACCGGCCGTGGCGCCTGTCCCGCGATGACACGGGTCAGCGATCGCGGTTGGTCACCAGGGTGAAGGGCGCCCAGCTCGCCGGATGCGCCCAGTGCGGCGCCCAGCCCTCGACCGCCGTGCCGTCGGTCCGCTTGCCGGTGCGCACCGCCTCCATCGCCGCGGCGAGCGCGGTCGCGGGCGAGGCGCTGCGGTTGGCGAGCGCCTCGACGGTCAACGCGGCGGTGGCATCGTCGGCGACGCGCCAGTGGCTCGCGAGCAGATTGTCGGCGCCGGCATAGAGGAAGCTGCGCGCGAGGCTCGACAAGGATTCTCCGCTTGCTCCCGCCTCGACCCCCGGGGTCGCGGTATTGCACGCCGACAGCACGACCCAGCGCGCCGACAGCGACAGCGCCGCCGCCTCGCTCGCGGTGAGCAGGCCATCGTCGGTCAGGCTCGCCTTGCCCGGCGGGGTGAGCACGAGCCCGGGTTCGGACCCGGTGCCCATTTCGCCGGGCAGCAAGCCGTGGGTCGCGAACACCACCGAAATCGCGCGCGGCAGCTCGCGGTCGGCCTTGACCGCGCTCTCGGTCGCCTTCGCACCGAGGCGGACGCCGCCGCCGCGCGAGATCGCGGCCGACAATTTGGTGAGTTCGACGACGGTGCCGGGCAGCGGGTCGAGGCGGCGAAGCCGGTCGACCGACGCCATCGTCTTGTCGCCCTCGGCGAGCGTCAGCCCGGCGCCGCGCACCCCGACGCCGCCGCGCTTGCGGAGCGGGGCATCTTCGCCACGCGCGGCGCCCTTGCCGCTGCCGACGAGCGTCGGCGCGCCATAGGCGACGAGTTCGGGGCGGCGCGACGCTGCGGCGGGCGGATCGGCGCGCTGCGCGAGCGCGAGCGCGCTGACCGAGGGCAGGGTGACGAAACGATAATGTTTGGCGAGCCAGTCGGTCGCGGCGAGGTCGGCGACCGCGCCGCTTTCGGCATCGCCCGCGGGCGCGCTCGCGACCAACGCGGCGAGCGGCAGCCCGGCGATCGGCCCGCTCGCGACGGTGTAGATGCGCCCGCCCTCGGGCAGCGCCTCGGCGACGGGCGCGACGAGCTGTTGGTAGAGGCGGTAAGCAGCAGCGCGGTCGTAGCGCGGATAACGCGCGTCGATCGGGCTCTTGTCGCCGCGTTCCTGCGCTTCGAGCAGCGCATTATAGTCGGGCAGCGAGCAGGTATTCTCGTCGATCCGGCATTTGAGCCGCGCGACGTCGGCGGCGACGGGCGCTGCGCCCTCGTCGATGCGGTGCCAGCGCGCGGCCGCCTTCGAGATGGCAAAGGCATAATGATGGCCTTCGGAGGGCAGCAGCATCAGCACCGCCTCGTCGGGCTGGAGCAAAGCCTGCACCGCGGCGACGTCGATCGCCTTGGGGGTGACGAGCGTTGCATAGTCGGGGAATTCGGCGGCGATGCGCGCGTCGAGCGGGGCGAGCCGTTCCGCCGCAGCGTCGCGCTCGGCGCGCAGCGCGGCGGCGCGAGCTTCGTCCTTGCCGAGCGAAAGGTCGCGGTAGCGCTGGGTCAGCGACACCACCGCCTGCGCGGTGTCCTGGCGCTGGCGCACCAGCTCGCCGAGCGGGCCGGTGCCCGCAAGGTCGCGCGCCGCGGCCTCGTTGATCGCGTCGCCCGCGTCGGTGAGCGTCAGGTCCTGCGCCGCGAGGAAAGCGGGGCCGAGGGCGTCGGCCTGGCCACCCCGCGCTGCCCAGCCGGCGAAGAGCACCATGTCGAACGCCCCCGATTGCGGGTTGCGGCGCGTGCCGCGTGCGACCGCCTTGGCGAGCGCGGCGACCGCGGGATTGGCGTCGCTGCTGCCGATCCCCGCATCGCGACGCTGGCGCAGCCGCTCGGCGGCGTCGACCGCCGCGGCGAGCCCGTCGCCCTCGCGCCCTTTCACCTGCGCGCGGGCACGCGCGAGGGTGGTAAGCAGGATGATCGTGTCGGTCTTGGTATCGACCCAGCTGCTGCCGCGCTCGACCGCGAGCTGGAGCGGCAGCGCCTCCTCGAAATAGGGGAGCGATTCCGCGGCCTTGCCCTGGCCGAGCAGCGCGAGCGCGAAATTATAGCGCGACTTCTGGGTGCCGATGTCCTCGCGCCCGTCGAGCCGCTCGCCCTCGGTCATCGCGATGCGGCCCGGACCCTCGGCGGCGGCGAAGCGGCCTGCGATGTTGCGGTAATAGCTGATCTGGTTGTTCGCGAACTGGCGCCGCGCCTCGCCATAGGCGGGATCCTCCATCATCACCATCAGCGCATCGAACGCGCGGTCCGAATCCTCGTCGCGGCGCACCAGGGTCAGTGCCTCGGCATAGCGGAGCTGCAATTCCCAGACGTCCGAGGTTTCCATGCCCGCGTCATTGAGTTCGGCGAAAGTGTCGTCGAGCGCGCGCGCGACTTCGGCGTAGCGGCCTTCCTCGAGCATGTCGCGTCCGTACATTTCGAGCCGCACGCGCGCGCCGAAAGCGGGATCGCTGCGGATCAGGCCGAGTTCGGCGGCGCGGCGATGGACGAGCCGCGCGTGGCCGAGCCGCTCGTCGGCGCTCAGGCCCGAGGCCATCCAGTCGAGGAAGAAGAGTTCGGCCGGGCCGTCCTTGGCGGCCGCCGCGCGCGCCGCCTGGTCGCGCATCCGGTCGGTGACGCGCTTGTACGCGGGGCCGCCGTGCCGGTCCTTGTCGTCGAAATAGATCCAGAGCGTGGTGTCGAGGCTGAACAGGAAATCTTCGGACAATCGTCCGCGATGGATCGCGGCCAGATCGACGAGCGCCAGTGCGGCCTGCACCTGTTCCTCGCCCTTCGTCGCTTCGAAACGGTCGAGCGCGTCGCTGATGATCTTGTTCGACGCATCGTCGCAATCGGGGTTCTTGTCGCCGTTGCAATAGACCGAGGTCGGCTGGGCGGCGGCGGGCGTTGCGGCGGCCGCGAGCAGCGCGGCGGAAAGGGCGAGGCTCGCCCGGCGTATCGTCATGACTGGACTTCCCGATACGCGACCCTGCGCCGCTTTTGCCAAGCTTTGCCGGGCCCCGCAAGGGCGCGCGGCGTTCGTGACAGTCGCTTTCGTCATCTTGTCATCGCGGGGTCATGCCTGTGCCGCGGCGCAGCAATATCGCCTGCCTAAAGCCCCGGCGCGTCCCGACGTCATTCCGGCGCGGGCAAAGGGGACCCTCCAGATGAAACAACATAAGAGCCGCCGCCTGCGCGCGGGTGCCGCGCTGGTCGCACTGCTGGCCGCGACGCCGGCCTTCGCCGAGGAAGGCGCCGAAAGCGCCGCCGCCGCAGACGCCGGCGACGAGATCGTCGTGCTCGGCATCGGCGAAGCGCGCCAGGTCCAGGAACTGGGCGCCGCCGACATCGCGCTCGAGGTCGCGGGGATCAGCCCGCTCAAGGCCATCGACAAGCTGCCCGGCGTCAATTTCCAGGCCGCCGACCCGTTCGGCGCCTATGAATGGTCGTCGCGCATCTCGATCCGCGGGTTCAGCCAGAACCAGCTCGGCTTCACGCTCGACGGCATTCCTTTGGGCGACATGAGCTATGGCAACCACAACGGTCTGCACATCAGCCGCGCGATCATCAGCGAGAATGTCGGCCGCGTCGAAGTCGCGCAGGGCGCGGGCGCGCTCGGCGCCGCCTCGTCGAGCAACCTCGGCGGCACGATCGAATTTTTCTCGCGCGATCCGAAGGCCGACATGGGGGTCGAATTTTCGGGCACCTATGGCAGCGAAGAGACCAAGCGCGCCTATGTCCGCCTCGACAGCGGCGAGATTATGCCCGGCGGGCCGATGCTGACCGCGAGCTATGCGTGGCAGGATGCCGACAAGTGGAAGGGCAACGGCGTCCAGCGCCAGCATCAGGTCAACGCCCGCATCGTCCAGCCGGTGGGCGACGGCAAGCTCTTCGGCTTCGTCAACTATTCGGACCGCGCCGAGAACGACTATCAGGATCTCAGCGCCGAAATGGTGAACCGCCTCGGTTACGGCTGGGACAATTTCGCCAAGGACTGGGACCTCGCGGTCCGCGTCGCGCAAATCTACCAGAACCAGGTCGCGCGCGCGGCGTTCAACGCCGGGGTCGCCAACGGCAGCCTGCCGCTGGGGTCGACCTTCACCGCACCTTATGCGGGCGTCGGCGAGACTTTCCCCGCGCCGATCCTGACCGTCGACGACGCCTATTACGACGCGTCGGGGCTGCGCAAGGACTGGCTCGCGGGCGTCGGCGGCGAAGTGCCGGTGAGCGAGAACTGGACGCTGAAGGCGACCGGCTATTACCACAACAACAAGGGCCGCGGCCTGTGGTTCACGCCTTACGTGGTCACCCCGGGCGGCGCGCCGATCACGATCCGCACCACCGAATATGCCATCGAGCGCTTCGGCGTCGTCGCGTCGAGCGAAGTCAGGATCGGCGCCAACACCGTCGATTTCGGCCTGTGGTACGAGGACAATGATTTCAACCAGGCGCGGCGCTTTTACGGCCTCGCGAACACCGCGGGCGCGCCGAGCCGCGGCAGCCTGAAATTTCCCAAGAACCCGCTCGCGACCCAGTGGGAGTTCGATTTCAAGACCGAGACGCTGCAATATCATGTGCAGGACTCGCTCGACCTCGGCGCGTTCCGGATCAACGCGGGCTGGAAGGGGCTGAAGGTCACCAATGAGGCGACCCCGGTGATCGCCGGCGGGCTCGCGTCGGGCCGCACCGTGGCGAAGGACTGGTTCCTGCCGCAGGCGGGGCTGCTCTATCGCCTGAACGACGATAACGAGGTCTTCGCGAGCTTCACCCAGAATATGCGCGCGTTCGAATCGTCGGCGACCGGCGGGCCTTTCGCGACGACGCAGTCGGGCTTCGACGCGCTCGACCTGAAGCCCGAGACCTCGACCACCTACGAACTCGGCTTCCGCACCAAGTCGCCCGTCTTCCAGGGCGTGGTCGCGGGCTATTATGTCGACTTCAAGGACCGCATCATCGCCTTCGCCAACGGCTCGGGCATCCAGGGCAATCCCGCGATCCTGCAGAATGTCGGCGACGTGCGCTCGTGGGGCATAGAGGCCGCGGGCACCTTCCGCGTCACCCCAGAACTCTCGCTGTTCGGTTCCTACGCCTATAACGACGCCGAATATCAGGACGATGTCGTCAACGCCGCGAACGTCGTGATCGCGGCGACCGCGGGCAAGACGGTGGTCAACACCCCCAAGCATCTCGCGAAGGGCGAGGTGACGTGGGACAATGGCAATCTCTTCCTGCGCGCGGGCGTCGGCTATACGTCGAAGCGCTATTATTCGTTCGAGAACGACGCCGAGGTCGGCGGTTTCGCGATCGTCGACGCCAGCATCGGCTATCGCTTCACCGAGGGTACGCTGAACGGGCTGACGATCCAGGCGAATGCGACGAACCTGTTCGACAAGGAATATATCTCGACGATCGGCACCAACGGCTTCGCCAACCGCGGCGACAGCCAGACGTTGCTCGCCGGGGCGCCGCAGCAGTTCTTCGTGACGCTGAAGGGCGACTTCTGACGCGGCGCAAACCCGCTTCGCGATTGACGAGGATGGCGCGGCTCCCTAGGGCCGCGCCATCTTTTTATGGGAATTGCCATCATGACCGACACGCCCCCCGACCATCTGTCGACCAACCCGCGCTCGCCGCATTTCGACATGGACGTGCTCCAGCGCGGCATCGGCATCCGCTTCAAGGGCAAGGAGCGCACCGACGTCGAGGAATATTCGATCTCCGAAGGCTGGATCCGCGTCGCCGCGGGCAAGTCGAAGGACCGTTTCGGCCAGCCGATGACGATCAAGCTGTCGGGCGAGGTCGAGGCCTGGTTCGAAGATGTGGCGGCCGAGGGTGAAGGCGGCAAGGCCGACGAGGCGTCGGAAGACTGATTCCGACCGGGTCACCGGTTCGGCTCGCGCCGGTGTCGGCTGCGGGTGTCTTCCAGACCGCCCTCTATTTGCGTTCGTGTCGCGCGAAGTCGAGACACGCGAAGGCGCTCGCTCGTCAGAGGTGTCTCTAATCGCTAACGCCCGAGAGCCGACCGTCGGATTTGCCGAATTGCGGGCGGCTGGAATGCGCCGAAGCGCCCAAGGCTTACTGGCCGAGCGAGGCGGCGATCAGGTCGAGGCCGTTGCCGGGCTTCCAGTCGCTCTTCGCCCAGACCGGGGCTTCGAAGCTCGGCGCCTTATTTGGCGTGCCATTGGCGTAGATAAAACCCTGCACCGGATTGGGGCGGAGGCCGAGGTCGCCGATCGGGGCGTACCATACGCGCACCGAGCTCCAGTCGCCCGCGGCGCTGACGTCGACGACGCGGACGTTGCGCTCGATCTGGCCGCGGCGGCCGTTGATCGGCGACCAGTTGGCATGGTCGATCAGGATTTCGCGGTCGCCGACGATCTTCTTGACCACCGCGACATGGCCGATCGGCATCGCGCGCGTGCCGGCGAAGGCCATGACGGCGCCCTCGCGCGGTTCGTCCCCGCGCTCGTACTGACCCGCGGCCTGCGCCCACCAGGTCCCGGCGTTGCCGCGGATCTCGACGCCCGATTCGGCGCGCGCGAAGGGGACGCACTGGAGGTAGGAAGCGGCGGCGGCGGGGGTGGCGGTCAGCGCGGTAGCGAGCAACATGACGCATGCGACGATGGCTGCTGAAAAGCGGCTGGCTGACATGGAAAGCGACCCCCGTTTGGCTTGTGTTCAAGCGTTGGAGTGTCTCTGCCACGGCCAGCGCGACAAACCACCCGCCGCGCGACGAATCGCATCGCTGGCGGGGTGAGCCGGGGAACCTTTTGAAAGGTCGCTCGATTCGTCGACGGACGGGCTCGACTCGCCGCGTCACGCGGCGGCGACGGCTTGTCCGGCGGGCGGGCGGAAGAGCGTCAGCACGTCGGCCGCGGGCATCGGGCGGCCGTAATAATAGCCCTGGATATTGCTGCAGCCGAGGCTGCGAATCGTCTCGACCTCGACCTCGCTCTCGGCGCCCTCGGCGGTCGTCGACATGCCGAGGCTGTCGGCGAGCGCTACCACGGCGCGGATGATCGCGATCGATTCGGTGACCCCCTTCGCGGCGCCGACGACAAAGCTGCGGTCGACCTTGATCGTCGAGAATTGCGTTTTCCTAAGATAGCCGAGCGAAGAATAGCCGGTGCCGAAATCGTCGAGGCTGAGCCGGATGCCGAGGCTGATCAGCTGGTCGAGCAGTTGCGCCGCGCCGCCGCCGTCGCGCAGGAACACGCTTTCGGTGACCTCGATCTCCAGCCGCTGTGGCGGCAGTCCGCTCTGCGCGAGCGCCGACACCACGACCGAGGCAAAGGCTGGATCGGTGAGCTGTTCGGCCGAGACGTTGACCGCGACCTTGAGGTTCGAGGGCCATTTCATCGCCTCGTGGCACGCGGTGCGCAGGACCCATTCGCCGATCGGCGAGATCAGGCGGCTGTCCTCGGCGAGCGGAATGAAGCGGCCCGGCGAGACATTGCCGAGATTCTGGTTGTTCCAGCGGATCAGCGCCTCGAAACCGTTCAGCGTGCCGTCGCCCGCGGTGACGACGGGCTGGTAATAAAGCTCGAACTCGCGGCGGTCGAGCGCGCCGCGCAGCTCCTGCTCCATCACGCGCCGTTCCTCAGCCTGCGCGTGCAGCGACGCGACATAGCCCGCGACGACATTGCCGCCCTTGTCCTTCGACTTGTAGAGCGCGAGGTCGGCGTTGCGCGTCAGCGTCTCGACGGTGGCGCCGTCCTGCGGACCCATCGCATAACCGACGCTGGCGCCGACGAACAATTGATGATTGTCGACGACATAGGGCCGGCTGAGCGTCGCGATGATGCGGCGCGCCAGCCCCTCGGCCTCTTCGGCCGACGGCAAATTGTGGAGCACAACCCCGAACTCGTCGCCGCCCAGCCGCCCGCAGGTCATGCTGTGCTCCATCATGCTGCGCAGCCGCGCGGCGACCTGCGCGAGCAATTTGTCGCCGACCGGGTGGCCGAGCGTGTCGTTCACTGCCTTGAAGCGGTCGAGGTCGATCATCAGCAGCGCGCAGCGCGTCTTGGCCTCGATCGCATGCGTCAGCGCGCGTTCGAGATCCTCGTTCAGGCTGAGGCGGTTGGGCAGGCCGGTGAGATTGTCGAAGCGCGCCATCTTGGCGATCTGCTCGGCCGAGGCGCGCTGTTCGGTGACGTCGGATCCGACGCCGCGGAAGCCGAGGAACTTGCCCGCCTCGTCGAGGCGCGGCGAGGCCGACAGTTCCCACCAGCGCGGGGTGCCGTCGATCGTCACGGGCACGATGAGGTTCGAGAAGCTCTCGCGACGCTTCATCCGTTCGGCCATGTCGTGCAGGCTCTTGGGGAAATTGCCCGTCTCCCAAGCGTCCCCCGACAGCGCCTGGAGCAGGGGCAGCCCCTCGAGCTGGTCGGCGGGCGAGCCGAGCGCGAAGGCGAGGCGCGGGGTGACATGGATCAGGCGGCGGGCATTGTCGGTCTGCCACAGCCAGTCGGCCGAGGTTTCCTCGAACTCGCGCAGCAGCAGGCTGACCGTCTCGGTCTTTTCGTGCAGCACCTCCTCGGCGCGACGGAAGCGGACGTGGCTTTGCGCGAAGCGGATGCAGAAGCTCGAGAGCAGGGCGCCCGCGGCGACCGCGATCCCCGCCTGCGCCGGCGCGCCGGCGACGACCAGCGCGGCCGCGGCCGACAGGCTGACGGGGACGATGAACATCAGGCACGCCATCGGCAGCGTGTGCGCGACGATCGCCAGCGTGAGCATCATCAGCAGCGCGACGGTCCACATCGACAGGATATGATCGGGCGAGGGCGACAGACCCTGCAGCCAGAAGGGCGCCGCCCAGACGATCGCCGAATAGGCGGCGTGGCGGTGGCAGAGCGAAAATTCGGCGGCGCCCGAATGATGGAGCTCGCCGATCGGCAGGCGCGAGACGACCTGCCACGACCAGAGGGTGAAGAGGATGGTCGCCGCGGCCCAGCCGCCGACGATGGCGACGGGGATGCTGCTCAGCATCGTCAGCACCGCCACGATCGTCATGCCGAGCCCCATCAGCAGGCGCAGCTTGCCGCGCCCCTTGAGCGGCGCAAGCTGGAGTTGCCTAAGGTCGCCGATGTCCTGGTCGCGCGGGTTCAGCCCGAGTAGCGCACGCACGGGAATCTCGTCGGTCGGAATCGGATCGTTCGCCACCCTGGTCACGGGACCGGTCTAGCGAAACGGGGTTACTTGAAAGTAACTATCCGGGGGTTCGCGAGTGCTTTTTCCGTCCCGGTGCGGGACGGGAATCAGGCTGCAATTGCAAAGGGCTGGATTTCCCCGGCGAGATATTGCGCGCGCGCCTTCGAGCGGCTCAACTTGCCCGAACTGGTGCGCGGCAGGGTGCGTGGCGGGATCAGCTCGATCAGGCAGTTCATGCCGGTGATCGCGCGGACGCGGTCGCGGATCGTTTCGCGCAGCGCCGCGCGCTCATTCTCGTCGCTGGTCCGACACTGGACGAGCACCGCGGGCGTCTCTTCGCCGCCCGGCGCGGTGATCGCGAAGGCGGCGATATCGCCCGACTTGAAGCCGGGAAGCTGTTCGACCGCCCACTCGATATCCTGCGGCCAGTGGTTCTTGCCGTTGATGATGATCATGTCCTTGGCGCGGCCGACGATATAGATGTAACCGTCTGACAAATAACCCATATCCCCGGTATCGAGCCAGCCATCCTTCATGCAGGCAGCGGTCGCTTCGGGGTCGCGGTAATAGCCGGTCATCAGCGACGGGCCGCTGCACCACACTTTGCCGACGGTCTGGTCGGGCAGGATGTTGCCGGCCTCGTCGCGGACCTCGATCAGCATGTCGCGCGCGGCCTTGCCGCAATTGACGATCGCGCGGTAGCGCGTCGGGCGGCCGCTGTCGTTGGCGGCGCCCGACAGTTCGGTCTCCTCGACCAGTTCGACGACGATACCCTCGCCCGGCGGCATGATGCTGACCGCGAGCGTCGCCTCGGCGAGGCCGTAGCTCGGCAGGAAGGCGCTCGCCTTGAACCCCGCGTCGGCAAAGGCATCGACGAAATGCTGCATCACGTCGGGGCGGATCATGTCGGCGCCATTGCCCGCGACGCGCCAGCGCGACAGGTCGAAGCGGTCGGCGACATGCGTCTGGCTCGACACGCGGCGCGCGCAGATGTCGTAGCCGAAGGTCGGCGAGTAGCTGAGCGTCGTGCCCGCGTTGCGGCTGATCAGGTCGAGCCAGGCGAGCGGGCGGCGCGCGAAATCCTCGGTCTTGAGATAATCGACCGATACCTGGTTCGCGACGGGCGAGAGCAGGCAGCCGACGAGGCCCATGTCGTGGTACCAGGGCAGCCAGCTGATGCAGCGGTCGCTGTCCTGGACGTTCATGCCGTGCGAATGCGCGGCGAGATTGTTGAGCAAGGCGCCGTGGGTCACCGCGACGCCGTGCGGGAAGCGCGTCGAGCCGCTGCTATACTGGAGGTAGCAGGTCTCGTCGGTCTTCTGCTCGGGCAGATCGGCCTGCGGCGCGGGACGCGCGGCGAATTCGCTCCAGTCCATCGGCGCGACATTCTGCTTCTCGGCGGCCTCGACCGCCATCGCGGCGATTTCGGGCGGGAAGAAGAGCATCGTCGGGTCGCAGCTGGTCAGCTGGACGACGAGCTGGCCGACATAGGAGTCACGCCCGCCAAAGCTGGTCGGCAGCGGCAGCGGCACCGGCCAGGCGCCGGCATAGATGGTGCCGAAGAAGAGCGCGGCGAATTCGGCGCCGGTCTCGGCGATCAGCGCGATGCGGTCGCCGGGCTTCACCCCCGCCGCGATCAGGCGGTAAGCGGTGGCGAGCGAATCGGCCTTGAGCTCGCTGTACGGATAGGGCCGCACCAGCTTGCCGCGCGGGTCGTGGAAGTTGAGCCCGCGGGTGCCGCTGGCGGCATAGTCGAGCGCTTCGCCGACGGTGGCGAAGTCCGAAAAACGGCGCGGCTGTGCGCATTCGGTCGGCGTCGGCACGAGCGCGTCGGGTGCGTCAATCTTGCTATCGTTCATAGGAGCTCCGGCATCCCGCGATGCGGGGCGCGCGGCAACAAGCATGTCATCTTTCTGGGCCATACGTGCTGCGCGATCCCTTATCGTTGGAACAAATCGCCTATTTTCAGGCATTGGAGCCCGATATGGCGGCGCTGGTCGTTCTCAATCGGGCCCGACTGTGGCATAAACATGGCATGGTCAACTCCCGCGCGCGATCCGACCGGGCCAGAAAACCCCTGGACGCAGCGCGGCTCGGCGAGCTGGCGCTGGCCTATGTCGCGCGATTCGCCACCAGCCGCGCCAAATTGATGCGCTATCTGTCTAGAAAGATACGCGAATCCGAATGGAATGACGCCGCCGATCCGGTCGCGGTGTGCGAGGCGCTGGTCGCGAAGGTCGAGCGGCTGGGCTTCGTCGACGACCGGCAATATGCCGCGATGCGCGGCGCCGCGATGACGCGGCGCGGGCTGGGGGTACGGCGCGTGAAGGCACAGCTTTTCGTCGACGGTATCGCGCCGGACGATGCCGGCGAAGCGGTCGAGAGCGCCGAGAGCGCGGCGCTGTCTTCGGCGCTGGGCTTTGCGCGGCGGCGGCGGTTCGGGCCGTTCGCGGCCGCGGTGGTCGACGATCCGGCGAAGCGCGAGCGGCAGGTCGCGGCCTTTGCGCGCGCGGGCCATTCGCTCGGGCTCGCGCGGCGCATCCTCGCGATTCGCCCCGGCGACGACGAAGCGCTGGCGGCGCTGGACGACGAAGCGGCGCGCGACTAGGGCAGGGCCCTCCCAACGGCGAAAGGATAGCCGATGCGTGCACTGTTTCCCGCCCTTGCCCTGATGCTGGTGGCGCCGCTCGCCGGCTGTTCGGGCGGGGATGCCGCGGCCGAAACTTCGTCGACCGCGGTGACGGTGAAGATGGCCGACAAGGCGCATGTCTTCAACGTCGAAGTCGCGCGCACACCCGAGGAACAGGAAAAGGGGCTGATGTTCCGCACCAGCCTGCCCGAGGGCGGCGGCATGCTCTTTCCGTTCGCGAAGCCCAAATATGCGAGCTTCTGGATGAAAAACACGCTGATCCCGCTCGACATGATCTTCATCCGCAGCAACGGCAGCATCGACCGCATCGCCGAAAACACCATCCCCGAGAACCTCGAGCCCGTGGTCAGCGGCGGCGAGGTGAGCGCGGTGCTCGAACTCGCGGGCGGCACCGCGGCGCGGCTCGGCATCGACGAGACCGCGACGGTGACGTGGAAAGACAAATGATCGGGCAGGGCAAGGCGGTTTGGCGCTTGCGCGACCGCTCCGCTTGCCTGTAAACGCGCGGCCATGGGCATTTTAGGCAAGATTTTCACCTGGTGGGACGGCGCGACCGTCGGCACGCTCCTCAACAGCTGGGCGAGCGGCGAGAAGGTCGGCGAGGACAGTCTCGGCAACACCTATCACCGCGCCAAGAAGGGCCACCGCCGCTGGGTGATCTACAAGGGATCGAACGACGCGAGCCGCGTGCCGCCCGAATGGCACGGCTGGCTGCACGGCACCTTCGACGAGCTCCCCGCCGATATCCTGCCCGCGCCGCGCGCGTGGGAGAAGGATCCGAGCGCGAACCTGACCGGCAGCACGGGCGCCTATCGCCCCGCCGGCGCGCTCGAACGCGGCGGCCGTCGCGCTGCCGCGACCGGCGACTATGAGGCGTGGCGCCCCGGCGCCGAGTGAACCGCATGCGCGCGCGCCCGATCCCGACCGCGCTGGTCGCGCTGCTCGCCGCGACGGCGCTCGCCGGCTGCGACCGCTCGTCGTCGAAGGGCAATGGCAGCGCGACCGTGCAGACGGTCGCCAAGTCCGAACGCGTGCCTGCGGAGGTCGGCGGGATCGAGGGCGCGACGCCGATGGCCGAGCGCGTCGCCATCGTCGGCCTGCTCAACAAGCGCAACGGGCTGGTCCGCGATCTCGAGATGAAGCCCGGCGACAGCGCACGCGTCGGCCGCGCGATCGTGCGGCTGCGCGCGTGCGAGACGACCGCGCCGTGGGAGGACCCGCCCGAGACCGGCGCCTTCGTCCAGCTGACGGTGCAGGATCAGCGCGACGACCAGTGGTACCGCGTCTTTTCGGGCTGGATCTTTCGCGAGCGCCCCGAGCGCAACGTGATCCAGCACCCGATCTACGACGTCTTCGTCAAGAGCTGCGCGATGACATATCCGGGCGGCGAGCCCGTCGCGCGCGCGGTCGCCAAATCCGAATCGGGTGCGGCGCCGAAGGCGTCGAGCGCCCCCCAGTCGCCCGCGGCAAACGGCGGCGAAGGCACGCCTCCGGCGACGGCTCCTGCCGCGACCCCGGCACCGGCGCCCCCTGCGCCGCCGCCCGCCAACACCGAATAGAGCTGCGCGAGGTAGTCGGCCTGGCTGATCTCGATCGCGCCGAGCGATTCGAGGTGCGGGGTGATGAACTGGCAGTCGAGCAGCTGCCAGCCGCCGGCGATCAGCCGCGCGACGAGATGCGCGAGCGCGACCTTCGACGCGTCGCGTGTGCGGCTGACCATCGATTCGCCGAAAAAGGCGCGGCCCAATGTCACGCCGTAGAGGCCGCCGACGAGCGCGCCGCCCTGCCAGCATTCGACGCTGTGCGCGTGGCCGAGGCGGAAGAGCCGCTCGTAGCTCGCCTTGATCACCGGGTTGATCCACGTCGTCGGGCGGTCGGCGGCGGGCTCGGCGCAGAGCGCCATCATGTCGGCGAAGGCGCGGTCGGTGGTGACGTGGAAATGCTCGGCGACGATCGTCCGCTTCAGCCGGCGCGACAGGCGGAAGCCGTCCAGCGGCAGGATCGCGCGCAGCCGCGGCTCGACCCAATGGACCGACGGGTCGTCCGCCGCGTCGGCCATCGGGAAGAGCCCCTGCGCATAGGCGCTGAGCAACAGCGCGGGGTCGATCGTGTCGGGCTGCTTCGTCAGCTCGCGGGCTTCACGAATTTGAGCGTCATGCGGTCCGATTCGCCGATCGCCAGATATTTCTCGCGGTCCTTCTCGCCCTCGCGCAGGTTCGGCGGCAGCGTCCAGACGCCCTTCTCATAATCCTTGGTGTCCTTGGGGTTGGCGTTGATCTCGCTCTTGGCCGCCAGCTTGAAGCCCGCGGCCTCGGCAAAGGCGATGATCGAGCTTTCCTTCATATAGCCCGACTTCTCTTCCTTCGCGGCGTCGTCGCTCTCGTTCAGCCGGTGCTCGACGACCCCCAAAGTGCCGCCGGGCTTGAGCATCGCATAGATCTGCTTGAAGGCGCCCGCGGTATTGTCGGCGCCGTCGAATCGCCAGTTATGGACGTTGCGGAAGGTCAGCACGACGTCGGCGCTCGCGTCGGGGACCTTGGGATTTGCGCCGGCCTGCGGAAATTCGGCGAGCTTGACCGCGCCATAGGTCGCGGCATCGGCGGCCTGCTTCTCCTTGAAGCGGTTGAGCCCGCGCTCCCACGGCGCCGCGACATAGAGCGTGCCGCCGCCGCTCTTGGCCAGCGGCGCGAGGATTTCGGTGTACCAGCCGCCGCCCGGCCACAGCTCGACCACCGTGTCGCCGGGCTTCACGCCGAAAAAGGCGAGCGTTTCGGCGGGGTGGCGATATTGATCGCGCGCGACATTGGCGGGGGTGCGCGTCGGCGCGGCGACCGCGGCGGCGATGGCATCGCCTGGCTTGGCGGCTTCGCTGGCGGTCGATGCTGGCGCGCTGCACGCGGCAACGGCGATCAGCGCTGCACTTGCAACGGCATGGAAATGACGCATATCGGGCACCTCTCTCGGGGAACGGGCCGGTCGGTGCCGGCCCGGTTGGGGGACGGCCATAGTGCGAAGGGAAGGGCGTAGATGCAAGTGTCCATGCTGTCGGTGAGCATCGGCGCCGCGATATTGTGCGCCGTCGCCGAATGGGCGAACTGGCGGCGCAACAATCGCCGCGACGTCGACAATGTCGGCTTCATGCCCTGGCGCGGGATCGCGCTCGCGTCGGCGTGCGTGACGATCTTCGCGCTCGCCTTCTGGGTGCATCAGGGACGGACATGACCGCGCTGCCCGTCATCGATATCGTGCCGCTACGCGCGATGGACGATGCCGAAGCGGCGGCGCGTGCCGCCGAGGCGATCGGCGCGGCGAGCGCCGAGTTCGGTTTCTTCTACGCCGATGGCCACGGCATTGCCGACGCCCTGTTCGAACGGCTGGAGGCGGCGAGCCACGCCTTCTTCGCGCTGCCCGAGGCCGAGAAGGCGGCGATCGCGATGGCCCATGGCGGGACCGCCTGGCGCGGCTGGTTCCCGCTCGGCGGCGAGCTGACCTCGGGGCGCCCCGACCGCAAGGAAGGGCTGTATCTGGGCGAAGAACTGGGGCCAGACGACGCGCGCGTCGCGGCTGGGAGGCCGCTCCACGGCGCCAATCTATGGCCCGCGGGCCTGCCCGAACTGCGCACGGCGGTGGAAGATTATCTGGCGGCGGCGACCGCGGCGGCCGAGGCGCTGATGCGCGGCATGGCGCTCGCACTCGGCCTGCCCGCCGACCATTTCGCGGCGGGGATCACGCGGCGTCCGACGCTGCTGTTTCGTATCTTCCACTACCCGCCGGGCGGCGCGGCCGACGATCTCGGCGTCGGTGAGCATAGCGATTACGGTCTGCTCACCCTGCTCGGGCAGGACCGGCACGGCGGGCTCAAGGTGCGCGCGGCCGACGGCAGCTGGATCGCGGTGCCGCCGCGCGGGCGCAGCCTGGTGATCAATATCGGCGACATGTTCGAGCGGCTGACGCGCGGGCGCTTCCGCTCGGCGCCGCACCGCGTGATCAACGGATCGGGGCAGCGGCGGCTGTCGTGGCCCTTGTTCTACGACCCCGATTTTGCGGCATCGGTCGATCCGTTGCCGATCCCCGCAACCACGCGGCTGCTGCCGCGCTGGGACGGGCTCGACGTCCACGATGCGGGCGGCACCTATGGCGACTATCTGATCGCCAAGGTCGGCAAGGTGTTTCCCGAACTCGCCGGGACGCAGCTCCGCGACCTGCCTTAGAGGCAGGCTTCCAGATAGGGCTGGTCGAAGCCGAACTGGCGCGCCTTTTCGAGCGTGTAGGGACGCAGGCCCATCGAACGATATTCGCCCATGATCTTCCCGTCCTTGTCCTCGTCCATATATTCGAACTTGAACAATTCCTGGGTGACGATGACGTCGCCTTCCATGCCGATCACCTCGGTGACGTTGGTGACGCGGCGCGAACCGTCGCGCAGGCGCTTGATCTGGACGATCAGGTCGACCGAATCGGCGATCTGCTTCGAGATCGCTTCTTTCGGGATCTTGATGTCGCCCATCAGCACCATGTTTTCCATACGGCCGAGGCATTCGCGCGGGCTATTGCTGTGGAGCGTACACATCGATCCGTCGTGACCCGTGTTCATCGCGGCGAGCAGGTCGAAACATTCCTGGCCGCGGACCTCACCCATGATGATGCGGTCGGGGCGCATACGCAGGGCGTTCTTGACGAGGTCGCCCATATGGATCGCGCCATTGCCCTCGAGGTTCGGCGGACGCGTTTCGAGCGGCAGCCAGTGCGGCTGCTGCAGGCGAAGTTCGGCGGCGTCCTCGATCGTCAGCACGCGCTCGCCGGGGTCGATCATCTTCGACAGGGCGTTGAGCATGGTGGTCTTGCCCGAACCCGTACCGCCCGAGATGACGATGTTGAAACGGCTGGCGCCCGCGATCTTGAGCGCGGTGCACATCTTCTGGCTCATCGCGCCCCACTGGCACAGCATGTCGAGCGTGATCGGTTTGGCCGAGAATTTACGAATCGAGATCGCGGTACCGCGAAGCGACAGCGGCGGCACGATCACGTTGACGCGGCTGCCGTCCTTCAAACGGGCGTCGGCGAGCGGCGTGGTCTGGTCGACGCGGCGGCCGACCTGGTTGCAGATGCGCTGCGCGATCTGGAACAGATGCTGTTCGTCGCGGAACTGGATCGGCGCGATGACCAGCTGGCCCTTGCGCTCGACATAGGTCTGGTACGGTCCGTTGACCATGATGTCGCTGATGTCGGGGTCGGCGAGCAATTCCTCGAGCGGGCCGAAGCCCAGCAATTCGTCGACGAGCACCTTTTCGAGCGCGAACTGCTCGCGGCGGTTCAGGGTAATGCGAAGCTCGGCGAGCACTTCGAGGATGATCGGGCGGAATTCCTCGGTCAGCTCGTCCTTGCTGAGCGTCGCCGCGGCCTCGGGATCGACGCGTTCGAGCAGGCGCGGCAGCACCTGTTCCTTGATCTTGTGGACGCTCGCTTCGAAGCCTTGCGCCTTTTCGGGCTCCATCGCCTCGGCGGTCGAGCGCTGGTTGAGCCGCTCCATCGCTTCCATTTCGGGGACGGGCGCCGTTGCCCCCGGATCGGCCATCGGCGCCATGTCGAGCGCGGGAAACTGGCCGCCGCCGCTACCCGCGCCGCCCTGCATCGGCTTCGCCACGCCAAAGGCGGGGCGTCCTGCGGTACCGGGTCGGCGTCCGAATGCGCTCATGATGCTGTCCTGCTTCCGAATCATATCCATGGATGTGTCGCCGCCAAGGCAGACGAACCCCCAATCGACAGGGTGAATAGAGCGGAAACTTTGACATTATCCTAATGGCCCGGCGCGGGGGCAGAGGCGCATGGACGCAAAAACGCCCGCATCGGGGGGATGCGGGCGCTTTTTTGCCGGATCGGAAAGTTAAGGGGTCAGCCGGCGATATGCTCGGCGAGGACGGTGAGCCCCGCCTCATTGACCTCGGCGAAGCCGCCTTCGACCTCGATCGTCTCGGGCTCGGCGCCCTGCTTGGCATAGATGGTCAGCGGGCCGTTGCGCAGCGTCGCCATGAAGGGCGCGTGCCCCTCGAGCACCGAGAAGTCGCCTTCGCTGCCCGGTACGGTGACCATATAGACCTCCGCGGTCCGCTCGAGGCGGGCGGGGGTGACGAGTTCGAACTTCAGAGCCATTTTACTTCCTTGGAGCCCCTCCCGCGGGGGAGGGGCACAGGTTCATTACGCGTCTTCGGCGAGCTTCGCGGCCTTGGCGATCGCTTCGTCGATGCCGCCGACCATGTAGAAGGCCGCTTCGGGCAGATGGTCATACTCGCCGTCGACGACGGCCTTGAACGACTTCACCGTGTCCTCGATCGCGACGAACTTGCCGGGGATGCCGGTGAAGACTTCGGCGACGTGGAAGGGCTGCGACAGGAAGCGCTGGATCTTGCGCGCGCGAGCGACGACCAGCTTATCTTCTTCCGACAGCTCGTCCATGCCGAGGATCGCGATGATGTCCTGCAGCGACTTGTACTTCTGCAGCGTTTCCTGAACGCGGCGGGCGGTCTCGTAATGCTCCTGGCCGACGGTCGCGGCGGTCAGCACGCGCGAGGTCGAGTCGAGCGGGTCGACCGCGGGGTAGATGCCGAGCTCCGAAATCGCGCGGTTCAGCGTCGTCGTCGCGTCCAAGTGGGCGAAGGAGGTCGCAGGCGCCGGATCGGTAAGATCGTCCGCGGGAACGTAAATGGCCTGCACCGAGGTGATCGAGCCTTTGGTGGTCGAGGTGATGCGTTCCTGCAGCGCGCCCATGTCGGTCGACAGGGTCGGCTGGTAACCCACCGCCGAAGGAATACGGCCGAGCAGCGCCGACACTTCCGAACCCGCCTGGGTGAAGCGGAAGATGTTGTCGACGAAGAAGAGCACGTCCTGGCCTTCCTGGTCGCGGAAATATTCGGCCATCGTCAGGCCCGAGAGCGCGACGCGAGCGCGGGCGCCCGGGGGCTCGTTCATCTGGCCGAACACCAGCGCCACCTTCGACCCCTCGGGGGTCGGGTTGCCGTCGGCGTCCTTGGCGATGACGCCGGCGTCGAGGAATTCGTGATAGAGGTCGTTGCCTTCGCGGGTGCGTTCACCGACGCCCGCGAACACCGACACGCCGCCGTGGCCCTTGGCGATGTTGTTGATCAGTTCCTGGATGAGCACGGTCTTGCCGACGCCGGCGCCGCCGAACAGGCCGATCTTGCCGCCCTTGGCGTAAGGCGCGATGAGGTCGATGACCTTGATGCCCGTGACGAGAATTGCTGCTTCGGTCGACTGGTCGACGAATTCGGGAGCCTTGGCGTGGATCGGCGCCGACATGCCGGCATTGACCGGGCCGCGCTCGTCGATCGGGTCGCCGATGACGTTGAGGATGCGGCCGAGCGTCTGCGGGCCGACGGGTACGGTGATCTGCGCGCCGGTGTCGGTCACCGGCTGGCCGCGGGTCAGGCCGTCGGTGGCGTCCATTGCGATGGTACGGACGGTGTTCTCGCCGAGGTGCTGCGCGACTTCGAGAACGAGGCGGTTGCCGTTGTTGTCGGTTTCGAGCGCGTTCAGAATCGCGGGCAGGGTGCCGGTGAACTGGACGTCGACGACGGCGCCGATGACTTGCGCGACGCGGCCCGTTGCGGTGCCGGCGGTTGCGGCGGCCTTCGGAGCGGCAGCCTTCTTCGGCGCAGCAGCCTTGGGCGCGGCGGCCTTGGGGGCAGCGGCCTTCTTGGCGGGAGCCTTCTTTTCGGGAGCGGTAGCCATTGGTTTCTTCCTTGGGTTGATCGATTAGAGCGCTTCGGCGCCTGCAATAATTTCGATGAGTTCGGTGGTGATCGCCGCCTGACGCGTGCGGTTGTAGACGATGGTCAGCTTGTTGATCAGGTCGCCCGCGTTGCGCGTCGCATTGTCCATCGCGGTCATCGACGCGCCCTGTTCGGATGCGGCGTTTTCGAGGAGGCCCTTGAAGATCTGGATGGTGACGTTGCGCGGCAAGAGGTCGGCGAGGATTTCTTCCTCGCCCGGCTCGTACTCGACCGCGGCGCCGCTCGAGGCGGGAACGTCGGCGGGCGGCGGAACCGGGATCATCTGCTGGCCGGTCGCGATCTGGAGCAGCGCCGAGCGGAACTTCGAATAGAAGAGATGCGCGACGTCGAAGGCGCCGGCTTCGTACAGCTCCATCACCTTCGCCGAGATGTCGCTCGCCTGGTCGAAGCCGATGTCGCGGATGCCGGTGGTCTCATACTGCTCGATGATCTGGCCCGGGAACAAGCGGCTGATCACCGGGCGGCCCTTGCGGCCGACGAGGTAGAAGACGACCTTCTTGCCCTGTGCCTGCAACTCGAGCGCCTTGTCGCGCGCGGCCTTGACGATGTTCGAGTTGAACGCGCCGGCAAGCCCGCGGTCGCTGTTGAGCACGACGAGCAGGTGCGTGTCGCTCTTGCCGGTGCCCGAGAGCAGCTTCGGCGCCGAATCCGACGCGCCGACCTTCGACGCGAGGCTTGCGACGACGCGCTCGAGACGCTCGGCGTAGGGACGCGCGGCCTCGGCGGCCGCTTGCGCCTTGCGCAGCTTGGCGGCGGCGACCATCTTCTTGGCCTTGGTGATCTTCTGGGTCGACTTGACCGAGACGATCCGCCCTTTGAGTTCCTTCAGACTGGCCATTAAGCCCTATCCTTGTGTCCCGGCCGGAACCGGGATCCTGTGGGCCCCGGCTTGCGCCGGGGACCCAAATATTACGCGAAAATCTTGCCGAAGGCGTCGAGCGCGGCGACCAGACCCTTCTTGGCGTCGTCGCCAAGGTCCTTGGTCTCGCGGATCGTCTTCAGCACATCGGCGTGGTCGCTGCGCAGATAGGCGATCATCGCCTGCTCGTAGCGCGACACGTCGGTGGTCGCGACATTGTCGAGATAGCCGTTGGTGCCGGCGAAGATCGACGCGGTCTGTTCCTCGAACGGCATCGGCTGGAACTGCGGCTGCTTCAGCAGCTGCGTCAGGCGCGCGCCGCGGTTGAGCAGCTTCTGCGTCGAGGCGTCGAGGTCCGAACCGAACTGCGCAAAGGCTTCCATTTCGCGGTACTGCGCGAGCTCGAGCTTGATCGAGCCCGACACCTTCTTCATCGCCTTGGTCTGCGCGGCCGAGCCGACGCGGCTCACCGACAGACCGACGTTGATCGCGGGGCGGATGCCCGCGTTGAACAGGTTGGTTTCGAGGAATATCTGGCCGTCGGTGATCGAAATCACGTTGGTCGGGATGTACGCCGAAACGTCGCCCGCCTGGGTTTCGATGATCGGCAGCGCGGTGAGCGAGCCCGAGCCATTGTCTTCGTTCATCTTCGCAGCGCGCTCGAGCAGGCGGCTGTGGAGATAGAAGACGTCGCCGGGATAGGCTTCGCGGCCCGGCGGACGGCGCAGCAGCAGCGACATCTGGCGATAGGCGACGGCCTGCTTCGACAGATCGTCATAGACGATGACGGCGTGCATGCCGTTGTCGCGGAAGAATTCGCCCATCGTCACGCCGGTGTAGGGCGCGAGATACTGCAGCGGGGCGGGCTCCGACGCGGTCGCGGCGACGACGATCGAATATTCCATCGCGCCATTTTCTTCGAGCTGACGGACGATCTGGGCGACGGTCGAACGCTTCTGACCGACGGCGACGTAGATGCAGTACAGCTTCTTCGATTCGTCGGTGCCGGCGTTGGCCTGCTTCTGGTTGATGAAGGTGTCGATCGCGACGGCGGTCTTGCCGGTCTGGCGGTCGCCGATGATCAGTTCGCGCTGGCCGCGGCCGACGGGAACGAGCGCGTCGAGCGCCTTGAGGCCGGTCTGGACGGGTTCGTGCACCGAGGTACGCGGGATGATGCCCGGCGCCTTGACTTCGACGCGCATGCGCTTGTCGGCCTTGATCGGGCCCTTGCCGTCGATCGGGTTGCCGAGGCCATCGACCACGCGGCCGAGCAGGCCCTTGCCGACGGGGACGTCGACGATGGTGCCGGTGCGCTTGACGACGTCGCCTTCCTTGATCTCCGAGTCCGACCCGAAGATCACGATGCCGACGTTGTCGGCTTCGAGGTTGAGCGCCATGCCCTTCACGCCATTGGCGAATTCGACCATTTCACCGGCCTGGACGTTGTCGAGGCCGTGGACGCGGGCGATGCCGTCGCCGACCGAGAGCACCGAACCGATTTCGCTGACCGTGGCGTCGGTCCCGAAATTGGCGATCTGGTCCTTGATGACCTTGCTGATTTCAGCGGCGCGGATTTCCATTATTCAGCCTTTCATCGCAGTCGCGAAGCTATTGAGACGGGTACGGATGCTCCCGTCGATCAGCTGGCTGCCCAGCTGGACGACGAGGCCGCCGAGGATGGCGGGATCGACGGTGGTGGCGACCGCGACATCGCGGCCGACACGGGTTTTGAGGTTCGCCGTCAGCGCCTTGAGCTGTTCGGCGGTCAGCGGGTGCGCGCTGGTGACCTTGGCGGTCACTTCGCCGCGGTGATCGGCGACGATCGCGTCGAACGCGTCGATCATCTTGGGCAGATCGGCGAGGCGGCGGTTGTCGGCGAGCACGCCGAGGAACTTGGCGGTCAGCGAATCGAGCTTCATCGCCTTGGCGACCGCGGCGACCGCCTTGGCGGCATCGCCGCGGCCGACGACCGGGCTCGCGATCAGCGCCGACAGGTCGGCCGATTCGGCCAGGCCCGAACGAAGCGCCGCGAGGCTCTTCGACACCGCGTCGATCGCGTTCGATTCGCGGGCCAGATCGAACAAAGCGACCGCATAGCGGCCCGCGAGGCCCGCCGTGATGTTGCCCTGAATGCCGCCGGAATTCTCCACGCGTTAAAGTCCTTTGCTACGATCCCGTGGGGGATGGGTCGCGCGGGATTTGGCGGATATTCGGGAATATCCCCCGCAGCGAAGTCGCGGCGCGCCTAGCAACGATTCTGCTGCAATGCAAGGTAGGGGATGGACCTAGTTGCAGGCGGATTGCGGAACGGCCTTGGCTGCCGCCGCACTCATCTCGGCGAACTTCTTTTTGACGGGCGAGATGGCCCCTTCGCTGTCACCACCCTGCGAATCGAAGGCGTTTCTGATCGCATCCATCTGTTCCATCGAACAAACGTCGCCGCCGCCAAAGGAATGATGCAGCGAATATCGCGAAACACACGCCTGCGCGCCCAATTGCGGGTAGCAAGTGCCGAAATGACGAACGGGTATGGCCGGGGCGACGACTTCCTCGACCTTCAGTCCGGCCGTCAAAGCCGACAGCTTTCGGTCGATCGCCGTCGCGTCGCGCCCGGCAAGGCGGCAACGGCAGGCTTGATCGTGCAGCGCCTTGATCCCGGCAAACTTGGCGGCCGCCTCCGATTTGCTGAAGGTCTTTGCAGCGGGCGGCGGAGGCGGCTCGTTGCATCCGCTGAGGATGAGCAATGCCCCCACGATGCCTGATCTGAAAAACAGCACCGCTTGCATTCCCTCTATCTCCCCATAAACCCTCGCCAACGACCTAACATGGGAGACGGCAATGGGCGAGATGATCCGGATGACGATGGACGATGGCGCCGACATCGCCGTCTATCACGCCGAGGCCGAAGGCGAACGCCGCGGCGGGCTGGTGCTGATCCAGGAAATCTTCGGGGTCACCGACCATATCCGCGACCTCTGCGACGAATATGCCGCCGACGGGTACGAGGTGCTCGCCCCCGCCGTCTTCGACCGCGAGCATCCGGGGTTCGAGAGCGACTATTCGGGACCGCAGTTCGAACGCGCGGTCCAGCTCGCGCGCGAACTCCACCCCTTCGAACAGAGCCTCAAAGATGCGCAGACCTGCATCGACGCGCTGAAGGCCCGCGGCCCCGTTTTCATCACCGGCTATTGTTACGGCGGCTCGGTCGCGTGGCGGATGGCGCAGATCAGCCCAGACCTCGCCGCGGCCTCATCCTATTACGGCAGCCTCGTGCCCACCCAGTTCAGGGACGAGGCGCCGCAATGCGCGACCATCGCCCATTTCGGCCGTTTCGACGCGGGCATCCCGATGGAGGGGGTCGAGGCGCTGATCGCCAAGGACCATCCGACCGCGCAGATCTTCGTCTATGACGCCAACCACGGCTTCAACAGCGACCGCCGCAAGGATTATCACGAGCCGTCGAGCGACCTCGCGCGCGAGCGTACGCTGATGCTGTTCAAGGCATGCGGGGGGTGAGACTCGTCTTCCTCCACGGCCCCGCGGCGTCGGGCAAGCTGACCGTGGCGAAGGAGCTCGCGGCGCTCACCGGGCTGCCGCTGTTCCACAATCATCTGGTGGTCGATGCCCTTCTTGCGGTGTTTCCGTTCGGAAGCCCGGGTTTCGTCGCCTTGCGCGAGCGGATGTGGCTCGACGTTTTCGCGGAGGCCGCGGCTGAGGATCGCTCGCTGATCTTCACCTTCCATCCCGAAGCGAGCGTCGCGCCCGATTTCCCGCAGCGCGCGGCGGAGCTGGTCGAGGGCGCGGGCGGGCGGGTCGATTTTGTCGAACTGACCTGTGCGCCCGCGATCGTCGAAGCGCGGGTCGAGGCGCCGTCGCGGCGGGCGGGCGGGAAACTCTCGTCGCTCGCGATGCTGCGCGAGCTCGAGGCGGCGGGGGCGTTCGCTTATCCGCCGCTGCCCAAGCCTGCGATCGCGGTAGACACCGGCGCGGTCGCGCCCGCCGACGCGGCGGTGCGGATCTGCGCGACGCTGGACCTCTGAGCCGAGCCCGTGAAGATCGTCATCAACCTGCTGCTGTTCCTGCTGGTCTTCGCGCTCGCGGCGACCGCGATCCTCTATACGCAGCAGCGCCGCCTGCTCTTTCCCGCGCCCGGCCAATATCCCGCAGAGCCGCCGCCGGGTTTCGCGCTCGTCCACACGGCGACCGACGACGGGCTGCGGCTGTCGGCCTTTTACCGCCGCGCCGCGCCGGGCAGGAAGACGCTGCTCTTCTTCCACGGCAATGGCGACAATATGCTCGGCGCGATTCAGGCGACGCGCGGGCCCGCCGCTGCGGGGCACGGGCTGCTGCTCGCCGAATATCGCGGCTATGGCGGCAACCCGGGGTCACCGGGCGAGGAGGGCTTCTACCGCGACGGCGAAGCGGCGATGCGCTGGCTCGCCGACGCGGGGGTGGCGCCGCGCGATATCGTCGTCGTCGGCAATTCGATCGGCTCGGGCCCCGCGACCGAGATGGCGCTCCGCCATAAGGTCGCGGCGCTGGTGCTCGTCTCGGGCTTCTCCGACCTGCCCGCGGTGGTGCAGAGCCAGGTGCCGCTCATCCCGCGCTGGCTGGTGCGCGACCGCTTCGACAATGCGGCGAAGCTCGGCCAGGTGAAGGCGCCGGTATTCCTGCTCCACGGCGACGCCGATACGCTGGTCGAGCCCGACAATCTCGACCGGCTCAAGGTGGCGCGGCGCGATGCGACCGTCGCGCTGGTCGCAGGCGCGGGGCACGAGCTCGCTTATACCGCGCCCGCGCAGGCGATGGTGACGCGCTGGGTCGAGGGCTTACCCCCACCGCCGGACTAACGCGATCGCAACGCTTTTGGGCGATGGCGGGCGAGAGGAGATTGCCATGTCCCTGACCCTTGCGATGATGCTGCTCGGCGGCACCGATTTCGGGCTCGATCCCGCGTGGAAGCCGGTCGGCGATCAGCTCGCGCCCGCGCGCGCGGGCAAGATCCAGTGCCACGACCCCGATTCCGCGGCGCGCACCTGCCGCATGATGACCTGGCTCGATGTGGGCAGCGAGGGCGTCGTGGCGGTGCGGCAGCTGACCGCGCTCAGCAATGGGCCCGCCTATGCCGCCGAGGCGCGGTTCCGGGTACGCAGCGAAGGCGCTGCGCTATGCGGCACGATCGACGACAATTATATGGCCGGGTTTCGCATCGTCAGCAGCCGCGCGCCCTATGCGCCGGTCAACGACAAACGGCTGACGCTCCTCTATCGCGAAGCGCTCGTCGCGACGGTCTGGGAGCGCAAGGTCTGTTCCTATGAATTCCGGCGTGCCGACGACGAGATGCGGCAGGAAATCGGCACGATCGACGGCGCGTTCGCCGGCGAATTGATGAGCCAATATCTGTGGATCGACCCGAAGGCCGGCTGGCGGCTCAAGGCGCCGCCGCAGGGGTGACGGCCGCGCCCTTGGCGAGCTTCTGGCACGAATAGACCAGCCGCTCGTTGGGGCTCGGCGGCAGGACTGCGCGGATCGCTTCCTGCTGCGTCGCCAGCGCGGCGAGCTGGTCGGGCGCGATGCTGCAACCCTTGACCTCGACGCCCGCGCGGACCTCGCGCGCCTTCGCCATCGTCTCGGCGTCGAGCAGATAGCGGTCGACGCGATAGTCGGTCCCCGCGCCGTCGATCGATGCGATCGTCACCGTCGCCTCCTCATTCGGAACCAGGATGCGCTGCCAGCGCCCGTCGGACCCTTGCGCATATTGGGTGCGGCCGTTGATGCAGCCGTCCTTGCCGATCGCGACGGGGACGTCGGGGGTTTCGGACACGGTGATGCGGCTGCGCTCGGGGCGGATGGTGCAGAGCAGATTGCCCTCGGCCAAGGCCGGGGGGCTGTTGCTATGGATCGTCGCCGTCACCTCTGCGGGAAGGTCGCCATGCCCGCTCGGCCGGGTGACGAACAGGATCGCCGCGATCAGCATCAGCGCCGCGCCCGCGCCGCCCGCGATCTTCGCGTTCTGCACATTCTTCTGGTTATGGAACATCAGCCCCGCGCCTGCGGAAAGCGCGCCGATCACGAAGAGCACCCCCGCCAGCGCCATGCGATTCTCGCGCGACGCCTGCGCTTCCTCGTTGGCGCGCGTCTCGCGCAGCTCGCGGTCGAGCGCGGCGGCGGCCTCCTTGTCGGCGTTCGCCGCCGCCTTGGCGCGCGCGTCGGCGTCGAGCGCGGCGCGGTCGCGCGCGTCGGCCTCGGCCAGCGTCAGGCACGGCGTGCCGATGCTGCCGAAGCCCTGCCCTGCGTCGGTCAGGAAGCGCGTCAGCTCGCGATTGGCGATCGCGAAGGAGAAGGGCGAATCGCCGTCGTCGGCGCGCGTCATCGCATTGTTGATGCCGACGATGCGCCCGCACTGGTCGACCAGCGGCCCGCCCGAATTGCCGCGCGCAATCTGCGCGGTGTGGACGAGCATCGCGACCCCGTCGACGCCCTGCGTGTTCGAGAGATTGCCCTCGCTGCGCACCGGGGTGCGCGGCGTGATATAATCGGCGGCGCCACGCGCGGTCGCTGCGTCGACATTGCCCGGATAGCCGAGCGCGACGACGTCGGCGCCCGATTCGAACGGCCCCGAATAGATCGCGGCGGCGGGCACGCGCCCCTCGGTGATCTCGAGCAGCGCGAGGTCGCGCTTGGTGTCGATCGCGATCAGCTTGGCGGCATAGCTTTTCTGCCCCTCCGACGGGACGACGCCGAGCGCGACATTGTCGGGATAGCGCGCCGCCGATTCGACGACATGCGCGTTGGTGACGATGCGCGTCGGCGAGATGGCGATGCCGCTGCCATGGCCGAAACCGACGACCTCGCCGTCGACCATCGCGACGGTGACGACGCGCACGACGCTGCGCGACGCGGCGCTGATATCGTCGGCGCGCGCGGGCATGGTGAGGGCGAAGAAGGCGAGCAGCAGCGCGAGGAGGCGGGTCATGGCGGCGAACCTAGCCGCTGGCGACGCGAAGACAAGCTAGAGATAGGGGCTCCACATCATCATCCACGCGCCCGCGCTGCCCGCGAGGATGATGAGGCCCGACAGGCCGAGCAGCGCCGCGACGCCCTTTTTGGCGAGCGGCGTGCCATGCGCCCCGGCGCGCAGGTAAAGCTCGGCGACCGCGAGCGGCAGCAGCGAATTGGCGAAGGCGAGGAACAGGTCGAACGGGCCGTCCATCGCCTTGCCGATCCCCGCGCCGCCGGTCGCGAGCCCCCACACCATATAGCCGACGCGCATGAACCACACCGCGCTCGCGACGACGAACAGCCGGATCGCCCAGCGGCGATGCTCGGCGAAGCGCCGCGCGCGGGCGGCGCGCCAGGCGAGGGCGGCGAAGGTCAGGATCAGCAGCGCGTCGAGCGTGATCCCGACCGCGCCGGTCAGGTTGAGCCAGGTGCCGCGCACCCAGGTGAGCCACAGCCCGCCGAGCGCCAGCGCCAGCGCGCTTACGAGATAGAGCCGCCCGTTCCAGCGGTGTACCGCCGGCCAGCGGCCGCGGATCGCGGGGATCAGCTGGACGAGGCCGCCCAGCGTGATCACCGCCGCCATCAGCACATGCACCGCGAAGAACAGATTGCCGCCGGTATCGCCAGGCACGAAGCCCTTGATCAGCGGCTTGGCGTTCCACGCCGCGAAGTCGCCCGACAGCGACGAGGGATAATAGAAGAGCAGGATGAAGGCGGTGAACAGCAATTGCCCCGCCGCGATGCTGAGGTAGCAGAAGGTCGCCCCACGCCCGAGCCAGTCTGCGCCGGGCGCGGGTCTGGTGGTTGCCAAAGATGCATCGATGGTCGCCATGCTGCCGACTCCCCTCGTTAGGTGGTGAGGGTGGCGGATCGATATTGGTGTGTCAATGTTATAATACGGTGATACGGTTGTGGGGCGCGAAAGGCGGCTTTCGGGCGTTTGCGGACGTTGAGCCCCCCTCCCGCCATGGTGGGGCCGGGGGGTGTGTTGCCGCCGAAGGCGGCGCTCTGCCTTTTGCTCGCTACGCTCGCTACCCACCCCTAGCCCCTCCCTTGCAGGGAGGGGAATGGCTTAGTTCCACCCCAAATCACCCATCCGCCACCCCCAAACTTTGAACGCAAGCATCGGGACGCAGGCTCCGCCGCGCCCCGCCATAAGGGCTCCCACGCAATGAAAGGACCCCTCATGACCTACCGGATCACCGGGCTCGATCCCGACCCCTTCGCCCCCTATTTCGCGATGGACGACGCCGACCTCGCCGCCCACGGCGCGCGGCGCGTCACCGCGACCGCCGATCGCGGCTTCCCGTGCCGCATCAGCCTCGAGGATGCGCGCAAGGGCGAGGAACTGATCCTGCTCCATCATGTCAGCCACGACGTCGATACGCCGTTTCGCTGCGCTTACGCGATCTATGTGCGCGAAGGCGTGCGCTCGCTGGCCTGCGACGACAGCCTGCCGCCAGCCTTCGCCGGACGGATGATGGCGTTCCGCGGCTTCGACGATGCGGGCATGCTCGCGGCAGCGCGGCTCGTGCCGGGCGAGGAGGGCGACGGCGCGATCCGCGACCTGTTCGCCGACCCGGCGGTTGCCTATATCCATGCCCAATATGCGACGAACGGCTGCTTCGCCGCGCGGATCGAGAGGAATTGACCATGGCGTTCGAGACCATGACCGACGACGAGCGCTGGGAAGCGGTGCAGGCGCGCGACAAGGCGCAGGACGGTCGCTTCGTCACCGGGGTGCTCACCACCGGCATCTATTGCCGCCCGAGCTGCGCCGCGCGCCATCCGCTGCGCCAGAATGTGCGCTTCTTTCCCGACGGCGCCGCGGCGCGCGCCACGGGCCTCCGCCCGTGCAAGCGCTGCCTGCCCGACGATGTCGCGCGCGACGAAAGCGCGGTGATCAAGGCGATCGCCGCGATCAAGGCGAGCGAGGAGCCGCTCGCGCTCGCCGATCTCGCCGCGCGCACCGGCTATTCGCCGACGCATTTCCAGCGCGTCTTCACCCGACACACCGGGCTCTCGCCCGCCGCCTATGCCCGCGCCTTGCGCGAGGAACGCGCGCGGCAGGCGCTGAGCGGCGGCGGCCGGGTGACCGACGCGATTTACGATGCGGGCTTTTCGGGGCCGTCGCGCTTTTACGAGAATATGGAGGGACGCATGGGTATGACCGCTTCGGCGTGGGTGAACGGCGGCAAGGGCGCGACGATCCACTGGGCCGTGGTGCCGACCAGCCTCGGCGCGATGCTCGTCGCCGCGACCGCCAAGGGCGTGTGCCGGCTGAGCTTCGCCGAAGGGCGCGAGGCGCTCGAAGAGCGTTTCCCCGCCGCGAACCTGATCGAGGGCGGGGAGGCATTCGAAGCGCTGCTCAAGCAAGTGGTCGCCGCAGTCGAGGCGCCGGTGAAAGGCTTCGACCATATCCCGCTCGACGTGAAGGGCACCGCCTTCCAGGAAGCGGTGTGGCGCGAACTGAGGAGAATTCCCGTGGGCGAGACGCGCAGCTATACCGACATCGCCGCCGCGGTCGGCAAGCCCAGGGCGGTGCGCGCCGCGGGGAGCGCCAATGGCGCGAACAATGTCGCGGTGCTCATTCCGTGCCACCGCGTCGTACGCAGCGACGGATCGCTCGGCGGCTATGCCTATGGCCTGCCGATCAAGGACGAGCTGCTGCGCCGCGAGGGCGCGCCGGGGCAGCCGCGGCTCGACGAATTTTGAGGAGGGCGGCCATGGAGAGCAGAGAAGCTGCACTCGTCGTCTGGCGCGCCTTCGCGACGCGCGACGCGGCCAGCATCCGCGCGGTGCTGACCGACGACGCCGAATGGCGCGCGCCGGCGGGGAACGCGACCGCCGTGGCGCTCGGCGCGACCGACCATATGGTCGGCCCCGAGGCGATCACGCGCTTCATCCTCGACGATTATCCGCGGCTGTTCAGCAACGGGATGCGGATCGATCCGATTTCGCTGACCGTCGAGGGCAACCGCGTCGTTTTCGAACAGCGCCAGAGCGCGACGCTCGCCAATGGGCGCGCTTATGCGCTCGACTATGTCTTCATCTTCGAGATGCAGGGGGTGCGCGTTCGCCGCATCCGCGAATATATGGACACGAAGAGCGGCTATGATCAGGTCTTCGGCGCGGCGCCCGCCGCAGCGATCGTCTGATGCGCCGATCCTTATCGACGACAAGGGAGTTCCATCATGACCGATAAAGTCGCGCACTTCAAAGCGCTCCACGTCCCCGGCGACCCGCTGATCCTGATCAACATCTGGGACGCCGGCAGCGCGAAGGCGGTCGCCGCGGCGGGCGCCAAGGCGATCGCAACGGGCAGCTATGGTGTCGCCGGCGCGCAGGGCCGCGCCGACGGCGAGGATTTTCCGATCGAGGATGTCTTCGAAAATCTGGCGCGCATATTGTCGGTCACCGATCTGCCGGTCACGATCGACATGGAATCGGGCTATGGCGCCGACCCCGCGGCGGTCGGGGTCTCGGTCGGCCGTGCACGTGCCGCGGGCGCGGCGGGGATCAATATGGAGGACCGGCTGCCGGGCGAGAGCGCGCTGCTGCCGATCGCCGAAGCGGTCGCCCGTTATCGCGCCGCCGCCGAAACCGGGATTTTCGTCAACGCGCGGTGCGACACCTTTCGCGGTGCCGATGTCGCGGCGGACGGCGACGCGCTCGTCGCCGCGACGCTCGAACGCGGACGCGCCTATGCCGATGCGGGCGCGGGGTCGCTGTTCGTGCCCTTCCTGCTCGACCCCAAATGCATCGGGGCGATCTGCGACGCTTCGCCGCTGCCGGTGAACATATTGCGCGGCAAGGGCGGCCCGACGCACGCCGAACTCGCGGCGCTCGGCGTCGCGCGGATCAGCCATGGCCACCAGCCCTGGGCGGCGGCGATGGCCTGGCTCGGCGGGCAGGCGGCGCAGGTATTGGGCGGCGCCGAACCCGATTATTGAGCGGTCAGTCGCTGTCGGCGGGCTTTTCCGCCTCGACCGCCGCGTCGGCCGCCGCGCCTTCGCGGCGGTCGCGCATCGCTTCCAGATGTTCGAGCAACTGTTCGCCGCCGCCGCCGTGCGGATCGAAGGCGACCGATTGCGCGAGCTTGATCGCGGGGGCGAACTCGCCCTTGTTGGCGAGCGAATAGGCATATTCCATGCGCAGCTGGATATCCTCGGGCGCCAGCGAAAAGGCCTGTTCCAGCCCCTTGATCGCGATCTCGGGCGGGGTGATGCCCTGTTGCTGGAAGCTGCGGAAATAGGCGTAGAGCGGCACCGGGTCGTCGGGATTGGTGCGGTTGGCGTGCGCGATCGGCTTGCGCACCTCGCGCCAGGCGGCGGCGCTGAAATCGTCCTTCTTGTCCATGTCGAGCGCCAGCAGCCGGCCGAGCAGGACGTTGGCACGGACATGATTCGGGTCGAGCGCGATCGCCTTGTCGGTCGCCGCACGCACCGCGGCCAGGTCGCGTACGTCCTCGTCGAGGTCCCATTCGGCCATCGCCAGTTCGAACCAGCCATTGGCGTGGCCGGGGTGCAGCGCGGTGAGCGCGCGAAGGTCGTCGCGGACCTTGGTCATGCGTTCGGCGTCGCCATTGGCGCTCAGCCGCTCGAGCCTCAGGTCGATGAGCGCGTCCTCGCCTGCCGCGAGCGGCGCGATCGTGATGCTGCCCGGAATCGCGATCGGCTCGCTGGTCGTGCGATAGGTCATCGGGCGGACCATGTAGCGGTTGAGGTCCTTGTCGAGCTGTGCGAGGTCGCCGAAGGCGTCGGTCGCCGCCTGCTTCGCATCGTCGCCGCGATTGATCGCCTGGATATATTCGGTGAGCTGGCCGACGCGCGACGGATCGCTGTAGAGCATGTGCGTCAGCACCCAGGCCCGGCCGTAATAGACGTCGGTCTGCCCCGAATTGCGCATCGCGCCCGGCCGTTCGAGCAGCAATTTCTCGGCCGGGATCTTGGGCATTTCGAGCAGGCCATAGGCGCGGCCATAGGCGGGGCGGCCGATCTCGGCCTTGCCGTCGCGGTCGAAATCGACGGTCGAATAATATTCGGCGAAGCCCTCGATGAACCACGCAGGGAAAGCGGCGTGGACATAGCGCTTCATGAAATGATGGCCATATTCGTGAAACAAAGTCTGCTGCGGCGCCGAGGTGCCGAGATGGCTTCCCATGTCCTCGCGGTGCGACACCGCGAAACTGCCCTCGGGATCGGGGCTGTAGAAACCCGCGATCGACGAGCCGCGTTTGCCCGTCATCAACCGGCCGGCATCCGCCGCCTGCGGAACGAGGTAGATGGTCAGCCGGTTGGGCTCCTTGCCGCCGGGAACCTTGAAGCGGAAACGCAGCGTCGCGTCGAAGCGCTGCAGATTCTCGGCGAATTCGCGCAGCGAGCGCTCATTGCCTTCGCTGTAGATGATGAAATTGTCGGTGTCGGCACGCAGCCATTTGGCGTCCGCGCCCGTCGCCGCCAGCGCTGCCCCCAGCGCGAGCACCCCCATTGCGCCCTTGAACATCGTCGTAAAAATCCCCCGGCCGGCGTTTCTGCATCGCCATGCTGCCAAGCGGCGCGTGCGCTGTAAAGTACTCTGCGGTCAGACGAAACTATAGGGATCGATATCGATCGCGAGGCGTGCCTTGCTGGGCCACTCGATCTGGCCGACCCATTCGCGAATTGTACCCTGCAGGTCGAAACTGCGCGGCGCGTGAAGTAAAAGCCGGAAACGGTGGCGCCCGCGCAGCATCGCGAGCGGCGCCGGCGCGGGGCCGTATACCGCGAGGCCTTCGGCGACAGGCGCCCTGTCGCCCAGCCTTTTGGCGACACCGCGCGCGACCTCGATATCTTCGGACGAAATGACCAGCGCGGCGAAACGGCCATAGGGCGGCGCGCCCGCGAATTTCCGCGCCGCGGCCTCGGCGGCGTAGAAACCGTCGCGGTCGTTCGCGACCAGCGCGGCCATCACGGGCGCGTCGGGCACGCGCGTCTGGATCAGCACCTCGCCGGGCTTGACCCCGCGCCCCGCGCGCCCCGCGACCTGCGCGATCTGCTGGAAGGTGCGCTCCGAGGCGCGGAGGTCGCCGCCGTCGAGCCCGAGGTCGGCGTCGACCACCCCGACGAGCGTGAGGTTGGGGAAATGATAGCCCTTGGTGACCAGCTGGGTGCCGATGATGATGTCGACGAGGCCGCCCTCGACATTGTCGACGAACTCGGCCGCTTTCGCGGGCGACCAGAGCGTGTCCGAGGTGACGATCGCGACGCGCGCCTCGGGGAAGCGCAGCGCGACCTCGTCGGCGACGCGCTCGACCCCGGGGCCGCAGGCGACGAGGCTGTCCTCGTCCTCGCATTCGGGGCAGAGCCGCGGCGGCGGCATGACATGGCCGCAATGGTGGCAGGCGAGGCGGTGGACGAGGCGGTGCTCGACCATCCACGCAGTGCAGTTCGGGCACTGGATGCGGTGCCCGCAGGTGCGACAGAGCGTCAGCGGCGCGAAGCCGCGGCGGTTCAAAAAGAGCAGGCTCTGCTCGCCCTTGGCGAGGCGGTCGGCGAGCGCGGCGACCAGCGGCGGCGCGAGCCAGGTGCCGCGGTCGGGCGGGTCGTGGCGCATGTCGATCGCCGCGAGGTCGGGCAGCGTCGCGCCGCCGAAGCGCGCGGGCAGCTTGATATGGCGGTAGCGCCCCGCCTCGACCATCGCGAGGCTTTCGAGCGCGGGGGTCGCGCTCGCGAGCACCACCGGCAGCCCCTCGAAATGTCCGCGCATCACCGCGACGTCGCGCGCGTGATAATGGACGCCGTCCTCCTGCTTGAAGCTCGTCTCATGCGCTTCGTCGACGACGATCAGGCCGAGATTGGCATAGGGCAGGAACAAGGCCGAGCGCGCGCCGACGACGATCTTCGCTTCGCCGTTGGCGATGGCGTGCCAGGCGCGGCGCCGCTCGGTCGCGCGGAGGCCCGAATGCCAGGGCACGGGCTCGCAGCCGAAGCGCGCGGCGAAGCGCGTGAGCATCGGTTCGGTCAGCGCGATCTCGGGGAGCAGGACGAGCGTCTGCCGCCCCGCGTCGACCGCGGCGGCGATCGCCTCCATATAGACTTCGGTCTTGCCCGATCCGGTGACGCCATCGAGCAGCAGCGTCTCGAACTTCGCCGCGGTGACGGCGTCGCGCAGCTCGGCCGCCGCCGCGGTCTGCTCATCCGAAAGCTCGGGCGGCGCGAAAGCCGGATCGGGCTCGGGATAGGGCGCGTCGGCCGACACGCTCACCGCCTCGAGCGCGCCGACATTGACCAGCCCGCGGATCACCGCGTCGCTGACCTCGGCGAGCGCCGCGAGTTCGCGCACCATGCCCTGCCGCTCGCCGATCTTTTCGAGCGCGACCGTCCGTTGCGGCGTCATGCGCGCGGGCAGCTCGCCGGTGGCGCGATATTCGACGATCGGCCGCCGGGCGTCCGAAAAGGCCGCCCCGGGCAGCACCATGCGCAGCACCGCGCCGGGCGGCGCGAGATAATAGTCGCTGGTCCATTCGACGAGGCGGCGGAGCGGCGCGGGAACCGGGGGGACGGACACGACCTCATACAGGTTGCGTAGCCGGTTGTCGCCGACCGCCTCGGGCGCACCGAACGCGCTGTCCTCCCACACCACGCCGCCCATCTTGCGCGGCCCCAAGGGCGCGACGACGACGCTGCCGAGCGGCGCTTCGCTGCCATAAGGCACGCGATAGTCGAGCGGGCCGAGGGCGGCGGTGAGGAGGAGGACGCGGGCGCGGGTCATGGGACTGCGCAGGATATAGGGCGGCGGGTAAAATAGGAAAGCGGAGAGGTCGGCGATGGCATCTGAGGACGGGTTGCTGCCGAAAAGATCCTTCCCATCGCGCAGCGTTGGGGAGGGGGACCACCGCGGAGCGGTGGTGGAGGGGTCTGACCTTGCACCGACGCCTGCGGCGTCGAACCCCTCCGTCAGCCCTCCGGGCTGCCACCTCCCCATCGCTTCGCGTGGGGAGGATCTTTGGGTTCGCTCCCCACCCTAAAGCCGATAATCGTCTTCGCCTAGGCCGACGCCAGCGCTGCCTTCGTCGCCGCCCGCTTCGCCGGCTTCGGCCGCCGGAACCAGAAGCTCCACACCGCGAAGCTGCCGAGCACCGTCATCGCGAGGCCCGAGATCGTCAGCAATATCCGCCAGGTCCAGCCGCCGACCTTCGACGCATGGATCGGGAAAGCCATGTTGAACGCCTGCGCGCCCGAAGGCAGCGAGAGCGCGTCGCGCGCGGCGAGCACTTCGCCCGTCGCGGCGTCGAACGCCACGGTGGTGCGGCCGTTGGGCAACCATTCGGCGGGCTGCTTCATGCGCAGGCTGATCGGATCGCCCGCCTTGCGCGGCAGGCTCAGGATACGGAACTCGGCGTCGGGGAAGCGTCGCCGCGCTTCGGTCAGCATCGCTGCATAGTCGGGCTTTTCGGCCAGCGGACCACCCATGTATTTCGGCGGTTCGAGCGCCTTCGCCGTCTCCGCCACCGGGCCGAAGGGCGCGACGACCCCCAGCGCGAACGGCCGGAAGATCATCATCGTGCCGGTCACGATCGAGATCAGCAGCAGCGGCGCGGCGACGATGCCGATATCGCGGTGGTGCCAGACGATCGACGGGCGGCTCATCCTTTTGGGCCACAGGCGAAGCTGGAAGGTCTTCCGCGTCCGCCACCACAGGATTGCGCCCGAAATAACAAAGAACAGCCCGCACAATCCCGCCATGCCGATCACCCATTCGCCGCTGTCGCCCGCGAAAAGATGGTGGTGGAAATCGAAGATCCAGAGCTCGGGCCGCTCCCACTGGCTCGCCCAGCGCGTGGCGATCTCGCCCGACTGGCTGGCATAGGCGCCCGCCTCCTTGCCGATGCGCAGCTGGTGCAGCCCGATGCGTTCGTCGGCATAGATGATGCCCTGCGCGCCGGGCGTCGCCATCAGCTTCTCGGTCGCCGCGGTGATGCTGGCGAGGTCGCCGCGCAGCGGATCGCCGCTGCCCGGCACCCCGATCCACAGATGCTCGTAGAGCAGGATCGTGCCCGACAGGCCGAGCAGCGCGAGCACGAGGCCGATCAGGCCGCCGGTCCAGCGGTGCAGCGTGTCGAGCAGCTTCATCATGTCAGAACCGGTAATCCCACCCGAGCGTGAAGGTCCGCCCGCGTCCCGCGAAGAAGGCGAGATTGTCGGTCGGTAGCCGCGTGTCGCTCGAATAGTCGATATAGAATTTGTCGAACAGGTTCTGGACCGACAGGCTCAGCCCGCCGATCCCGGTCTCGTAGCGCAGGCTCGCATCGGTGATCGCATAGCCGCCGAAATTGTTGCGCGGGTCGGGGTTCGCCTTGCCGTGGAAGCTCTTCGACAGGAAGAACTGCGTCTGCACCAGCGCCGAGACCGGCCCCTTGTTGTAGCTCGCATTGAGGTTCAGCCGGTCGGGCGAGATATTCGTGCCGTCGAGGTCGGTGTCGACGATGCCGTCGGGGTTCGCGCTGTCGCTGTCGTATTTGCCCTGCAAATGCGCATAGCCGACGCCGAGCTTCAGCCCGTCGATCGGCAGCGCGACGCGCAGGTTGAGCTCGAGCCCCTCGATCTCGACGCGCTGGCGCTGGACGTCGAAGATGCGGTCGGGACGTGCGATGAGGAGCTGGCCCTTGTCGCTCGACGACCAGAAATAGGTCGCGGTCGCATCGAGCGGCCCGCGCTTCAACTCGACGCCGATCTCGCGATTGTTCGAAACGATCGGCGAGATATCGAGGAAATTGTCGAGATCGACCCCCGCCGTGTTGATCGCGCGGGTGATGCGGCCGATGTCGGGCACGGTGAAGCCCTCGGCATAGCTGGCATAAGCGCGGATCCCCGCCCAGGGCTCGATAATCACGCCGCCGTTGATCAGCAGGTCGCTGAACTTGGGCTTGCCGCCCGCGACGTCGACGCCGCCATAGGTCGGCAGGCCGCAGGGCGTGACCGGCGCCGCGGGCGGCGTCGTGCACGCACGGAAGGTGGTCGAGGCGAGGGTGCTGAAATCGTCGATCTTGATCTGGACATTTTCCCAGCGCACGCCGCCGGCGAGCCGGACGACGCCGTCGAACAGCTTCAGGTTCGCTTGCCCGAAGGGCGCGAGGCTGCGGAAGTCGCTCGGCGGCACCCAGACGCGCCCCGTCGCGATCAGCGCCTGTTCGGTGCGGTCGACGAGCGCGTCGAAACCGATCGTCAGCGTCAGATCCTCGAAGCCCGGCAACGCGCGCTCGTAGCTGAACTTGGCGCCCAGCTTGCGGCTGCGGTTCTGCGACTGGTCGAACAGCGTGCCGACCGGCGCGAGCGCGGGGTCCTGAAAGGTCGCCTGTACCGCGACCTCGCCGCCGAAGGTATCGCGGCTGCGGTTGAAGAAAATCTGGCTGACGAAATTGCCGCCGCCGAGGTCGGTGTCGGTCAGCGACAGCGCAACGCTCTCGGTGCGGTTCTGCGCCGATTCGCCCGGCGGCGTGCCGCGCACTGCGCTCGTCGGCACGCCCGTCACGCGGTTGCCGGGGAGCGCGATATAGTCGCCGTCGCCCTTCAGTTCGAAGCGGCTCGCGATCAGGTCGAGCCGCGCGGTGTCCGACAGCTCGTAGCCGAGCCGCGCGAACAGCGAGAGGGTGTTCGAATCCTGCGTCTCGCCCTGCGTCAGGTTGATGCCGATGCGGCGGCCCTGTCCGTCGTAAAAGGCGCCGCGCTTTTCATAGGCCGCGCCGAAAGTCGCATCGAAACGGCCGGCGCGATACTGGACGAGCCCCGCCGCCTTGCCGCCGAGGCCGTCCTTGCTGAAGCCATTGTCGGCAGTGCCCTGCAGCAACACGCGGCCGCTGAGCCCTTCTTCCTTCGGCGCGCCGACGGTGACCTGGTTGACGATACCGCCGGTGCCGCCGATGCCCTGCAGCGCGTTCGAGCCGTAGATCAGCTCGACGCGGTCGATGAAGAAACCGTCGATGGTGAAGCTGTCGCGGCTGCCGTCGCGCAGCGGGGTCGATTGGGGAATGCCGTTGATCGCATAGAGCGGCGAGCGCCCGCGCAAGGTCTCGCCCGCGCCCGAGAGCTTCTGCCGCGTGGGGGAGAAGCTGGGGGTCAGGCTCGACACCGCGTCGGTGATCGAGCCCGAAATCGCGATCTGCTGGTCGAGGCTGTCCTTGCCGATGATGTCGATCGTCAGCGGCAGCGCATTGGGCGGCAGCACCGTGCGCGCCGCGGTGACGATGATCGTCTCCTCGCTATTTTCCTCCTCGGCCAAGGCATTGTCTTGCGCGAAGACGGGGAAGGGCAGCGCGGTGCCGACGAGCGCGGCGACGATCCATTTGCGATTCATTCTCAACTCCTGTTTGCGCCGCCGCTAGTGCGACACATTCGCAAAGGCAAGGAGTTTTGCGGCTGGGGCGACGGGTTTCGGGCGGGAGCTGACACTCCCCAACCCCTCCTCTTCAGAGGAGGGGCAGCGAGACTTACGAACTTGTTCGTTAGTCGCAGCGGGGTGGTGCTCTCAGGCATGGCGTAAGGTCTCGGCCACCACCCCGTTCGACTAAAGGCCCGGCTACGCCGGACCAAGTCTCACTACCCCTCCTCTGAAGAGGAGGGGCTTAACGTCGTAAAACCACCCCAAAACCGCCGCCGCACGCCTCGGCTCCAAAACGGCGCCCCCCCCTTCCCCGAGCATTGATCGCCAGCTGAATCGACGCCAAGATGCCGGCGGCTTTGGCAGCAAGGGGGCGCATCATGACGGCATCGCACGGGCTTTCGCAGGATCGGCGCTGACCATGCACGCGGTCGAAGCCTTCGAACTCGTCCTCGCATTGCTCGCGCTCGTCATCGCGCTGCACTGGCTCGCGATGAAGCTGCGCTGGCCGCCCGCGACCGCCTTGCTGATCGGCGGCGGCGGGCTCGCCTTCATCCCCGGGCTGCCCTCGATCACGCTCGACCCCGAACTCGCGCTCGTGCTCTTCCTGCCGCCGCTGCTGATGGACGGCGCCTATTTCACCGCGCTCGGCCGCTTCCGCCGCCACCTGCCCGGCATCCTCTCGCTCGCAGTCGGCGCGGTCGTGTTCACCACGCTCGTCGTCGGGGTGGTCGCGCATATGATCCTGCCCTCGCTCCCCTGGGCCGCCTGCTTCGCGCTTGGCGCGATCGTCTCGCCCCCCGACGCGGTGTCGGCGCGCGCGGTGCTCAAGGGCGTCCATCTCCCCCGCCGGCTCGAGGCCCTGCTCGAGGGCGAAAGCCTGCTCAACGACGCCACCGGCCTGATCCTCTTCCGCTTCGCCGTCGCCGCGACCTTGAGCGGCGTCTTCCACACCGGCGAGGCGGTGCAGAGCTTCGCCTTCGTCGCGATCGGCGGCGTCGTGGTCGGCGCGGTGGTCGCCAAGGCGTGGATCTTCGCCGCCAAGCGGCTCGAAGACCGCATGCTCGTCATGCTGATCACGATCCTGCTGTGTTGGGCCGCCTATATCGCGGGCGAGGCGGTGCATGTCTCGGGCGTCATCGCCACCGTCACCGCGGGGCTCGCCATGGGCTGGTACCAGCACGAGATCCTGTCCGCCGAAATCCGCCTGCGCGCCAATTCGGCGTGGTTCATCATGGTCTTCGTCCTCGAAGCGCTCGTCTTCATCCTGATCGGCTTTTCGCTCCGCGACGCGATCGAGCGGATCGGCGGGGTCGCCGCGATCCCGACCACGTGGATCGTCATAATGGCCGCGGTCGTGCTCACCATCACCGCGGCGCGCTTCGTCTGGATCTTCGCGTCGGAGGCGGTGCTCGAAATCGCGGGCAAGCTCGGCCTCAAGCGCGCGCGGCCGCTCGGCTGGCGGCAGGCGACGGTGCTGAGCTGGGCGGGCATGCGCGGCGTCGTGACGCTGGCGGTGCCGCTGACCCTGCCGACCGAAATGCCCGGCCGCGACCTGATGCTGATCTGCGCCTTCGCGGCGATTTTTGTCACCGTCGTCGTCCAGGGGTCGAGCCTCGCCCTCCTAATCCGCCTCGTCAAACCCGTCGACGCCGACCCGCCCGCACAGATGGCGCTGCCCGCCGCCGAGGGCGCGATGGCGCGCGCGCGCTCGGAGGTCGTCGAGCGCCTCGCCTATGACGAAGAGGGCACGCTGATCCACCCGATGATGCTCGAGGAGCACAGGAAGCGCATGCGCTTCATGGAGCGCTACACCGCCGAGCCCGCCGCGGCGATGGACGGCCTCCGCTCGCATTTCGACGTGCTGCTGCAGGCGATCGCCGCGAGCCGCGCCGAACTCATCCGCCTCCACCGCGCCGGGCTGATCGAGGACGAAGTGCTCCACGAACTCGAACGCGACCTCGACATCGAGGAAATGGCGATGATGTTCCAGCGCGGCGAATGACGCGCCGCGCCGGCCCCTGCGCGGGGGCACTGCGGCGATCGAAAAAGCGGCGCCACCATATCTTGTGCCGGCCGGAAAAATTTTTGTGCCGCGCCGCAGCCGCGCCCCCTCCGGCGCAGCCCGCGGAAAGCCGTCACTTCGCCCTGTGAAGCGTGTCCGTTCAGCGACGAAACGAATCGGAATAGCGACGAGTTGAGTCCTCAATCTGTCATTTACCGTCTTGCGTCTCTCAGCCGACGTGGCACTATGGATGGTGGGTAGACCGAGGGGGCACCCCAATAAATTGTATTTGGCCGAAAGTGGCGGATTTCCGCCGCCCATCCCATATGGGCGGAGGAAAGAGGCTATTGCGCCCAAAAAACAGTGCCCCTGGACGTCGATAAAATGCTAAGACTGGGGCTTCGTCCCGAGTCGAACAAGACAGGAACAAGGCGCGCTACGGGCGCGCCGAATCGGGGGCGAATTGGATGGATTTTCGAGAGACCGACCGGGTGGAGACGAGCGACGTGGCGACAATGGAATTGGCGAAGAACGAGACCCCGGTGGCGCCGGAATCGGTTGGCGAATCGAAGGATGATTCGGCGCCCGCGGCGAAGCTCAACGACAGCAGCGAGCCCAAGGTGCACGCGCGTCGCTTCGCGATCGAAACCGACCGCAGCCGCGATGCGCTCCTCACCGACTTCGGCAAGGAGACGCTCGAGGACCGCTACCTCCTGCCCGGCGAATCCTATCAGGATCTCTTCGCGCGCGTCGCCGACGCCTATGCCGACGATCAGGACCACGCCCAGCGCCTCTACGACTATATCTCGAAGCTGTGGTTCATGCCCGCCACCCCCGTTCTCTCGAACGGCGGCACCGGCCGCGGCCTGCCGATCAGCTGCTATCTGAACTCGGTCGACGACAGCCTCGAGGGCATCGTCGGCACGTGGAACGAGAATGTCTGGCTCGCCTCGCGCGGCGGCGGCATCGGCACCTATTGGGGCGCGGTGCGCGGCATCGGCGAACCCGTCGGCCTCAACGGCAAGACCAGCGGCATCATCCCCTTCGTCCGCGTGATGGACAGCCTCACCCTCGCCATCTCGCAAGGGTCGCTCCGCCGCGGCTCGGCCGCCTGCTATCTCGACATCTCGCACCCCGAGATCGAGGAATTCCTCGAGGTCCGCAAACCCTCGGGCGACTTCAACCGCAAGGCATTGAACCTCCACCACGGCGTGCTCATCACCGACGAGTTCATGGAAGCCGTCCGCGACGGCCGCGAATTCAACCTCCGCTCGCCCAAGGACAATAGCGTCCGCGGCAGCGTCGACGCGCGCGGCCTGTTCCAGAAGCTCGTCGAGACGCGCCTCGCGACCGGCGAGCCCTACATCATCTTCATCGACCAGGTGAACCGCATGATGCCCAAGCATCATCGCGATTTGGGGCTCAAGGTCACCACCTCGAACCTCTGCTCGGAAATCACGCTGCCGACCGGCCGCGACCATCTCGGCAACGATCGCACCGCGGTCTGCTGCCTCTCGTCGCTCAACCTCGAAACCTGGGACGAGTGGAACGGCGACAAGCGCTTCATCGAAGACGTCATGCGCATGCTCGACAATGTCCTCCAGGACTATATCGACCGCGCCCCGCCCGAAATGGCGCGCGCCAAATATAGCGCGAGCCGCGAACGCTCGGTCGGCCTCGGCGTCATGGGCTTCCACAGCTTCCTGCAGGCGCGCGGCCTGCCCTTCGAGGGCGCGATGGCGAAATCGTCGAACCTCCGCGTCTTCAAGCATATCCGCGCGCAGGTCGACGCCGCCTCGATGCTGCTCGCCAACGAGCGCGGCCCCTGCCCCGACGCCGCCGACCAGGGCGTGATGGAGCGCTTCAGCTGCAAGATGGCGATCGCGCCGACCGCGTCGATCTCCATCATCTGCGGCGGCACCAGCGCGTGCATCGAGCCGATCCCGGCGAACATCTACACGCACAAGACGCTCTCGGGCAGCTTCTCGATCCGCAACCCGCACCTCGAGGCTTTGCTCGTCGACAAGGCTAAGAACAGCGACGCGATCTGGAACTCGATCCTCGAACGCGGCGGCAGCGTCCAGCACCTCGACTTCCTGAGCCAGGATGAAAAGGACTGCTTCAAGACCAGCTTCGAGATCGACCAGCGCTGGCTGCTCGAACTCGCCGCCGACCGCACGCCCTATATCGACCAAGCCGCCTCGCTGAACCTGTTCATCCCGGCCGACGTCGAGAAATGGGACCTGCTCATGCTCCACTATCGCGCGTGGGAGCTCGGCATCAAATCGCTCTATTATCTCCGCTCGAAATCGGTGCAGCGCGCCGGCTTCGCGGGCGGGGTCGAGGCCGACAACACCGCCGAGGCGCCCAAGTTCGAGCTGCAGACCACCGACTACGACGAATGCCTCGCGTGCCAATAATTCCCTCTCCCCTTGTGGGAGAGGGAGGGGCCCGTCGCCGCGTGAGCGGCGATGGGAGGGTGAGGGGAAGAGGCCGCAAAGCCGACCTCCCCCGGTGGACGACCGAAAGAGCGCGCACGCTCCGCCGCGAAGCCACCGATGCCGAGAAGCGCATGTGGCGCGCCTTGCGAGAGGCTTTTCCTCACGCAAAGTTCCGCCGCCAGCAAGCTCTCGGGCCCTTTTTCGCCGATTTCGCATCGCACGCCGCGCGGCTGGTGATCGAGATCGACGGAGGACAGCATGGCGAAGCGGTCGCCCGGGACGAAGCGCGGACGCGCTTCATCGAAGGCGAAGGTTACAGGGTGATCCGCTTCTGGAATGACGATGTGATGACGAATCTGGAGGGAGTGCTGATGCAGGTTGAAACCGCCCTCACCCCCTCACCCTCCCAAGGCTGACGCCTTGGGCCCCTCCCTCTCCCACAAGGGGAGAGGGAATTTGGACCGAGTTTCGACTGGAGTACACAGATGCCGCTGCTAGAAGCCCGCAAGACCTACAAGCCCTTCGAATATCCGTGGGCGTTCGATTTCTGGAAGCGCCAGCAGCAGATCCACTGGGTGCCCGAGGAAGTGCCGCTGGGCGAGGATTGCCGCGACTGGGCGCAGAAGATTTCGGACCATGAGCGCAACCTGCTCACCCAGATCTTCCGCTTCTTCACCCAGGCCGATATCGAGGTGCAGGATTGCTACCACGAAAAATACGGCCGCGTGTTCAAGCCGACCGAGATCAAGATGATGCTGACCGCGTTCAGCAACATGGAGACCGTGCACATCGCGGCCTACAGTCACCTGCTCGACACCATCGGCATGCCCGAGAGCGAATATGGCATGTTCCTCGAATATGACGAGATGCGCGCCAAGCACGACTATATGGGCACCTTCGGGGTCGAGAGCGACGAGGATATCGCGCGCACGCTCGCGATGTTCGGCGGCTTCACCGAAGGCTTGCAGCTCTTCGCCAGCTTCGCGATGCTGATGAACTTCCCGCGCTTCAACAAGATGAAGGGCATGGGCCAGATCGTCAGCTGGTCGATCCGCGACGAGAGTCTCCACTGCGAGGGCATCATCAAGCTGTTCCACACCTTCGTGAAGGAACGCGGCTGCCTGACCAAGGCGGTGAAGGAAGACATCATCGACACCTGCCAGAAGACCGTGCGGCTCGAGGATGCGTTCATCGACCTCGCCTTCGAACAGGGCCCCGTCCCCGGCATGACGCCCAAGGAGATCAAGCGCTACATCCGCTACATCGCCGACTGGCGCCTCGGCCAGCTCGGTTTCCAGCCGATCTACATGATCGACGAGCACCCGCTGCCCTGGCTCGCCCCGCTGCTGAACGGCGTCGAGCACGCCAATTTCTTCGAAACCCGCGCGACCGAATACAGCAAGGGCGCGACCCGCGGCGAATGGAACACCGTGTGGTCCAGCTTCGACAACCGCAAGAAGGCCAAGGCCAACGACGACGGCGCCGCGACCGAAACCGACCCCGACGGCGAGGACATGTTCGCCAAGGCGGGCATCGCCGCCGAATAAGCCACGCCTCCAAAACCCCTCCCCTTCAGGGGAGGGGCAGCGAGACTTGGTGGCTATGCCACCTAGTCGCAGCGGGGTGGGCAGGTGCCACCGCGCCAAGAGCTGGCGCCGCGAAACGTCGCCCCGGCAAAACACCAGCAAAACCACTCCCCGTCATCCCCGCGGAGGCGGGGATCCAGCTTTTTCCTTCTTCGCACCTTTGCGCCTTTGCGTGATATTTTTCTGGTTTCACGCAAAGGCGCAAAGGCACGAAGATAAGGAACAAAAGAAGTAAGCTGGATTCCCGTCTGCGCGGGGATGACGAACTATGGCTGGACAACGGACAGCATCTCACCGCCGGACAAATCCAGCCAGCGCTCGATCCACCCCCAACCCATCCCCCTTCACCCCGCCGCCGATCTCGACTATCCTGCCCGGCATGACCGACAAGAAACCCAAGCTCAAACTGCTGGTCCTCAGCCAGCCCCAGCGCGCGTGCCTCGAAGGCATCTCGAACCGCCGCCCCCAACTCCCCGGCGACCCCGTGCGCGACGAACTCGCCGCCCTCGGCCTCGTCGCGCAGCAAGGCGCGAAATGGACCCTGACCCCGACGGGCAAGAAGGTCCTCGCGGCGGGATCGAACCGGCGGAATTCCGGGGGGTTTTCGGTTTAGTCGCTGATAAAACCAGCCACTTATATAGCTAAGCACCCTTTGGTCGACGACAGCCATGACATCGGACCACTATCTTCCGTCATCGGAAAGCTTTCAGATCGCAAAAATCTTGGGGGGCGGTGCTGCTTACCTCCCCCTTTCGGATGTTCCTGAACGGCCAAGCCCCCAAGGCGAATTCATTACAATTGCATCTAAAGTTATTGACAGCATATTGCCGGACCTAATCGATGAATTCGATATAAAGTTTGTCATATTTGTAAGTAATTCAATATCGTGCTTCGCGACAAAGATTTCTGAGAAATCTTATGTTCTATGTATTTCTGATCTAAAAATATTTGAAATATGCCATGTCGCTACATACTTTTACGCGCTAAAGGAAATGAGACAATTTCTTGGCCTCGAAACTGGAGATAGTATCTTTTCCTTTGATGAAAATTTCTTAAAAACTTGGGAAATGAGTGGAAAAACAACCTTAGAAAGAATGATGGAACCATATGATCTCTGGGCCTGCGCTCTAAGATTTCTCGTATGTCACGAAATATCTCATATAATTAATGGCCATCTAGACTTCAAATACGCTGCAAAGAAGAAAGGAAATTTACTAACAAATATTCAGTCTAAAGCACTGGAGTGCGATGCAGATTCTTTCGCAACCCATCATCTATCTGATATGCTAGAAAAAACGGCATCATTCTTCAAAAATGTAAGATTTGAAAACAATCAAACTCTTTTGAACTGCGTTGCGATAGTAGTAGCAGTCGTTTTCTATAATTCAGATTACGATTGCCTTTTCGATCAAGAAAAATTGAAAAGCGGTAATACACACCCCTCAGGATTTGCAAGATTTTGCTGGTGCATGTCATCATTCTGTTCAAATAGAATTAAAAAAGGATATGAATTTGCAGAAAATGAAGAAATAGAAAATACATCCCTTACAATACTGAATATGATTTTCTTTGAGAACTCGAAATCCTCCCCCGACGAAAAACCAAAAGATATCCCGGAGGAGAATTTCGACTACCATTGGTCCAACGTCATGGGCTACGTAAAAGAAATAGAAAAATCATGGAATGAAATTAGAAGTGATCTGGATAATTTAAAAATAAGAAAATCCGACATAGCGCCGATAAATCCATGGGCTGAAACCTAAACAGCGGCGTCCCTCAATTCGAATTACGGTGAAATTACGGCGACAGGTGCAACAACCCCCAATTAACCCGAGTCGCACGCTAACCCCAACACCCCACCAAATCCTATTTCGCACATCGCGTGCAAAAAACTTCTTTCCTAATTTATTTCGCTATGTTCCAAACTGGCAGATGAGCCACATAGCACCCATCGCCTCGCCCGATCCCGCCGCCGGCACCGCGCTCGACGCGCATGGTCACGACCCCGCCGCCTATCACTGGGTGCCGGTGCTGAAGAAGCGGCGCAAGGACGGCTGGTCGCCCGACAAGCAGCGCGCCTTTATCGAGGCGCTGGCCGACTGCGGGTCGGTCGCCACCGCGGCGCAGCACGTCGATATGTCCGAATCCTCCGCCTATCGCCTGCGCCGCTCGCCCGGCGCCGAGGCGTTCGACCGCGCCTGGTCCGCGGCGATCGACGCGGCGTCGAAGAAATTGCTCGATGCCGCCTTCGAACGCGCGCTGGTCGGCAGCGACGAGCCGGTGTTCGACCGCGACGGCCGCCGCGTCGGCCGCCGCCTGCGCCAGAGCGACCGCCTGCTGATGTTCCTGCTGCGCGCCTATGGCCCCGACTGTTTCCGCGACGCCGCCGCGCGCCGCAGCGATCCCGCACCCACCGCCGTCCCGGTGGCCGAGGCGCTGGTCCACCTCCACCCCGAACCGCCCGCCGCGCCCGAGGCGCTGATGGCCCCCGACGATCTCGCGGTGGCGCTTGAGGTTGCCGACCTCTGCGACGGCGAGCTGCCGCGCTGGTACCGCGACCCCGCGGACGAGCCCGACCCGGTGCCCGCGGCCCCGCCGGCCCCCTGGGACCGCGACGAGGCTGAGCTTTCCTGAACTTTGGAGAAACAGTGGCCGTGCCACTGGGCTGAACTTCCCTGAACTTTGGCACGCAACGGCACCGCCGCCCGCTAGTTCACCGTCACCCCGCCCGGCACCCCGCGCATGCCCGCCGCGGCGAATAGCACCCCGCCCCGGACCGCCTCGACCGATCCTTCGAGCAGCGGCAGTTTCACCAGCTCGCGCGTCACCTCGCTGTCGTCGTCGACCACCAGCCGCAGCGTCTCCAGCCCCACCCCGCTCCGCGCCAGCACGACGCCCCGCACCAGCGCCAGCGGCCAGCGCGCGCTGCCGCCGCGATAGAGCATGCTGCCATCGTGCCGCACATAGGCGTGGCGCCAGCGCCACAGCCGCCGGAACCAGATAAGCCCCAGCAGCGCGAGCCCCATCAGCGCGGTCATCGCCGCGTCGCCGAAGACGATGCTCCGCACCACCTCGCCCGCCGTATCGCCGCGCGCCTGCGCGATCACCAGCGCCGCGAGCGCCAGCGCGCTCAGCAATTGCCCCGCGACCAGCGGCTTCGCCTTCAACCGCGCGATCACCACCACCGGCCGCGCGCCCCTCGCATGTCTCATCGTCTCGTCCATCGCCGCCTAGATAGGCACCCCCACCCCGCCGCGCCAGCACCCCCGCGCGCGCAACGCGTCCGAAATTTGCGCGCAGAGGCGCAAAGGCCGCAGAGATGCGGCGCCATCCCCTCTGCGGCCTCTGCGCCTCTGCGCGAATCGAAAAATGAGCGCAGGCTTATCGACATCGACAACCGCGCCATGCGCCGACATCGGTGAGCTTATTTCGCGCAAAGGCGCAAAGGCACGAAGAAGCCGGCTCGCGGCCGCCAGGCCGCCGGCTCATCGCCGCCGCCTATCGCCGAAACTTTCGAAGGAGAAAGCCGCTTCGCGGCCGGCACGACCTCTTCTTGTCTTTGCGTCTTTGCGCGAAACAAAAATCCGGAACGTTCGGCCGCAACGAAGATCTCCGGACAAGCGCCCCTCCGCCCAAGCCACCCGCTTGACTCCCCCCGCCCCCCGGCGCACCCCTGCCATGGCGGCCGCACCGCCGCTCCCGGGGAGACGCGCCGCATGACCCTAAGCCGCACCGCCGCCATCGCCTTGACCGCCCTCACCCTCGCCGCCTGCGCCGCAACCCCGCCCCCATCGCCGCTCGCCGACCTCCCCACCCCCTGCCTCGCGCTGCAATGGGAGCCCACGCCCGAGCAATCGGCGCGCTTCCTCGAGGAGGCGCCGATCGCCTTCAGCGCCTATATGGTCCGCGCCGAGACCGGCAGCGACCCCAGCATCGCCTTCGCCCCGCCCCCCGCCGAGCGCACATGGTCCACCGACGGCAAGGCTCCGACCACCGCGCTCTCGACCGTCCGCGATCCCTGGGCGCCGCAGGTCGCCCGGCTCGAGCCGCAACGCCTCCGCCTCGGCGGCATCAAGACGCGCGGCCGCGGCCTCTGGCGCGCCTTTCGCTCGGACCTCATCTTCCTCGGCACCTACGATGCGATGTTCGAGGACACGCCGGGCGGCTTCGCGCTCGCCGCGCTCACGCTGTGGGAGCCCGGCAGCGAGGTGCGGATGGAGCCCCCCAACGCCTTCTGCCACACCCCCGGCGACCACGACCGATGGGCCGGCACCGCCGACGAACCCGAGCCCGAGCCCCCCAAAGGCCGCCGCGGCCGCGACGACGACTGACCGCCCCCCGGGGCTCCCGACAAAGCAATTGCAAAAAAAGAAGCGCGGGTTTAGCCTCGGCGATCTGGGGCGTTCGAATAAAAACAGCAAAGCATGAGGTCAATTGGGTCGGGTCGCGTGTCGCGGCCGGCGCTTGACTTGGTGCGCGAACGATATCGGGGGGATCATGCACGCAGCCTTTCGGCCTTTTCTTGGCCTTGCCTTTCTTCCGCTCGCCGCCTGTGCGGCGATCGACGGGGTGCCGCAACCGGTGATGACCGTGCAGCGCACCGACGCGATGGTCGCGAAATACCGGCCCGACGACGCCATCGTCGCGATGGGCAATATCGCCGCGTCGGACACCGGCGCGCGCAACACCTATCGTAACCGCGTGATCGCCGCCTATCTCTTCGCGATCGACGCGCGCTATTTCGAGTTCCAGCGCGACCTGTCGCGCGCCGGCAAGTCGACGCACCTCGGCTTCGACGCGCTCTCGCTCGCGCTGACCGGCGCGGGGTCGATCTTCGACAAGGCCGCGAGCGAGCTGGCCGCCATCGCCACCGCGACCGGCGGCGCGCGCGCCTCGTTCGACCGCGAACTGTTCGCCGACAAGACGCTGCCGATCCTCATCTCGCTGATGGACAGCCGCCGGCTGAAGGTGCGCGCCGACATCGTGCGCGGCATGTCGCAGCCCGAGGCCGGCTATACGCTCGAAGAAGGGTTCGCCGACCTGATGCGCTACGAGGCCGCGGGGACGATCGACGGCGCGCTGTCGGACGCCGCCAAGGCCGCGGGCCGCGAGGCCGACGAGGCCGAATATGACTTCAGCAAGGCCAAGGATCTGTGCGTCGTCGACGCGAACACCGACACCAGCCGCCGCACGCTGATGCTCGAGCTCGAAAAATTCGAACGCGACGCGCAGGCCGACGCCAACGTCGCGGTCGCGAAGCGCAAGGCGATCCAGGACGCCGCCAAGGCGCTGGGGATCGACGCGCCCAACCCGCCGACCGACCCGAAGAGCGCGCTCGACATGCTCGCGCTCGTCCGCAACCAGCTCGAACTTCAATGCAACAGCAGCGCGGTCGATGCCTTCCGCGCCAAGTTGAAAGCCGGGGGAGTGCCCTTGTCATGAGCGACACCATCATATTGCTGCACGCGGGCGACCTGCCCGGCATCGCGGGCGAGGCGCACCAGTTCGAACTGGGACGCACGCTCGAAGATCTCGAGACCAACAATGGCAAGAACTACGGCATCTACGACGATCCGACCTTCACGCCCGAGGGCGCTATCGCGATCCTGCCCTTCCCCTCGGTCGGGCCCGCAGGCAGCACCAAGATCTGCGACGGGCGGCTGCTGATCGACGGCAATATCCAGAAGGTGAGCGCCTACCGTCTGCCCTGACGCGGCGCGGACTGCGGCCAGTCGCGGCGCCGATCCGGCGAAACGACTCCCGCCGCCGCGCCGTCCTGCTATGATCGCGATGAAAGGAGAAAGCCGATGCAGGCCGTAACCGAAGGCGACCGCCGCAAGGAAATCCGCGTGCTGCTGGAGCAGATCCAGGCGCACCCCGGGCGCGACTGGAGCGCGGTCCGCCGCCGCCTCGCGACGCTGACCAGGCTGGTCACAGCGCCCGGACGGCATTGACCCGGCGGCGGCGCGCTCGCTTCGCCGCACGAACAGGTTAATGCGATTGACGGCGGGTGCGATTCCTGATTGGCACATCCCTATGCGGGCAGGGGGCCCGCATTTCTTGGGGGTTGCCTTACATGAAATCGAATCCGCTTGCGGGCGCCGTTGCGCTCGCCCTTGTCCTGCCCAGCTTTTCGCCCGCCTTCGCGCAGGACGGCACCGCCGCACCCGCGGCGGTCGAGCCGCCGACGGTGGTCGCGACCTTGCCCGCCGTGCCGGTGCCCGCGGTCACGCGCACGTTGCCCGGCAACACCGAAGTGCTGCTGAGCATGAACGAGGAACTGTCGACCAAGAAGAATGAAGAGGGCGAAACCTTCTACATGACCGTGGTCCACAATGTCGTCCACGACGGCTTCATCGTGATCCCGAAGGGCGCGCGCGCCACCGGCGAAATCACCTGGAAGACCGGCAAGGGCGCCTTCGGCAAATCGGGCAAGATGGAAATCGAGCTGCGCTATGTCGAGGTCGGCGGCAAGCGCGTACCGCTCGTCGGCAGCTTCCGCCAGGAAGGCGAAGGCAATACCGTCGCGACCGTCGCCGGCGTGATCGCCGCGGGCGTCTTCGCCGCCTTCATCACCGGCAAGACCGGGCGCATTCCCGCGGGCCGCGAGCTCAGCGTGCGCACCAAGGAAGAGCTGGCCTTCGCGATTCCCGCCGCCGCGCCCGCCGCGCAGCCCGCCGTGATGGCGGTCGCCGTGGAAACCCCGGCCGCCGATGCCGCCGCGGCCGCGACGCCCGCGTCGCTGCCTGCCGAGGCGCCGGCCGCCGAGCCGGCCGAACCCGCCGCGCCCGTCACCGTCGGCTGATCGCCGGCACCGCCCCCGGACGCGATCCGGGGGCGGCGCCGGTCGTTCCCGCATCGGATCCCGCGACGCTGCGCCGGCGAAGGCGCTCGTCGTACCGATGCGCCGCCCTGTCGCCTCGTCGGCAACGCTCGCCGCCGCCGCCGGTTGTTCCGGCGCGCGGTCCGCACGGCTGCGCATGCCCAAGGAGACAGATCATGCGCCACGCCCTTGCGATCCTCGCGGCCGGCACCGCCTTTTTCGCCATGCCGGCGCTCGCACAGCTCGGCGCAGGCGATGTCCGCGTCGGCAATCAGGTCGTCGTCGGGACCGGCAACGTCGGCGGCACGCTGGGCAATGTCAGCGACCGGCTCGGCAACAGCGTCGACCGCCTCGACGGCACCGTCGACCGGACGGTCGACGCGGCCAATCTGACGATCGCGGCGCGCGAAGACGTCCGCGCCGGTGCCGAAATCCGTGACGCGGGCGGTGTCAATGTCGGCACCGTGCAGAGCGTCGAGGGCGACGTCGCGGTCGTGATCAAGGGCGGCAAGCTCTACAACATCCCCTTGTCCGAAATCTATCGCGATGCCAGCGGCGAGACCCGCGGCCTCGTAACCAAGCTGTCGCGCGTCGAGATCAAGGCGCGCGGCGACGTCGCAGCGGGTACCGCGAACAACTGATCGCAGCCCTAGCCACGGCGACACCCAGGGACAGAGGGACGTCGCCGCGCATGGGGGGAGCCGGGTGCACCTGGCTCCCCTTTTGCCGTTCAGCTGCCGGGAAAGTCGGGGCCGGCGGTGACGCTCACCGCGCCGTCATCCCCCGTCGGAATCACGCCGCGCCCGAACCACACATAGCGCGCGGTCGGTGCGTCGAGGTCGCGGTCGTATCGCGCCTGCACATCGGCGCGGTCGTAGCCCATCCAGCCCAAAGTCGCGGGAAAGATCTGGCTCGTCGAATGCCCCGCGCGCGGTGCATCGGCATAGCGCGCGGCAAGCGCGTCGGGCAGGAAGGCGAGCAAAGGCACACGAAATTCGTCGGCGACCGGCGCGCGGCTGCAATGCGGCAGCGCGCCGGGGGTCAGGTTCTGGCCATGGTCGGAGGTATAGACGATCGCCACCTGTCCGCGGTCGATCCCCGCCAGCAGCGCGTCGAAAAAGCCGCGCTTCGACCAGCTGAGCGCGGTGTCGTACTGCAGCGCGACCGGGCTGTCCGCCGGGATCGTCCCCGCGGGATAATGGTCGCGATACTGGAAGTGGACCCCGCGCAGCACGACCATCGTGAAGCTCTTGCCCGGCGCCTTCATCCGCTCGTTCAGCGCCCCGGCGATGCGCAGGTCGGTGTCGATGCCCCCGGCCATCGGCCGCAGTTCGTCGATCAACGCGGCTTCGGGCGCGAGCAGGAGATTCTGCGGCGCCCCCGCGGTCTGCCCGTCGATCAGCATCGTGCGATACCCGGCGCGCCTGGCATAGCCCCAGATCGACGGCGTGCGCCGCAGGTCCGTGGCTTCGCCAGCCTTGCGCACATCGACCCCCGAGCGCAGCGCGACCTGCGCCGGCGCGCTGCAATGCGCCAGCGCCGCCGCGGTCCCGAAGTCGCTATGCGGCACCTCCGCCAGCGTCGGCGCCACCAACCGCCCGAACGGCGCCGCCGCGACGCTCTCGTCGATCAGCCATACGATATGCCGCGGCGCGTCCGCACCGTCGGGTACCAGGGTCACCGCCTCGCGCGGCGGCGGCGGGGCGGCGATCGCCAGCTCCCACGCCAGCCCGTACAGATTGCGCTCGGCCCCCTCGGGCCAGCGCTCGAGCGGACGGACCAGCAGCCCCGGCAGGATCAGCAGCACCGCGCCCATCCATGCGAAACGGCGTCCCGCCGGCACCAGCCCCGATCGCAGCAGCAGCGCGCGCGCCGCCGCGAAACAGGCCAGCGCCGCGAGCGTCTGCGCGCCCGCCAGCAACAGCGCCCCGCCGAATTCGCCCGCGGCATTGCCCGCCTGCCGCGCCTCGGCGGCGATCCACGCGAGCGTGCCGGCGGTCAGCAATTCGCGGACCAGCCCGCTATAGCCCAGATTGACCAGGATCGACGCGCCCGCGAGCCCGAGCAGCAGCATCGCCCAGCGCCGCGGCAGCCAGGCCAGCGCCGCGAGCAGCCCCGCCGCCTGCGCCGCCAGCACGGCAAAGGCGCTCGCGGCGCTCGCCGGGTCGCGCGCCGCCAGCCGATAGACGACGTCGTGGATCAGCTGATATTGGTTGGCGAGCGCATAGCCGAGCGCGAACGCCAGCAGGCCCGCCGCCGCCAGCCAGCCCTTGCGCCCCGCGCGCCGCGCATTTCGTTCCGCTTCCGCCCCCATGACCGCGCCATCCTAGGGCAAGGGCGTTGAAAAATCACAAAAACCCTCACGCAGCCCCGGGCGAAACGAAAACGGCCCACCCCGCATGGACGGGATGGGCCGTTTTCGATGGTGCGGCGCCCGATGGCGCCGCCGCCTCGTCTTGTCCTATTCGGCTTCCTCGAACAGGTCGACCGCGTTGGCGGCGTTCGCCGACAGCCGCACCGTGTCGCCCTCGACCGACGCCACGAGCCCGGCGGGCAGATAATGATGCTTGCCGCCCTGCCCGTCTTCGGTCTGCGGGCTGTCGGTCCGGGTCAGCTTGATCCGCTCGCCGTCGAGATGGTCGACGGTGCCGACATGGACGCCGTCGGCGCCGACGACGTTCATATGTTCCTTGATCGCGCTATGGTCATGCTCTGCCATGGGGAGTCTCCTTGCTGCGGATGGAGTGTGAACGCGCCTTCGCTACACCGGTTGCATGATCGCGCCCAGCTGCACCAAAGTCGCGTTCGCCTTATCCTTCCGCCGGTCTCCCCACGGCCAAAAGACCGCGCTATTTGGTCGCCTTGCCGCCGAAAACCTTCTTCTCGACATATTCGGCGAAGTCCTTCGAATAGGCGTCGCGCAGCTCGGCCTTCGCCTGGTCGACCATCTCGGGCGTCTTGGGCGGGAAATGCTCGAGCGGGTTCTTGACCTGCCCCGTCGCCGTCTTCTTCGCCTTCCCCGTCGCCGGGAACTCGCGATAAATCCAGCCGGTGAACAGGTTGCTGCCGTACATCATCGCCTTGTGATAGAAGATGTGCGTGGTGATCAGCTCGGCGTAACAGGGGTTCGTCGACCCCGACAGCCGCTCGCCCGCCTTGATCTTGGCGTTCATCGCCTTGACCTTGGCCTTCAGCTCGGGATTGTTCTTCAGATCCTCGTTGAACGGCGTCGGTTCCTCCAGGATCACGCGATAGGTGTCGGGCAGTTTCAGCAGCGCGCGATAGTTCATCCGGTCGAGCTCGGCCATCTGGACCTCGGGGCCCAGATATTCGCGCATCAGATCCTTGACCGTCGCGACCTTGCCCTTGTGCGCCTCCATGTCGGCAACCGCGCCGATCGGCCCGAACCCCGACAGCAGCCCCATGTTGACGCCCAGATAATTGTCGGTCGGCCAGACGTGCAGCTCGCAGGTCTGTTCCGCCGCGGGCGCGGCTGCGGGCTCGGCGGTCGTTTCCTGCGCCGACGCCGGCATCGCCGCGAGGCCGATCGACGCGCCCGCGGCCAGCACAAATTTCTTCAATGTCATGATCTGCTCCCCCTTGACGGCGACAGGAAACAGCAAAGAATGGAGGCGCCGACAAGCGGAAAATCGCGGCGAGCCGCGACCCGCTTTCAAGCGCCGCCCGATCGCGCTAGCGTTAAGCGATGCGCTTCCTCCTACCCCCGCTCGCCGCCCTCGCCTGCTTCGCCGCCCAGCCGGCCGCGGCCTGCTCACCCGTGCCCGGCTACCGCGTGCCGACCAATATGGAGCTGACCGCCGACGCCGACCTGATCCTGCTCGCCACCGTCACCGGCGGCACGCCGATGGATCCCTCGGCCGACGGCGGCCTCGACAGCATGCGGATCGACATCCAGCCGATCGCCGCGCTGAAAGGCGATCTCACGGCAGCGCCGACATCGCTGGAGGTCGCGCTCGCAACCGGCCGTTTCGCGCTGCTCAGCAACCCCTATGAACTGGCCGAAGCGCATCCGCTTTCCTACATTGGCGGCTGCATTCGCTACATGGTGCCGCTGGGCTCGCGCCTGCTCTTCTTCCTCGACCGTGACGAACAAGGCTGGATTCCAGCCGGCGGCCCCTTCTCGCGCTGGGCGGAGGATGTTTTGACCGACGACGCGCCCTGGCTCGCCGCGGTGAAATTCTACCTCGAAGTCCAGGCGCTACCCGAAAGCGAGCGCAGCGCCGCGCTGACCGTGCGCCGTGACGAACTGCGCAAACAAACGCTCGACCCGGTCGCCCAATTGCTCGCCGACGACCTCGACCGCCAGCTTGCCGGCCCGAACGAACCGCTGCGCGGCGAGCTGCCGCCGATGCCCGAAAGCGACGTCGGCGATCGTGCCGAATCCGGCGAAGGCGAAGCCGAAGCAGCGGCAGAAGGCGCCATGGCCGCCGCCCGCGCCGCCGAAGCGGCCGCAGCCGCTGCCGCCGAGGATGCCGCCGCGCCGCGCTAGGTCAGCACCACGGCCGCCTTTTGCCCTCCCACGGCCGCGCCAGCCCCTCGCCGATCAGCGTGTCGGCGACGCTCGCCCCGCCGCGCGTGACGATGCGCAGCTTGCGGCCATAGCGATCGGTGTCGCGCCCGGCGCTCTCCAGGCTGAAGGCGCCCGCGTTCATCCACGTCCGCAGCCGCGTCGTCGCGGCATCGCCCAACCGCGCTTCCTCGGCGCAGCGCGCGGGGTGCGTCTCGGGCGTGTCGATGTCGGCGATGCGATATTTCTCGCCCCCGAACCAGAAGGTGTCGCCATCGACGACGCAATCGGTCCCACCGCCGCTGTGACAGAGGGCGAAGCTGGCGGTCAGCCGGTCGGTCGGCGCCGCGGCTGCGGGTCCGCCGGACAGCATCGCCATCGCGCGCGCCGGCGCGTCGTCGAACGAGCCCGCCGGCGCCTGCAAAGCCGCGAGCGTCGCGACGAAGCCCAGCGCCATCACCGGCGTCACGAAGCGTATCGCGCCGACGCCGCTTCGGCGCCGCGCAGTTTGGCGGAGCCGTCGCTGGCGGCGATGAGTCGACAGGAAATCGGGACCGGACATAGCCCGATCCTGCCATCACCGCCTTAGCAAAATCCCAACGCGCCTCGTCCTTAATGGCGGCGACCGGCGCCAGACTGGACCGCCGCGGCGCCGGATGGGACCGAAGCCGCAGTCAGGGCGCGCCGCGCGGCTCGTCGTCCTCGATCCCGCCCTCGCCCAGCTCGCCATCCTCGTCGTCGTCGCTGCGCTCGCCGCGATAGGCGTCCATGTCGATGCGACCCGAGCGCTCCATCTGGCGCATATGGTCGACCAGGTCCTGTGCATCGTCACCCTCGCCGCGCGAGGGCGCCTTAGTGCTGTCGCCCAGCCGACGCTCGCGCCGCGCCGCCTCGGCGACGCTCTGCGCCTGCGCCTCTTCGTCTTCCTGCTCGCGGTTCACCGTTTCGGGGGCTGCGTCGTCGCGGGGATCTTCGATCATGGCCGTTCCTTTCGTGGATGGCCGATCAACGCGCGCGGGCGTACCTCTGTTCCTCAGGCCGCGTCGGCGAGGACCTTGCGCTCGATCACACGGATGAACACCTCGGGGTCCTGCGCGCCGGGCACCAGCATCCGCCCGCCCAGAATGAAGGCCGGCACCCCGGTGATATTCTGGTCGGCCCAATAACCCTCCTCGGCGCGCACCATCTCGCCGAACTCCTCGCCCGCAAGAATCGCCCGCGCCCGCGCGCCGTCGAGCCCGACCGACGCCGCCACGTCGACCAGCACCTCATGGTCGCTCACATCGCGATTGTCGGTGAAATGCGCGCGGAACAGCGCGAGCTTGAGCGCGGTCTGCACCCCTGTCGATTCAACTTGCTCGGGTTCCTCGAGCGCCCCCGCCCAGCTCAGCAGCCGGTGCGCGTCGAAGCTGTTGCGCATGCGGAAATCGGGCCCGCGGTTGAAGGCGAAGCCGAGCTCGGCGGCGACCCCCGCCATCTTGCTGCTGTTCGCGCGGCTTTGTTCGGCGGTGATGCCATATTTGCGCATCACATGGCTCGCGGCATCCTCGCCCTCGCGCGGCATGTCGGGGTTGAGCTCGAACGGATGCCATTGCACCCGGAAATCGAGCCGCCCGGCAAAATGCGCCATGACCTTTTCGAACTTCAGCCAGCCGATGATGCACCAGGGGCACATCACGTCGGACACGATATCGACGCTGAGGCGCGGCAGCGGGCTTTGGGTCATGGCGGGGCCTTTCTGCGGCCCAGCCTAATCTGCGCTGCATCCGGACACCAGCCCGGATCGCGCAGGGTCAGAAGACGATGCGGCGATCCGCCCCCGACCGGCGGTCGCGGCCCGACCGGCGCTCGGGTCCGGTGTAATTCGGATCCTGCGCCTTGCGGCGATCTTCGCTGCGGCGGCCGACCCCGCTGCGCTGGTCTGCACTGGGTTCCATATGGCTTCTCCTCCCGCCCCACCGGCAGGAGGGAAGATTATCGCGTAAAAGCAATGCGAAACGGTTAACGGCCGATTAGCCAGGCTCGCCGGGCGCCGCGACGACCGCCGGCCGCGACAGCACCCACCAGCTGCCGACGAGCAGCAGCACCGACAGCGCCTCGACGATCATCCCCTGCACGATCCCGAAATTGGTCGGATCGCCCATTGCGACGCCGATCAGCCGCCCGGTCAGCGCGGTGCCGAACAGCGCGGCGGGCACCAGCAGGGCGCGCACCCACGACGGCACCAGCGCACCGAGCGCCGCGGCCCCTGCCGACACCAGGAAGAAGGACGACAGGTCGGCGCGCAGCGTGTTGATCGCGACCCCGCTGATCGTAAAGCTGAAGGTCTCCGTATAGCTCGCCGGGTCGAGCAGCCCGCGCGCGCCGATCATGAAGAAGAACAGCGCCCACAGCAGGACCGCGCCGCGCAAGACCCAATTGACCATCATCGTCTCCCCTTTGTTGCCGCCAAGCTGCGGCATCGGGGCAGATTGTGCAATCTATTCCGCGACGTCCGCCGCAAAGGTCTCTTCGATCCAGCCGCCGCCGAGCACGCGCGACGCATCCGCCGCGTCGTAGAGCACCGCCGCCTGCCCCGGCGCGACGCCATATTCGGGCGCCGCAAAGACCAGCCGCTCGCCCGCGACGCGCGCCGCCACCGGCTTCGCCATGCTGCGCACTTTCGCCAGCACGTCGCGCCCCTCGACATCGGCGAGCCAATTGGCCTCGCCCAGCCGCGCACCCGACACCGCGAGCGCGCGCCGCGGCCCGACCACCACTTCCTTTTTCGCGGCATCGAGCCGCACCACATAGAGCGGCTCCGCCTGCCCGCCGATCTCGATCCCCCGCCGCTGGCCGACGGTATAATGGATCAGCCCCTTGTGCGCCCCCAGCAGCGTCCCGTCGACATGGACGATCGCGCCCCGGTCGTCGGCCTCGGGGCGCAGCTTCTTCACCAGCGTCGCATAATCGCCGTCGGGGACGAAGCAGATGTCCTGGCTGTCGGGCTTGCCCGCGACGCCGAGCCCCAGCTCGCGCGCGATTTCGCGCACCACGCTCTTCTCGAGCCCGCCGAGCGGAAAGCGCAAAAAGTCGAGCTGCTCCTGCGTCGTCGCGAACAGGAAATAGCTCTGATCGCGCGCCGGATCGACCGCACGGTGCAGTTCCGCGCCGTCCGGCCCCATCACCCGCCGCACATAATGGCCGGTCGCGAGGCAGTCGGCGCCCAGCTCCTTCGCCAGCTGGAACAGGTCGGTGAACTTCACCCCCATATTGCAGCGCACGCAGGGGATCGGCGTCCGTCCGGCCAGATATTCGTCGGCGAACTGATCGATCACCGTGTCGCGAAAGCGGCTTTCATGATCGTGGACATGATGCGCGAAACCCAGCCGGTCTGCGACCGCGCGGGCGTCGCGGATATCCTGCCCCGCGCAGCACGCCCCGACGCGCTTCGCCTTGGCGCCATGGTCGTAGAGCTGAAGCGTCACCCCGATCACCTCGGCGCCCGAGCGCGCCGCGAGCGCGGCGACGACGCTCGAATCGACTCCGCCCGACATCGCGACGACGATTCGCCGGTCCTTCAGCGGCGAGTCGAGCTGGAAGTCGGCCCGGGCGAGCCCGGCGGGGGAGGAAATCAGCGTGGCCATGATCGCCGCCATCTAAGGACGATGATGCAAAAATGCCAGCTTTTCTGCGCCCCCTGTCAAGATATTGACGGGGGTTAAGCTTCGCTAACGAGCCATGAAATGGGCATTTACTGGACCTTAGTCGGTCTTGGGTAGACCGGCGGCATGAACCTCGACCCGTCCGATCTTCCGCGCCTCGCCGGTGCCGCCAGCCTGTCGAAGCCCGGCTTCGACATCATCCTGGCGGTGTCGGGCGCGCGCCAGGCGATGCTGCCGACTGCCGGTCTGCTGCAGACGCTGGACGTCCATGAGGCGCGTCACGACCCCGCGTCGCAGCGCCGCGCGATGCTCTGCGGAACCATCGCGGGCGACGCCGCGTTCGGCCCGCGGCCGACGCGCTTTTTCGACTTGTCGGAAGAAGTGACCGGCCTGTCCGAAACTATGAACAGCCTGTTTACCAGAGGATTTCAGCCGATGTTGAACTCCTCCACCGTAGACATTCTCCCGTCGGATGCCCCCCTGTCCGACGGCGAAAAAGTGGAATGAATATGATCGAAAATCAGAAAATCCGTCCGGCCCAGGTCATCGGCCCCCTCGGGGAACCGCTGACGCTCGACTCGCTGCCGCCGGCGAACACCACGCGCTGGGTGGTTCGCCGCAAGGCCGAGGTGGTCGCGGCGGTCAACGGCGGCTTGCTGACCGTCGATGAAGTGTGCGAACGCTATTCGCTGACGCTCGAGGAATTTGCGAGCTGGCAGCGGTCGATCGATCGCAGCGGCATGCCGGGCCTGCGCGTCACGCGCATCCAGCATTACCGCGACCTCTACGAGCGCCAGCAGCGCTTCTGATCGCGGGAGCGACGAAAAAAGGGAAAAAGGGCGCCCGCGGGCGCCCTTTTTTTGTGCCGTCGAAGATTGGCCGCCGGCGTCAGGCGAGGTTGAGCTCGACCTCGATATTGCCCGCGATCGCCTTCGAATAGGGGCAGACCTTGTGCGCGGCTTCGATCAGCTCCTGCGCCACATCGCGGTCGATCCCCGGGACGGCGACATCCAGCCGCGCGCGCAGTTCGAAACCGCCGCCGCGGTGCAAGAGGTCGATCGTCGCGTCGATCGACGGGGTTTCGGGCAGCGCGATCTTGCGCTGGCCGGCGACGAGCCCGACCGCGCCGAGGAAGCACGCCGACCAGGCGGCGGCGAACAGATTTTCGGCGGCGGGGTGCGGCTCGGGCAGCTCGATCGCGAAATTGCCGTCGGCGCTGCGCGCATAGCCTTCGGCGCCGGCGACGGTGTGGGTCGAGCCGCTGAACAGGATCTTGTCGGTCATCGTAACTTCCTTTCGAAGAGGGTCTCGGTCATTTACATCGTGTCCGATTCAATCGGATGCGATTTAAATAGCGAAACGCTTTTCGATGTCAACCCCCTTCCGATTTAATCGTATGCGATCTATATACGAGCCAACCCCTCCGTGGAGACCGCCATGACCGCCACCGCCCCATCCCCCGCCAAAAAGCCAGGGCTCGCCGATTTCATCTGCTTCGCCGTCTATTCGGCGAACCTCGCCTTCGGCCGCGCCTACAAGCCGATCCTCGACGAACTCGGGTTGACCTACACCCAATATATCGCGCTCGTTGCGCTCGGCGACGGCGACGGGCAGACCGTCGGCGAATTGGGCGAGAAGCTCTTCCTCGAATCGAACACGCTCACTCCGCTGCTGAAGAAACTCGAATCGGCGGGCTATATCGTCCGCCGCCGCGACCCCGCCGACGAACGCCAGGTCCGCCTCAGCCTCACCCCCGCCGGCCGCGCGCTGATCGACCGGGACCCCGGCGCCGCGCTGTTCGACGCCACCGGCCTCGGCGAAGATTTCCGCGCCGTCCAGCAATCGGTCGTCCGCCTGCGCGACAATCTGGTCCGCGCGACGAAGGGCGGGGAAAAGGGCTGACCGGAATGCCTGCTCTGGGGTGGTTTTACGACGTTAAGCCCCTCCTCTTCAGAGGAGGGGTAGTGAGGCTTGGTCCGGCGCAGCCGGGCCTTTAGTCGAACGGGGTGGTGGCCAAAGGCTTACGCGAAGCCCGCGACCACCACCCCGCTGCGACTAACGAACAAGTTCGTAAGTCTCGCACCCCTCCTCTGAAGAGGAGGGGCTGGGAATGGCCGCTCCCGCCCGAAACCCGCCACTACCCGATCCCGTTCACAACAATCCCGATCGCCAAGGAAAAGGGCGCCCGCAGGCGCCCTCCCCTTTTGCGATCCGGGCGCGTCACTGCGCCAGATAACCGCCGTCTATCACCAGTTCGGTGCCCGTGACATAGCTTGCCTCGTCCGACGCAAGATACAGCACGCCATAGGCGATCTCGATCGGCTGGCCGCCGCGCTTCATCGGCGTCGCGCCGACCGTCGCGTCGTTGAGGTCTGCCGCCTGCGCATCGGTGAGCGGGGTGTGGATGAAGCCGGGGTGCACCGAATTCACCCGGATGCCGTCGCCGACATAGGTGAGCGCGGCATTCTTCGACATGTTGCGCACCGCGCCCTTGGCGGCGTGGTAGCTGTGCGCGCCGGCGACCGCCGCGCTGCCCCAGATCGACGAGATGTTGACGATCGATCCCGACTTGCGCGGGCGCATCGCGCGCACCGCCTCGCGCATGCCCAGGAAGACGCCGGTCTGGTCGACCGCGATCATCCGGTGCCATGCTTCGATGCCCAGTTCGTCGAGCGGTTCATAGGCGATGATCCCGGCGTTGTTGACCAGCACGTCGAGCCGGCCATATTTGGCGACGATCGCGGTGACCGCGGCGGCCCAGTCTGCTTCCTGCGTGACGTCGAGGCGGATCGCCTCGACCCCCGCGGCATAGGGCTGCACGGGTTCGGCGATATCGCTCGCGATGACCTGCGCGCCCTGCTGCACGAACAGGTCGGTGACCGCGCGGCCGATGCCGCTCGCGGCTCCGGTGACCAGCACCACTTTATCCTGAAGTCTCATGATCCATTCCTTTCCTTGTCGGCGGCTGGCGGGGCCGGATGGCGCCGCGAGCCGATGCAGCGGAAATGGGCCTTCGACACATATTGCAGAAGTTTATTGTTTGGATTTCAGATATTCAATATACTATATAACTGATGCGCTACGACCTCAACCTGCTCCCGATCTTCGTCACGCTGATGGAGGAGCGCAGCGTCACCCGCGCCGCGGAACGGCTGGGCATCACCCAGCCCGCCTTGTCGAACAGCCTCGCGCGGCTGCGCACGACGCTGCGCGACCCGCTCTTCATCCGCGAACGCTACGGTATCCAGCCGACCCCCGTCGCGCGCGAGCTCGCCCCCGTGATCGCCGACGCGCTCGCCCGGATCGACGACCTCGTCCGCGGCCAGCAGGATTTCGACCCGGCCAGCGCCGACCGCCAGTTCACCATCGCGCCCAGCAGCTATGTCGAACTCGCGCTGGTCCCCGCGATCGTCGCGCGGCTTCAGGAGGAGGCGCCGGGCGTCCGCCTGCGCGTCATTCCCTTCGGCACCGACCTCGCCGAAACCGGCGCGGTATCGGGCACGACGGCGCTCGTCCTCGGCCGCATCGTCGAGCCGCCCGAGAATCTGGTCGTGCAGCATCTGTTCGACGACGGCCTCGCCTGCGTCGTGCGCGCCGATCATCCCGATATCGGCGACACCCTGTCGCGCGAACAGTTCGAGCGCCTGCGTCATGTCAACATCATGCCCCCGGGGCGGCTGCGCGCCGGGCTGTTCCTCGAATTCGAGCGGCAGGGCGTGCAGCGCGACGTCGCGGTGTCGGTGACCAGCTTCCTCGCGGCGCCCGAGATGGTCGCGGTGACCGACTATTGCACCTTGCTGCCGCAGCTGGTGTGCCGGCGGCTGGCGCACGACCGCCGGCTGAAGATCCTGCCCGCACCGATCGATCTCGGCACCTTCCCCGTCGAAATGGCGTGGCACGTCCGCTATCGCCACGACCCCGCGCATCGCTGGCTGCGCGGCCTTATCGGCGACATCGCGCACGAGGTATCGAGCACGCCCTAGCCGCCCAAGGCGGCAGAAACCCCCATGATTCCCACCATTTGACATTTTCTTTGCAACCCAAGCGTTCACCCGGCGTTAAGCCCCCAGTCAACCTTGGGAGTCACCGACTATGCGTAAATTGTTCATCACCCTCGCCGCCACTTCGGCCCTCGCGCTCGGCGCCTGCCAGAGCCCCGCGGCCGACAAGGTCGAGGATCAGGCCGAGGCGCAGGCCGAGGCGATCGACGATCAGGCCGACGCGATGCCTGAAGGCGCCGCCAAGGAAGCCATGGAGAAGAAGGCGGACGTCGTCGAAGAAATGGGCGAGGAAAAGGCCAACGCCATGGACGACAATGGCGAGATCGCCCCGTCGGAAACCGGCGTGGGCGACACCCAGAAGAAGTAACTGGGCTGCCTCCCCTAAAGGGCAGGGTGAAGGGCGCCGGTCGATTCCGGCGCCCTTTGTCGTGCGCGCAATATTTTTTGCGCCTGTGATGCTTGTCACGGTGCCGCCGCCGCAGCGCGGCTAATCGGGTTTCCGTGGACGGGGGCTCTGCCGGTCCGGCCACGCTCCACCCTCCCGTCGCCGTCTGCGACCCACGGCGGCGGGAGGGACTAGCGCTCCCCGATGGACCTAAGTGACCGCCGCCCGCACGCGATAGTCTGGATGCTCCCACGCGCGGTCCTCGACCGCCGCGACCAGCGCCTCGCCCGCGCGCCAGACATCCTCGTGGCTCAAGGTCAGCGGCGTCAGCCCGAAGCGCGCGATGTCGGGATCGCGGAAATCGCCGATCACCCCCGCACCGATCAGCGCCTGCACCAGCCCATAGGCCTCGGCATGGCGAAAGCTTATATGGCTGCCGCGCATCGCAGGGTCGCGCGGGGTCACGCATGAGAGCCCGGCGCGCGCGCCCGCCGCCGCCAAACTATCGAAAAGCGCCGCCGCCTTCGCCTCGACCGCCGCCATGTCGACGTCCCGCCACAGCGCCAGCCCCGTCTCGAGCGCATCCATCGCCAGCATCGCCGGCGTGCCCGTCAGCCAGCGTTTCATGCCCGCCGCGGGGGCATAATCGTCGGCGAAACCGAAGGGCGCCTTATGCCCCATCCACCCCGACAGCGGATTGGCCAGCGCCGCCTGCCAGCGCTTCGCGACATAAAGAAAGGCCGGCGCCCCCGGCCCGCCGTTCAGATATTTATAGCCGCAGCCGACCGCCAGATCGGCGTTTGCGCCCTCGAGATCGACCGCCACCGCTCCCGCGCTATGGCTGAGATCCCACAGCATCAGCGCGCCGGCCGCCTGCGCGCGCGCCGTCCAGCCCGCCATGTCGAAGCGTTCGCCGCTTTTGTAATGGACATGCGTCAGCAGCAGCAGCGCGACATCGTCGGTCAGTGCTTCCGCCAGCTCGCCGCGCGGCACGACGCGCAGCTCGGCCCCCGCCACGCAGCCGACCGCGCCCGACGCGATATGCAGGTCGGTCGGGAAATTTCCCGCCTCGCTCAGCACCACGCGCCGCGCGGGATCGCGGCGCCCGGCCTCGCGCAGGCCCGCGACGATCAGCTTGAACAGGTTCACGCTCGTCGAATCGCAGGCGATCACCTCGTCGGCCCCCGCGCCCACCAGCGGCGCGATCAGCCCGCCGATCCGCGCCGGCGCGTCGATCCACCCCTCGTTCCAGCCGCGCACCAGCCGCTCGCCCCATTGCCGCTCCACCATGTCGGCCGCCGCCGCCACGCTCGCCTGCGGCAGCATGCCCAGCGAATTGCCGTCGAGATAGATCACCCCCGCGGGCCGCACGAAACGCGCGCGCCAGCCGGCCAGCGGATCGGCGGCGTCCAGCGCCCGCGCCTCGTCCAGCGTCGTCATTTGGGCGTCATCCCCAGCGCCGCCAGGATCGCCGCGCGCTGCTTGCCCCAGCTCACGCTGTCCGGCGCGATCAGCTCGACATGCCCCTCGTCGCCCGTCGTCACCACCTCCGCCGCCCCGCCGCGCTTCGCCATCGCATCGGCATAGGCGCGCGCGATATTGGGCGGCGCGATCCCGTCGCGGTCGTTGTGGAACTGCAGCTCGCGCGCCGTGCCCAGCGGCATTTCGGGCGGCGAGGTCCGCGCGAAGTCGCCCCCCGCCATCGCCGCGGGCGCCGCGCTGCCGCAGGCGTGGCCGCTGCTCGCCGCCCCCGCGCGCAGGTCGGGCAGCCCGCCCTGGCTGATCGCGAGGTCGATGCGCAGCGGATCCTTCCCGCGCAGCGCATCGCCCGCGACCAGCCCCGGCCGCCGCGCCAGCCACAGCGCCAGATGCCCGCCCGCGCTATGCCCGATCGCGATCCGCGGCCCGTCGGTCTTCAGCCCCTGCTTCGCCCCCTCGGCGACGAACAGATCCGCCGCCGCGCCGACATCCTCATAGGTCCCGGGCAGCCCGCCGCCGCGGTCGACCCCGCGATATTCGATGTTCCACACCCCCACCCCGTGCGACCGCAGGTCGTCGGCGATCCAGTTCATGATGTCGCGCTCGGCGACCGCCGTCTGCCAGCAGCCGCCGTGGATCATGATCACCGCCGGATGCGGCCCCGCACCTTCGGGCTTCCACACATCGACGACCTGCAACGCATCCGCGCCATAGCGCAAGGTCGCATCGGGCTTCGGCTGCGCCCGGTCCAGCAGGTCGCCCCAGCTCATGATCGGCTTCTGCGGCACGGCGCTCTCCTGCGTCCCCGCGGGCGACGAGCAGGCGGCGAGCGCCAGCACGGCCCAGGCCAGATATCGCATCCTCATCCTCCTCGCGGCCCGCAGACCTGACATGGTTTCAATTCCAATTCACCCCGAAAAAGCGTATGACGACTCACGACACAGGGTGGGGCGACAGCGCGACCATGCGTCACGGCCTGACGCGGCGCGGTGCGCGACCCAGCCGCGCAGCGGCAGGCCGTCCTCTCCCCATCATTCCCCTCATCCACCCAGCGCCGCGAACACATCCTGCACGCCCCGCGCGTCCTCATCCGCGCGCAGCGCCGCCAGCGCCGCGGCCACGTCGAGCCGATAGTCCGCCACCCCCGCGCTCGCCCCCGTCCATTCCGCCCCCAGCGCCTTCACCAGCCGCTTCGCCGCCGCATTCTCGGTCAGCATATGCACCTCCAGCGTGCCCAGCCCCTCGGCGCGGCACTGGATCAGCAGCGCCGCGGTCATCATCCGCGCCAGCCCCAGCCCCTGGAAATCGTCGAGCACCGCGACCGAATATTCCCCCACCGGCCCGTTATGCGCCCCGCGCACCGCATGCACCGCGCCGATCGCCGGCGTCCCCTCGCACTCGGTGCACAGCGCCCCCCACGCGATATGGTCGTGCCCGTCGACGTCGACCAGCCGCGCGATCACCGGCTCGGGCAGCGCCGGCGCGGGCGAGAAAAAGCGCAGGTAACGCGCCTCGGCCGACAGCGTCGCGATCCCCTGCCGCAGCAGCGGCGCGTCGCCCGGCGTAATCGTGCGCAGGCACACCGCTGTGCCGTCGGCCAGCCGGCTGTGCACCGCGATCTCGCCGAGCGCGCGCTGCCCTCGCTCCACCATCGCCGCCTCTCCTGCCGCGCCTTCGCCCGCAGGATAGGGCGCCGCACCCGCGCTGGCAATCGCACCCACGCGCACCCCCGCGCGGACCGCAACGGAAAAAGCGCTTTCCTAAAATATTCCAATATGGTTCGTTGTTGCGACTCGACGAACCAAAGGAGCCTTTATGCAACAGGAAATCCTCCCGCCCCTCCCCGCGCCCCCGGCCCACGAGCCTGCGGACGACCCCGCGATCGACCCCGACAACCTCCCCGAGGAGCTCGAATTCACCCCCGTCGAACAGCTTACCAAGCGCTGGTCGGGCATTTCGGCGCACAAGCAGCGGCTGTTCATCGCGCATCTGCTCGGCACCGGCGCGGTGAGCATGGCGGCAAAGGCCGCGGGCCACACGACCTCGGCCTTTTACCAACTGCGCAAGCGCGCCGGCGCCGCCAGCTTCGCCGCGGCATGGGACAAGGCGGTCGAGGCGGGCGCGCGCCGCGTCGCCGACCTGCTCATGGAATATGCCATCTACGGCGTCCCCGAAACCTGGTCGAGCCAGGGCCGCGCCACCATGGAGCGGCGGCGCCCGCATCTTCGCGCGATGCAGCATATCGTCGGCGCGCACCTCCCCGAAAGCGTCGCCGGCACGCTCGCCGCCGACGGGGTGCCGTCGACCGCCGTCCCGCACGGCGTGCGCAGGCTCAAGGACCGCTGGCGCAACGAATGGGAAGCCGAGCGCCAGGCCGAGGAACGCGAGCACCGCCTCGAATACAACCGCAAGGAAGCGGCGCAGGCGACCGAGGCCGACGACCGGCTCCGTACCATCCGCACCTTCTACCAGCGCGCGATTTCGCACGACCCGGTCAAGCGCGCCGCCTGGGACATGCTCACCGGCCCCGGCACCGACTGGGACGCGGTCCGCGCCGCCGACGCCTATCTCAATCCCCAGAAGCACGAATGGCACATGTACCACCCCGACATCGTCATCCCGCTCGCCGCCGGCGCGGGCCTGATCGATATCGAGGACGAGGAAGGCGGCGACCTGACGCACGCCGAATGGCAGCCGCCCGAGGGCGACCCCGACGGCAGCCGCGGCGACAGCGACGAAATCTGGTTCGCCCGCTACGCCGATCATATCGTCGAGGGCGGGCTGGGCGACAGCGACCCCGAAGGCGAGGCGATCGCGCACGGCGACGCCCGCCTCGCCGCCAAGACGCTGCGCGACCGCGCCGAGGCCTGGCAGCAGGCCCGCCCGCCGGTCCTCGACCGCCCCTACGGCTTGCCCCGCGACGTCCATATGTGGGGCGGCCCCACCTCGAGCGAACGCGACCGCACCCGCCGCCGCGCCGAACGCGACATTGAACGCCTCGAACGCGAATATGCCGCCGCCTACAGCGAGGAAAGCTGGGCCGCGTGGAAGGCGGGCGGGATGGATGGCGGCGCCGGCAGCAACGACGGAGCCGACGCCGATGCCCCGGAGGGCGTGGCGCGATAGGGCGACCCGACGATCTCCGCAAAAGAAGGACCCGCCACATGAGCCCCGACATCGAAGATCGGCAAACCCTCCGCGAGCGTGCCCCCGAAGTCCCTCGGCCGCACCGTCTCCGGTCATGTCGAGCCTGGAATCATCGAATGGATCCAGCCGCGCGAGCCACGAGGCGGCTGGACCGACCTCGACACCTTCGAACCCGAACCGATCCAGCCCTGCTATTCGGTCGGCCGCCCGATCCACGAAAACGACTGCATGAAGGCCGTCGCCGCCTCGGCGATGCCGGTGGGCGACGAGGACCGCGTGATGCTGAGCAACACCATCGAAATTCCGGCGCGGTGCGTGGTGCGGATTGTGCGGTTTGTGCGGTTTGTGGAGGAGGTGGTTTGATTTCCTCCACCACCGGACTGAGTCGCGCAAGACGGACCGTCAACAAACCGAACGCAGCGATTTGGTGAGTTGAAACGATAGATGCTCATCATCGCAAACTGCCAGAACAGCGTCTATGCGGACATGCATCACCGATTGATCGGCCTTTCTTCCAAGCTCGACCGACTCTATGACGTAGGGTGAAAGGAATTAACGCGATATGCCTTCTCAGAATGACGTAGAAGAGCGATTCCTGAGATTTTTTGGGAACGAGCCGCGTGGGAGGTCTGTCAGTGGCAGCGGAATGCTCGCGGCTGGTTCGGTCCAAGGTCCGTATCGTGATGGAAATGAAGACCGCGTAGCGGTAGCCGAGATCCGGTTTGCCGACGGTCATTTTCCATATCTTAGAGTAGGCATTGTGTGTGACGGCATGGGCGGCATGGAGTCCGGAGACGTAGCCGCCTCTACTGCCGTCTCGTGCTTTTTGGCTGCGCTGGCTTGCGAACGACGGGCCACTTTGCCAGATCTTCTAGAACTGGCTGCAGATCGAGCAAACCGAGCAGTTTACTCACAATTCAATGGCAGAGCTGGAACCACCCTGAGCGCAATCGTTCTCGCCAGAAGCGCATCTTGGATAGTACATGTTGGAGACAGTCGGATTTACAAGCTAGCGTCGGACGGTGAACTAAATCTGGCTACAGTGGATGATACTATCCAAGGGGCGATAAATGCGCACCAAGGAGACAAGAACGAAGATGAGCTGGACAATCGCTTGCTTCAGTTCATCGGTGTGGGCGAATCTCTTCAGCCTCATATTATCAATGTGACGGATTCTGATGCCATAGTTTGGCTCGTGACGAGCGATGGCGCTCATGGCATCGGCCGCCGTCTTTTAGACGACTTGGTGGAGCGTCCCATTATTCCATCCGATCTCGTCCGGCGCTTCATTTTCGTGGCCGACGCACTCAACGTGAAAGACAACGCGTCGGTAGCCGCTATCGCTGCAGATATTAGATCTGAAATGTCTACACCCTCAACCGGAGTCGATATTACACTGTGGTCAGCGTCCGACCAACTGAATGCATGGCTTGCGCTCGACAAACCTCGCGATCAAGTTCTTAAAGCTCAAAAAGGACCCGAAGAAATCGACCGCCACGTGGAGATGGCGCCAGCGAAGCCCCGGCAGCGCAAGAAGACTCGATCAAAGCGTTCGATCAGCCGAAGTTCGCAGCCCCCCGAAACGCCGCCGATGGCCGTGATCTTTGAGCAGGGTTCAGCTGAAGATGATTAGCCTCCCATCCCGCTACGCGACTATTTTACAGACATTGCCTGGCGGCGGCATGTCCGACACCTTGGTTTGCCATGATCAAAACCTGCAGCGGTCGGTTGTGATTAAGGCGCTCAAGCCCGGTATTGCGGCCCAGCGCCTTTTGGACGAACTGCAAGCACTGTCGGCGATCCGATCAGACTACGTTGTTCAAGTTTACGATGTCATCCGGGATTCTTCAGGATCAGTCATTGGTTTTGTTGAAGAGCATTTGAGCGGATCTGATTTAATGGATTGCCCTGTGGGTTGCAGCCATCAAGACGCGCTAAAAAGTCTATACCCAGTCGCTGCCGGAATCGCAGAGATACACGCGCATGGAGTGGTTCACCGTGACATTAAACCGGACAACATGAAGCGCGACTCATCCGGACAATTGAAGATATTTGATTTCGGACTTGCTAAAGATAACAATTCTCCCGGAACAACTTCTTTGTATTTCACTTCTGGATACACAGCGCCAGAGGCCTTCAATACATCTGCACAAGGCGTTCACACGTTTACCCCGGCGCTGGATGTTTTCGCTTTTGCATGCGTGTCGATCTGGCTTCTAAATCACAGAGCATTACCATCAGAGCTTTTTCAGATCCCACCTGCTTTGCCTATCCCCGGCTTTTCCTTTGATACGCTCGCTGTGACTGTTCCAAGCAGCATATCGACACTTCTAGACAGCTGCCTGGATGCCAATCCGAATAATAGACCAACAATGCAAAATATAAAATCTGCAATAGAGGCCGAAATTCTAAGAAATAGGCACCGTCTTTTGCTTACGCTTGGCACCAATGAATATACATGCGATGCGTCAAAGCCAATTACAAAATTATCTTGGCAAGGATGTATGTTAGAAATTTCTTATACAGGTGTAGAATTTGTTGTGTCCAACCTACTAGGAACGGTCATGATAAACAACGGGCCGGCGAATATCGGACAGATGCTAACTGGATCAAGCATTATTGTTATGGGAATAGACGACAAGGCGAAAGGGTCAACGAGGACATCCATAACTTGCGACGTGTCCCATCCGGAGGTGACGCTATAATGGCTCAGCTTTCTTCTAGTAGCCCATTGGTCGGCGAGCGCTATCAGGTTGAGAGATTTCTGGGTGCCGGAGGTATGCAGAACGTTTACTTGGCGCTCGACAACCTTTTTCAACGGAAAGTGGCGCTAAAAGTTCCTAAAGACGGAGCAACAATCGCACGATTTCAAAATAGCGCGGTTGTAAGTGCGAGAATGAATCATGCCAATATAGCTAAAACATTAGATTACGTTGAGGATAGCACAGGATCATACCTCATTGAAGAACTGGTTATCGGCTGCGACCTATCTCAGCTCGTACCTTCGCCTCTACCGTACTTGCCTCCTTCAGCATGCGCCAAAATATTTCATCAGCTCGCGAAAGGCTTGTCTGCATCGCACCGGGCCGGGGTGGTGCATCGAGACCTCAAACCAAGCAACATTATGGTTGTGGGAGGCATTGCACTAGAGAGCGTTAAGATTACTGACTTTGGGATCGCAAAAATGGCCGAGGCGGAAATCGGTCAGATTGCGGACATAGCCAAAGGCGGATCGACCTCATCGAAAACGGTCCTAGGCGCTATACCCTATATGGCTCCTGAGAGTATAACTGATTTCAAAAACGCGTCATTTGCGTCGGATGTATGGGCAATTGCAGCAATAACTTACGAGCTATTGACCGGTAAAAAACCTTACGGGGGTGGCTTGGTAAGTATAGCCGCAATTCTACAAGCAGCCCCTCTTCCGAAGCCATCGATCATCTCTGCTCCGCAATTCAGAGGGCTTGGAGAAGAGCTATTTGCAATAATTCAGACCTGCCTTTTCAAGGACTCTTCCCAAAGACCAAATGCCGAAATCTTGGTCAAAAATATTGAGCAGCTTTGCTATCGTATCAGCGTTTACGAACTAGGTACTGTCAGCGGATTTCATCCGAGATTCGGAAAGGTTGGATTCTTGGCCCCGGACAATGGCAAAGGGGTAATGTATCACAAAGATAGCTTTTATGGCGCCTCTGATGTGGCGATTGGTGATCGCGTCTGGTTCTCTCGTGACGATGGCGTCGGGAATGATCGCGCGATGCCTCTAGTCAAGCTCACTGGAAAGGGTTAGATTTCCGTAACCATTTTCTTGAACGATTTCAGTGTGATAGATGCGTTCTACAATATCTCAACATTCCAACACGGCCCTTACGACGGCGTGCGTTTGATGAAAAAGCGGATCAGGCATCATCCCCCATCCGCAGCGCGGCGATAAACGCCTCCTGCGGGATGTTCACATTGCCATATTCGCGCATCCGCTTCTTGCCCTCTTTCTGCTTTTCGAGGAGCTTCTTCTTGCGGGTCGCGTCGCCGCCGTAGCATTTGGCGGTCACGTCCTTGCGCAGCGCGGCGATGGTTTCGCGGGCGATCACCTTGCCGCCGATCGCGGCCTGGATCGGGATCTTGAACATGTGGCGCGGGATCAGGTCCTTCAGCCGCTCGCACATGCCGCGACCGCGGCTTTCGGCGCTGCCGCGGTGGACGATCATGCTCAGCGCGTCGACCGGCTCGTTGTTGACCAGGATGCTCATCTTGACGAGGTCGCCGGGGCGGTGGCCGATCTGGTGATAGTCGAAGCTGGCGTAACCGCGGCTGATGCTCTTCAGCCGGTCGTAGAAGTCGAACACCACCTCGTTGAGCGGCAGTTCGTAGGTGATCTGCGCGCGGCCACCGACATAGGTCAAATTCTTCTGGATGCCGCGGCGGTCCTGGCACAGCTTCAGGATCGGGCCGAGATAGTCGTCGGGCACATAGATCACCGCCTCGATCCACGGTTCCTGGATCTCGTCGATGCGGTTGGGGTCGGGCATGTCGGCGGGGTTGTGGAGCTCGATCTCCTTCGCCGCCTCATTCTTGGTGTGGCCGAGCTTGAGCTTGTACACCACCGAGGGCGCGGTGGTGATCAGGTCGAGATCATATTCGCGGCTTAGCCGCTCCTGGATGATCTCGAGGTGCAGCAGGCCGAGGAACCCGCAGCGGAAGCCGAAGCCGAGCGCCGCGCTGCTCTCCATCTCGAAGCTGAAGCTTGCATCGTTGAGCCGCAGCTTCTGGATGCTCTCGCGCAATTTCTCGAAGTCGTTGGCGTCGGTCGGGAACAGGCCGCAGAAGACGACCGGCTGGACCTCCTTGAACCCCGGCAGCGGCGCCGCGGCGGGTTTCTTGGCGTCGGTCACCGTGTCGCCGACGCGCGCCTGCGCGACGTCCTTGATCTGCGCGGTGATGAAGCCGATCTCGCCCGCGCCGATCTCGGTCAGTTCCTCGCGCTTGGGGGTGAAACAGCCGACGCGGTCGATCAGATGCGTGGTGCCCGCCTGCATGAACTTGATCTGCTGGCCCTTCCTGAGCGTGCCGTCGACGACGCGGACCAAGATGACGACGCCGAGATAGGGATCGTACCAGCTGTCGACGAGCATCGCGAGCAAGGGCGCCGCGGCGTCGCCCTTCGGCGGCGGGATCTTGGTGACGATCGCCTCGAGGCATTCCTCGATGCCGATCCCCGATTTGGCGCTGGCGAGCACCGCGTCGTCGGCGGGCAGGCCGATGATGTCCTCGATCTCGGCCTTGACCTTGTCGACGTCGGCCGCGGGCAGGTCGATCTTGTTGATCACCGGCACGATCTCGTGATCGTGCTCGATCGACTGATAGACGTTGGCGAGCGTCTGCGCCTCGACCCCCTGCGCGGCGTCGACGACGAGCAACGCGCCCTCGCACGCCGCGAGCGACCGCGACACCTCATAGGCGAAGTCGACATGGCCGGGTGTGTCCATCAGGTTCAGCTGATAGGTCTCGCCATCATGCGCCTTGTACGACAGGCGCACGGTCTGCGCCTTGATGGTGATCCCGCGCTCCTTCTCGATGTCCATATTATCGAGGACCTGCGCCGACATCTCGCGCGCGGTGAGGCCGCCGGTGAACTGGATCAGCCGGTCGGCGAGCGTGGATTTCCCGTGATCGATGTGCGCGATGATGGAGAAGTTACGGATATGCGAAAGGGGCGTGGTCATGCGGGGCGCGTTAGCAGGGGTTTGCCGCGCTGTCAGCAAGGCTCTTGAGCCCCCAAAAGCCGCGTATCAGCGGGCCGGATTTATCCGCTGCGACCGGCCCGGGACAGGCTGTGTGGCGTTGACCATGGCGTTGGCGATCCAAAGTTCAGGAAAGTTCAGCCTTGTGGCGCCTGCTTTTTTTGCGATGCTTTTTGCGGGTCGGCCGGGTTTTGTCCGCGGCGGCGGGCAGCAATGGTCGGCCCCGCGACGGCGGGGACGGAGAGCGGGGATCGACGGACTCAAAGAACGAAAGCGGAACATGGCATAGCGAAGTTTATTAGGAAAGGAGTTTTTCGCGCGGAGACGCAGAGGGCGCGGAGGGGCGCGGTCAGGCCTTTTTTGAGCCGAAGCGCGGGATCTGATAGTCGGGGCGAAGCCAGCGAACGGTGCCGGCCTTTTCCTCGGCGGCGCGCTCGGCATTGAGCGCGACGAGGCGCGCGACGATTTCGGAGGGCGGCAGATCGGCGGGCCAGCCATAAGCTGCGGCGACGGCCTCGTCGATCTGCTCGTGGAGGCGATTGACGATGCCGGCGCGCGCGGCGCGGGCGCGATCCTGTTCGGCAAGGTCCATTGGCGCACCACGGCGCAGCTTGTCGCGCAGATTGTAGATTTCGGTCATGGTAAGCCCGGCGACCTCGCCAAGTGCAGCCTTGCGCGTCGCGTCGAGTTCCTCGGCGAGGTCGGCGATGGCGGTGCGTTGTTCGGGGGTGGCGTCGGGGAAGGGGAACGGGTCGAAAACCATCGATTTTGAGTAGGAAGGACGATCTTCTAATGTGCCCCCTAAGCCCAATGCCCAGAGACTATGCGCCGCCGTCGACAGGACTCCCAATTCAAAAGCATTATCGACTGCAATAACAACAATCCGATTGTCAGGAGTAATATTTCCATCCAAAAACTCGAAAATGCGATGCTTTGCGATTTCCGCTGACGCAATATACCGAGACAGTCCATTTAGCGCAGGGCGCAAATCCTTGCGCGGTTCACCATGTATCCACCAGAGACGCTTGTAACTCTCACGACGATTGACATCGCGTTCGGGTTTCACAGTCATCAAAACGTGTTGATAAACTTCCGGAAAACGGGTGCGGACCTCCCTCTCTTCCAGCCCGAAAAGGTCGATCACCATAACATCGCGGGATCGTTGAAGCAGGTCGCGACCATTTCGGTACGGGCGAATATATTGGTCAAGGCCTTCGCGACTGCCAAGACCAAGGTGCGTCGCTTCCTTTTGTGTGACTATGAAGCCCGAACCAATTAGCTGGACGCCACGATATCCAAGGCCCTCATTTGCCAACAAGGGAACGATGGCTCCTCCGTCCATTCCGATTTTCAGATCAGCATTGATCCGGCCGTTCGCGCCGCGTTCTTCCAGAACAGGACTATCGGTATCGAGCCCGCTTTCGCCAACGACCTCGATCAGCGACCCTTCCTCTTCACCGCGCCGTGCGACGGTCATAGCAATCCGCACCGCAGCGGCGTCTTTCGTTGCTTTCGTCCACGGATGGTCTGGAATGGCGAAGACTAGCGACAACCCCCTGTCGTTAGATGGGTCCCCTCCCTCTGCGTATGACGATAGATAGTTTTCAATCACCCGGCGGCTGAAGGTCTGGGTGATGCTGTTGGTCGTCACAAAGCCAAAACGGACGAGGGGACTGTTGTCGTTCGTCAGCAAATGCGCAGCATGATCCCACCATTGCATTACGAAATCGGCCGATTTGGGCACACGCGGATTGGCCTTCCACAGCGCTTCAGCGTAATCGCCGCCGAGATTTCGGCGGATGTCCTTTCCGCCGATAAACGGAGGATTTCCGACGATAAAGTCCGCGTCGGGCCAATCAGGCACCATCGGGTTTACGATATCCGGCTCACCAGTCGCCGTCCGGCGCAGGACCGCGTCATAGCCGCCGTGGGTGCCGAAATTGATGTTGTTCTCGCGCCGCAGCACCGGTTCGGGCGCGGCGTCGGGATCGTTCTTCATGCGCCAGCGCAGCCAGCCGATCCACAGCACCAGTTCGGCGATCACCGCCGCGCGCGCGTTGAGTTCGAGGCCGAGGAACTGGTGCGGGCCGACGAGCGGTTCGGCGGTGCCGCCGAGCTGGCGGATGGTTTCGACGACGTCGCTTTCGAGACGCATCAGATTTTCCATCGCCACATAGAGGAAGTTGCCAGTGCCGCAGGCGGGATCGAGGATGCGCAGCGCGGCAATACGGGCGTGGAAAGCCTGGACCTGTTCAAGGTCGACAGCCCCCTCCCCCGGCCCCTCCCCTGAAGGGGAGGGGTGGATCACGGCATCCCATTCGGCGTCGAGCACATCCATGATCGTCGCCTGGACCAAGCGTTCGACATAGGCGCGCGGGGTGTAGTGGGCGCCGAGCTTGGCGCGCTCGCTGGCGGTCAGCGCCTGTTCTAGCAGGGTGCCGAAGATGGCGGGTTCGACCTTGGTCCAATTGGCCTTGGCGGCCTCGAAAAGTTCGCCGCGGTCGGCGACCGACAGCGAATAGGTACGCGCCGATTCAAAGAGGCCGCCGTTGAAATAGCGCACCTCGGCGCCGACAGCCGAGGCAAAGCGTTCGCCGTCGGGGCGCCCCATCGCCTGCCACAAGGCGCGCAGTTCGGGCTCGAAGGCGGCTTCCTGTTCGAGCGTCTTTTCGAGGAAGCGGGTGAAGCTGTTCTTCGGCAGCAGCTCGACATCTTCGGCGAACATGCAGAAGACGATGCGCATCAGGAACAGCGCCGTCTCTTCGATCGCAAGGCTGCGCACGGCGTCGGGCGCGTCGCTGGTATATTGTTTCTGCGTCGCCTCCAGCCATTTCGAGACGTCGGCCAGCCGTTTGGCGATCGCGCGCGAGACTTCGGCCGAACGGGCGCGGGGATCGACGCTGGCCGGATCGGTCCAGATGGCGCGCAGCAGATCGGCCGGGGTCTTGTCGACATCCTTGAGCGGTGCGTCGCCGGCCAGATCGGCAATGGCGATGCGATAGCTCTGCTGGTCGGGGAAATAGCCGTAACCGCGGCCGTTGCCCGACCAGTCGAAGTAGAGTTCGAAGGCGCGGCCGACGTCGCAGACGATCAGAAAGGGCGGCCAGGGATGATCGCCGGGCAGGTTGACGGCGTAGCGCTTTGCCTGTGCCAGCGCGTCGCGCATCAGCCGGTCGTAGCGCGCGCCCGACGGCGTCGCCGGCGCGGTGTCGGCGGTGTCGAAGAGTTCGGGCTGTTGCTGCTGCGCCGCGGTCAGCTTCGACTGCTTCGCCTCGAGGATGAAATGGCCCTTTTTGTATAGGTCGATCGCGCCGGTGCTGCCGCCCGCACCGCCGCCCTGAACCGGTCCCTCGAACTGATAATTGCCGAGCTTTCCACCCTCGGCGACGCCGGGTTCGGGCAAGCCGAGCGCCTGGCACAGGTCGTTGATGAACTGGGCATAATTTGCCCGTTCAGCACCCCCGGTAATCCCCTGCCATTTGGCGATGAAGCCCTCAATATCCATCGCGTCCTGCCTAGCAATTTGGCACGTAAGGGCAAGGGGTTCGGGGGTGGCATGGAATCGCTCCGATGGTACGGCGTGGGGAGGGTCAGACTCCCAACCACCGCGCACAATCATCCCTAACCCGCGCATCGCTATCCCGCAGCCCGCGTTCCAGCACTGCTGCCCTGCCCGCGCCCTCCTCCACCGCCGCCAGCGCCGCGAGCGCGTTCGCGCGGACCCTTGGCACCGGGTGGGCTTTCGCGAAATGGTCGGCGACGTCCTTGCCCTCTTCGGTCAGGTGGACGGCGCAGCGGAGGATCATTTCGGTCGGGGTGATCGTCGGGCGGCGGGCGATCGTGCCGAGTCCGTCGTCTTTCTGGCCAAGATCGACAATATATTGGTCGCGCCAGGGGAGATGCTCGCCCTCCTCCATGATATTGAGGCTGACCGACAGGCTTTCGGGCGGGTGCTGGCTGTGGATGTCGCGGTGGGCGCGATAGAGCATCATCTTGCCTTCGCTCAGCTGTGAGCGCTCGACGAAGCGGAGGTTCAGCGGCTCGCCGACGCGGCCGTCGACGGCTTCGGCGTCATAATCATAATAGTCGCTGACATAGCCAGGACCCCAATAGCCGGTGGTGAGGAAGCTGAAATTATGGTCGTGCGGAAGGCCGTAGGCGAAGGCGGCGGCGCCGCTGGCGGCGTAAGCGGCGTCACTGGCGGCAGGCCACAGGTTGGCGCGCAGGAAATAGCCGCGCCGGCTGCGGTGGAGGAGGAACACCTGCGCCGAATAGCGGCTGAGCTCGAGCTGGTTCGCGAAGCTGGCCTTGAGCGCAGCGATCACGCGGTCGGCGAGGAAGTCGCGGTTCAGCGCGAGCCCGGCGAGGAGAGCGGCGGCATGGGCGAGGCTCGCTTCGTCGGCGAGATCGACGCCGGCCTCGTCGAGGCGCGCGGCGACCTCTTCGAGGTCGAGTGCGGGGCCGGCGGGCGAGTCGATCAGGCGGGGCATGGCTATCTCCTGCTCCCCTCCCGCAGGCGGGAGGGGTTGGGGGTGGGCCAGCAGCGGTGCGGTTGCCCACCCCGCTGCGACTAGCGAACAAGTTCGCAAGTCTCACTGCCCCTCCCGCTTGCGGGAGGGGATGAATAGAGCGCGAGGGTCGCGGCGGCGGCGGCGCGGACTTCGGGGTGCGGGTCCTCCGCCGCCATCTGGACGAGGCGCGGGTGCGCGGCGGCGGGGTCGAGCGCAACGAGATCGCGCATCGCGGCCCAGCGTGCGGCGAAATCCTCGGCATGGCTCGCCTCGACGAAGAGCGGGGCGGCGTCGCGGCGGCCCATTTCGCGGAGCAGCGCGAGCGCCATCTGGCGAAAGCTGCTGTCGCGGCGCGACGCGGCGACATGGATCAGGCGGCCGCTCGCGATATCGTGCGCGCGCACCGGGAGCGGCGACGGCGGGCGGATCGACAGGTCGAGGAGCAGGACGTCGCCGCGCGCGCGCGCGAGGGTGAAGGCGGTGCGTGTGGTGTCGAGTTCGAGGAGCTCGCCGGTGCGCAGCGGGCGTGGCGGGTCTCTGGTGCAGGGTGCAGCGCCGGCCGCGGTGAAGGCGCCGGCCTCCTCGGCGTCCGAAAGCGCGACATGGTGGAGGGTGAGGCCGGCGCCGCCCGCGGCGAGGACGCGGATCGCGGCGCGGCCGGGGACGAAAAGCGCAGCTGTCGGCGGCGTGCCGGCGGACTTGGCGGGCCAGTGCTGGAGCGACAGGCGCACCGCGCTGCGCTCGGCGAGGATCAGCCCGCCGGGTCCGCCGCCGCTGCCGACGACGGGCAAAGGCGGGCGCGCGAAGGGGTCGGCGGCGAGCAGCGCGAGCGCATCGGCGAGGCGCGCGGTCAGCCAGCTTGTGTCGGCGAGCCAGGGGCGCAGATGCGCGAGCGCGCGGGTGGGGTCGGCGGCGTCGGCATCGGCGGAGGCCAGCGCGGCGGCGAGGCCTGCGGGGCGCGCATCCTCGCTGCGCCAGCGGGCCGCAAGATCGGCCTCGGCGGCGCGCATCGCATGGCAGCGCGCGGCGTCGGTCCGCGGATATCGGTCGTGGCGGGACGGCATCGCGTGCGCGCGGCGCGGGCACGGCGCCGGGGCCGCACCCGCGCGCCGGCTCAGTCGTTGATGATCAGGATTACGGTGACCGACACCTCGAAGACCGAGGGTCCGGAGGTCGCGCTGGGCGCGACGAGCGAGCCGAACAGCCCGACCATGGTGTCGAGCAGCGGTAAGGTGGCGATGTCGATGGACGGCAGGTTCATAGGTCCCTCCCCGGGCGGCGCGGCGCGGATCGGCCGCGGGGGCAGCGTGCGGAGCGCGCGCCGCCGACACCAATGAACTTATCGTAATCTTGCCATGTCGCTCGTCGAACGGCGGTTGTCCGTGCGGGGGCGCAGCATAAGGTGTGCGCCTGTCCTTCCGGAGACGATCATGAACCGCGCCGCCACCTTCCTGTCGATCCTGCTGCTCGCCGTGCCGCCGGTCGCCGCCGAGACCCTGCTGATCGGCAACAAGGGCGAGGATACGCTGAGCCTCGTCGCGCTCGATAGCGGCGCCGAGGTCGCGCGGCTGCCGACGGGCAAGATGCCGCACGAGATCGCGGTGTCGCCCGACGGCGGGCAGGCCGCGGTGGTCGCTTATGGCGGGACGACGATCGATATCTTCGACGTCGCGGCGAAGACGAAGCTCAAGACGGTAGACATTGCGCCCAACCAGCGGCCGCACGGGTTGCTGTGGCTTTCGGACGGGCGATTGGTCGCGACCGCCGAGGGCAGCCAGTCGGTCGCGGTGGTCGCGCCGGGCGGCGCGGTGACCTCGATCGCGACGGGGCAGCAGGGCACGCATATGGTCGTCGTCGCGCCCGACAACCGCACCGCTTACACCGCCAATATCGCTTCGGGGACGGTGAGCGTGCTCGACCTGAAAGATGCCAAGAAGCTGCGTGACATCCATATCGGCGGCAAGCCCGAGGGGCTGGCGCTCGCGAAAGGCGGGCGCGAATTGTGGGTTGGCGACCTCGCGGCGCCGCGCGTGTCGGTGTGGGATACCGCGAGTGGTGAGAAGGTAGCAGAGCATGCGGTCGATCCGGTCGCGATCCGCGTGCTCGCGAGCCCCGACGGCAAGCTGATCGCGACGAGCAATATCGCGGCGGGGACGATCAGCCTGTTCGACGCCGAAACGCGCGCGCCGCTGAAGACGATCACCGTCTCGGGCGAGCAGGCGAAGGGACAGGTGACCCTGTTGTTCAGCGCCGATTCGAAGCTTCTCTATGCCGCCGAGACGGGGCACGACAAGGTCGCCGAGATCGACGTCGCGAGCGGCAAGGTGCTGCGCCGCCTGCCCGCGGGCAAGAATGGCGACGGGCTGGCGATCGCGCCCTAGAGCGTCTCGCGAAAGGCGGCGAGGCGCGCGACGGCCTCATCGAGGGTCGCGTGATCCTTGGCGAAGCAGAGGCGCAGGATATGGCGCGGGGCGTCGCCTTCGAACAGCGCCGACACGGGGATCGACGCGACACCGGCTTCGCGGACCGCGCGCTCGGCGAAATCGCGGTCGGCGAGCGCGATGCCCGACGCCGCTAGGTCGATGCAGAGGAACCAGGTCGCGGCGTTCGGCAACACGACGAAGCCCGCGCGTTCGAGCGCCTGGCAGAGATGCCGGCGTGCGGCTGCCCAGCCTTCGCGCTGCTCGGCGAACCAGGCGTCGGGTTTGGCAAGCCCCTCGGCGACGGCCCATTGCAGCGCGGGGGGCGTGGTGAAGGTGAGGAACTGGTGCGCGCGGCCGAGCGCCGCTGCGAAATCGGGCGCGGCGGCGAACCAGCCGACCTTCCACCCGGTGAGACCGAAGATCTTGCCCGCCGAGCCGATCTTGACCGCGCGGCGCTCCATTCCGGGCATCGCGAGCAGCGACCGGTGCGGCACGCCGTCGAAGCGGACATCCTCCCACACCTCGTCGCAGATCGCGGTGAGGTCGTGACGGATGCAGAGGTCGGCGAGCATTCCCAGCTCGGTCTCGCTCGCCACCGTGCCCGCGGGGTTGAGCGGGTCGTTGAGCATCAGCAGCCGGGTGCGCGGGGTGATCGCCGCAGCGATCCGGTCGGCATCGTAGCGCCAGCTGGGCGGGCTCAGCGGTACCGACACGGGAATCCCGCCGGCGCGGCGTATCATCGGGGCATAGCTGTCATAGGCGGGCTGGAAGAGGAGCACCTCGTCGCCGGCATGGACGAGTGCGAGGATCGCCGCGGCGAGCGCCTCGGTCGCGCCCGAGGTCACGACGATTTGTTCGCGGGTCAGTTTGAGGCCCTGCCGCCGCGCATAGAAGGCGGCGATGGCATCGCGCAGTTCGGGCAGGCCGGGGGCGGGCGGATATTGGTGCGACTTTTCGGTCAGCGCGCGCGTGGCCGCCGCGACCAAGTCGGGGTGCGGCGGCCCGTCGGGAAAGCCCTGCCCGAGGTTGATCGCGCCATGCGCGCGGGCGAGGCCCGACATATGTTCGAAGATCGTCGGCGCCATCGCCGCGTAGAGCGGATGGATCGGGGTCATGCCGGGGGCGGTGCGAGCCAGAGCGACAGGCCCGGCGGCGGAGCGGCGGGCGGCGCGTCGGCGCGGTGGCGCACGGCGTCGGCGCGCGCGCGGTCGAGGATCGCGGCGGGGATCGACGCCGGGTGGAAGACATGGTCGGCCTCGCCGAGCAGCCGCGCTGCGCGGAGCGTGAGGTCGTCGGGATCGAAGCTCGCCAGCGCAATCGTTTCGAGGCGCGAGCGCCCGGTCGCGGCATCGGTGGCGAGCCAGTCGTCCACCCGGTCGGGTGCGCCGTCGTCGAGCGGATCGAGCGCGCCGCCGCTCGCCAGCGCGGCATCGATCGCGCGGCGGCGGTCGGCGGCGGCGGGCCAGCGTGCCTTCATTGCGTCGCGCACCGCGTGGAGCGCCGACGCGAGCGCGCCGAGCCGCGCGGGGAGCAGCGCCTCGATGCGCTGGCGCACCGCCTTGGCGAGCCCTGCCGAGGCGCCGCCGGTGCCGATCGCAATGGTCACCGGGGCGCGGTCGACGATCGCGGGGGTGGTGAAATCGCAGAGGTCGGGGCGGTCGACGACGTTGACGAGCAGGCCGCGCGCGCGAAGGTCGGCGGCCGCGGCCTCGGCGCCGTCATCGAGTGCGACGAAAGCGAGCGTCGCGCCTTCCTCCCATGCGGGGACGATGCGCCCGCCCGCGCGCGCGATCAGTCGCGCCTTGGCATCGGCGGCTTCCCCCTCCCCGACCAGCACGACCGTGCGGCCGCGCAGGTTCAGGAAGATGGGAAGCTGCTCCATCGTCAGTCGATCCAGTCGGGGACGCGTTCGGCGGCCATGATCGTGCCCGCCGCGATGCGGTCGGCGACGACGGCGTAGCGGTCGCCGTCGACGAGCACCTCGGGAACGAGGCTGCGGCTGTTGTAGGTCGACGCCATCGTCGCGCCATAGGCGCCCGCGCTGCAGAAGACCGCGAGGTCGCCTGCCTCGACCTTGTCGATCAGCCGGTCGCGCGCGAAGGTGTCGCCGGTTTCGCAGACCGGGCCGACGATCGACGCGGTCATCGTCTCGCCCGACGGTTCGACCGCGAGGAAATCGTGCCAGGCGTCGTAGAGCGCGGGCCGGGCGAGGTCGTTCATCGCTGCGTCGACGATGACGAAGGGATGCGTCGCGCCGGGCTTCACCCACAAGGTCTCGGTCAGCAAGACCCCCGAATTGCCCGCGATGACGCGGCCGGGCTCGAACATCAAAGTGACGTCCCAGTCCTTTGTCACACGCGCGACCATCGCGCCATAATCGGCGGGCGACGGCGGAATGACATTGTCGCCCGCGCGATAGGGCACGCCGAGCCCACCGCCGAGGTCGACATGGGTGATGCTGTGCCCCGCCGCGCGGAGGTCGGCGACGAGTTCGCCGACGCGCTTGAACGCCGCCTCGAACGGCGCGAGGCTGGTGAGCTGGCTGCCGATATGCACCGCGACGCCGCGCATGTTGAGCCCCGGCAGCGCCGCGAGCCGCGCGAAGATTTCGGGCGCGGCATCGATGCCGACGCCGAACTTGTTCTCGGCCTTGCCGGTCGAGATCTTGGCGTGGGTGCCCGCGTCGACGTCGGGATTGACGCGCAGCACCGCGGGCGCGGTCATTTCCTTGCGCAGCGCGATCTCGGCGAGCGCGACGCCCTCGGGCTCATGCTCGATGTTGAACTGGCCGATGCCGCGGTCGAGCCCCAATGCCAGTTCGGCGCGGGTCTTGCCGACGCCCGAAAAGACGATGTCCTCGGCGGCCATGCCCGCCGCGAGCGCGCGTTCGAGCTCGCCGCCCGAGACGACGTCGGCGCCATAGCCCTGGCGCGCGAGCACGCGCAGCACGCCGAGATTGGGGTTGCTCTTGATCGCGAAGGCGAGGTGCTTCTTCGGCACGTCCTTCAGCCCGTCGCGGAAGGCTTGGGCATGACGCTCGAGCGTCGCGCGCGAATAGACATAGACGGGGGTGCCGATGTCCTCGGCGATCCGCGGCAGCGGAACATCTTCGGCGTGCATGACGCCGTCACGTAGGTCGAAATGATTCATCGAAGGAAGTCCTGATATTCATTTTTCCGTTCGCATCGAGCGAAGTCGAGATGCCGGGAAGGCATCATCCACCGATGGGTGTCTCGACTTCGCTCGACACGAACGGACTAATTAAACTGGTCTTGATCAGCCCGGAGGCGGCAAGTCGAAATCGTCGGGTTCGCGTTGCTCGGATCGTTTGAGAAGTTCGTCGCTGCGCGCGGGCTTGGCCTGCGCGTCAGGCGTCGTAAGCTCCTCCGTGGTCGGCGCGCGCTTGGCCCCGACGGGCAAGGGCGCGGGCGGGTCGCCGGCGATCGGCTTCAGATCTTCCTTCTTGCCGCACGCGCCCAGCGCGCCGGTGAGCAACGCGCCGCCGAGGACGGTCAGGACAAGGTGGCGCGTCGCGTTCATCATTCCTCCAGCGCGGCGCGGGCCGCGGCAATGGCCTGCCTTACCCGTTCGGGCGCGGTGCCGCCATAGCTTGTTCGGCTGGCGACCGACGCCTCGACGGTCAGCGCCGCGAGCGCCGCGGGGGTGACCGCGGCGTGGATCGCAGCGGCTTCCGCGGGCGGCAGCGCCGACAGCTCAACGCCGAGTTCCTCGGATCGTTTCACGCAGGCGCCGACGATATGATGCGCGTCGCGGAACGGCACGCCGGCCTCGCGCACCAGCCAGTCGGCGAGGTCGGTCGCGGTCGAGAAACCCGACGCAGCGAGCGCGCGCATGCGGTCGGTGCGGAAGACCAGCGTCTCGACCATGCCGGTCATCGCGGCGAGCGACAGCGCGAGCGCGTCGAAGGCGCCGAAGACGGTTTCCTTGTCGTCCTGCAGATCCTTCGAGTAAGTGAGCGGCAGGCCCTTCACGATCACCGACAGGCGCTGGAAGGCACCGAGCAGCAGTCCCGCGCGCCCGCGCACCAGTTCGGCGGCGTCGGGATTGCGCTTTTGCGGCATGATCGAGCTGCCGGTCGACCAGGCGTCGGGCAGGCTGACGAAACCGAAGGGCTGGCTCGCCCAGATCACCACTTCCTCGGCGAGGCGCGACAGGTGGATCGCGGCGATGGAAGCGCTGGCGCAAAATTCGAGCGCGAAGTCGCGATCGGACACGGCGTCGATGCTGTTCGCCATCGGGCGGTCGAAACCGAGCGCCGTGGCGGTGGCATTGCGGTCGAGCGGGAAGCTGGTCCCCGCGAGCGCCGCGGCGCCGAGCGGCGATTCGTTGAGGCGCTTCGCGGCGTCGGCGAAGCGCGAGCGGTCGCGCGCGAACATCTCGACATAGGCGAGCAGGTGATGGCCGAGCGTCACCGGCTGCGCGACCTGGAGGTGCGTGAAGCCGGGCATGATGCTGCCCGCATGTTCCTCGGCGCGCGCGAGGAGTGCGGTCTGGATCGCCTTCAGCCCGGCATCGATGCGGGTGCAGGCGGTGCGCACCCACAGGCGGAAATCGGTCGCGACCTGGTCGTTGCGCGAGCGCGCGGTGTGGAGGCGCCCGGCGGGCTCGCCGATGATCTCCTTGAGCCGCGATTCGACGGTCATGTGGATGTCTTCGAGCGCGAGGTCGACGGGCACGCCGTTCGCCGCGAACTCGCCGGCGATCTGCGCGAGGCCGGCGTCGATCTTCGCCGCGTCGTCGGGCGAGATGATCCCCGCGGCGCCGATCATCGCGGCATGCGCGCGGCTGGCGGCGATATCTTCTTCCCACAGGCGCTTATCGACCGGGATCGACGCGTTTATCTCTTGCATGATCGCCGCGGGACCGGCACCGAAGCGGCCGCCCCACATGCTGTTGCTGTTCGGAGAATCCGCCATCCGCCGCGTTCCAAGCCTCTATTCGTTGATTCCGGCGCTGTTGCTGGCCGGATCGATCGCGGGCTGCGATAGGCAAAAGGCTGGCGGGGAGCAACCCGGCGCGGGCCAAGCAAATATTTCGGCTTCCGAAGCCAAGGCGGGGGTCGAGACCTTCAAGCATCAGGTGATCCGCACCGAAGCGGGCAAGCCAGTGCCGACGGCAAGCTTCACCGGGCCCGACGACGCGCCGGTGACGCTCGCGGCGTTCCGCGGCAAGCCTTTGCTCGTCAATCTGTGGGCGACCTGGTGCGCGCCGTGCGTCGCCGAGATGCCGACGCTCGACAAGCTCGCGGCGGCGCAGAAGGACAGGCTGGCGGTGGTCGCGGTCGCGCAGGATTTGCGGGGTGCCGCGGTGGTCGACCCGTGGTTCGCCAAGGCCAAGCTCGCGGCGCTTCAGCCTTATATCGACCCAGAGAACCATTTGCTCGACGTCTATAACAGCGCGCTGCCGACGAGCATCCTCTACGACGCCGAAGGGCGCGAGGTGTGGCGCGTGATCGGCGCGATCGACTGGCAAGGCGAAGAGGCGAAGGCGCTGCTGGGAGAAGCCGGCTTCTGACGAAGGGGCCCTTGGCTCGGTAGTGGCGGTTTTGGGGTGGATTCCAGACCTAAAGCTCCTCCTCTTCAGAGGAGGGGCAGAGAGACTTGGTCCGGCGCAGCCGGGCCTTTAGTCGAACGGGGTGGTGGCAGAAGGCGTACGCAATGCCCAAGACCACCACCCCGCTGCGACTAACGAACAAGTTCGTAAGTCTCGCTACCCCTCCTCTGAAGAGGAGGGGCGGGGCACGTCCGCTAACGCCCGACAGCGGCCATCCAACCCTTGGGCTTTGCGGGCCGAAATTCAGCCCTCGGCCGACGCCGCCAGTTCGACGAGCGCCCGCCCGAGCGCCGCTACCTCGGTCGCGCCGCGCGATCCGGCGAAGAAGCTCGCCGAGGCGCAATATTCGGCGCCGCGGCCGGGCACCACAGCCGCCAGCGTCCAGATGCCGATATGCGTATGGCCTTCGTCGAGCGCATAGCCCGCCTGCGCGGCGAGCCCGACCTGCGCGGCATAGTCGGCGAAGCTGACCGGCTTCTCCCAACGCACGCCGGCAAAGCGCCGCGCGATCTCCGCCTCGTCGACGGCCTGCGCCGCCGCGAAAGCGCGCCCGACCGCGCCGCCGCCGAGCGGCTGGCGCTGCCCCTGCGCGAGGTGGATGCGCAGCACCGCATTGCTCTCGGCGTGGGCGACGAGCCGCAGCCGGTCCTTGGAGGCGACCTGCCACAGCCCCGCGGTCACGCCATGCTCCTGCGCGAAGCGCGTCATCGCCGGGCGCAGCCGGTCGATCATCCGCCGCGCATCGCCGTCGCGCAGCAACCCCGAACGCGCCCAGCCGTCGGCGAGGCGATAGCGCTTGCCCGGCGCCTCTCGCACCACCGCGCCCTCGGCGACGAGCGTGCCGAGCAGGTTGAAGCAGGAGGAGGCGCCGAGCCCGAGCCCGCGGCCGATGTCGGACAGCGTCATCGGGTCGCGCTCGGCGAGCAGTCGCAGCACCGCGAAGGCCTGCGACACCGATCTCACTTCCCCCGCCATGCGCAGCCTTTTCACAAATATGAAAACGATATTCTTTATATTGAATATCGCCAAAAGCTCAACTAGCCGGATCGCAATTGATCCAAGGGAGAGTCGCATGGGTATGCTGGACGGCAAGGTGGTCGCGGTGACGGGCGCGGGACGCGGCGTCGGGCGCGAGATCGCGCTGCTCTGCGCCAAGGAAGGCGCATCGGTCGTCGTCAACGACCTGGGCGGCAGCGCCGAGGGCGAAGGCGCCGACCTCTCCCCCGCGCAGGAAACGGTGAACGACATCAAGGCCGCCGGCGGCAAGGCGCTGGCGAACGGCGCCAGCGTCTCCGACCCCAAGGGCGCGGCGAGCATCATCGAGGATGCGGTGCAGAGCTTCGGCCGCATCGACGCGGTGGTGAACAATGCCGGCATCCTGCGCGACCGCATCTGGCACAAGATGAGCCATGAAGATTGGAACGCCGTGATCGACGTTCATTTGAACGGCTGCTTCAACGTGTCGAAAGCGGCGACGCCTTATTTCCGCGACCAGCAATCGGGCAGCTTCATCCACTTCACCTCGACCAGCGGGCTGATCGGCAATTTCGGCCAGGCCAATTATTCGGCCGCGAAGCTGGGCATCGTCGGGCTGTCGCAGTCGATCGCGCTCGACATGGCTCGCGCCGGGGTGCGCTCGAACTGCATCGCACCCTTCGCGTGGAGCCGGCTGATCGCGACGATCCCCGCGACCAACGAGGCCGAAGCGCTGCGCATCGAGCGCATGAAGACGATGACCGCCGACAAGATCGCGCCGCTCGTCGCCTTCCTCGCGAGCGACGCGTCGCAGGAAGTGTCGAACCAGATCTTCGGCGTGCGCAAGAACGAGATTTTCCTCTTCTCGAAGCCGCGCCCGATCCGTTCGATGCAGAAGAATGAGGGCTGGACGCCGCAGGCGATCGCCGACGAGATGCTCCCGGCGTTCCGGGGGAGTTTCGCCAATCCGGCCGAGCGTTCGGGGGATGTCTTCGGCTACGACCCGATCTGATGGCGATCGACCCCGACAAGCTGCTGTCGATGCCGCCGATCGTCACGCGGCAGACACTCACCGCGCGCGATACGATCCTCTATGCGCTCGGCATCGGGGCGACCGAACTCGATTTCCTGTTCGAGGAACGGCTGAAGGCGCTGCCGACGATGGCGGTGACGCTCGGCTATCCGGGCTTTATCTGGCGCGACCCGGCGCTCGGCGCCAATTGGCAGAAAGTGCTCCACGGCGAACAGTCGACGATCCTTCACGCGCCGCTGCCGGTCGCGGGCGAGATCGTCGGGTCGACGGTGATCGAGGCGCTGTACGACAAGGGCGCCGACAAGGGCGCGCTCGCGATGGTGACGCGCGAGATTCACGACGGCGCGGGCACGCATCTCGCGACCTCGCGCTCGATGACCTTCCTGCGCGGCGACGGCGGCTTCGGCGGTTCGGCCGAGGGTGCGCCGGTTCCGCACGCGATTCCTGATCGCGCGCCCGACGATGTCGTGACGCTCACCACCGCCGCGAACCTCGCGCAAATCTATCGCCTGTCGGGCGACCTCAACCCGCTGCACATCGACCCCGACGTCGCCAAAGCGGGCGGCTTCGAGGCGCCGATCCTGCACGGGCTCGCGACCTATGGCGTGATCGGGCGGGCGCTGCTCGCCGCGCGCTGCGGCAATGAGCCGGCGCGGCTCAAGCGCCTCGACGGCCGCTTTTCGTCGCCGGTCTATCCCGGCGAAACGATCGAGACCTCGATCTGGGACTCCAAAGAATCTGGGGATGGTGGCAAGCTCGCCTTCCGCGCCCGCGTCGTCGAGCGCGACAAGATTGTTTTCACCAACGGCTATGCGGAGACGGCATGAGCGAGTTCGGAATCCTGTCCTTCGGCGCCTATGTGCCGATCACCCGGCTGCAGCGCAGCACAATCCATGCGACGAACGGCTGGTTCGCCGGCGGGCTGCGCGGGCTCGCCAAGGGCGAGAAAGCCGTCGCCAATTGGGACGAGGACAGCGTCACCATGGCGCTCGAAGCCGCGCGCGATGCGCTCGATGGTATCGACCGCGCGAGCGTGCAGCGCGTCACCATCGCCTCGACGACCCTCCCCTTCGCCGACCGCCAGAATGCCGGCATCGTCAAGGAGGCGCTGAACCTGCCCGATGCGGTCGGCGCGATCGACGTCGCCGGATCGCAGCGCGCCGCGACCTCGGCGCTGCTCGCGGCGCTCGGCGGGAACGAGACGACGCTGGTCACCGCGGCGGAAATCGCGACGCCCAAGCCCGCGTCCGAGCGCGAGATGACGAGCGGCGATGCCGCCGCCGCCGTGCTCGTCGGCATCGGCACGCCGCTGGCGACGCTCGTCGCGAGCCACAGCGTCACGATGGATTTCGTCGACCATTTCCGCGAAGCCGGCGAAGCGCACGACTATGACTGGGAAGCGCGCTGGGTGCGCGACGAGGGCTTCGCGCGGATCATGAACCCCGCGATCGCGGCGCTGCTCAAAAAAGCCGGTGTCGAGGGCGCGGCGATCGACCATTTCCTCGTCCCCGTCGCGGTCAAGGGCGTGCCCGAAATGCTCGCGAAGAAGGCGGGTATCGGCGAGGGCGCGGTCGCCGACACGCTTGGCGCGAGCCTCGGCCATGCCGGCGCGGCGCATGCGCTGGTGATGCTTGCCGCCGCGCTCGAAAAGGCGAAGGCGGGCGAGCGTATCCTGCTCGCGAGCTTCGGTCAGGGCTGCGACCTGCTGCTGTTCGAAGTCACCGGCGCGATCGGCTCGGTGAAGCCGCGGCTCGGCCTGTCGGGCTGGCTCGCGCGGCGGATCGAGTCGAGCAATTACGCCAAATATCTCTTCCACCGCGGGCTGCTCCAGCTCGACCGCGGCGCGCGCGCCGAGCATGACAGCAAGACCGCGCTCACCGCCTTGTGGCGCAATCGCAAGGCGGTGCTCGGCCTCGTCGGCGGGCGCTGTACCAAGACCGGCACGGTGCAATTCCCGAAGAGCGAGGTCAGCGTGAACGCCAACGACCATGCGGTCGGCACGCAGGAAGATTATCCGCTCGCCGAAGTGCCCGCGAAGGTGATGACCTGGACCGCCGACGCGCTGACTTACTCGCCCGACCCGCCGAGCTATTATGGCAATATCGACTTCGTCGGCGGCGGGCGCATGATGGCCGAGTTCACCGATTTCGCGGGCGATGCGCTCGACGTCGGCGTCGATTTGCGGATGATGTTCCGCATCAAGGCGTTCGATGAGAACCGCGGGTTCCGCCGCTATTTCTGGAAAGCCGCCCCGGCTTTCTGAATTACCCCTCTCCCCTTGCGGGAGAGGGTTGCGAAGACTTGGCGGCTCGCCGCCTAGTCGAAGCTGGGTGAGGGGTTGCGGTCCGCAGGACCGCGCGAGCCAAAAGCTCGCGAGCCCCCTCATCCAACTGCGCCTAGCGCCTTCAGCGCAAGGCTCCGTATCCTTCTCCCGCAAGGGGAGAAGGGATGGAATGGAGGATGAAGATGGCCAAGGGTATTCGCGACAAGGTCGCCATTTTGGGCATGGGCTGCGCCAAGTTCGGCGAACGCTGGGACAAGGACGAGGACCAGCTGATGCTCGAGGCCTATGAGGAGGCGATGGCCGACGCAGGGATCGAGGCGAGCCAGATCGACGCCGCCTGGCTGGGCGCCGCGTTCGAGGCGCAGAATATCGGACCGAGCGGCATCCCGCTCGCGGTAGCGCTGCGCCTGCCCGACATCGGCGTCACCAAGGTCGAAAATTATTGCGCGAGCGGAACCGAGAGCTTTCGCGGCGCGGTCTATGCCGTCGCCTCGGGCGCGTGCGACATCGCGCTCGCGATGGGCGCCGAGAAATTGAAGGACACCGGCTATGGCGGCCTGCCCGTCCGCACGCGCGGCACGACGCACGACATGGTCGGTATCACCGGATCGGCGCCGGGCAATTTCGCACAGCTCGCCAGCGCCTATCGCGGCGTGCACGGCGTCGGCAAGGACGACCTCAAGCGCGCGATGGCGCATGTCTCGGTCAAGAGCCACGCCAATGGCGCAAAAAACCCCAAGGCGCATCTGCAGAAGGCGGTGACCATGGATCAGGTGCTCAATGCGCCGATGATCGCCGAACCGCTCGGGCTGTTCGATTGCTGCGGGGTCAGCGACGGCGCGGCCTGCGCGATCGTCACCACGCCCGAAATCGCGCGCGCGCTGGGCAAGACCGATATCGTGACGGTCAAGGCGCTGCAGCTTGCGACCTCGAACGGCTGGGAGATGCAGGCGCAGGGGTGGAACGGCAGCTATTTCCACACCACCCGCGTCGCGGCATCGCGCGCCTATGACGAGGCGGGGATCACCGATCCGCGTTCACAGTTGAGCCTGATCGAGGTCCATGATTGCTTCTCGGTCACCGAGCTGGTGACGATGGAGGATCTCCACATCTCGAAGGAAGGCCAGGGCTGGCGCGATGTGCTCGACGGCTTTTACGACGCCGACGGCGCGATCCCGTGCCAGATAGACGGCGGGCTCAAATGCTTTGGCCACCCGATCGGCGCGTCGGGGCTGCGCATGATTTACGAAAATTATCTCCAGATCCTCGGCCGCGCAGGCGAGCGGCAGCGGCAGGACAACCCGGTCTTCGCGCTCAGCCACAATCTGGGCGGGATGCCGAACCAGAATGTGTCGTCGATCGCGATCATCGGGCGCGCCGATGCATAGCGGCCCTGCGCAACCTTGCTCCTCCCCCTTGAGGGGGAGGCTGGGTGGGGGTGCTCCGACGCTAGCGTGGACGCTCGGCTTCGCCTCGCTCCCCCTCCCCCAACCCCTCCCCGCCGGGGAGGGGAGTGATTATGTATAACCTCCTCCCCAATCTCTCGGTCATCGAGGCGTCCTCCTTCGTCGCCTCGCCGACCGCGGGCCTCTATCTCGCGCAGATGGGGGCGGAGGTGATCCGCGTCGACCAGATCGGCGGCGGTCCCGATTTCCGGCGCTGGCCCGTCACCGAGAACAACGACTCCCTCTATTGGGAAAATCTCAACCGCGCGAAGAAGTCGGTCGCGCTCGACCTCGGGCGGCCCGAAGGGCGCGAATTGCTGCAGGCGCTGGTGCGCGCGACCGGGCAATTCGTCACCAACTTCCCCGTCGGCGGTTTCCTGTCGTACGAGGTGCTCGCGGAGGGGCGCCCCGACCTCGTCACCGTCCGCGTGATGGGCTGGGCCGACGGCTCGCCCGCGCTCGACTATACGGTGAACAATGCAGTGGGTTATCCGATGCTCACCGGCAACGGTCCCGAGCCGGTCAACCATGTGCTGCCCGCCTGGGACCTGCTCACCGGGGCCTATGCCGCCTTCGCGCTGATGGCGGCGATCCAGCGCCGCGCCGCGACCGGCGAAGGCGGCGAGGTGCGACTGCCGCTGTCCGACATCGCGATCGGCACCGTCGCCAATCTGGGCGGCATCGCCGAGGTGCTGTACGGCGGGACGACCCGGCCGCGGCTCGGCAATGCCGTCTATGGCCTGTTCGGGCGCGACTTCGTCACGCGCGACGGGGAACGCACGATGATCGTGGTTGTGACGCCGCGGCAGTGGGCGAACCTTGTTGCCGCGCTGGGCCTCGGCGAAGCGGTCACCGCGATCGAAGCCGCGCGCGGCGTGTCTTTCGCCAAGGACGACGGGCTGCGCTTCGACCATCGCGATGCGCTTTATCCGCTGTTCGAACAAGCAATCGCCGCGCGCGATCATGCCGATCTCGCCGCCGCCTTCGACGCGGGCGGGATCATCCATTCGCCCTATCGCACGATGCTCGACGCCGCGAACGATCCGGCGCTGGTCGCGGACAACCCGATCTTCGGTGCGGCGGCGAACCCCAGCGGCTTCGCCTATCCCGCCGCGGGCGCCTTTGCGACGATCCCGCAGGCCGACCGCCAGCCGCCGGCTCCCGCTCCGCGCAACGGCCAGCATAGCGAGGCGGTGCTCGCCGAACGGCTGGGGCTTTCCAGCGGCGCGATCGCCGCGCTCATCGACAAGGGACTGGTCCACCAGGCATGACGCAGGATTATACCGCCATACGCGAAGAGGTCGCCAAGCTTTGCGGGCAATTTCCTGGCCCCTATTGGCAGGCGAAGGACCGCGCCCGCGAATATCCCAGCGAGTTCGTCGCCGCGCTCGGCGAGGCGGGTTATCTCGCTGCGCTGATCCCCGAGCAATATGGCGGCGCGGGGCTGCCGCTGTCGGCCGCTGCGGCGATCCTCGAGGAGATCCAGCGGCAGGGCTGCAACGGCGGCGCGGTGCACGCGCAAATGTATGTGATGGGCACCGTGCTGCGCCACGGGTCGGAGGAGCAGAAGGCGCGTTACCTCCCCCGCGTGGCGACCGGCGAATTGCGGCTGCAGGCGTTCGGGGTCACCGAGCCGACGAGCGGGACCGATACGCTGAGCCTGAAGACGACGGCAAAGCGGGACGGCGATCATTATATCGTCAACGGGCAGAAGCTGTGGACCAGCCGCGCCGAGCATAGCGACCTGATGATCCTGCTCGCGCGCACCACGCCGCGCGAGGAGGCCGCGAGCCGCACCGAGGGGCTGTCGGTCTTCCTCGTCGATATGAAGGAAGCGCTCGCCGCGGGCACGCTGTCGATCCGGCCGATCGACACGATGATGAACCATGCGACGACCGAGATCTTCTTCGACAATATGCGCATCCCCGCCGCGAACCTGATCGGCGAGGAGGGCAAGGGGTTCCGCTACATCCTGTCGGGCATGAACGCCGAACGGCTGCTGATCGCCGCCGAATGCATCGGCGATGCCAAGTGGTTCATCGAGAAGGCTTCAAGTTACGCGAAGGAACGCGTGCTGTTCGGGCGTCCGATCGGGCAGAACCAGGGCGTGCAATTCCCGATCGCGCGCGCCTATGCGCAGATGCGCGCCGCCGAACTGCTCGTCCATGACGGCATCGCCAAATATGAGGCGGGCGAGAATGCGGGGGCCGAGGCCAATATGGCGAAGATGCTCGCCGCCGAAGCGAGCTGGGCGGCGGGCGAGGCGTGCATCCAGACGCACGGCGGTTTCGGCTTTGCGGCCGAGTATGACATCGAGCGCAAGTTCCGCGAAACGCGCCTCTATCAGGTCGCGCCGATCAGCACGAACATGATCCTCTCCTACGTGGCGGAGCATGTGCTGGGAATGCCGCGGAGTCATTGAAAAAAAAAGGCGGGCCGCGAAGGGCCCGCCCAGTGTGCGGCCGGCGACTTGGGGGTCATGCCGGCCGCCCCCTTCCTTAGTGAAAATCAGCGCTGGTCGTCCTCGCGCGGCGCGGGGGTGGATGCGGGCGCGGGGCCCGCTTCCTGCGCCTTGGCCTCGTCCTTGAGCTGGCCTTTGGTCATGCCGGTGACGAGCACGTCGCCCGAGCCCGCGAAGCTCGCCGCGGGGAGCGTCGCGAAGCGGTCGCCGACCTCGACGGTCACCGCCTCGACGACGCCGCTTCCGGTCTGGCGCACGCTCTGCACATAGCCGATCGCCTTGCCGCGCGCGTCGGTCACCGTCATGCCGGGTTCGACCGCGAACATGCCGCTGCCGCTTGCCGCGCCGCTGCCCGCGGCGGCGAGCTGGCCGAGGCTGCCCTCGAAGCTGCCCGCGGCCGAGCCGGCGCCGCTTGCCGTTCCCGACACGCCCGACAGCACGCCGCCGGCCTGGTCGCGGACGCCGCCGACCGCGCCGCGCGCAGTGCCGGTGACGGTCGAGGCGGTGCCGCGTGCGGTGTCGATGGCGCCGCGTCCGGTCTGGCCGACGAAGTCGGTGCCGACCGCCTGTACGTCGAGCGCGCCCTGCCCCGATGCGCTGCCTTCGCCGGTGCCGCTGCCGCCGATGGCATTGCCGAGCAGCTGGCCGTTGCCCTTGGCCGAACCCTTGCCGCGAGCTTCGCCCTGGCCTTTGCCCTGGACGCGGCCCGAGCGGCGATCGACCTTGGCCTCGCCGCGGCCCGAACCGGTGAGATCGCCCGCCGAGCCGAGCGTGCCGCCGACCGGGCCGCGCGGCCCGCCGAGCGTACCGCCGAGAGTGCCGCCAAGCCCGCCGGTCAGCCCGCCGCCGCCGCCGAGCAGCTGCGCCGAGGCGGGCGTGGACAGCGCCATCGCCGAAGCGGCGAGCGCGAGGGTCGAAATGAGGATGCGGTTGGCCATGGTCTTCTCCTGAACTTGCGGCCCGCAAGCCGGGCCTGGCAGGAGAACGACGGCGCTTCCGATTTTCTTCCCGAAAAATTCGGGCGGTGCGATTCAGCGGCCGCAATCGCCGCAGATCAGGCCGTGGCCATAGATAGTGTCGCGGCCTTTCTTGCCGAGGTCTTGCGCCTCGCCGATCAGCGCGGTCACCGACTCCTCGACGCGGCCGACGACCGGCGCGGGATAGTGGCGCACCAGCCGTCCCGCGACGAGCGGCGCGGCGAAGGAGGTGCCGCGCAGCCGCTCGGTCGACGCCGCACCTGTCGCGGCGAGCACGTCGGCGCCGGGCGCCGCAAAGTCGACCGGCGTCTTGCGCCCCGCCTCGGGCAGCGCGCGGCCCTTCGCATCAACCCCGGTCACCCCGAGCACGCCCGGATAGGCGGCGGGAAAAGCGGGCGGCGCGGCGGGGCCGTCGTTGCCGACCGCGGCGACGATCAGCATGCCGCGCTGTTGCGCGCGCGAGACGGCGGTGCGCAGCAGCGCATTGTCGGGGCCGACGAGGCTGATCGTCGTCACCGCGACGTTGCCCTCGACCAGCCAGCCGAGCGCGCGCGCGATCGCGCTGGCATTGCCGCCCGCCGGGTCGCTGCCATAGACGTCGGCGGCGCGCAGGCGCTGCCCCGGCGCCGCGCCGCGCACCGTGCCGCTGCCGATCAGCAGCGAGGAAACCGCGGTGCCGTGGCGGCTCGCCGATGGCGCGCCCTTCGCAAAACCGCGCTGCTCGACGCGCCCCGCCACCGAGGGATGCGCCGCGACGCCGCCGTCGATCAGACCGAGTGACGCGGTGCCCCCGCCCGCCGTGCTCGCAAGCGCCGCGCCCGGCAGCACGCCGCCCGAACCCGGCGCGCCGCTGGCGAAATAGAGATGGTCGGCGTCGATTTCGGCCTCGGGCAGCAATTTGCCGAGCTGTTTCTGCGCACGCGCGAGGCTGCGCCCCTTCGGCACCGCGAAACGCACGACCTCTAGGTCGAGCCCTTCGATCCGCTCGCGGTCGATCACCGCAAAGCCCGCGTCGGCGGCGCGCGCGGTCATCGCGGCGTCGACCCCGGTCGCGACCAATACGCCGCGCACCGCGGGTTCGCCATTGCGGTCGACCTCGACCCGGTCGCCATGGTCGCGCAGGAGCCCGGTGATCCGGTCGAGCCGCAACCGCTCGAGCGTGTCGCGCGTCGTCGCCAGCGGATCGATGTCGAGCCTTGGCAGCGGTGGGATGATCCGCCCGGCATCGGGCAGCGGCACCGCGATCTGCGCCTGCCCCGCGCCGGCGACCAGCATCATCGGGAACAGAAACAGGCCGGCCAGCAATCGCATTCCCTATCCTTATCGAGGCCGGAGACCGTCGCTTCGGATTTTTTTTAGCAGGATAGGGAAGAAACGATAGAAGGCGGACGTTTCTTCCCCGCACGGCAAAAAGGCGGATATGCGCTTCGAAGAGCAATTGATCGACATCCTGCCGCGCCTGCGCCGTTTCGCTCGCGGGCTGGCGGGAAGTGCTGCCGATGCCGACGACCTGTGCCAGGCCGCGATCGAACGCGCGCTGAAGTCGCAGGGTCAGTGGCAAGAAGGAACGAGACTGGACAGCTGGATGTATCGCATCACCCGCAACCTGTGGATCGACGAGCGCCGCGCGAGCGGGCGCCGCGGCGTCCATGCCCCGATCGACGAGGCGGCCGTACAGGTCGCGGGCGACACCGCCGACAGCGTCGAGGCCGGCACGCTGCGCGGCGACATCGACGGCGCGATGGCGCGCCTGCCCGACGAGCAGCGCGAGGTCGTCATCCTCGTGCTCGTCGAGGGCTATGCCTATCGCGAGGCGGCAGAAATATTGGACGTGCCGATCGGCACCGTCACCTCGCGCCTCGCGCGCGGGCGCGACACGCTGATGCACCTGCTCGGAGAAGCCGCATGACCTATGACAAGGCCATCATCGCCGCGTTCGTCGACGGCGAACTCGACGACCTGACCGCGCGCCGGATCCAGCGCGAGGCGGCGACCGACCCCGCGCTGGCGGACGAGATCGCGCGCCACCGCGCGCTGACCGACCGGCTTCAGCGGCACTATGGGCCGGTGATCGACGAGAGCATTCCCGACGAATTGCTGAAGCTGCTTGCGCGCACCGGGGCGGAAGCCCCTGCCGCCGCGGTCGATACCAGCCTGGCTGCGCGCCGCGAGGCGAAGCGCCCGCGCTTTGCGCCGATGCACTGGGGCGCGATCGCCGCGTCGCTGGTGCTGGGGCTGGCGCTGGGCACGCAGCCGTGGCGAACGGCTTCCAATGTCGCGACCGACGGCGGGGCGCTGGTTGCGTCGGGCGCGCTCGCGACCGCGCTCGATACGCAGCTCGCGTCGAACCAGCGCGCCGACGCGCCGGTCCGCATCGGCCTCAGCTTCCGCGACCGGGCGGGGCGTAGCTGCCGCAGCTTCGAAGGCGCGGCGCTGGCCGGGATCGGATGCCGCAGCGAGGAGGGCTGGACGCTCGAACGCACGATGGCGGGAAGCCGGCAGGCCGATTACCGTCAGGCTGGTTCGGGCGAACTCGCCGCTGCTGCGGCGGCGATGATGGCGGGCGAGCCGTTCGACGAGGCCGCCGAGCGCAAGGCCCGCGACGAAGGCTGGCGCTGACCCCATTCGCAATGCGGACAAGAGAAAGGGCGGGCGCCCCATGTGACACCCGCCCTTCCCTTGCGACCCGGAAGTTCTCCTCCCGGGGAGCTCTTTGGCGCGGCTCAGCCGCCGACCGTCACGCGGCCGGTGCGATAGCCCTTCTTGCGCATTTCCTTCACATAATCCTTGTCGGCGTCGGAGACCTCGACGGTCCATTCGTCCCACGCGTCCCAGCGATCCTCGCGGTCGGTCGCGTGGCGAAGGTCGCTGACCAGCTCCTTCTCGGCCTCCATGATATCGGCTTTGTAATTATACCAATATTGGTTGTAGACGCCCGCGATCGGCTTCGAACGTACCGGCGGCGCGTCGAAGCCCGGGGGCATCGAGCCATAAGGAACGGCGGCAAGGGCGCTGGCGGGGAGAGCCAGACAGACTGCCAGGGTGGTCCACTTTTTCATCGTCCATCTCCTGATAAACACGCCCGGATGATGCGGGTCGCAAGGAAGAACGAGCCAGCGCGCCAATTTCTTCCCGGTTCGACGGAGATTCGGAACGTCTGGCGGCGGAATCGCCTCAACCGGGGTGCGCTTCGTCCCCGACCGACGAGCGCAGCAGGCCGCGAAACACTTCCTGCGCGTCGCGTTTGCCCTGCGTCACGTCATAGACATCCTGCGCGATCGGCATCGCGAGCCCGTGCTTTTCGGCGAGCGCGATCACCGTCGGCGCGCTCTTCACGCCCTCGGCGACCATGTTCATACCGGCGATGATGTCGTCGATCTTGCGCCCCTTGCCGAGCTCGACCCCGACGTGGCGGTTGCGGCTCAAGGGGCTGGTGCAGGTTGCGATGAGGTCGCCCATGCCGGTGAGCCCCGCGAAGGTTTCGGCGCGCCCGCCCATCGCGACGCCCAGCCGGGTGATCTCGGCGAGCCCGCGCGTCATCAGCGCCGAGCGCGTGTTGTCGCCCGCACCGAGCCCGTCGCCCATGCCAACCGCGATCGCGATGATATTCTTGAGCACTCCGCCAAGCTCGCAGCCGAGGAGGTCAGTGTTGGTGTAGACGCGGAACAGCCCCGAGTGGAACACCGGCTGAAGCGCCCGCACGACGATCTCGTCCTCCATCGACAAGACGCTCGCCGCCGCCTGCCCGCTCATGATCTCGCGCGCGAGGTTGGGGCCGGTGAGCACGCCGACGGGGTGGCCGGGCAGCACTTCCTCGATCAGCTCGGTCATGCGCTTGCCCGAGGAGAGTTCGAGGCCTTTGGTGAGGCTGATGACGGGCACCCAGGGGCGGAGATGCGCCTTCGCCTCCTCGAGCACGCCGCGGAAGCTGTGCGAGGGCACGCCCATCACGAGCACGTCGGCGCCCGCGACGACCTCGGCCATGTCGTTCGTCGCGCGCAGCGCCGACGGCAGGGTGATGCCGGAGAGATATTTCTTGTTCTCGCGCGCACCGTTGATGCTCTCGACCGTTTCGGCGTCGCGCGCCCATAGCGTGATCGGCGCATTGCGCGACACCACCGCCGCGACCGTCGTACCCCAGCTGCCCCCACCGAGCAGGCCGACCTTTAGACGCATGAACCTCTCCCGTGTTTTGGGGGAGAGTGGCGAGTGATTGGGAGGTTGGCAAGCACCCGATCCTCCCCACGCGTAGCGATGGGGAGGTGGCAGCGCGAAGCGCTGACGGAGGGGTCGACGCCTTCAGGCGTCGGTGCAAGGCCAGACCCCTCCACCACGCCCTACGGGCGCGGTCCCCCTCCCCAACGCTTCGCGATGGGGAGGATCTAATGCTGGCTCAGAAAGCCCTTCATCACCGCCGCGGTCGCCTTGGGGTCCTCGATCATCGGGACGTGGCCGACATGTTCGAAGATATGGCTCCGGCTCCCCGCGATGCCCGCTTCGAGCACGGGCACGCAGCTAACGTCAAGCAGCCGGTCGTGGCGGCCCCAGATGATCAGGGTCGGCGCCTTGACCTCGCCCAGCCGGTCGTTGAGCGGATGGTCGCGGCCCTCGGTCGCGATGATCCAGAAGATCGTATCGAGCTGGTCGCGATATTTGAGCGCGTCGGCGTAGAAGACGGGCTTGAGCCGCTTGGGCAGATAGGGCGGCTTGTGCACGACCATCGCGACCAGCCGGTCCGCATCCTCGAGGCTGGCGAGCACCAGCGGATTATAATCCTCGTTCGCGGCCTGTTTCTGGAGGTCGCTCTCGTTCGCGCCATTGACCCCGGCGTTGTTGAGCAGGGTCAGGCTGGCGAGCGCGTCGGGATAGTCGAGCGCATAACGCAGCGCGATCCAGCCGCCCATGCTGTTGCCCGCGACATGCGGACGTTCCAGCTTTAGCGCGTCGGCGAATTGCTTGAGCCGCGCGGTCTGCGCCGCGATGTCGTAGGCGAGTTCGGGGTTGCGCTCATTCTGTCCGAAGCCCGGCAGGTCGGGCGCGATGACATGATAGTCGCGCGTGAGGTAAGGCGCGATCATCGACCAATTATCCTTGTCGCCCGCGAAGCCGTGGACGAGCAGCAGCAGGGGTTTCGCCGGATCGCCGCCCTCGAGATAGGGCCAGTCGCGGCCGTCGACGGTCACATGTTTCTGCACCGTGCTGCCGCGCTTGCGCAGCGCCCAGCGGCCGAAGGCGACGAGACGGCCGGGGAAGAGGAAATAGAGCAAGGCCAGCGTGATCAGCGGCGCGAAGATCAGGACGAGGAGGATACGCATGGGACTTCCTAAAGCCCCTCGCCTTCAGGGGAGGGGTTGGGGGTGGGGGCTCGCGGCGTAGCGCGAGGCCGCTGGCCCCCACCCGCTGCGACTAAGCCAGCAAGCTGGCAAGTCTCGCTGCCCTCCCCTGAAGGGGAGGGCGTTATTGTGGCCGCCCGACATGCGCGTCGAACCAGCCGACCAGATCGGCCAGCACCACAGCCTGCTCCGGCTCGTTGTAGATTTCATGGAACAGGCCGGGGTAGATTTTGAGCGTCTTGTCGGCCGACGACACATGGTCGAACAGATATTGCGACCCCGCTACCGAGGCGAGGCTGTCCTTTTCGCCGTGCTGAAGCAGGATCGGGAGGGTGATCTTGGGCGCTCCCGCCTGCGCCGCGGCCATCGCGTCCATGAATTCCTTGCCGAGCCGCGCGCCGATCTTGCCGGTGTAGACGAGCGGGTCGGCGCGATAGGCGGCGACCACCGCGGGATCGCGGCTCACCCCATTGGCGTCGAGCGCGAGCACGCCGAGCCGCGGGAAGAAGCGCGAAAGGAAGCGGCTGATCCAGACGGTGAAGCGCGAGGGCGGCGCGCCGGGGACGATCGCGGGGCCCGACAGAGCCGCAGCGCCGAAGGCCGACTGGCGCTCGATCAGGAACAGGGTCGCGATGAGACCGCCCATGCTGTGGCCGAGCAGCAGCCGCGGCGTGTCGCCATGGTTGACCTCGACGAGGGTCAAGAGCTCGGCCAACCCGTCGGTGAAGGCCGAAAAGCGCGGCACGAAGCCCGGGGTGCCGTCGGACTTGCCATGGCCCCAATGGTCGATCGCGTAGACGGCATAGCCCGCGTCGGTCAGCCGCTTGGCGACATGGGTGTAGCGCCCGGCATGTTCGGCATAGCCGTGCGCGAGCAGGATGACCGCCTTGGGGCGCCCCTCGGGTAGCCAGTGGGTGATATGCAGCTTCGCGCCCGCGCCGGCCGATCCGGCGGGCAGGATCACCGCATCGGCCACCTCAGCGCACCGCCTTTTTGAGCGCGGCGCTGCGATGCCCCGGGCCGTCGTCGCCGGCCTTGTCGAGCTTCGCCAAAATGCCTTCGAGCGCGCGGCTGATCGCGGTCTGGGTGCGCACCATCTCGACCTTGGGCCAGGCGGTGCGCTGGCCGGTGTCGATCAGCTCGTCGATATCCTCCTGCGCCAGGTCCGACAATATCTTGGTCGGCGACCAGAATTTGGGCGGGCGGATGATGTTGATGTCGCCGGTATATTCCTGGTTGATCACCGAACGCGCCAGATTGGCGATGCTGTTGATCGGGGGAACCCATTCGAGCGGCTTCTGGAAGATGATCATATTGGCGTTGAGCCACGCCTTGAAGGTCGCCATCGACGCATGCTGGATCGCCTCGATCGGCGCCATCTGCTTGCGCGTGTCGCTGGCGAAGGGCAGCGCGATCGGGTTCGCCTGACTGACGATATGATGATTGACGCCATAAAGGCGTTCGAGACGCTTGGTCGGAATGTCGTGCGTCACCGAGCCGTCGACCCAGCGCCGGTCGGGCTGGTACGGCACGCGCGCGCCGCTGTCGTCGCGCGCCATCAGCATGACGGGCGGGAAGACGCCGGGCACCGCGCACGACGCGAGCACCGCTTCGCGGATCAGCACATTGGGCGCGGTGATCGCGTTGAGCAGGCGGCCGTTCTGGTGCTTTTCGGCGGGCGCGACCGAGACGTTCAAATGGCGGCCGCTGACCTCATAGGCTTCCTGGAAGGTCAGGTCGGGGATCAGGTCGGCGAGCCGGTCGCGGACCTCGTCGGGGGCGAGGCGGCGCGTGTCGGGGCTGCGCGCCGGATTGGCGAGGCGGTCGCTGGCGAGGAAGGCGCCGATGTCGGCATTCTTGCGCGTGCACACCACCGCTGCGACGATCGAGCCGCCGCTGGCGCCCGACATGATCGCGGGCAGGACGCCCTCTTCCCAAAGCGCCTTCACGACGCCGATGTGGAAGAAGAGGAAGCTGCCCGAGCCCGAGAGCAGCAGCGCCGAGCGGCCGTAGCAGTGCTGAGCGCGGCGGAAGAAGTCGCGCTTTTCCTCGCGGCCGATGCTCCGCGACGTGGCGATCCTGTCGAGCGCCGCCACCACCTCGGCGACATAATCCTCGATCAGTTTCTTGGTGCCGAAGCGCGCCTTCGCATAGAGCCGCTCGTGTCCCATGCCGTCGATATTGCCGTGGATGCCCTCGTTGAGCACGAAGAGCAGCCCCTTGACGTCGCCCGCCTTCGACAGGCTGCGCAATTTTTCGAGCCGGCCGCGGATCGCCTTATAGTCGAAATGCTTGCTCTCGTCGGCGTCGCGCCATGCCTGCATCCCCGATTTCCGGTCGTGCTCGCGCGCGGCCTTCGACCAGGCGGCATAGTCGGGCGCGGTCACGAGATCGCGGTCGGCGCTGAGCGTCGGAGTGAAGAGCATATAGTGGTCCTGCGAGACATGGTTTATTTTTTCTGAGTCTTGCGGGTTGCGTTGCCTTTGGCAACCGGTTTCCGCCTGGTCTTGCTCGCCGGAGCCGTCCCGCTTTTGGCCGGAGCCTTGGGCGCGGGTTTGGCCTTGGCGGCAGGTTTCGGCTTTGCCGTAGCGGCTTTTGCCTTGGTCGGCGGTTTGTCGGGCTTGGGCTCCGCCGCCATCAGGTCGGCGAAACTTTCGTCGATGCACTCCCGGAAAAAGGCGATGTCGGGCATGATCGCGCGCTCGCCGATGATCGAGAAGGCGATGCGGCCGTTGTAGCTCGGGGTCGCGACGAACAGCCCCATATTGTTCGCGAGCGGCGCCATGCCGTGCTGCTGCACCAGCTGCGCCCCCGCGAGATAGAGCGGCACCTGCGCCCCCGGCACGTTCGAGATGAAGAGGTTGGTACCGCGCACCGCGAAGCGCTCGCTGGTGATGATGCGCGCGACCGCGGCCATCGTCGCGCCCGGGATATGCTGCGACAGGTCGGTCATGATCCGCGCGCTGACCCCGGCCTTGGCCTCCTTCGCCTCGACCGTATAGTCGCGGATCGCCGCGAGCCTTTCGAGCGGATCGGCGATATCGGTGCGGATCGGCACGCTCATCGCGGAGACCTGATTGCCCGGCGTACTCGCCTTGCCCGCGCCCTTCTCCTTGCCGCGGAGGTTGATCGGCGCGACCGCGACGAGGCTCTCCTTCGGCAGCTCCTTGTGCTTCGCGAGATATTTGCGCAGCGCGCCGCCGACGGTGGTGAGCACGACGTCGTTGACCGTCGCGCCCGCCACCTTCTTGCGGATCGCGGCGACGTCGGACAGCGCGACGGTGGTCGCGTCGAACATCTTGTGCGGGCCGACGGGGGCGTTGAAGCGCGTTTCGGGGACGCCGGCAGTCATCCCGCCCTCTGCCATCGACTTGCGCGCCGAGGCGACGATCGCGGGCGAGACCTTGAGCAGTGCGTTGACGAACTTGACCGGCGACTGCATCGACGCCGACCAGGCGCGGGTCAAAGTTTCGGCGCTCGACGGCGCGCGGCCGAGGTCTTCGGACGGCGGCGGTTCGGGAATCGCGGGGGTGCCATTGGCATCGATGTCGCTCATCGCGATGAAGGCGTGCGCGCCCGAGGCACCGTCGACCGCGGCGTGGTGGACGCGGTGGAGCATCGCGAAGCTGCCCTTCGGGATCCCCGGAATGCGGTCGAGTCCCTCGATGATATAGATGTCCCAGAGCGGGCGGTTCATATCCATCGGCTTCGAGAAATAGCGCGCGACCGCAATGCAGAACTGCCGCCAGTCACCGGGCTCGGGCAGCCGCGCGTGGCTCATATGCGCCTCGATGTCGAAATGCTCGTCCTCGACCCAATAGGGATGGTCCATGTCGAAGGGCAGCCGGTGCAGCCGCCGCTTGAACAGCGGCGAGGTGTCGACGCGGCTTTCGACGTGGCGGATGATGTCCTTGAAGCGCACGAAGCCGCCCGGCGCGGTCGAGGGGTCGTAGATATAGACCCCCATGATGTGCGTCAGATTGTTCGCGGTCTGGGTGTAGAGGAACTGGGCGTCCTGCGCGCTGAGCTGTTTAAGCATGTCACTCTCCCGGTGGCGGCAATCGGTCCGCGAGCGCCAGTGTCGACAGGCGCATCGATTCCATGACGTTGGCGAGGCCGCGCAGTTCCATCAGCAGCGCACGGCGCGCCGCGAGGATGTCGGGGGTCGCGAGTTCGGCGAGCCCCATATGGCGCATCAGCGACAGGCCGTTGGCGAAGAGCAGCTTCCCGATCGCCGCCTCGCTGCTGATCCGGCGCAGCAGATAGGCCTGCTTGCCCTCGACCAGCGCGGCGGCCTCGAGCGCCTTCTCGTCGACCGCTTCGCCCGGCCGCGCGCGCGACAGAAGGTCGGCGACGACCGAATAGGCCTCGGCGAAGGACAAAAGCACCGCATGGCCGACGAGCGGCTGGCAGCGGCGGATGAGCTGCGCGACGCCGCGGTCGCCGCTGGCGAGGCGCTTTTCCCACACCGGGTCGATGCGCGCGAGTTCGGCGGCGATCGCGGCATGATGTTCGTCGCGCGGCGGATAGAAAAATTCGAATTTGAACAGGTCGCGAAGGCGATCGACATGCGCCCAGAAGGCCGCGGTCGCATCGCCGCTGTCGGCATCGCGGAGCTGGAACAGCGCGATCTCGATCATCGCGCGGTCGAGGAAATGATGGACGACGATGTTGCGATAGTAACTCGCCATCGGGTGATGCGCGGGCTCGATCGAATAGACATTCTCGCTACCCGCCTCGTAGCGGGTGAGCAGGCCGCTCTCGACCAGCGTGTCGACGGTCGCCGAGAGCGCTGCATCGTCGCCGCTTTCGAGTTCCTTGCTCAGCCTGATGCCGCGCGCGCGCGCCCAGTCCTTGAGCGCGCCGATCGTCATCAGCAGTTCGGCGGCGGTGGCGCCGCGCGGCGCGGTGCCGAGCAGGATCAGGCACATCACCGACGACACGGTCAGCGGGGTGACGCGATTGGCCTCGACCGCGACCGAGAAGGCGATCTTCTCCAGCGCGCGCTTGTCCTCGGGGCCCGGGGCATCCTCGATCACCACCGGCTTGCCGATGTCGAGCCGGATGCGCCCCGACGGCTTCTTGAGGTTGCGCATATAGCCGACGAACCAGCCGAGGCTTTCGGCCTTTTTCGCCCGCCCCGTCTGCTCCGCGGCATATTCCTCGACGTCGAGGATCAGGTCGAAGCTGGTGACGAAGGGGACGAAATGCACGCCCTTGGTCCCCGTCGCATGCGCGGCGTCGAGGACATATTTCATCAGGCCATATTTGGGCGGCATCAGCTTGCCGAGCCGCGAGCGCGTCCCCTCGAACGCCCAGCTCAAGGGGAAGCGTTTGGCGAGCAGCCAGGCGATATAGTGGCGCAGTACCAGCTTGTAGACCGGCTGGTCCTGGAAGCTGCGGCGCACGAAGATCATGCCCGAGCGGCGGTAGAATTCGCCCATCACCGCGATGTCGAGGTTGGCGCCCCCGAACAGGTGCAGCATCGGCAGGTCATTTTCATAGGCGAGCCGGCTGGGGGTCGCGCCGTCGATATAGGTCTTGTGCGTGAAGAGGATCGCGGTGGGATGTTCGCGCAGGATCGAGCGGAGCCGCGCGAGCTCGGCGGCGTCGATCTCCATCTCGGGCGCGTAACCGCCGAACATCATCCGGTCGACGCGCGCGCGCAGGTCGAGGAACAGCGCGCTGGGCCGGGCGATGACCTCCTTCATCAAGGGCCGCGCCTCGCGGTAGAGGTCGGCGACCGGGCGGCCGAGTGTTTCGGCGAGGTCGGCGAGCGCGACGCGGAACTTGGGATTGGTGCGCAGGCTGTCGGCGACGAAGCGCGGCACCTTGTAGCGGGTGCCGCGCACGCCGCGTTCGGCGACGTCGAGCGCCAGCGCCGCCTGCCGCGCGACGAAGCCGGCGAATTCGGGGCTGTCGCTCCCCTCGCCGTCGCCGCCGCCTGTCTGCGCGCAATAGCGTTCGCGCAAGCTGTCGAGCGAGGCGGCCTCGCCGACCAATATCTGCGCGCGGCGGCGGTCGCGGAGCAGGATCAGCCGCGAGCGGAGCGGACCGGGATGGCGCGGGTCGCCGAAGATCAGGTGGCGGAATTTGAGCGCGCGGTCGCGTTCGAAGCCCGGAATGCGCCACGCGACGCGGAGCGGCACGACCTGCCGCGAGGGCGCGCCGCCGAGCCGCGCGCGCAGCATCTCGACCGGCAAAGCATGGTCGTCGTCCTCGATCGCGAGGCTCGCCCATTGCGGCGCATCGTCGCCCGCGGTGGCGTGGATCCAGTCGAGGAGCAGCTGCCGCTCGACCCCGTGGCGCGCGTCGATGATGTAAAGCCGCTCGGCCGCGTCCTCCGCCACGATGGTGGTGCGGGGCGTTCCGTCGGCCACCGCTTAATGGCGCCCCGCCAAAAAGCCGTTCGTGTCGAGCGAAGTCGAGACACCCCGATGGCCAGCGCTGCCCCGATGGGCATTTCGACTTCGCTCGATGCGAACGGAGAGGAAATGAAGGGTCACGCCTTTGGGGCCTTTCCGGCCGCCTTCTTCTGGGGAGCCGGTTTCTTCGCGGGCGGCTTCTTCTTGGCGGCGGGCTTTTTGGCCGGGGGCTTTTTGGCGGCGGCCTTCTTCGGCGCCTTTTCGGGTTTTGCCTCGGGCGCCGGTTCGGTCGCGACCGATTCCGCTACCGTCTCCTCGGGCTGGCCGAGCGTGCGCAGGAAGCTGTTGCGCACGTCGCGCACATGCGTGTTGATCGTGCGCGGCGTCCAGCCCGATGTGTCGACCGGCGGCAGCACGGTGACGCGCACCGTCGCGGGGCGCATCACGAACTCGTTCTTGGGCGCGACGTCGGTCGCGTTGTGGATCACGATCGGGACGATCGGCACCCCCGCCTGCATCGCCAAGTGGAACGCGCCCTTCTTGAAGGGTTCGAGCTTGGGGGTCAGGCTGCGCGTACCCTCGGGCGAGATGCAGATCGACTTGCCCTCGACGCGGATCGCGTCGACCAGCGGCTCCATCGCCTTGATCGCGCTCTTGCCGTCGGCGCGGTCGACGAAGACGGTGCCGCCCCATTCCATCAGCTTGCCGAGGATGGGGATGTCCTTGATCTCCTTCTTGCCCACCCCGCCCATGTCGCGGCGGATGAGCTTGGCGAGGATCATCACATCGGCCTTGCTCTGGTGGTTAAAGATGAAAACGCAGGGGCGCGAGGACCAGAGATGCTTCTCGTCCTCGACCTCGAGTTCGACGCCGGTGATCGCGGTCGCGAAATCGCCGAACAGCCCGATCGAGAAATTCGCCGCCTCGCGCTGCGAGCGGGTGAGCGCCCAGATCGGCAGGCCGGCCGCAAAGGCGCCGACGAGCGAGCCGGTGGCGTAGATGGTGCGTGTGTAGTCGACCCACGACGGCGTGCCGCGGCTCGCGAAGCGCTGCACCGGCCAGTTGCGCTCGTCGGCGATGCCCTTGAGCTTCATATTCGGGTTGAGCGGACGCGGCTTGCCGACGCGTTCGAGCAGTTCGATATCGTCGTCGCTGTCCGAATAGAAAAAGCTCTGGTCGAGATCGAGGCCGTACTCGGCGGCGAGTTCCTCGGCCGCGAGCACCTTGCCCTCGCCGAAGCACAGGGGGCGGATGATGTCGCCGGTGAAGACGCCGTCCTCGATCTCATAGGCCGAGCATTTGATGTCGCTGATGCCGAGGTCGCGCGCGGTGGGCTCGATCTGGTAGATCGTCGCCGACGAGATGATCGCGACGCGGTGCCCCTTCGCCTGGTGCGCCTCGATGATCGCGCGCGTCTCGGGATAGATCTTCCGCGCGATATGCTTTTTGTAGAGTTCCTCGCCGAACTCGACGAAGCTCTCTTCCTCGACGCCCTTCATGAACTTGGCGGCGGCGGACATAAGCCCCGAGAAACCGAGCTGGCCCAGGCTGTGCTGCGCGACGACCTGCGCGGTTTCGGCGATTTCCTCCACCGACATTTCGCGGCGCTGGAATTTCTCGCGCAGCATCGCGGTCGCCGAATAGCCCGAGATGATCGTGCCGTCGAAATCGAAGAGCGCGGCGATATGCGGTCCGGGTTCGGACGCTAGTACTTCTTCCAGATGCGGCTGCGGTCGTGGCACAGCGATCTCCCCACCGACGGCTATATTGCCGCTTATCCCTGCACGATGGCAGGTAAAATGGGGTTAATCAATGGCGCGAAAGCGCCGCCGCCTCGCGCGCCAATGTCTCGATCCGGGCCGGGTCGAGCGGGCCCGACGGGACGACCCAGCTGCCGCCGACGCAGCGCACGGCACCCAGCGCGAGCCACTCGGGCGCACTCGCCAGCGTGATGCCGCCGGTCGGGCAGAAGCGCGCCTGGCCGAAGGGACCCGCGAGCGCCTTCAAGGCCGGGATACCGCCGCTGGTCATCGCGGGGAAGAATTTGAAGCGGTCGAGCCCCAGGTCCATGCCGCGCATGATGTCGCCGGCGTTGGCGGTGCCGGGCAGGAAGGGAATGCCGCTCGCGACCGCGGCCTGGCCGAGATTGTCGGTGAGGCCCGGCGAGACGATGAATTCGGCACCGGCGTGAATGGCGCTGCTCAGCATCGCAGGGTTGAGCACGGTGCCCGCGCCGACCACCGCGCCCTTGACCGCTTTCATCGCGGTGAGCGCATCGAGCGCGGCGGGGGTGCGCAGCGTGACTTCGAGCACCGGCAGGCCGCCCGCGACGAGCGCTTCGGCCATCGGCACGGCATCCTCGACGCGGTCGATCACGATCACCGGGATGACGGGCGCGAGCGCCATGATCTGGTCGATGGACTGGGTCAAACTACGGTCTCCATGGCAGCGAGGATGGCCGACCCGCCCTTTTCGGCTTCGTCGGCGTGATGGCGGAACAGCGCGAACAGTTCGCGGCCGACGCCGAGCGCGGGCGGCGGCGCGACGGCAGGCGTACGCGCCGCCCATATGGCTTCGTCGACGAGCGCAATCGCCTCGCCGTTGCGCGCGCAGACGCGAACGATGTCGCCGTCCTGCAAATAAGCGAGCGGGCCGCTGACGCCGTCGGGGCCGGGCAGCGCCTCGGGCGAGAGGTGGATCACCGCGGGCACCTTGCCGCTGGCGCCCGACATGCGGCCGTCGGTGAGCAGCGCGACGCGGAAACCCTTGTCCTGCAGCACGCCGAGCGCGGGGGTCAGCTTGTGCAATTCGGGCATGCCGTTGGCGCGCGGGCCCTGGAAGCGCACGACGACGACGACGTCGCGGTCGAGTTCGCCCGCCTTGAAAGCGGTGAGCACCTGGTTCTGGTCGTCGAAGATCCGGCACGGCGCCTCAATCGTCCAGCGATCCTCGGCGACCGCGCTGGTCTTGATGATCGCGCGGCCGAGATTGCCCGCGAGCAGACGCATCCCGCCGTCGGGCGAGAAGGGTGCAGCGACGGGACGCAGCATGCTGTCGTCGCGGCTTTCCGCCGGCGCGCCCTGCCAGTGGAGTTCGTCGTCCACCAACACGGGCTCGGCGGCATAGTCGGCCATTGTTCCGCCGACGGTCAGCACGTCGCCGTGCAGCAATCCGGCACCGAGCAGTTCCTTTACGACGAAACCGATCCCGCCCGCGGCATGGAAATTGTTCACGTCGCCCGCACCGTTCGGATAGACGCGCGCGAGCAAAGGCACCGCGTGGCTGAGCTCGTCGAAATCCTGCCAGTCGATGATAATTCCCGCCGCGCGCGCGATCGCGGGCAGATGGATCGCATGGTTGGTCGAGCCGCCCGTCGCGAGCAGGCCGATGGCGGCATTGACGATCGCCTTTTCGTCGATGCAGCGCGCCAGCGGGCGATAGTCCTCGCCGTCCCAGCCGATCTCGGCGATCCGGTGCGTCGCGGCGCGGGTCAGTTCCTGGCGCAGCTTGGTGCCGGGGTTGGTGAAGGCGCTGCCGGGGATATGCAGCCCCATCAGCTCCATCATCATCTGGTTGCTGTTCGCGGTGCCGTAGAAGGTGCAGGTGCCCGCGCCATGATAGCTTGCCGCCTCGGCCTCGAGCAGTTCGTCGCGACTCGCCTTGCCCTCGGCATAGAGCTGGCGGACGCGCTGCTTTTCCTTGTTCGCGAGGCCCGAGGGCATCGGCCCGGCGGGGATCAGGATTTGCGGCAGGTGCCCGAAGCGCAGCGCGCCGATCAGCAAGCCCGGAACGATCTTGTCGCAGATGCCGAGCAGAAGCGCGCCCTCGAACATCGCATGGCTGAGGGCGATCACCGTACCCTGCGCGATATTGTCGCGGCTGAACAGCGACAGGTCCATGCCCGCCTGCCCCTGCGTCACTCCGTCGCACATCGCGGGAACGCCGCCCGCAACCTGCGCGGTGACGCCCACTTCGCGCGCGAATAATTTGATCTGCTCGGGGTAGCGGCCATAGGGCTGATGCGCCGAGAGCATGTCGTTGTAGCTGGTGACGATCCCGATGTTCATCGCCGCGCCGGAACGAATGGCGGCCTTGTCGTCGCCTGCCGCCGCAAAACCGTGCGCGAGGTTGCCGCACGACAGATTGCCGCGGTTCGTCCCCGCCTCGCGCTGGCGCTCCATCAGGTCGAGATAGGAGGCGCGGCGCGGGGCGCTGCGCGCGACGATCCGGTCGGTGACGGCGGTGATGGTGGGGTGGAGGGTGGTCATGACAGGTCCAAAACCCTCTCCCCTTGGGGGAGAGGGATGCGCAGACTTGCGAGCTTGCTCGCTAGTCGAAGCTGGGTGAGGGTATGAACGGAAGCGACGAAAACAGCGGCAGAGACCCTCATCCAACTGCGCCTAGGCGCTGCGCGCCAAGGCTTCGTATCCTTCTCCCCCAAGGGGAGAAGGTTTGGGGTGCGTTCAATCATGCCAGCTCGCCCCGTCGCGCTCGATCAGCGCGATCGATGCGCTCGGCCCCCAGCTGCCCGCGGTGTAGCTCTGCGGCGTCAGGTCTACCGCGGCCCAGGCGTCGCGGATCGAATCGATCCATTGCCATTGCGCCTCGACCTCGTCGCGGCGCACGAACAGGGTCTGGTCACCCTCGATGAAGTCGAGCAGCAAGCGCTCGTAAGCGATGCGCCGCCGCTCGCCCGCGAAGCTGTGCGAGAGCGAGACGTCCATCGTCACTTCCTTGAGCTTCACGCCGTCGCGGTCGAGCCCCGGCTGCTTCGCCATCACCTTGACCCGGATATTCTCCTCGGGCTGGAGGTTGATGATCATGCTGTTGGCGTCGAGCTTGGGGGCGCCGACGCGTGCGAAGATATTGTGCGGCACCGGCTTGAACTGGATCAGCACCTCCGACTTGCGCTCGGGCATGCGTTTGCCGGTGCGGAGATAGAAGGGCACGCCCTTCCAGCGCCAATTGTCGATGAAAGCCTTGATCGCAACGAAGGTTTCGGTGTTCGATGGCCGGCCGAGTTCGTCGGCATAGCCGGTTACTGCCGCGCCGCCGACGGCACCGCTGGCATACTGGCCCTTGACGCTGTGCGCCTTCGCATCCTCGGGCTTCATCTTGCGCAAGCTGCGCAGCAATTTTACCTTTTCGTCGCGCACCGCGGTCGAGGTCACGCTCGCGGGCGGCTCCATCGCGATGATCGCGAGCAGCTGGAGCATGTGGTTCTGCACCATGTCCTTCAGCGCGCCGACGCCGTCGTAGTAGGAGACGCGGCCTTCGAGGCCGACGGTCTCGGCGACAGTGATCTGGACATGGTCGATCGCCTGCGCGTTCCACAGGGGCTCGAAGAGCATGTTGGCAAAGCGCAGCGCGAGCAGGTTCTGGACGGTTTCCTTGCCCAGATAATGATCGATGCGGAAGACATGGTCTTCGGCAAAGGCATCGCCGACCTCGGCATTGACCGCGTGCGACGAGGCGAGGTCGTGGCCGATCGGCTTTTCCATCGCGATGCGGCATTCGGTGCAGGCGATGCCCGCGGCTTTGAGCCCCTGCGCGATCGGGCCGAACATCGACGGCGGGGTCGAGAGATAGGCGCCGATCGGGCGGCCGAGCCGGTCGCCGAGCTGCTTGGCGAGGTCATCGTAGCCAGTGCCGGCACCGGCATCGACCGGACAATAATCGACGCGATCGAGGAAGGCCGTAATCGCCGCATCGTCGAGGCGGTCGGCGGGGAGATGGTCGGTGAGCGCCGCGCGCACCAGCTGGTGCGCGGCATCGCGGTCCATCTTCGACCGCCCCGAGGCGACGATCGTCAGTTCGGGCGCGAGCAGCCCGTCGAGATGGAGATTGTAGAGCGAGGGGAAGAGCATGCGCTGGGCAAGGTCGCCCGTCGCCCCGAACAGGACCAATGTCTCGACTTTGACGCTCACGATCGTCCCCTTGGATATCCATCATGCGAAATGGCGGACGGGCGGTCCGATTGCAACGCGCATACGTAAACGCGGCGCGCGGCGCGCGCGAGGCAAGATCATTACCTGCCGGGTAATCGCAATGGTGCAGCGGAGGGCGTATCCGCTCGGCGAGACGAAGCCGAGGAGGATCCCATGCACAGACGCGAAGCCTTCAAACTGGTCGCCGGCGCGGGCGCGCTCGGGCTGACGATGGGCGGCACAAGCGGCGCCACCGCCGCCGCACCCAAGGGCAAGGCCGACCATGTGACAACCGCCGACGGCACGCGGCTGTTCGTGCGCGACTGGGGCAGCGGCAAGCCGGTGCTGTTCCTCGCCGGCTGGACCCTGCCATCCGATTTCTGGGGGTACCAGATGGCGGCGGTCGCCGACGCCGGGATGCGCGCGGTCGCCTATGACCGGCGCGGGCACGGGCGCTCGTCCGATCCGGGGCGCAATTACGACCATGACACGCTCGCCGACGATCTCGCGCGCGTCATCGCCGCGCTGGGACTCGAGGACGTCACGCTCGTCGCGCATTCGATGGGCGGGACCGAGGTCGCGCGCTATTTCGCGCGGCACGGCGGTCGCGGCGTTGCAAAGGTCGTGCTCGTCGGGACGATCACGCCCTTCCTGATGAAGAGCGCCGACAACCCGCACGGCATCGACCCCGCGATTCTCGCCGCGCTGCGCGCGCCGCTGGCGACCGACTTCCCCGGCTGGATCGCCGCCAATGCCAGGCCCTTCTTCGTGCCCGAGACCTCGGCGGCGATGATCGAATGGGGCAAGGGGCTGATGCTCCAGACCTCGCTGCTCGCCGCGATGGCGATGGCGCGCGCCAATGCCGAGACCGACTTCCGCGCCGATGTGCGGCGGATCGGCGTGCCGACCCTGCTGGTGCACGGCGACAAGGACGCCTCGGCGCCGCTGCCGCTGACCGCGCAGGCGAGCACCGCGCTGATCCAGCACGCCCGGCTCGAGATTTTCGAAGGCGCGCCGCACGGCCTGCCGCTGACGCATGTCGCGCGGCTCAACCGCACGCTGCTGGAATTCGTAGCCAAGGCGTGATGCACGCCACGTAGCGGGTGGCAAAGCCGCGCGCGCTCGCTTAGGGAAGCGCGCGATGAGCGACGCGCCGCCCCCCTATGATGTCATCGTGATCGGCGGCGGCGTGAACGGCGCCGGGGTCGCGCGCGATGCCGCGGGGCGCGGGGCGCGCGTGCTGCTGATCGAAGCCGGCGACCTCGCGCAGGGCACCTCCTCGGCCTCGACCAAGCTGATCCACGGCGGGTTGCGCTATCTCGAACATTATGAGTTCGCGCTGGTGCGCGAGGCGCTGAAGGAGCGCGAGATATTGTGGGGCATCGCGCCGCACATCATCCAGCCGCTGCGCTTCGTTTTGCCGCACCGTCCGGGGCTGCGCCCGCGCTGGCTGCTGCGGCTCGGCCTCTTCCTCTACGACCATATCGGCGGGCGGAAGAAATTGCCCGCGACGCGCTCGATCGACTTGCGCAAGCATGTCGCGGGCGCCCCGCTGCAGCCGCAATATGTCCGCGGCTTCGAATATTCGGACGGCTGGGTCGACGACGCGCGGCTGGTGATGCTCAACGCGCGGGGCGCGGCCGAGCATGGCGCGAAGGTCCGCACCGGCACGCGCGCCGAGCAGCTGCACTGCGAGGACGGGCTGTGGGTGGTCGAAGCGAGCTGCGACAATGGCCATCGCTACCGCTTCACCGGGCGCAGCGTCGTCAACGCCGCGGGACCGGCGGTGCTCGACCTGCTGCGCCGCGCCGATGCCGAGCCCGACCACAAGATGCGGCTGGTGCGCGGCTCGCACATCGTCGTGCGCAAGAAATTCGATCATGATTACGCGTATTTCTTCCAGCTGCCCGACGGACGCATCTTCTTCGCCATTCCCTATGAGCGCGACTTCACGCTGATCGGCACCACCGACCTCGACCACGAGGGCCCGCTGGGCGAGGTGAAGGCGAGCGACGAGGAGATCGCCTATCTCTGCGAGGGGGCGAGCCTCTATTTCCGCGAGCCGGTCGTGCCCGCCGATGTCGTATGGACCTATTCGGGCGTGCGCCCGCTGATCGAGGACGGGTCGGGGCGCCCCGAGGCGGCGACGCGCGGCTACCGCATCGACCTCGACCGCGACGAGGGGGCCCCCTTGCTCACCATCTATGGCGGCAAGATCACCAGCTATCGCCACGTCGCCGAAGCCGCAGTCGATGTCCTCGCGGGCGAGATCGCCGCGCTGACGGGCAAGCCCTGGACCGGAAGCAAACCCCTCCCCGGGGGCGATTTCCCGACCGACGGCGCCGCGGCGCTCAAGGCCGAGATCAAGCTCGCCCACCCCTTCCTGCCCGCGGCGAGCGTCGACCGCATCGTCAAGGCCTATGGCACCGACGCGCGCACCTGGCTCGGCGAAGCGCAGGACTGGGATGCGCTCGGCGGCGAGATCGCGCATGGGCTGAGCCTCGCCGAGCTGCGCTGGATGGTGACGCGCGAATGGGCGCGGACCACCGACGATGTGCTCTGGCGGCGGAGCAAGCTGGGGCTGCATTTCACGCCGGGGGAGACCGCTGCCCTCGCCGAACATGTCGAGCGCCTCGTCGCCGAAGCGCGGCTCGCCGATCCCGAATATTTCGAGGGCCGCATAAATAACTGACAAAGATTGTCAGGTAGGTGCGCGTAGCCAGCACTCCCAATCGAAGGGAGATGCAGGATGATCGACATGGATATGACGCGCCGCGGGTTGCTCGAAATCGCAATGGCCGGCGGAGCTGCCGCGATGGCGGGATCGGCGGCGGCGGCGGGCCCGGCGCAGGGCGGCGGCGACTGGGACTTCCTCACCGGCCGCTGGAACGTCCGCCACCGCAAGCTCAGCGAGCGGCTGGTCGGCAGCACCGACTGGATCGAGTTCGACGGCAGCAGCGAGAATTGGCCGATCCTCGGCGGCGCGGCCAATATCGAAGACAATGTCTTCCATGCGCCGGACGAAACCTATCGCGGGGTCGCGCTGCGCGCCTTCGATCCCGCGACGCAGTCATGGGCGATCTGGTGGCTCGATTCGCGCGCGACCGACCGGCTCGACGTGCCGGTGCGCGGGCGCTTCGAGGACGGCGTCGGCACCTTCGTCGCCGAGGATCATTGGAAGGGTACGCCGGTTACCGTGCGCTTTCGCTGGTCGGACATCGCGCCGCGGTCGGCCAGGTGGGAACAGGCCTTCTCGACCGACGGCAGCGCGACGTGGGAGGTCAATTGGGTGATGCACTTCACCCGCGCCTAACCGGCTAGGCGACGAGCGCGTGTGCGTCGGCGCCGGCGGGGAAGTGCGGCTCGCCGGTCTCGTCGTGCACCGCGGCCCACACGGCTTCGGCGACATCGGCCTCGGTGGTGAACAGCGCGGGCGCGGCCATGCCCGCGAGGATCGGCTCGGCATAGGTCCAATAGGGTTCGGGGAGGACATCCTCGAGCCGGATTTCGGTGTTCTGCGCGAAGGCGGTCGTCGGGCCGTAGCCAGGCTCGACGAGCTTCACCGCGATGCCGAGCGGCGCGAGTTCGTGCGCGAGGCTGCCGGTGAAGCCCTGGATCGCGCTCTTGCTGCCCGTATAGGCCGCGGCGAAGGGGAAAGGCGCGAGCGTCGCCGACGAAGTCACGTTGACGATCACGCCCGACCCGCGCGCGCGCATCCCGGGGATCACCGCCTGCGTCATCGCGATCGTGCCGAGCGTGTTGGTCGCATAGACCGAGCGGATCTTCGCCGTCGGCGAATGTTCGAGCGAACCGAACAGCCCGATGCCGGCGTTGTTGACGAGCACGTCGATCGGACCCGCGGCGTCGATCGCGGCGGCGATGCTCGCGTCGTCGGTGACGTCGAGGGGGAGGAGATGGAGGTTTTCGGAAGTTTGCAAAGGTGCCGCAGAGGGGGTGCGCATGGTGGCGACCACTTTCCAGCCACGGGCGTGGAAGTGACGGGCGGTTTCGAGGCCGTAGCCCGAGGAGCAGCCGGTGATCAGCATGGTCTTCATCGTCGTGGTTCCTTGTCGTTTGGGACGACAAACCTCTAGACCCGGTTGTCAGGACTATCTATAATCCATCATCCATATTTCTTTAGTGATCGTCTCGATATGCTCGACCCACTTTCCGACCTCATCGCACTGCTGCGGCCGAGCACCATCTTCTCGAAAGGGATCAGCGGCGCGGGGGCGTGGGCGGTGCGCTATTCGGATTTCGGGCATCCGGGCTTCTGCACCGTGCTCGAAGGATCGTGCCGGCTAGCGGTCGACGGGCAGGAAGCGGTGGCGCTGGCGGCGGGCGATTTTGTGCTGCTGCCGGCGACACCGGGCTTCACCATGTCGGGCTTCGCGCCCGCCGAACCCATCGCGCTCGACCCGCATGCGACCGCAGGAATCACCGGCGAGGTGCGGCACGGGACCCAAGATGGCCCGCCCGATGTGCGGATGATGGGCGGCTATTTCGCCTTCGCCTCGCCCGACGCCGGCCTGCTGGTCGAGCAATTGCCCGCGATGATCCATCTGCGCGGCGCCGAGCGGCTGGGCACGCTTGTCGCGATGCTGCGCGAGGAGACGGGCGCCGAGCGGCCGGGGCGCGACCTGCTGCTCGCGCGGCTGGTCGAGATCCTGCTGGTCGAGGCGCTGCGCGCGGTCGGCGACGACGCAGCGCCGCCGGGGCTGCTGCGCGGCCTGAGCGATCCAAGGCTCGCGGCGGCGATACGGCAGATGCACGCCGAACCCGCGCGGGCATGGACCACCGCCGAACTGGCGAAGGAGGCAGCGCTGTCGCGCTCGGCCTTTTTCGAGCGCTTCGCGCGCACCGTCGGGGTGCCGCCGATGGAATATCTGCTCGGCTGGCGGATGAACCTCGCCAAGGACCTGCTGCGCCGCGGCGCGGGGCGGATCGAGGAGATCGCGCTCAGCGTCGGTTACGGATCGGCGAGCGCGTTCAGCACGGCGTTTGCAAGGCAAGTCGGGATACCGCCGAAGCGGTTTGCGGGGATGGCGACCGCTTAATCCTCCCCATCGACTTGCGATGGGGAGGTGGCAGCGGCGTAGCCGCTGACGGAGGGGCGATAGCGCGACGCCGCTGGCCCCTCCACCACCGCCTGCGGCGGCGGTCCCCCTCCCCATCGCAAGTCGATGGGGAGGATTATGTTACGCCGCCTCGGCTTCGACCTCGGCGGGCAGGCGGATCATATAGTCGAACGCCGACAGCGCCGCCTTCGACCCCTCGCCCATCGCGATGACGATCTGTTTGTAGGGCACCGTCGTGCAATCGCCTGCGGCGAAGATGCCCGCCTGGCTCGTCTCGCCGCGATGGTCGACCTCGATCTCGCCGTGACGCGACAGGGCGACGCTGTCCTTCAGCCATTCGGTGTTGGGGACGAGGCCGATCTGGACGAAGATGCCCTCCAATTCGATCTGATGATCAACGTCCTTGTTGCGGTCCTTGTAACTGAGGCCCGTCACCTTCTCGCCGTCGCCGAGCACTTCGGTGGTCAGCGCCGAGGTGATGATCTTGACGTTCGGCAGGCTCGCAAGCTTGCGCTGCAACACCGCGTCGGCACGCAGTTCGCTGTCGAACTCGATCAGCGTGACATGCGCGACGAGGCCCGCAAGGTCGATCGCCGCCTCGACGCCCGAGTTGCCGCCGCCGATCACCGCGACGCGCTTGCCCTTGTAGAGCGGGCCGTCGCAGTGCGGGCAATAGGCCACGCCCTTGTTGCGATACGCATCCTCGCCGGGCACGCCGAGTTGGCGCCAGCGCGCGCCGGTCGACAGGATCACGGTCCGCGCCTTCAGCGACGCGCCGCTCGCGAGCTTCACTTCGTGGAGGCCGCCCTCGACCTTCGCCGGGATCAGCTTGTCGGCGCGCTGGAGGTTCATGATGTCGACGTCATAGTCTTTGACGTGCTGCTCGAGCTGCGCGACGAGCTTCGGCCCTTCGGTGTGCTGGACCGAGATGAAATTCTCGATCGCCATGGTGTCGAGGACCTGCCCACCGAAGCGTTCGGCGACGATGCCGGTGCGGATGCCCTTGCGCGCGGCGTAAATGGCGGCCGCGGCGCCCGCGGGGCCACCCCCGACGACGAGCACGTCGAACGCGTCCTTGGCCGCAATCTTTTCGGCCGCCTTCGCCTCGGCGCCGCTGTCGAGCTTCGCGATTATCTGTTCGAGCTCCATGCGGCCCTGACCGAAATTCTCGCCGTTGAGGAAGATCGTCGGCACCGCCATGATCTTGCGGGCCTCGACCTCGGCCTGGAACAATCCGCCGTCGATCGCGGTGTGCGTGATGCGCGGATTGACGACGCTCATCAGGTTGAGCGCCTGCACGATGTCGGGGCAATTCTGGCACGACAGCGAGAAATAGGTTTCGAAGTGGAAGTCGCCGTCGAGCGCGGCCACTTGGTCAAGCACCTCGGGCGCGACCTTCGGCGGGTGGCCGCCGACCTGGAGAAGCGCGAGAACGAGCGAGGTGAATTCATGCCCCATCGGGATGCCGGCGAAGCGCACCGCGACCGCGGCGTCGCTGGCGCGGCGGATCAGGAAGCTGGGGCGGCGCGCGTCGTCGTCGGCCTGCGTCACGCCGACCAGGTCCGAGAGCGCGGCGATATCGTCGAGCAGGGTCGCCAGCTCGGCCGATTTCGCGCTGTCATCGAGCGACGAGACGAGTTCGATCGGTTCACGAAGATTCGTGAGGAGGCCTTGAAGCTGCTGCTTCAGATTGGCGTCGAGCATGGGGAGAGCTCCTGCGAGAGGGGGAGAGGAACCGTGGGGCGGCGATCGTGCCGCCGCCCCTCCGGCCTTATGCGGTCGACTTAAATCTTGCCGACGAGGTCGAGCGAGGGGGCGAGCGTTTCGGCGCCCTCTTCCCACTTCGCGGGGCAGACTTCGCCCGGGTGGCTGACCCAGTACTGCAGCGCCTTGATCTTGCGGAGCAGTTCGGCGGCGTTGCGGCCCACACCCTCGGGGGTGATTTCGAGCAGCTGGATCTCGCCATTGGGGTCGAGCACGAAGGTGCCGCGGTCGGCGAGGCCGACGCCTTCACGCAGGACCTCGAAATTCTTCGACAGATTGTGGTTCTGGTCGCCGACCATGAAATAGTCGATCTTGCCGATCGCCGGCGAGGTGTCGTGCCAGGCCTTGTGGCAGAAATGCGTATCGGTCGACACGGCATAGACCTCGACGTCCATCTTCTGGAGCGTCGGATAGATGTCGGCGAGGTCTTCGAGCTCGGTCGGGCAGACGAAGGTGAAGTCGGCCGGGTAGAAGAAGAAGACCGCCCATTTGCCCTTCACGTCGGCGTCGCTGATGTCGACGAACTTGCCGCCCTTGTAGGCGGTCGCGTTGAAGGGTTTCAGGGTGGTGTTGAGCACGGACATGGAGAGCCTTTCCTTGTTGTTGGAGGCTCCCCCTAGCCAGTCATGTTGCAGTGCGACAATTGGAATGTTGAGGCGGCGTGATCGGAAATTTCGATTATGGATGATCCTCTCCGGCACGGGGAGGATCGCTCAACCACCCCCTCCCTTGCGGCGCCTCGGCCCGCATGGCAAGAAACCCCCATGACGGGCGGGGCGGACAATCGGTTGATACAACTGGCTCTGCCGGGCGGCATCGCCGTCACCGCGTCCGACGATCCCGCCTCGCCGGTGCTGCCGCGCTTCTTCGAGGGGTATGACCGCGCCTTCGTGCTTCCCGACGAGCGCGAGGAGCTGGACGGATTCGTCGCCTGCCTCGCGCTCAACGCCAGCCACCGCCATGCCTATGGCCGCACGCACAGCGAGCTGGTCGCGATCTTCGAGGATGATGCGGGCACGCTGCTCGGCGGCGCCAATTTCCTCGCCACTGCGATCGATCGCGGACCCGCCCTGCCCCCCGCCGCGGTCGCGCTCAACTATGTCTATGTCGAGGAGGCGGCGCGCGGGCGCGGGATGCTGCGCGTCGTTCTGGGCGCGGTGCGGCGGCTCGCCCTCATCGCGCTCGGGCTCGATCTGGACGGTCCGGCGCCGGCGGTGTTCATCGAACAGAACGATCCGCTGCGGCTGACCGAAGAGGAATATGCCGCCGACACCGCGCATTCGGGGACCGATCAGGTCGACCGGCTGGCGATCTGGGCGCGCGTGGGCACGCGGATCGTCGATTTCCCCTATGTCCAGCCCGCGCTGTCGGCGGCGCAGCAGCCCGACGACGGGCTGATCTATGCCGCGGTCGACTATCCGGGCGCGGCGGTCGATGCGGGGCTGCTGCACGATCACCTCGAAAGCTTCTTCGGCATTTCGGTGCGCAAGGGCGCGGACGAGGCGCCGGACGGGGTTGCCGCGATGCAGCTCGCCGACCTCGCGGCGCGCGCCGCGCCAGTCGCGCTGCTGCCGATGGAGCCTGCGCTCGGCTGGCTGCGCGCGAAGCGGCCGACCGGGGCGTTCGACAGCTTTCGCGCGCTCGCCGCCGCCGCGGCGAAGGACGGATGATGGCGATCCGCGGCGACTGGGACGATGCGGGGGGCTATGAGGCCGCACGGCCGGGCACGCTCTACTGGACGCTGTCGCTTTACATCAACGCCGACCGCGTCGCCGCCGCGGCGGGGCAGCCGGGGCGGCCGCTGCGCCACGACCAGTTCGGCAAGGTGCAGCAGGCGCATCTGCCCTCGCTGCTGCTGCGCAATGCGGTCGATCCCCTGTTCAACGACATCGCCGACCGCGAGGTGCTGGGCGAGGTGCAGGAGCATCTGCTCGCCGCCGCCGACCTGCCCGAATCGCCCGCCGCGACCGGCGCGCGCGAGAAGCGCAAGGCCGCCGACAGACTGATCCGCAGCCACGAGAGGCTGGTCTTCACCCCGCCGCCATCGGTGCAATGGGCGACCGAGGGGGTGACCTATGAGGCGATGCCGCCGGGGCTGGGCGATCCGCGCGCGGTGCGCTTTCGCCGCTTCTGGCTGGCGCACAACAATGGCGCGCTGAGCTATCATCTGGGGTTCGGCCATCATTATGCGTCGCTCGTCACCGACGGCGATCGCGCGGGATACGACCCCGCGACCTATTATTTCCTCTCGCTGCTCCAGAAATTGGCCGCGCCCAAGGAGTTCGAGCTGGGCGAGGCCTGGGCGCCCGGTGCCACGGCATCGGTGTTCCAGGAGGGCCTCGGCATCGCGCCGCTCGACGAACTGACGGTGACCGACGCGGCGGGCGCGACGGACCGCTTCTGGCCCTTTGTGCGCCAGCGCCTGCTCGACGACGGCGCGCGGTTGTTCGACCGGCTGGCGGCCGAGACGGGCGCGCCGCGCGCGGACGACCTCGCGCCCCACCTGGTCGACGAAGTGCCCTTCATCGAGGTGCCGGGGCTGATCGTGCCCAAGTCGCGCTTCATGTTCCTGCTCCACGACGACCGCTTCTTCAAACGGCTGATGCCGCTCGACCCGGTCACGCAGGAAAGCGCGGCGCGCAAGGTGATGGTGCAGGAGCTTTGCTACGCGCCCTATCAGGAGGCGCTCGGCGAGCTGGTCGACAAGGCCGAGGAGGGCGACGGCATCGTCCGGCTCGACCCCGATTATTGGGGCTGGGCGACGACGCAGCCGCAGTATGCGGACTGGATCGCGGGCGACGCGCCGGTGCTGCAAAAGCCCGGCGGCGGCAATTTCGCGAGCGTCGCCGAACTCGCCGCGGCGCTGCGCAGCGGCGCGGCCGAGCTGACCGTCGACGAGGAGGGCGCGCCGCTGCCCGCGCCGATGCCGATGAAGATCCCGGCGTTCGAGCCGCAGCGCACCGACTGCCTCGACTATCTGTTCCTCGCGGGGTTCAACCAGAATATCATCGATTTCATGAACCAGGACACGTCGGAGATCCTGGACAGCATCGACCCCATCTATCCCGACAGCGCCGAACAGTCCGACGAGCGCTTCTTCGTGCGCTATGCCAATCACCGCGCGATGCTGAGCTATGTGCCCAAGAGCCGCAGCCTCGAGACGGGCAACGACTATATCGGCACCTGCCCCTATGCCTTCCTGATCCACGCCATGTCGCTGCACAACGAGTTTCTCGCGCGCGGGCACGAGGCGAAGAGCATGGCGCGGATCGAGCGCATCGAATGGCATGTCGCCAAGGGCCAGCGCCGGACGCCCGAGCCGCTGAGCGACGCGGCGCGCGCGCTGAACGAGTCCGAAAAGCTGGCGGGCGCCGACGATTTCGACAAGGCCGAGATGGCGATCAACCAGGTCAAGCTCGCCGAATATCACGACTATGAGCGCTTTCGCTACGCCAACCCCTTTCGCTACGACACCGAACGCGACGTGTTCGCGCGGCTCGAGGAACTGCGCGGCACGCAGCGCAAGAAGGACGCGCTGGCGCTGGCGGTCGCGAGCCTCGAGGATCATGCGAGCGACCTGCAGCGGCGCCACCAGGCCGACGCCGACAAGGCCGCGGCGCGGCGCGACACCCAGCTCAACATCCTGCTCGGCGGCACCGGCGTGTTCGGCGCGGGGCAGATGCTCTACTGGATCGGCGAGACCGCCGCGGGCGACCCCAATGCCGACCCGCCCAAGCCGCCCGAGCCGGTGCATCTCGATTTCGTCGGCCTGCCCGACATCACGCTGGGCGGGCAGGCGATCATGGAGGCGACCGAAGCGGTGATGTTCTATGCGCTGATCTTCTTCGTGCCCTTCTTCTTCTATGTCTTCGGCACCGCGGTGTGGGGCTGGCTGCGCACGCGGCCGTGGCGCGGGCCGCTCGCGGCGCTGCGCCGGCGGCTCGCCGGGCGGCCGTAGCAAGGCGATGGACCTCGCGATCGAGAGCATTGGCGCCGAAGCGCAGCCGCTGTGCATCCTCGACGACTTCGCGCCCGATCCGACGGCGCTGCGCGAGTTCGCGGCGGCGGCGCGGTTCGGGGACGCGCGCAACCATTATCCGGGGATACGCGCCGAACTGCCGGGCGAATATCTCGCGGCGCAGCTGCCGCTGATCGCCGCGGCGGTGGCACAGGCTTTCGGGCGCCCCGGCCCGGTCGAGGTGATCGACGCGAGCTTTTCGATCGTCTGCACGCCGGCCGACGCGCTGTCGGTGCCGCAGCGGCTGCCGCACTGCGACGCCTTCACCCCCGACCGCATCGCGCTGGTCCATTATCTGTCGCCTGGCCACGACGGCACCGCCTTCTTCCGCCACCGGTCGACGGGATTCGAGACGGTGAGCGAAGACCGCCGCGACCTTTATTTCCGCCAGCTCGACACCGAACTGCGCTACACCGGCCCGCCCGCGCCGGGCTATGTCGCTGCCGACACGCCCTTGTTCGAATGCATCCGCGTCGCCGAGGCGCGCTTCAACCGCGCCTTGCTCTATCGCAGCAGCAACCTCCACAGCGGCGCGATCGCGCCCGGCGCCGCGCTCCCCGCCGACCCGCAGGGCGGGCGGTTGACCGTGACGGCGTTCCTGTCGGTGGGCGTCTGAACCGCCCGCGGACATTTCCATTCGCACCGGCCACCGATTTCATAATTTACATGCGCGTGCGATGCGGCTAAGCGCGCCGCCATGTCCAACGCGCCGACGATGATTACCACCACCAAACCGACCGCTTTCGTGCGGCCGGTGTCGGCGGTGTGCATCTTCTAGGCACAACCCGGACATCGACCCCGCACTCGGCAGGCGGGGATTTCGACAGGAAAAAGAACCCCGGCTGCTCCCCAGACAGGAGACGCACGCATGGTTCAGAAATTTTCGCCCGGCCAGAAGCTCAACGTCGGCATCGTCGGCGCGACCGGCCTCGTCGGCACGATGATCCGCCAGATCCTCGCCGAGCGGAACTTCCCGCTCGCTTCGCTCCGCCTCTTCGCCTCGGCGCGCTCGGCGGGGCAGCAGATCGACGGCCTTACCGTCGAGGATGCTGCCGAGGCCGATTTCACGGGTCTCGACATCGTCCTCTTCTCGGCCGGGGGCTCGACCTCGAAGCTGCTGGCGCCCAAGGCGGCCGCGGCGGGCGCGATCGTCATCGACAACAGCTCGGCATGGCGCGCCGACCCGGAGGTTCCGCTCGTCGTCGCCGAGGTCAATCCGCACGCGCTGGCCGAGCTGCCGAAGGGGATCATCGCCAACCCCAATTGCACGACCATGGCGGCGATGCCCGCGCTGCGCCCGCTGCACGACGAGGCGGGGCTCAAGCGGCTGACCGTATCGACCTATCAGGCGGTGTCGGGCGGCGGGCTCGCGGGTATCGACGTGCTCGACCGCCAGCTCGCGCATGTCGGGGCCGAGGCGCGCCAGCTCGCCACCGGCGGCAGCGAGGACCTGCTGCCCGCGGCCGAGAAGTGGGCGGTGCCGATGGCGCACAATGTCGTGCCGCTGAACTATGTCTATGCCGAGGACGGCTATACCGAGGAGGAGATCAAGCTGCGCGACGAGAGCCGCAAGATCCTCGAGATCCCGGGCCTCCCCGTGTCGGGCACCTGCGTGCGCGTCCCCGTCTTCACCGGCCATTCGCTGTCGATCAACGCCGAATTCGAACGCCCGCTCAGCCCCGAGCGCGCGCTCGAGCTGCTCGCCGCCGCGCCCGGCGTGGTGATCAGCGAGGTGCCCAACCCGCTCGAGGCGACGGGGCAGGATCCGGTCTTCGTCGGCCGCGTCCGCCGCGACCCGACGGTCGATCACGGGCTGGCGCTGTTCGTCGTCGGCGACAATCTGCGCAAGGGCGCCGCGCTCAACGCGGTCCAGATCGCCGAGGTGCTGCTCGGCTGACCCGGAGGCTGGCGGCGCTCTGCGAAGCGGGGTGCCGCCGGTCCTTTCGGACCGGCAGGACAATGGAAGGAATTTTGGCGCACCCGGCAGGATTCGAACCTGCGACCACCCGCTTAGAAGGCGGGTGCTCTATCCAGCTGAGCTACGGGCGCGTGCACGAGGCTGTGGATCGCGCGAATAGCGTGGTTTGCGTGCGGATCAAAGCGCGTTAAGCAGCGGTTCGATGACCGAGCCCACCGCGACCCCGATCCGCACCAGCGCCGCCGCCGTGCGGCATTTCCGCTATTACGACCTGCTGATGGCGGCGTTCGTCGCGATCCTGCTGCTGAGCAACATCATCGGCGCGTCGAAACCCAGCTATATCGTGCTGCCGAGCGGCGCCGAATGGGCGTTCGGTGCGGGGGTGCTCTTCTTCCCGATCAGCTACATCATCGGCGATGTCCTGACCGAGGTCTATGGCTATGCGCGCGCGCGGCGGGTGATCTGGACGGGGTTCGCGGCGCTCGCCTTCATGGCGTTCATGGCGTGGGTCGTGGTGTCGCTGCCCCCCGCCAAGGGCTGGCCGGGGCAGGAAAGCTACGAGTTCGTCTTCGGCAACAGCTGGCGCATCGTGATCGCCTCGATGCTCGCTTTCTGGGTCGGCGAATTCGCCAACAGCTACGTCCTCGCGCGGATGAAGCTGTGGACCGGGGGCAAGCTGCTGTGGGCGCGTACGATCGGGTCGACGGTGGTCGGCCAGGGGCTCGACAGCCTGATCTTCTACCCCCTCGCCTTCTACGGCCTCGCGGGCTGGCCGCCCGAGCAATTGATGCAGGTCGTGCTGTCGCAATGGGCGATCAAGGTCGCGTGGGAGGCGGCGCTGACCCCGGTGACCTATGTGGTCGTCGGCACGCTCAAGCGCCGCGAGGGGGTCGATGTGTTCGACGAAGGCACCGACTTCACGCCCTTCAAGGCCAAGGTCTGATCCCATGACCGACGAAGCCACGCTCCTCTATCAGCAGCTCAAGCTGGTGCTGATCGACGGCAGCGGGCTCAGCAAGGATGCGCTGCACATCTATGCCGGCATGGCGGTCTATCTGGTCGTGCGGCTGGGGCTCCGGCGCCCGGCCTGGCTGGCATGGATCGCGGTCGTCACCGCGGCGCTAGTCGGCGAGTGGCTCGATATCGAGGGCGAATATCTGCGCGGACGGCTCGCGCCCGACACCGCTCACTGGCACGATATCTGGAACACCTGCCTGTGGCCGAGCGTGCTGGTGATCGTCGAGCGCTGGTGGCCGCAGCGGACTGCGGCCGTTCCTTTGACCTCAGGCGAGGACGCCGAGCGCGGCCTCGAACAGGCGTAGCCCGTCGGTGCCGCCGTGCGCGCGGTCGATCGCGCGCTCGGGGTGCGGCATCATGCCGAGCACATTGCCCGCGTCGTTGAGCACGCCCGCGATGTTCCGCGCCGAGCCGTTGACGCTGTCGGCGTAGCGGAACGCCACGCGCCCCTCGCCCTCGAGCCGGTCGAGCGTCGCGGCGTCGGCGAAATAATTGCCGTCGTGGTGCGCCACCGGGATGTCGATCGCCTCACCCGCCTTGTACCCGGCAGTGAACAGCGACTGGCTGTTCTCGACCGTCAGCGGCACGGTGCGGCACACGAAATTGAGCCCCGCGTTGCGCATCAGCGCGCCGGGGAGCAACTGCGCCTCGGTCAGTACCTGGAAGCCGTTGCACACGCCGAGCACGGGGACGCCGCGGCCCGCGGCCTCGGTCACCGCGGTCAGGATCGGCGAGCGCGCCGCCATCGCGCCCGAGCGCAGATAATCGCCGTAGGAGAAGCCGCCTGGCAGCGCGATGAAGTCGATGCCGGCGGGCAGTTCGCTCTCGCGGTGCCACACCATCGCGGGCGCCTTGCCGGTGACCGTTTGGAGCGCGACCGCCATGTCGCGGTCGCAGTTGGAGCCGGGAAAGACGATGACGGCGGTCTTCATGGCTCTGTTTCCCTTCAGGCGCGCTGGATGCGGTAGTTTTCGATCACCGTGTTCGCGAGCAGCTTGGCGCACATCGCGTCGAGATCGGCGTCGCTGGTGTCGTCGGCGACCTCAAGCTCGATGAAGCGCCCCGCGCGCACGTCGCTGACGCCGCCGAAGCCGAGGCCTTCCAATGCGTGATGGATCGCCTTGCCCTGCGGGTCGAGCACCCCGGGCTTGAGCGTCACATAGACCTGGACTTTCATGGGGTGCGCCTTTGGTTGCTGGGGGGCGGAATGATGGGCGCGCCTATGCCCGCGAATCACGTTTCGGGCAAGGGCCGAGACCCAAGAAAATCTCGCTTTTCGGAATGCGAACCAGTCGCATCTTTGCTGTTGCGAATCCCTCGCACTATCCCTATCTGGGGCTTGTTGAGAGGGATTCGCACATGGTCGTCTGTGTCTGCAACGCAATAAGGGAAAGCCAGCTGCGCGACGTCGCGCGGAATGGCGACGTGCGGTGCGCCAAGGCGGCCTATGCGCAACTGGGTCGCAAACCCAAGTGCGGCCAGTGCCTGCCATTCGCTCGCAATATCATCAGCGACGTCGCCGCGACCGCCTGATTTTTCTTGGTTTTCTGCCATTTTTGACCTTGGCCTGAGCGAGCCGGGGCGCGTATAACGCGCCCATCCCACTCCCAAGACAAAAATGACAGGACTGACACCATGAAGGGCGACGAAAAGGTCATCGATTTCCTCAACGAGGCGCTGAAGAACGAGCTGACCGCGATCAACCAGTACTGGCTGCACTATCGCATGCTCGACAATTGGGGCGTGGCGAAGCTCGCGCATTTCGAGCGCGAGGAATCGATCGACGAGATGAAGCACGCCGACAAGCTGGCGGACCGCATCCTCTTCTTGGGCGGCCTGCCCAATTTCCAGATGCTCGGCCGCCTGCGCGTCGGCGAAACGGTCGAGGAGATCCTCAAGGCCGACCTCGCGCTCGAGGAAGAAGCAATCCCGCTGCTCAAGGATGCGATCGCCCATTCGGAAAGCGTGCGCGACTATGTCAGCCGCGACCTGTTCGCCGACATCCTCGAGAGCGAGGAACATCATGTCGACGAACTGGAAAAGCAGTTCGAGATGATCGAGCGCATGGGCCTCGAAAATTACATCCAGCTGCAGTCGAAGTCGGTCGGCGACGATTAAGCGCATCCGGCGGGGATTCCAGCCGAACGGGGCGGGGTCCGGAAAACCGGACTCCGCCCCCTCGATGCCCTCCCCCAAACAGGGAGAGAGATTCAGATATTGATGCTCGTCGGGATCAAGCTCGGCTGAAGATAGGTGTAGGGCTGCATCCGCTCGGCGTTGCGCGCGACGATCTGGGCCTCGACCCCGACCAGCGCCGCCTGAAAGCTCGGCAGCGGCCCGCCCGCGGCGGTGATCGCCGGATCCTGGAACCACAGCGGATAGGGATAGGCGCTGCTGACATATTGGCCGAGCGGCCGGTAATAGAGCGAGCCCAATAGCTCGAGCGTGTTGAGCTGTTCGAGCGCGAGCGCCATCGGCGGCATCGTCGCCAGCCACTCGGTTTTCGTCTGCCCGCTCTGGACCGTCGGCGCCGGCTGCCACGCCGCGCCGGTCACCGCGGGGGCGAAGGCCATGATGCTCTTCTGCGGGAAATTGACCGCGGCATGCTGCGCGCTCGCGGTAAACATCAGCATGGTGCAAATGTCGACGAGCTGTGCGCGCGTCGTGATCGCGCGGAAACCCTGGATCTTCGCTTCGCCTGACAGGGTGGTTGTCCAGGCGGTCAGTTCGGTATCGCCGGTCACGTCGGCGTCACTCGCATAATAATGCTCGACATAGGCCTTGGCCCAGCCATGGATCGCGCCCCAGACGAGCAGCGCGTCGTCGCGGTACGGATAGTCGGTGAGCATCGAGCTTTGATCGACCCCGCGCGCGATCAGGTCGGCGGGCAGCATCTTGCCGTAGAAGTCGAACGCCAGCCGGTCGTCGACCGCAGCGAGCTGGCTCGTGGTGACCGTGCCCGCGAAAATATGATCGATCGGGCCGCCCGCGGCGATCAGCGAGGTCGCGGCCTGGTTGTTGATGAAGAGCGTGCCCTCGAAATGCGGGACGAGCAGCGCCCACAGCGGGTGCACTTCGGCAAGGTGCCGGTGCGTCGCGACGGCAAAGGCCTCCATGACGAGATGGGTGCGCGCGAGGTGGGTGAAGAGCTCGTGGTAATTGCCGTCGGCGACCTGCACCACCAGCTTCGCCATCTGCCAGCCCCATTGCTCGTCGGCGGCCACGGACGGCGTAAAGATCGGATTGCTCGCCGCATCCTGTCCGCACTGGATCGCGACGGGCACCAGCGACGCGCCGCCCGGCGGGACCGCGAACAGCGCCATCGGCAACGCGACATATTTCTGCTGCGTGCCATAGGTGCCGGGGGTCAGGACCGACAGCTCCTGATAGTCGAGCATGAACAGCCGCCCGTCGGCGAGCGCCGCGGTCAGCGTGTCGCCATTGACCACCGCGGCATATTGCGCGTCAGTGATCGGGAAATTGGCCGGGACCGCAGTGATCGCGGCGATCAGCATATTATTCGGCCCGGCGACGCGCAGCCGCGCGAACTCGTCATCCTCCTGGAAGGTATAGGCGATGCCGGGGACGGGCAGCGTGTCGAACAACGCGCGATAGGCGTCGATCGTGCGCGGCGCGCTGCTGCCGAGCCCGGCGGCTTCGCGATCGCTCACCGCGATCATATCCTTGAGCGCCTCCTTGTAACCCTTGAGCAGCGCGACGTGCATATCGTGCTCGGCGGCTTCGACCGCGGCCTCGACGTCGCCGATCACACGTTCGAAAATATTGCCGCCATTGTGCACACCATGCTGCGCAGCAATTTTGGCGGTCGACGCCTCGATCGCGTCGCACTGCGCGAGTGCGGCTTCATATTGGGCGCGCGGCGTGTCGAGCTCGCCCTTGTCGACGCCGCCGATCTTCACCGCCAGCGCGTTGCGCGCGATGCCGATCAGGATGCCGATCAGCGTGATCCCCCAGGGGATCGTGGGTTCGTTGCTCGCGGGAACCGTCGCGGCGAGCGGCAGGCCGGGCAAAGTCGGAATGTCGGTGGTCCAGGTATAGACCGCCTGCGTCGCGGTCAGCTGCGCGGCGCGCGCGGCCTTTTGCGCCGTCGTGTCGTTCTGCGGCAGCGAAGGGCTGGCCGAGGGCATGGCGTGGAATGCGGCGGGCGTCGATGCGCCGGCGTTCGGCGTGGACTCGAAAGACATGATGGGGCTCCCCCTTGAACCGGTACGGCAGGACAGGGCCCCGGGGCTCGCATAACATGGTTAATATTTTGTACGTCCGGGCTTTGGGACTTGTCCCTAGCGCGATGAAAAATCGCGTTTCTGTTCCTTAACCGTTGTTTTACTTGGCGTTGCTACCCAGCAGTCATGACGGGGGTCTATCATTGGCTGCGGACGCGGGTGTTCCCGCCGGTTCCGGACGCGATTCGCGACGATGTCGCGTTGCTCCGCGCGCACCGCGTCGAGACCCTGACCCCGATGCTGTTCCTGACCCTCGCGGCGACGACGCCGACCGCCATCTATGGCGGGGTCGAGACGGTGCATCCTTTCATCCGCATCGGTTTCCCCGTGATCCTCGCGGTGGTCAGCCTGCTCGGTTTCCTGATCCTGTGGCGCAACCGCGGCCGCCGGATGAGCGTGCGCCGCGCGCGCCGCGTGATCGTCGAATCGACCTGGCTGTCGGGAACGATGGGCGCGATGTGCAGCAGCTGGACGGTGATCAACTGGCTCGCTGCGCCGCCCGAGGCGCACAGCTATTATGCGATGATCATGGCGATGGGCTCGCTGGCGACGGCTTACTGCCTGTCGGCGATCCGCTTCGCGACCTTCGTCAACCTCGGCATCGGGCTCGTCCCGATCATGTTGCTGATGCTGACCTCCGGCAACCCGCCCGAGATCGCGGCAGGCACCAGCCTGTTCGTTGCCACCGCCTTCCTGCTGCGCATGATCGTCCAGCAGCACGGCCAGCTGGTCGACCTGCTCCAGCTCCAGCAGCAGATGCGCGACCTTGCGCACACCGACGCGCTCACGGGCCTGTGGAACCGCCGCGAGCTCGACGCGCGGCTCGACCAGGAAATCGCTGCGGCGAAGCCGGGCACGCATTTCGCGATCGCGCTGCTCGACCTCGACGGGTTCAAGCCGGTCAACGACCGCTATGGCCATGGTGTCGGCGACGCGCTGCTCTGCGAAGTCGCTGCGCGCCTTCGCCACGCCTGCGGCGCGCATGCGATGGTCGCGCGGCAGGGCGGCGACGAGTTCGCGATCCTCGTGCCCGCGGGCTCGCCCCTGCTCGAAACCGCGCTCGCCGACCATCTGCTCGCCGAACTCGCCGCGCCCTACCGCATCGACGGCGCGGTGATCCACGTCGGCGCCAGCGTCGGCGTCGCGCGCTGGCCCGACGACGGCGGCAGCGCCAAGAAATTGTTCGAGGTCGCCGACCGCGCGGTCTATGCTGCCAAGGCCGCCGACCGCGTGCCCATGTCGTCCGTCGAAAGCGTCGTGCAGCTCGGTTGAGCACGGCTTGACCCCTTGGCGGGGCAGGGCCACACATCCAACATGACTTTCCGTCCCTTGCTGCGCGCGTCGGCCGCGCTGTCGCCCCTTGCCCTCGCCGCCGCTCTCGCCCTCGCCGGACCCGCGCCGCTCGCCGCGCGCGAGCCCGCGACCGCTGCCGCTGCGACCAACCCGCAGACCGACGCCGCCAAGGCGTGGAACTTCGCCGCCAGCGATATCCCGGTCGACCCGAACATCGTCTTCGGCGTGCTGCCCAACGGGATGAAATATGCGCTGATGAAGAACGCCACGCCCAAGGACAGCGTGTCGCTGCGCATGCGCTTCGACGTCGGCAGCTTCGCCGAGGCAGACGACCAGCGCGGGCTCGCGCATTTCCTCGAGCATATGGCGTTCAACGGGTCGAAGGGCGTGCCCGAGGGCGAGATGATCAAGCTTCTCGAGCGCAAGGGGCTCGCCTTCGGCGCCGACACCAACGCCTCGACCGGCTTCGACGCGACGGTCTACCAGCTCGACCTGCCGAATGCCTCGGACGATCTGATCGACACCGGGCTGATGCTGATGCGCGAGACCGCGAGCGAGCTCACCATCGACCCCGCCGCGGTCGACCGCGAGCGCGGGATCATCCTGTCCGAACGCCGCGCGCGCGATACCTATCAGCTGCGCAGCCTGATCGACCAGCTCGACTTCCAGATGAAGGGGATGAGCGCGCCGAACCGCATCCCCGTCGGCACGGTCGAGGTGATCCAGTCGGCCCCCGCGGCGCGCATCCGCGACCTCTATGATCGCTATTACCGCCCCGAGCGCGCGACTTTGGTGATGGTCGGCGACTTCGACCCCGCCGCGGTCGAGGCGAAGATCAAGGCGCGCTTCGCCGACTGGCAGGGCCGCGGCCCCGCCGGCGCGGACCCCGATATCGGCACGATCGACTATAAACGCGCCGCTGCGGCCGACGATTTCGTCGACCCCGCGATCGCCGACGGCGTGACGATCACGGCCTTCAAGCCATGGGTCAAATTGCCCGATACGCAGGCGAAGCGCGCCAAGGATCTGGCCGAAGGCATCGGCGAAGCGATTATCTCGCGCCGCCTCGCCAAGCTTGCGCTCGCCGAGGATTCGCCGATCCTCAACGGCTATTTCGGCGACACCAACGGCTGGGACGTCTTCGACCAGGTGACGATCGGCGCGACCGCCAAGGAAGGCGCGTGGCGCGAGGCGCAGGCGCTGATCGAGCAGGAATGGCGCCGCGCGGTCGAGCACGGCTTCACCCAGGCCGAGGTCGACGAGCAGCTTGCCAACCGCCGCACCGCGCTCAAGAACGCCGTCGCCGGCGTCGACACGCGGCGCAGCGAAAATCTCGCGAATACGCTCGTCGAGGCGGCGAAGGGCGACTTCGTCGTCAACCGCCCCGAAACCGCGCAGGCGCAGTTCGACGCGGTGGCGCCCTCGCTCAATGCTGCAAGCGTGAGCGCGGCGTTCAAGGCGCGCATGCAGGGCTATGGCGCGCCGCTGGTGCGCGTGACGTCGAAGACCCCCATCGAGGGCGGCACCGGCGCGATCCTCGCGGCGCTGCAGACCTCGCAGCAGGTCGCGGTCGCCGCGCCCGCCGAGGCGGCGAGCACCGCCTTCGCCTACACCGACTTCGGCGCGCCCGGAAAGATCGTCAGCGACACGCGGATCGAGGATCTCGGCATCCGCCGCATCCGCTTCGCCAACAATGTCATGCTCAACATCAAGAAGACCGATTTCCAGAAGGACGTCGTCTATCTGTCGCTGCGCATCGACGGCGGCAGCCTGCTCGCGACCAAGGAAGACCCGACGCGCGTCGCGCTCGCGGGCTCGATCAGCCTCGGCGGCCTCGAAGCGCACAGCCGCGACGAACTCAGCACGATCCTCGCCGGCAAGACGGTCGGCAGCAGTGTCGGCAGCGCCACGGACAGCTTCGGCGGCACCGCGCGCACCTCGCCCGAGGATTTCCAGCTGCAGGCGCAGCTGATGGCGGCCTATCTGACGCATCCCGGCTACCGCGCCGACGGGCTCGCGCTGATCCGCCGCTTCCTGCCGCAGCAATATGCCGCGAACGACGCGACGCCCGCGGCGGTGATCGCGCGCGACGCGGGCGGCATCCTCGCGAACAACGACCCGCGCGCGACGACCCCGCCGCTCGCGACGATGCTCAAGCTCGACTGGGCGGGGCTCAAGCCCGCGGTCGCCGACAGCTTCGCGCATGGCGCGATCGAGGTCGGCGTGGTCGGCGACATCGACGAGGCGGCGGCGATCGCGGCGATCCAGTCGACCTTCGGCGCGCTGCCCGAGCGCCGCGCGGCCTTCGACCCGCGCCCCGAGGCGCGCATCCGCGAATATGCGAAGGACCGCAGCGAGCGCACGCTGATCCACAAGGGGCCCGCCGAGCAGGCCGAGCTGCGCATCTATTGGCCCGCGCGCGACGACAGCGATCTCGGCGAAGCGATGCGGCTGCAACTCCTGTCGCGCGTGATGCAGCTGATGCTCACCGAGGAACTGCGCGAGAAGCTCGGCGAAAGCTACAGCCCCGGCGCGGGCGCCAGCCTGTCCGACGACTTCCCCGGCTACGGCCACCTCTTCGCCGCGAGCAACATCGACTATAAGGATCTCGCGACGACGCGCGGCGCGATCCTTGGAATCGCGAAGGCTTTGCGCGATACACCGGTCGACGCCGACCTGCTCGACCGCGCGCGCAAGCCGATGCTCGAGGCGATGACCAAGGCGCGGCGCGAGAACGCCTATTGGCTCCCCTATGTGGGCGCCGCGACGAGCAAGGAAGCGCGCCTCGACCGCAGCCGCAAGAGCCTGGCAGAGGTGGAAGCCGCGACCCCGGCCGAATTGCAGGCGCTCGCGAAACGCTACCTCACCGACGACAAGGCGCTGGTGATCAAGGCGGTGAGCGACAAGGCGGGCAGTTAGGGCTGACTTGAACCGGCTATGGCCTGTGGCGCGAAATGATGTTTGCGACCTCGAGCGCCTGAAGCGCGAGAGTCGCATCTGTCCCGTCGGTCAAGGCCAGCGTTTCCATCCGCTCAAGCATGCGCGGCGACGTGTAGAAGTCGAAGACGGTTGAGCCGTCATCGCCTTCCCAGAAGGCTGTAATCCAGATGCTCGCGCATCCCGGCGCGCAGTTGCTCGCCCAATCGAGCCAGAAGCGTCGCGCCAATATGGCATCGGATGCCGATGCCACCTGATCGAGCAAATCTCGAAGCGGCCACCCCGCACGACGGAACATGCAAAGGACGTCGTCGAGGCAGTCGGTGCCATATTCCAGGCTGTGCAGCAGATATTGACGTTGGAAACGGTCGAGGACGCGCCATTGATCGGCGGACCAATTGCCCGGATTGCCCGTGTCGAAGCGGCTCAGGCTGACTTCGAAAGCCGTTAGGCTGACCTCCTCACCCGCCGCGAGGATCTCGATTATGCGCGGCAGCAGATAGGCCCATGTTTGCTTGGTAACCCCGGATGTCTTGCACGCCGCAAAGTACCAGTCCTGGATGTAATGCAATGGCAGCCGCTCGATCGGCCCGGCGAAAAAATCGGCCTCGATAGCGGGATCCATGCAACAGTGGCAAACGTCCGTGTCCTTCGGCTTGGGGCTCGCGAACGCGCGATAGGCTTCTTCGACGATGCCGAAGAATTCGCTGCCTTGCGGCACCTTCGCCTTGATTTGCCCTATGTCCTCGTTCGCCATGCATCCTCATAGCGTGCGGAGCGTGACGATGTAGAGAAAAGCGCTGGCCGCGAGGTTTGCTCAAACGCGCCCGGGCGCCCGCGCCCGCAGGAAGTTCTCCAGCGCGACGAAGATCATCTCGCGCGCGTCGCTGCCCAGCATCTCGCTCGTCAGCCAGTCGAAGCGCGCGCGGTCGCGGCGCGCGGCGGCGCCGACCATCGCGGCGAGCAGGCTTTCGTCGAAACTCGCACGCGGGCAGCAGGGCGGCGCGACCGCGAAGGGCTCGGGCCAGCTATGCCCGATCGCCTCGACCACGAGGCGATAGCGCCGCGCCGCGAGGATATTGCCCCAGCGGCGTTCGAGTTCGGGCATCGGGTCGCGCTCGCTGCGGCGGCAGAGGATGCAGTAGCGCAGCGCCAGCACCGCCTGCGCGGCGTCGACGGGCAGGTCGCGGATCAGCGGCATCTCGGTCAGTTGCCGGATCAGGCTGCTGGTCGATTCCATGGGGTGCGTCCCTTTCCCGTGCGGCCTGGCCGATTGGCGCAGTCCCGGGCCGGGTCCGGAAAAAGCCGCCGGCCGCTGCATGGTGCAGCGGCCGGCAGGAGGGGACTGCCCGACCTTGCTATTGAGAATTATTCGCAAAGACAAGCAAAAAAAGAGGCGCCCGCGGGCGCCCCTGAAATTTTCTGCAATTCCTGCCCTTCGGCGATCCGAAAGGGTCGCGTCGGTGTGCGCCTCAGCTGCCCTTTTTCTTGCGGTGGCTTTCGAGGTCGAGCACCGCATGGTCGCCGCCCTCGGGCAGCAGGCCCAGCCGCCGCGCGACTTCCTGATAGGCTTCGACTTCGCCGCCGAGATCGCGGCGGAAACGGTCCTTGTCGAGCTTTTCGTTGGTGGTCATGTCCCACAGGCGGCAGCCGTCGGGGCTGATCTCGTCGGCGAGGATGATGCGGCTGAAATCGCCCTCGTAGAGGCGGCCGAATTCGAGCTTGAAGTCGATCAGGCGGATGCCGACCGCGGCGAACATGCCCGACATGAAGTCGTTGATGCGGATCGCCATGTCCTGGATGTCGTGGAGCTCGTCCTGGCTGCACCAGTTGAAGCAGGCGATATGCTCCTCGGCGACCAGCGGATCGCCGAGCGCGTCGTCCTTGTAGCAATATTCGATGAGGGTGCGGGGAAGCTGCGTCCCCTCCTCGATGCCGAGCCGCTTCGACAGCGTGCCCGCGGCGACGTTGCGCACGATCACTTCGATCGGCACGATCTCGACCTGGCGGATCAGCTGCTCGCGCATGTTGAGGCGGCGGATGAAGTGGGTCGGCACGCCGATATTGCCGAGCAGCGTGAAGACATGCTCCGAAATGCGGTTGTTGAGCACGCCCTTGCCGCTGATCGTGCCCTTTTTCTGGGCGTTGAACGCGGTCGCATCGTCCTTGAAATACTGGATCAGCGTGCCCGGCTCGGGGCCTTCGTAGAGAATCTTGGCTTTGCCTTCGTAGATCTGGCGGCGACGGGCCATGGCGGTCAACTTTCTGTCGGAACCAAATGAATGGCCCCGGCGAAAGCGACTCAGGACGAGGCGCGGCGCCGGGGCGGTTCGCGCGCCTATAGCGGCAAAGGTCGGGCGCGTCATCCCCGGGGTTATCGGGTCGCGGGACAGGATAGCTATGCGCCGCGCGGCGATTTACATCTTTACGCTTACGTAAACTAGAGCTTGCCTTCCGCCGCATCGCTTGCGACGATGGCCGCAACGACAAGGAGAGAGACATGAGCTTCGAAGAGATTCGCCTCGACCGTCACGAGGGCATCGCGCTGCTGACGCTGTACCGGCCCGGCAAGATGAACGCCTTCACCACGCAGATGATGACCGAGATCGTCGCCGCGCTCGACGAATGCGACGCCGACGACGGGGTGCGCGCGGTGGTGTTCACCGGCGACGGCGACCGCGCCTATTGCGCGGGGGCGGATCTCAGCGCGGGCGGATCGACCTTCGATTACGACAAGCGCACCGACAAGGCCGCGCTGCTGCCCGACGGCACCTCGCCCAGCCCGGTCGCCGAGGACGGCACGATCGACTGGTCGCACCCGCTGATCCGCGACGGCGGCGGGCGCGTGTCGATGCGCATCTTCGAGGCGAAGAAGCCCGTGCTCGGCGCGATTAACGGCGCCGCGGTCGGCATCGGCGCGACGATGACGCTGTCGATGGACGCGCGCCTCGCGAGCGACACCGCGCGCTACGGCTTCGTCTTCGCGCGCCGCGGCATCGTGCCCGAGGCGGCGTCGAGCTGGTTCCTGCCGCGCCTCGTCGGCATCCAGACCGCGCTCGACTGGTGCTATTCGGGCCGGCTGGTCCCCGCCGCCGAAGCGCATGAAAAGGGCCTCGTCCAGTCGGTCCATGCGCCCGGCGAGCTGGTCGACGCCGCGATCGCCAAGGCGCGCGAGCTCACCGCCGACAGCGCGCCGGTGTCGGTCGCGCTCACCCGCCACATGATGTGGCGCATGCTCGGCGCGCCGCACCCGATGAGCGCGCACCGCTGGGACAGCCGCGTGATCTTCGCCCGCGGGCGCAGCCCCGACGCGATGGAGGGGGTGACGAGCTTCCTCGAGAAGCGCGCGCCCAATTTCACCGCGAGCGTCGCGAACGACTATCCGGCGTTCGGGGAGTTCGAGGACGCGCCGCCCTACGGCTGAGCGCGCCTGCGAAAATATGGCCGGAAAAACATGTACAGCCCGGTGAACATCAAGAGGAAGAGCGGCGGCAGCGGCAGGTAATAGACCCACTGGGCGGGTTCCTGCCCTGCCCCCAGCATCGCGAAGATCGCGACGACGGTCGCGGTGAAGAGGATCGATACCCAGCGGTGGAACTGCCGGATCCACAGACTCCAGTTCATAAATCTCTCCCTGTCTGATCAATCGAGCCCGGCCACGGCCTTCTCGAGATTTTCGAGATGGATGCGCCAGCCGGCCTTGGCGCCGCCGAAGGCCTGTTTCTGGTCGGGGCGGAAACCGACCTGCTCCATGCGCAGCAAGGTGCCCGCCGGAATCGGCTCGAGCGTGAAGGTCACCGTGCTGTCGAGCCGGTACGCCGGATCGTCGTGCGCATAATTCCATGTGTAGGACAGGCTGCGCCCCGGATCGACGTCGAGGATCTCGCAATCGACATTACCCCAGTCGCCGCGCAGCTGGAAACGATGGCCGAGGTCGAGCCCGAAGTCGTTCTTCATCAGCCATTCCTCGATCAGATGCTGCGTCGTCAGCGCGCGCCAGATTTTTTCGGGCGGATGCGGGATTTCGCGCTCCACGGTCACGCTCAGCACGTCGCTATCGGTCATTGATCCATCCTTTTGAGCAAATTTTCGAGATCGTCGAACCGCGCCTCCCAGAAGCGGTTCATGCGGCCGGTCCAGTCGACCAGCGGCGCGAGCGCGCGTTGCTGCGCGCTGTAATGCGTCTGACGGCCGGCGCCGCGGCCCTGCACCAGCCCCGCCTGTTTGAGGATGCCGAGATGCTTCGACACCGCGGGCTGCGAAATCCCCGCCCCCGCGGTGAGCGCGCCGACGGTCTGCTCGCCATGCTGGCAGAGCCGTTCGAACAGCGCGCGCCGGCTGGGATCGGCGAGCGCCTTGAAGAGCAGGTCGGGGGACGGTTGCGGCATATTCATAACTCTCTGGCTATGGGTCATTTCATAACCATATAGTTATGAATGTCAAGCACCGCCACGTGCCGCCCTTGTGGCGGCAGTGCCGCCCATCGGGCGATGGCGCCGTGGCGCCGGCATCGCCTAGACCGAGGTATGGATCGGCCACCCCTCGCTGCACACCTCTCGCGCCGGACGATATGCGCGGGCGTGCTGGCGGGGTTGATCCTCCCTTCCCCCGGACAGACGAGGCCCGCCATGCCCAATCGCGCGATCAACCCCACCGGCGTTTCCTATGCGCAGGCGCATCTGGTCGAAGCGCCGACGCGCTGGCTGTTCGTCAGCGGGCAGGTCCCGGTCGACGAAAAGGACGCGGTTCCCGCGGGGTTCGAAGATCAGTGCCGGCTCGTGTGGCGCAATGTCGAGGCGCAGCTGAAGGCCGGCGGCATGACGCTTCGCGACCTGGTCAAGGTCACCGTCTTCCTGTCGGACCGGCAATATCGCGAGGCGAATTACCGGGTGCGGCACGAGGTGCTGGGCGGCCATTCGCCCGCGCTGACGATCATTATCGCCGACATCTACGACGAGGCCTGGCTGCTCGAGATCGAGGCGATCGCGGCTGCCTAGCGGTCCTTATCGCGCTTCAGGATCAGCGCGGTGGTCGTATCCTCGACCCCCGCGATCAGCGCGATCCGGTCGCGCGCGGCGTTGAGCGTCGCGGCGTCGGGCGCCTCTATCTCGACGAGCAGGTCGATCTCGCCGCTCAGCGAATAGCAGCGCGCGACCTCGGCCATGCCGGTCACCGCGGCGACGATGTCGGGCGAGGGCGTCCGCGCGAGCCGTAGCTGCAGGATCGCGCCGATCGCGCCTTCGTCGGCGACGCGCGCGTGATAGCCGCCGATCGTCCCCGCCGCCTCCAGCTTCGACAGCCGCTCGCGCACCGAACTGCGCGCGAGCCCCACGGTCGCGGCGATCGTCTTGAGCGGCAGGCGGGCATTATCGCGCAGCATCGCCAATATTTGCCGGTCGATCGCGTCCATATTCTCTCCCCGCCGCCCTTTCGGCGCCGTCGCCGCCGATCGGACGATGGCCAGGCGCCCGGCAAAGCGGCACAAATCCGCCGCGCTTCTGCTAGCGTTCTGCCGGAGGGAAAGTCCATGCCATTTGCCGCCCGCGCCGCAATCCTGTCCTGCCCTCTGCTGCTCGGCGCATGCGGCGCCGCAGCGGACACGCCGGTGCCGGGGCCCGCGACGCTATGGACCCCGGCCGCGATCGCGAGCGACGGCTATGAATCCTCGCCGACCTTCACCTCCGACGGGCGGACGATGATCTACCTCGCCGCCGACAAGGATTTCGCGACCTATCGCCTGATGCAATCAACCTGCGAAAAGGGCGCCTGGGGCGCGCCGGTGCCGCCGTCCTTCGCGCTCCCGCTGCCGGTGATCGAGGCCGACCCCTTCGTGACGCCCGACGGCAAGCGGCTCTATTATATCTCGTCGCGCCACGCGCCCGAAAAAGAGGACTTCGACATCTGGTATGTCGAGCGGACGGCAGGCGGCGGCTGGGGCGAGCCGCAGCGCCTGCCCGAACCGGTCAACTCGCCCGCCGCCGAACTGCTGCCGCGCGTCGATGCCGAGGGCCGTCTCTATTTCGGGTCGAGCCGCAAGGGCAGCGCGGGCGGCGGCGACATCTATGTCGCGACCGAGGTGCGGCGGGGCGAATGGACGGTGGCCAATCTCGGGCCGCCGGCTAGCGCGGGGGCCAACGACTATGAGGCCGAGATTTCGCGCGACGGCCAAACGCTGATCACCGTGTCCGACCGCGGCGACCGCTCGCACCTCTACCGCTATCGCCGCGCGGGCGATCGCTGGGTCGAGGCCGGGCGCATTCCCGCCGACCCCGGCCAGTTCCAGGTCGGCCCGCTGCTGTCGCCCAAGGGCGACCGGCTGCTCTTCGCGCAGCGCCACGGCGCACGCTCGGGCGAGATGTTCCTGATCGACCTGGTGCCCGATCCCGACCGGTCGTGGCCGCCCGACTGCCGCGATCAGGCGGCGTTATAGGCGCGGCGCCCGCGCATCGCGGTCATGCTGTGGCTGGCCTTCATCACCGGCCTGTGCTCGCGGATCGTCTCCAGCATATGCCAGCTCGCGTTGACCTTTTCGGGCGTCAGCGCGACGGTGACATAGCCGCGGTCCTGCGTGTTCGCCCATACGAGCTGCGGCGACGCGCCGCGGATCGCGCTGACCCGCGTGTCGTCCGAAATGCCGCGCGTATAGCTTTCATAGCCGGGCGAGGTGACGCTCTGCCCCGCGATCTCGATCCCCGCGGGGCGCCCGTCCTCGCTGAGGTCATAGGCCCAGGCATTGTGGGTATCGCCGGTCAGCGTGACGAGGTCGGCGTCGGCCTTTTGCGCCGCGGCGAGCAGCCGCGCGCGCGCCGCGGGATAGCCGTCCCACGCGTCCATGTTGAGCGGCAGCCCCGCCTTCGCCGCAGCCTGCGCGGTCGCGACGCGGCGGCGGATATTCTCCGACAGGTCGGTGCCGAACCAGTTCGCCGATTCGGGCGGAGTGAAGACGCTGCCCATCACCACCTGCTGCGCGCACACCTGCCAGCGCGTGCCTGCCTTGGTCGAGGCGGCGAAACCGTCGAACAGCCACTTCTCCTGCTCGGCGCCCATCATCTGGCGCGCGGGATCGCGATACGTCGTTTCGGCAAAGGCCTTGAGCTTCGCGGTCGCGTCGCCGCTGCCCGCGACGATCTCGTCGAATTCGAACGGGCGGTCGCGGCCGGTGATCCGCGTTTCGGGGAGGAAGATCGTCGCGAGGTCGCCGACCTGATAGTCGCGCCAGCGCGTCTCGGCGACGGGCATCCATTCGCCATGCGCGCGCTCGGCGGCCTGCATGCGGTCGGGCCAGCTGCCTTCGCCTTCATTGTGGTTTTCGGCGCCGCCCTTCCAGACGTCGTTGGCGAATTCATGGTCGTCCCACTGCGCAATCATCGGGAAGAGCTGGTGCAATCGCTGGAGGTCGGGGTCGGCGCGATAGGCGGCGTAGCGCAGGCGATAGTCGGCGAGCGCGACGATCTCGTGCGCCGGCTGTATCTCGCGCCCGGGCAGCAATTGCCCGCGCGAGGGGTAATTGCCGACCGGATATTCGTAGAGATAGTCGCCGACATGCGCGACGAGGTCGATGTCGTTTCGCGCATTCGCATGCGCATAGGCGTTGAACCAGCCGAAGGGCAGGTTCGAGCAGGAAAAGAGCGCGAGGGTGAAGGCGCTCGTCGGCCCCTGCGGCAAGGTGCGCGTGCGCCCGGTGACCGACTTCGTCCCGTCGGGCGCGACGAAGCGGTAGAAATACCAGCGGCCGGGCAACAGCCCGTCAACCTTGATCTTGGCGGTGTGGTCGCGCTCGCCGCGCGCGGTGACCGAGCCGCCCGCGACGATCTTCGCGAAATCGGGGGTCTCGGCGACTTCGGCGGTGAGGCGCGCATCCGACGCCGCGGCGTAGCGCGTCCAGAGGAGCACGCTGTTCGCCCCCGGCTCGCCGCTCGCGACGCCATGGGTGAAGCCCTGCGCCATCATCGCATGCGCCGCGCCGGGCAGCGCCAGCGCACCGAGCCCCGCGGTACCGAGCTTGATCAGCAGGCGGCGGTCGATCTGGCCCCAAAGCTCGTGCATCGCGATTCTCCCTTTCACACGCGCCGGTTCTCTGCCCGGTCTTTGTGACGTTATGGTGCTACCCCATGGTACCCAGCGCAAGCAGCAGCAGCATGAAGGTGATCACCGCCCACAGGCTGAAAAAGAGCAGCAGGCTCGCGCGCACGAGCGACCCGAAGCGCGACGAGCGATAGGCGCCGCGCAGCTGGCGGTACATGTGGAAGGGGACGTAGAACATCGCGAAAAAGGTCGCGACGTCGCCGACGACGGTCAGGTTGAGCAGCCGCACGACGACGAACAGGAGCAGCATGAAGCTGATCGAATAGGTGACGAAGACGAAATGATCGTAGGTGTGGAAGCGGCGGCTGAACGGATAGAGCAGCCACATGAAGGGCAGCGACAAGGGGATCAGCGCCCAGGCGAATTTATAGGCGTTCGCCTGCAATTTGTAGACGATCAGCGCGGGGTTCGCCAAAGCCTTGGTCAGCCCCTTGTCGATCGTCGGCACCCCGGTGTCGACCTTCAGCCGCGACAGGAAATCGGCGCTGGTCATCACCTGCTGCTTGGGGTCTTCGAGCACCGGCGGCCCCTTGGCGCGCTCCTCCGCGGTCATCGCGGGTTCGACGCCGAGATAAGCCGCGCCCTTTTCGAGCGTCTCGCGCTCCTCGATCAGCTTTTTCTTCTCTTCGGCGGTGACGTCCTTCGCCGCGAGCCGCGCATCGACGCGCGCGACCTCCTCGTCGAAGCTCGCCTCGAGCGCGTTCGAGCGCGTCTGCGCATCGGCGGCCTTGGCGATTCCCTCGCCGAGCCCGCCGCCGCTGCCGACCATCGCGAGCACCGCATAGGTCAGAAACACCGCGAACAGGAACAGCGCCAGCGGCGAAACGAAACGCGCGCGCTCGCCGTGGATATAGCGGCGCGTCAGGTCGCCCGGCCGCCAGGCGAGCAGCGGCAAGGTGTTCCAGATCTTGCCCTCGAAATGGAAGATCGCATGGACCAGATCGTGCCCGATCGCGCCGAAGCTGCGGTGGACGTCGGCGCGCTGGCCGCAATGGTGGCAGTGCGAGCCTTGCAGGCTGGTGCCGCAATTGAGGCAGCGCAGCCCCTCGTGCGCCGCCGCACGCCCATGCCCCGGCTCGACCGCACGCGCCGCCAGCCCCGCGGTCACCGCCGCCCCGATGCCTTCGATGTCCCCTGTCATGCCGCCTAGGTAGCAGCGCGGGCCGCAGGCGCAACGGGGACTTTCACCGCCAACGCAAAGCATGATAGGGGCCGCGCATGACCGCCAAAGCCCATCTGTCCGCCGTTCCCGATGCCGATGCGCTGATCGCCGACATGGGTGCGCGCGCGCGCGCTGCCGCGAAAAGGCTGGCGGTGGTGCCGACCGCCGACAAGGCCGCGGGGCTGCGCGCCGCCGCGGCGCAGTTGCGGCTGCGCGCCGACTCGATCCTCGACGCGAACCGGCGCGACATGGCGGCGGGCAAGAGCGCGGGCCTGTCGGCGGCGATGCTCGACCGGCTGCGGCTCGACGACGCGCGGCTCGGCGGCATCGCCGACGCGGTCGAGGCGGTCGCGGCGCTGCCCGACCCCGTCGGCATGGAAATCGACCGCGCCGTGCGCCCCAACGGCATGGCGCTCAGCCGCGTGCGCGTGCCGCTCGGCGTCGTCGGCATCATCTATGAAAGCCGCCCCAACGTCACCGCCGACGCCGCCGCGCTCGGCCTGATGTCGGGCAATGCGGTGATCCTGCGCGGCGGCAGCGAAGCGGCGCAGAGCAATCGCGCGATCCACGCCGCGCTCGCCGCCGGGCTCGCCTCCGCCGGGCTGCCCGCCGATGCGGTGCAATTGGTCCCGACGCAGGACCGTGCCGCGGTCGGCGCGCTGCTCCGCGCGCAGGGGCTGGTCGACATCATCATTCCGCGCGGCGGCAAGAGCCTCGTCGCGCGCGTGCAGGACGAGGCGCGCGTGCCGGTGCTCGCGCATCTCGACGGGATCAACCATCTCTACATCGACGGCGCCGCCGATCCCGCCAAGGCGGTGTCGCTGGCGGTCAACGCCAAGATGCGCCGCACCGGGGTCTGCGGCGCGACCGAGACGATATTGATCGACCGCGCCTATCCGGCGCCGCTCGCCATCGTCGATGCGCTGGTCAAGGCGGGCTGCGAGGTGCGCGGCGACAAGGAGGTCGCGGCGCTGAGCCCGCACGTCACCCCCGCGAGCGCCAACGACTGGGACTGCGAATATCTCGACGCGATCGTCTCGGTCGCGATGGTCGGCGGCCTCAAGGGCGCGCTCGCGCATATCGACGCGCATTCGAGCCAGCACACCGACGCGGTCGTTACCGAGGACGAAGCCGTGGCCGAACTCTTCCTCGCCGAGGTCGACAGCGCGATCGTGATGCACAATGCCTCGACGCAATTCGCCGACGGCGGCGAATTCGGCCTGGGCGCCGAAATCGGCATCGCGACGGGGCGACTGCACGCGCGGGGCCCGGTGGCGCTCGAGGGGCTGACGACCTATAAATGGCTGGTGCGTGGGAGCGGGCAGGTGCGACCTTGAAAAACAAGTACCGCAACATTCGGAGATGAACCGAGAAGCGTTGCACACAATGTATACATTTGATACTGTGGTGCCATGACCAAGTCTGCCGTTGCCACCACGCGCGTCACTGCCGATCTTTCGGCCAAAGTCGATGCGCTTGCGAAAGCACTTGATCGCAGCCGCGCATGGGTGATTGCAAAGGCCGTCGAACGCTACATCGAAGAAGAACTGGAGTTTATCGAGTTCGTACGCGAGGGCGAACGAGATATCGAAGAAGGCCGCTATTTCACTCAGGAGCAAGTGGAGGCCATGTTCGCTGAAAAATGGGCCAAGCGCGACGCTGCATGACGCAGGTGATCTGGGCCGAAGCGGCCATCAACGACCTCCATGCAATCGAAGATTATCTTGCGGAGACCTATAGCTCTGCCTTGGCCCGGCATGTCATCAAAAGCCTGATAGCCGCTGCGAATCGGTTGCTGCTCCATCCTCACGGCGGCGAACGGCTGGCAGTTGACGGTTGGCGTAAATGGCGACCGCGTAAAAGCAGGCATGTCCTCGTCTACCGGATAGTCGAAGACGGAATCGAGGTGTTGCGTGTCCGTCACGAACGCAACGATTGGCGTCCGGTGCCTGAGGATTGATCACCACCGGCCTCCTCGGCGGCAGCTTCAACCCCGCGCATGGCGGGCACCGGGCGATCAGCCTGAATGCCATCGACGCGCTGGGGCTCGACGAGCTCTGGTGGCTCGTCTCGCCCGGCAATCCGCTCAAGCCCGCCAAGGGCATGGCGCCGCTGCCCGCTCGCCTCGGTTCGGCGCAGCGCGCGGCGCGGCGCTCGCCGATTCGCGCCACCGCGATCGAGGCCGAGCTCGGCACGCGCTACACCGTCGACACGCTCCGCAAACTCGTCCGCAAATATCCCAACCGCCGCTTCGTCTGGATCATGGGCGCCGACAATCTCGCCCAATTGCCCCGCTGGCGCGACTGGCGGGGGATTGCGCGACTCATGCCGATTGCGGTTGTCGCGCGTCCGGGCTATAATGGCCGCACCCATGCTGCAGAGGCGATGGGTTGGCTTCGGCGCTTCGTCCGGCCCGGCGACCAGAAACTTCACTGGACGGACTGGAGACCGCCTGCCCTCGTGTTCCTGCGATTTTCGCCCGATGTGCGATCCGCAACTGCAATACGGCAGGCCAACCCCCGCTGGTTCGAGAGCTATGCTGGCCGCGCGATGCGCGACCCGCTGACGCATTCGCGCCTGGCAGCGCATGAAAGGAATGAAAAAGCTTGATAGCCGCCAGTAAGGATGCCGCGCCCGGCGCCGCACCGAATGACAGCGTGGACGCGCTCCACGCGCTGATCCTCCACCAGCTGGACGAGGACCAGGCCCAGGAAACCATCTCCATCCCGCTTGCCGGCAAGAGCAGCATCGCCGACCATATGGTCATCGCGAGCGGCCGGTCGACGCGCCATGTTTCGGCGATCGCCGACAAGCTGGCGCAGCGGATCAAGCAGGAAGCCGGCCGGCTGGTCCGCGTCGAAGGCCTGCCCAACGCCGACTGGGTGCTGATCGATGCCGGCGACGTCATCGTCCACCTGTTCCGCCCCGAGGTGCGCAGCTTCTACAACCTCGAGCGCATGTGGTCGTTCGGCGACGCGCCGCCGGTTGCCGCGGTAAATTGACGCCTCAGCCTCGCACAGGCTAGGCGAGGCGTCATGTTGCTGCACATCATCGCGCGGGGACGCATCGGGCGGTCCCCCGAGGCCGAACTGGTCGAGCGCTATATGAAGCGCGTGACCTGGCCGCAGAAGATCAGCGAATTGCCCGACACCGGAGGCAAGGTCCCGGTCGCGGCCCCGGGCAGCCGCACCATATTGCTCGATGAAACGGGCGAGCAGATCACCTCGCTCGACCTCGCCAAATTGCTCGAACGCTGGCGCGACGACGGGGTGCGCGAGGCGCGCTTCTGCCTCGGCGCCGCCGACGGCTTCACCCCCGACGAACGCAAGAACGCCGACAAGGCGATCGCCTTTGGCCGCGCGACCTGGCCGCATCTGATGGCGCGCGCGATGCTCGCCGAACAATTGTGGCGCGCGACCAGCATCATCGCGGGCCACCCCTATCACCGCGAGGGACAGCAATGAGGCGGGCGCTCGCCCTGCCCGCGCTGCTTCTGACGCTGGCAGGCGGTGCGCTCGCCGTCGCGCAGAGCGACGTCTTCGACCCCGCGGCGATCGCCGCCGCCGAGCGCCAGCAACTCCTCACCGCGAAGCAGCAGTCGCTCGACGCGATGGCGCGCAGCGCCGCGCTCGAACGCCAGGCGCAGGCGGCGACCGACGCCGCCGATCGCCTGAAAAAACGCAGCGCCGCGCTCGCCGCGCGCATCCAGTCGGCCGAGGCCGACATCAGCGCCGGCGAGGCGCGCGTCGCGCTGGTCGGGCGCAGGCTTGCGGCGCAGCGCGCGGCGCTCGCAGAGCAGGAAGCGCCTTTGCTCGAACTCGCCGCCTCGCTGCAACAGCTCTCGCGCCAGCCGCCGGTGAGCGTGCTCGCGCAACCGGGATCGCTTACCGATATGGTCCATGCGCGCGCCGTGCTCGACGCGGTGATGCCGGTGATCGAGCGGCGCACCGCCGGCGTCCGCCGCGAACTCGCCGCGCTGCGCGAAACGCGGCGGCAGCAGTCGGTCGCGCTCGTCGCGCTGGCCACGAGCAAGAAGCAGCTCGCGGCGCGCCGCGACGAACTGACGCGGCTCGAAAACGAAGGACGCCTCCGCTCGCGCGACCTGATGAGCAGCGCGCGGCTCGAGGCCGACCGCGCGCTCGGGCTCGGCGAGAAAGCGCGCGACATCGTCGAGCTGATGGACACGCTCGAAGCCGACGGCGCGGTGCGCGCCGAACTCGCCGAACTGGCGGGGCCCGTCGCGCGCCCGCGCAACCCCGCGAGCGGCAACCCCGCCGCCGCACCCCCGCCCACCGCCGAAGCCGCGCTGACCGAAGGCGCCTATCGCCTGCCCGTCGTCGGGCGCATCGTCGCGGGGCTGGGCGAGGTCGACGACAGCGGGGTGCGCTCGCGCGGCATCACCATCGCCGCGCGCCCGGGCGGCCAGGTCGTCGCCCCCGCGCCCGGCCGCGTCAGCTTCGCCGGCGATTATCGCGGCTATGGCAAGATCGTGATCATCGACCATGGCGGCGGCTGGACCTCGCTGCTGACCGGGATGATCGCTTTGTCGGCCAGCGTCGGCGACAGCGTCGACGCGGGAGCGCCGATCGGCCGTGCGGGCGCCGACGACGCCTTCATCACCGTCGAACTGCGCCGCGCCGGCCGCCCGGTCGATATCGCCTCGATGCTGGGATGAACCCCGGCCGTTAAGGCGGCGTTTTGGCTTGGTCCCCTATTGGGAAGCGCCGCTTGACGCCCCGGACAATGCATAGGAATATGGCTCGCCGGGGATATAAGGCGCAGACTCCGCCAAGGCTGAAAGACGATCATGACCGAAACGACCAAGAAACCCGTGTCCGCAAAGCGCCACTTCGCGCTGTGGCAGGGCGCCGCCGCGCTCAGCACGCTGGCGCTGGTGCCGCTCGCGACCGGGGCGATGGCGACCGTCGACACCGCGACGACCGACGAGATTTCGCGCTTCATGGACGTCTTCCTCGAGGTGCGCTCGAACTATGTCGAGCCCGTCGACGACTCGAAGCTGATCGAGGGCGCAATCAACGGCATGCTCGCCAGCCTCGACCCGCATTCGGGCTATCTCGACGCGCGCGGCTTTTCGAACCTGCGCACCCAGACCGACGGCGAATATGGCGGGCTCGGCCTCTCGGTGACGATGGAGGACGGCGTCGTGAAGGTCATCGCGCCGACCGCCGACACCCCCGCCGACAAGGCCGGGATCAAGGCCGGCGACTATATCACGCACATCAACAAGGAACTGATCTTCGGGCTGACGCTCGACGAGGCGGTCGAACAGATGCGCGGCAAGCCGGGCACCAAGATCGACATCACCGTCGTGCGCGAAGGCCATGACAAGCCGATGGAATTGTCGCTGACGCGCGAGATCATCGACTTGAAGCCCGTCAAATGGGAAGTGAAGGGCGACGTCGGCGTGCTGACCGTGACCAGCTTCTCGGCCGACGCGACCACCGATTTGCGCGCCGCGATGCTCTCGGTCGAAAAATCGCTGGGCAAGAAGCCGCGCGGCTGGGTGCTCGACCTGCGCTCGAACCCCGGCGGGCTGCTCGATGAAGCCGTGGGGATCAGCGACCTATTCCTCGAACGCGGCGAGATCGTCTCGCAGCGCGGCCGCCGCAAGGGCGATATCGAACGCTATTTCGCCGAGCCCGGCGACCTCGCCGGCGGTGCGCCGGTGATTGTGCTGATCGACGCGGGGTCGGCCTCGGCCTCCGAAATCGTCGCGGGCGCGCTGCAGGACCAGCACCGCGCGGTCGTGATGGGCGAGCGCAGCTTCGGCAAGGGATCGGTGCAGACGGTGCTGCCGCTGACCGATACCACCGCGCTGCGGCTGACCACCGCGCGCTATTTCACCCCGTCGGGGCGCAGCGTGCAGGAGGGCGGGATCGAGCCCGACATCCGGGTGCCGCAGCTGTCGGATCCCGACTACAAGAACCGCCCGCGCTTCCGCGAGAGCGACCTGCGCCGCCATCTCGTCAACGAGAAGAAGGTCGACAACAGCCTGCTCGAAAAGGACGAGAAGGACGATCCGCGCTTCACCGCGACCGCCGAGGAGCTCAAGGCCAAGGGCATCGAGGATTTCCAGCTGAACTATGCGCTGCAGACGATCGGCCGGATCAACCCCGCGGCGCGCATGGCGCAGTCGACCAAGGCGCCGGCGAAGCCCGCCGCCAAGCCGGTGCGCCGCAACTAAGCCGGTTTCGAAGGGCCCGTCATGCTGAATTCGCGTATCGCCGCGCCGCTCGTCGCGCTCGCGGCGCCTCTGCTGCTTTACGGCGGCGCGCTGGTGTCGCAGCTCGGCTTCGGGCTGCACCCCTGCGAGATGTGTTACTGGCAGCGCTGGCCGCACCAGGCCGCGATCCTGCTCGCGCTGCTCGCGCTGCTGCTCCACAGGAACGACCGCGCGATGCGCGCCTTCACGCTGCTCGCCGCGATCGCCATTGCGGCGAGCGGGGCGATCGGCGTCTTCCACGCCGGGGTCGAATATGGCTGGTGGGAAGGCCTTACCACCTGCAGCACGACGGGCAGCGGTCCGGTGACGCTCGACAGCATCATGGCGGCGCCGATCGTCCGCTGCGACGTCGCGCAATGGACGCTCGGCGGCATCTCGCTCGCGGGGTATAACGCGATCTTCTCCTTCGCCGGCGCGCTGCTCGTCTTGATCTTGCTGCGCCGCAGGTCCACATCGGTGGCATGAGCGACAGCGACAAAAATGCCTCGATGATCCGCGTCGACCAGGCGGGCGAATATGGCGCGACGCGCATCTACGCCGGCCAGCTCGCGGTGATGGGCGACCGCCACCCGATGGCGCGCGAGATCGCGCATATGGCCGAACAGGAAGAACGCCACCGCAAATTCTTCGACGCGATGGTGGCGAAGCGCGGCGTGCGCCCGACCGCGCTCCAGCCGGTGTGGAACGTCGCGGGCTTCGCGCTCGGCGCGGTCACCGCGGCGATGGGGCCGCGCGCCGCGATGGCGTGCACCGCCGCGGTCGAGACCGAGATCGACCGCCACTACCGGCACCAGCTCGAGGAACTCGGCGACAGCGACCCCGAACTCAGCGCCGCGGTCGCCGATTTCCGCGCCGAGGAACTGGAGCACAAGGAAGCCGCGCTCGCCGCGGGCGCCGAAAGCGCGCCGGGCTATCCGCTCCTGAGCTTCGCGATCCGCGCGGGCTGCCGTGCAGCCATCGCGCTGTCGAAGCGTATCTGATAAGGAAAAGGCCTGCCCGTTCATGACGGATGCAGGGACGCGGTGTCATGCCGCATCAAACGACGAAGGATGATCCGATGACCCGCCTCCCTCTCGCCGCGCTGTTCATGGCCACCAGCCTGTTTGCGCTCCCCGCCGCCGCGCAGGAGGCCGACACGAGCGCCGCCGAGAAGATCAACCAGGTCATCGTCTATGGCAACGACCAGTGCGCGCCGAGCGCCGCCGACGAGATCGTCGTGTGTAACCGCCTGCCCGAACAGGACCGCTACCGCGTGCCCCAGCTGTTCCGCGGCGGCGACCCGCTCGACCCGCGCAACCAGGCGTGGCTCAACCGCGTGACGACGATGGAGCGCGTCGGCCGCTTCGGCACCGACAGCTGCTCGCCGGTCGGGCTCGGCGGCTTCACCGGCTGCACCCAGGCGCTCGTCGCCGGCGCCCGCGCCGAGGAACAGGCGGCCGACAAGACCGACTGGCAGGCGATGATCGCCGACGAGCGCGCCAAGCGCATCGCGGGCATCGACGCGGCGGCCGACGAGGTCGAGGCCGCGGTGGTCGCCGAGGAACGCGCGCTCGCCGAACGCCAGAAGGCGTCACAGGACCTGGAAGCCCAGGCCAGCGGCACCGCGCCGATGCCCGAGCAGACCGATCCCGAAGCGAGCGAACTGCCGGTTCCGCCGCAGAAGTGAGCTGACCTGCCCTTACGTCCGATTGCGGGTTACGGGCGAGAGCGGACGTTCCCAGCCCCTCCTCTTCAGAGGAGGGGGTGCGAGACTTACGAACTTGTTCGTTAGTCGCAGCGGGGTGGTGCTCTCGGGCATGGCGTAACCCTTCGGCCACCACCCCGTTTGACTAAAGGCCCGGCTGCGCCGGACCAAGTCTCACTGCCCCTCCTCTGAAGAGGAAGGGTTTTAGGTCCGCTCCCCACCCCAAAGCAGACCTTCGCATCGGCCTCAACCGCTGCAGGTCACATCCATCGACGCCTGATAATGCCGCGGATTGGTCGGCACCGACCGCTTGACCATCAGATAAGCCAGCATGTCGCCCAGCAACGCCGGCTCGGGCACCTTGGCGATCCATTCGCCCAGCGTCTCGCTGCCGTCGCAGGCGGTGCACGGATAATTGTCGGCAAAGCTGAAGCGATTGGCGTCTACCCAGTTGTTCCACGTCTTCTCGCTGGCATAGCGCGTCTCGGCCGCCAGCCATTCGTAGCGCGCGTCGTGGCGCAGCAGCTTCATCGCGGGATTGCTGCCATGGTCGGTCGTCACCGCGGGGATCGACAGGTCGAGTTCGGTGACATTGCCGTCGCAATCGCGCAGGCGGCGCAGGTCGCCCAAATGCGTGTGGCTGCTGAGCGTCCCGACGATCTGTTTCGAGAAAGCGGCGACCAGCGCCAGATAGACGTCCTGCACCGCCCGCCCGGTATAGCGCGTCAGCCCCGGCGCATTGCCCGTATAGGCCCGCCCCGGATCCCAATTCGGCGCACCACCATAGCCGTCGATCCCCGGCGGCACATGCATCGCGACGATCACTTTCTCTTTCTTCAGCGCGGCGTCGGTCAGCTGCGCATAGAGCCATTCGATCTGCGCATTGGCGTCGGCCTGCCGCGTCGCGGCATCGACGCAGCTTGCGCCCTGGAAGGTCCCGTAATTGGGATTGAAGATCACCGTGTTGAGCGCGAGCAGCCGGAGCGGCGTAGACTTGCCGAGCGGATAGGCCGAATAGAAGCCGCGCGCGAGCTGCCCGGCGTCGATGATATCCCCGGGCTGCGCATTGATAACCGGCCAAGCAGAAGGATCGCTCGCGGCGTCGAACGGCGTTTCGCCGCCGGTGGTGAAGGCGCAATAATCCTCGCCGTCGCTGTCGTTGTTGCCGGGCAGGAAAAGCAGCCTCTTCTTCGTCCCCGCGACCAGCCCCTGCAGCCCGTCGAGCACCGCCTTGAACTGCGTTTCGCGGATCGCCTGCGGCTCGCCGTGCGCGGGCAGGTCGCCGAGATAGAGGATGAAGCCCGGATCGTCGGCGGCGATCGCACGCTTCGCCTCGGCCTGCGCGCGCGTCCACAATATCGCGCTCGTTTCCTGGCCCTGCCCCCAGATGTCGGCGCTGTTGCCGTCGTAATGGACGTCGGAGAGGGCGAGGAAACTGCCGGGCTGGCCGCCCTGCGCGGCGATCAGCGGGCGCGCGCCACCCGAAGGCTCGGGCCCCGCCGCGCATCCGGCGAGCCCCAGCATCGCCGCCAGACCCAAGACTATCGCCGCTTTTGCCATGATCCCGCCCCCTTTGCCCCGTCATCGAAGACTGGGCGCGAGGGGACGGAGAGTCAAATGGCGCGAAGCCGCGTTAATTCAGCAGATATTGCTTCCAGAACACCAGCGACGCCCAGAAATTATAATCCGCATTTTCCTTCTTCGCGAAACCATGGCCCTCGTTGGTGCCGACGAGGTGCCACGCCGTGCCGCCCTTTTCGCGCACCGCTTTCACGATCTGGTCGGCCTCCGACGCGGGCACGCGCGGGTCGTTGGCGCCGGTGACGATGAAGAGCGGCTTCCTGATCTCCGCCACGCGCGTCAGCGGCGAGATTTCAAGCAGCTTCGCGCGCTGTTCGGGCACGCGCTCGTCGCCATATTCGACGCGGCGGAGATCGCGGCGATAATCCTGCGTATTTTCGAGGAAGGTCACGAAGTTCGAGATCGCGACGACGCAGAGGTTCGCACGCAGCTTGTCCGAATAATGGATCGCCGCAGCATAGCACATATAGCCGCCATAGCTGCCCCCGGTCAGCGCGAAGCGCGCCGGGTCGAGCGTCTTGTCCTTCGCGAAATGGTCGAGGAAGGCGCCCATGTCCTTGACGCTGTCCTCGCGCTTGAACGGCCCGTTGTCGAGGCTGACGAAGGTCTTGCCATAGCCCGTCGAGCCGCGGACGTTGGGATAGAAGACCGCGATCCCCATCTCGTTGATCAGATAGTTGGTGCGCCCCATGAAGCCCGGCCGCGACTGTCCTTCGGGACCGCCGTGGACGTTCATGATCATCGGCCGCTTGCCGGGGAATTTCGCGGGGTCGGGGCGATAGAGGAAACCCGACACCTCGAGCCCGTCGAAGCTCTTCACCTTGACCAGTTCGGGCTCGACATTTTTGGTGACGTCGAGGCCGCCGGTCTCGCTTTCGGTCCAGCGCGTGACCTTCAGCGTCTTCGGATCGACGCTATAGGCGTCGGCGGCGGCGCGCGCCGAGGTGAAGCTGATCCCGATCTCGCCCCACGGCGCGATCTCGACCCCGCCGATGATTCCGGGGGGCAGCGCCTCGACCGTGCGCACCGCGCCGGTCTTGGGATCGAGCAGGCGCAGCTTCGACATGCCCGCCTCGTTCACCGTATAGGCGATGAAGCTGCCGTCGTCGGCGACGTCGAAGCCGCCGACTTCCCATTTCTCCGCCGGGCCCTTCGGCGTGAACGCCCCCGTCGCGGGGTCGAGCGTGCCGAGCCGTTCGAATTCGGCGCCCTCGTCGCTGGTGATCCAGATCGTGCCGTCGGGCGCGAACTGGCCGCCATTTTGCGACGCCGTCTTCGCATGATCGCCGATCGGGGTCATCGCGCCCGTCTTGAGATCGAGGCGGAAGAAGTCCGATTTCTGCACCGAGGTATATTTGCCGACCAGCGCCCAGCTCTTGTCGGGCGCGAAGTCGAGCAGCCCCCAACCGCCGCCCTCGACCTGCGCAACCAGCCGGTCGGATTTGGGATTGCGCGGGTCGATCAGATAGATGTCGCTGTCGCGCCCGTTGCGGCGCGTCGAGGTGTAAGCGACGAGCTGGCCGTCCTTGCTCCACGCGTTGAGCCCGTTGCGGCTCTTGCCGTCGGTGAGCAGCTCGAGCCGCCCGTCCTTCATCGCATAGATCTGGTAGAATTCATTGCCGCCGATGTCCTTTTGCACCAGCATCAGGTCGCCGGTCTTCGGCGACCAGGCCGCGCCGCCGACGGGTTCGGCCTCGAAGGTCAGCTGCTTGCGGTCGCCCATCGGCACCGCGACGCGGTGGATCTGGTTGGTGTTGCCGAAGCGCGTCGAGATCAGCATCGACTTGTCGACCGGGTTCCAGCCGACGAAGCCCGCGCCGCGATTTTCCATATAGGGCCGCGTCGCCGCCGCGAGTTCGGCGGGCACGTCGGGCATGCCGTCGGCGATGAGCGCCGCCGGCTTGGGCGCCACGTCGGCGGCGGGCTTCGCCGCCTCCTGCGCGAGTGCGGGCGCGAGCGGCAGCGCAAGCGCGGCCAGAAGGGCGAGATGACGCATCGATGATTTCCCCTGTGTTTTCGAACGGATCCGAACGGACAGGATATAGACGCTATCAGCCATGCGGGCGGATGCAAGGTTTCGACGGAAACTAGTCCGCGGTCGACGAAGCGCGCCGGGGCCCGCGAGTCGCGGCCCCATGTGCCCGCCCTGCCCGCTCGTGCACGACAATCGCTGCCGTATTGGCGGCATTTCGGCCTTCCGTCGCGGATTCGTTGCAAAAGCGGGGCGAATCGAGGGCAAAATTAACGAATCGCTGGCAGCCTGTCTTGACTCGGTCATTATTGGCTGAAAACGTATCGTTTCTGGGAATCGCCGGCCTAAGGGGGCTGAAAAAATGGCATCGACGTTCGGACCGCGCCTGTTCAGGCGCTCGACCCGCAGTGTGCCCACGGCACGCCATCTGGGCCGCCGTATGACCTTCCATGCCGCCGCCGCGCTCCTCGTCTTCGCCGTACTGCAGATCTGGCTCGTGTCGAGCGCGATCGCCGCGGGCGCCCCGACCGCGCTGACCTTCGTCGCGCTCGCGCTGCTGCTGATCCTCGCGGTGCCGATCGCGCGGACCACGGAGCGCCGCTGGTATCATCTCAGCCGCCAGGCGCTCGCCAGCTGGGGGCTGCACGCGCGCTTCCGCCGCGACGTCCGCCGCCTGTGGGTCGCCGCGCTCGCGCTGCCCTTCGTCTGGGTCAGCGGCGCGATGGCCGCGACCACCGGCCTCTCGGTCATCGGCGGCTGAGCGCCCCACCCCACCGATAAGATTTTGACGGCAAAGCGCGCGCGCCCTAAGGCGCGGCCATGCTGACCGTAGCCGAAGCCCTCGACCGTGCGCAGATGCTGTGCGACGCCGCCACCAAGGCGGGCGCCGACGCCGCCGACGCGCTCTATTATTGCAACGCCGCGACCTCGGTCTCGATGCGCCTCGGCGCATTGGAGGATGTCGAGAGCTCCGAAGGCCAGGACATCGCGCTCCGCGTCTTCGTCGGCCAGCGCAGCGCAAGCGTGTCGACCGCCGATATGGACGCGGGCGAACTGGCGAAGCTGGTCGAGAGATGCGTCGCGATGGCGCGCGAGGCGCCCGAAGATATCTACGCCGGCCTCGCGCCCGAAGAGCTTCTCACCAAGGGCCCGATCCCCGACCTCGATCTCGACGATGCCAGCGAAGCCGATCCGCAGGCGCTGCGCGCCGCCGCGCTCGCGGTCGAGGAGGCCGCGCGCGCGGTCGCCGGAGTGACCAACAGCGAGGGCGGCACCGCGAGCCACAGCCGCACGCGAATCGCGCTCGCGACCAGCCACGGCTTCGCGGGCGGCTACGGCGCGAGCGGGCACAGCCTGTCGGCGAGCGTCATCGCCGGCGAGGGCGCGAGCATGCAGCGCGACTATGGCTGGCACAGCGCGCATTATCTGGCCGACCTCGAGGGCGTCGCCGAGATCGGCACGCGCGCCGGCACCCGCGCGGTCGCGCGCCTCAATCCCGGCAAGGCGCCGACGGGCAAGCTCCCCGTCTTCTTCGACCCGCGCGTCTCGAGCAGCCTCGTCAGCCATCTGCTCGGCGCGATCAGCGGCCCGGCGATCGCGCGCGGCACCAGCTTCCTGCTCGGCAAGGAGGACGCGATCCTCTTCGACAGCGCGATCGTCATCCGCGACGAACCGCACCGCCCGCGCGGGCTGCGCAGCCGCGCCTTCGACGGCGAGGGCCTGCCCACCGCGGCGCGCGACCTCGTCGCGGGCGGCAAGCTCACCGGCTGGCTGCTCGACACCGCCTCGGCCAAGCAGCTCGGCCTCGCCCCCACCGGCCACGCCAGCCGCGGCGGCGGCGCGTCGGGGGTTGCCGTGAGCAACGTCCATCTCGCCGCGGGCAGCGTCACCCCCGCCGCGCTGATGGCGGACGTCGCCGAGGGCATCTATGTTACCGAGCTGATCGGCCAGGGGGTCAACCCCGTCACCGGCGATTACAGCCGCGGCGCGTCGGGCTTCGCGATCCGCGGCGGCCAGCTCGGCGAGCCGATCGCCGAATTCACCATCGCGGGCAATCTGATCGACATGTTCGCCGCGCTGGTCCCCGCCGACGACCTCGCCTTTCGCCATGCCACCAACGTGCCCACGCTGCGCATCGACGGCATGACCGTCGCGAGCAGCTAAGCCATGGAGGGTCGCAACCTCGAAGCCGTGATCGCCGCCACCCGCGAGGTCGGCGACATGGCGATGGCGCGCTGGCGCGGCGAGGGCCGCCCGGTCGACGTCTGGCACAAGGGCCACGACAATCCGGTCAGCGACGTCGACCTCGCGGTCGATGCGCGGCTCAAAGCCGTGCTCGGCGCGATCGCGCCCGAAGCGGGCTGGCTGTCCGAGGAGACCGCCGATAACGAGGATCGCCTGTCGTGCCGCGCGATGTGGTGCGTCGACCCGATCGACGGCACGCGCGACTTCATCCGCGGCCGTCCCGGCTGGTGCGTGTCGGTCGCGCTGGTGGTCGACGGCGCGCCCGAACTCGGCGTGCTCTATGCCCCCGCGCTCGACGAACTCTGGGTCGCCGAAAAGGGCAAGGGCGCGACCTTGAACGGCGAGGCGCTGCGCGCCAGCCGCCGCATGATCTTCGACGGCTCGCGCGTCCCCGCCGATAGCCTGCCCAAGATCGACCGCGACCTGATCATGGTGACCAAGCCGAACAGCATCGCGCTGCGCATGGCGCTCGTCGCCGACGACCGCGCCGACCTGGTCGCGACCTTGCGCTGGGGTTTCGAATGGGACGTCGCCGCCGCCGCGCTGATCGCCGCCGAGGCCGGCGCCGCGGTGTCCGACGCCTTCGGCGAACCCTTGCGCTTCAACACCCCGCGCGCGCAGGCCTTCGGCGTCATCGCCTGCGCCCCCGGAATCCACCGGGCCGTCGTCGCGCGCTTGCACGATCGCGCGGTTGCGCTTACGTCTAAGGAATAGCGGGGCTCACGCCATCGTTTCCGTGTCGCGGAAACCCCATCATTGCGCCGCAGTTCGCTTGACAATTCAGGCGACTCACCTTACTTGCGCCTTCCATTCCGACAGCCTGACCGGACGGCGAAGCGCAGCTGCGCATTCGTGGTCCGTTTTTTGCGTTGGAAATCAGACGCTTTGAGATGGGGCCGTTGCCAGCGACCCTGTGGAGCAGGAGAAAATATTCATGGCACGTATCGCGGGCGTCAATCTGCCCACCAACAAGCGCGTGATCATCGCGCTCACCTACATCCACGGCATCGGCCGCAAGACCGCCGTCGACATCGCCGACAAGCTGGGCATCGACCACAGCCGCCGCGTTCAGGACCTGTCGGACGCCGAAGTCCTGCAGATCCGCGAAACGCTGGACGCCGACCACACGGTCGAGGGTGACCTTCGCCGCAACACGGCGATGAACATCAAGCGCCTGATGGACCTCGCCTGCTATCGCGGCCTGCGCCATCGCAAGGGCCTGCCGGTCCGCGGCCAGCGCACGCACACCAATGCGCGCACCCGCAAGGGCAAGGCCAAGCCGATCGCCGGCAAGAAGAAGTAAGGTCGAGCGCGCCTTCTTGGGCGCGCTTCCTTGCTTTCCCTGCCGGGGCAGCGGCCCACCGCCCGCCACCGGCCATTCAGGATTAGGTTAGGATTATATCATGGCTCGTGAACCGCAGCGTCTTCGTCGGCGCGAACGCAAGAACATCTCGTCGGGCGTCGCCCACGTCAACGCCACCTTCAACAACACGATGATCACCATCACCGACGCGCAGGGCAATGCGATTGCCTGGTCGAGCGCCGGCATGATGGGCTTCAAGGGCAGCCGCAAGTCGACGCCGTACGCCGCCCAGGTGTGCGCCGAAGACGCCGGCAAGAAGGCCGCCGAACATGGCGTCCGCACCCTCGAAGTCGAAGTCAAGGGCCCGGGTGCGGGCCGCGAATCGGCGCTTCGCGCGCTGCAGGCGGTCGGTTTCCACATCACCTCGATCCGCGATGTGACCCCGATCCCGCACAATGGCGTCCGCCCGGCCAAGCGCCGCCGCGTCTGACGCCTGCTTCGGATGCACCCCATATGGGGCCGCATCCGCCACCTCCTAACGCCGGACCGGTCGGTTTCCGCCCCCGCCCTGTCCCGCCAAAAGCAAAGGGAAGTCCATGACTGTCAATATCCGGAACTGGCAGGAATTGAAGAAGCCCAGCAACCTGGAAATCAAGGCCGGCAGCGACGGCAAGCGCAAGGCGACCTTCGTCGCCGAGCCGCTTGAGCGCGGTTTCGGCCTGACGCTCGGCAACGCGCTGCGCCGCGTGCTGCTCTCGTCGCTCCAGGGTGCGGCTATCACGTCGATCAAGATCGAGAACGTGCTCCACGAATTCTCGAGCCTGGCCGGCGTGCGCGAGGACGTCACCGACATCGTCCTCAACGTGAAGCAGATCGCGCTCAAGATGGAAGGCGAAGGCCCGAAGCGGCTCCAGCTTTCGGCGACCGGTCCCACGACCGTCAAGGCCGGCGACATCATGGTGTCGGGCGACATCAAGGTGATGAACCCGAACCATGTCATCTGCCACCTCGACGATGGCGCGACGCTGAACATGGAACTCGTCGCCGACACCGGCAAGGGTTATGTCCCCGCGACCGCCAACCGTCCGGCCGACGCGCCGATCGGCCTGATCCCGGTCGACTCGCTCTTCTCGCCGGTGCGCCAGGTCGCCTACAAGGTCGACAATGCCCGCATCGGCCAGGAACTGGATTATGACAAGCTGTCGCTGACCGTCGACACCGACGGCACCGTGACCCCGGAAGACGCCGTCGCTTACGCCGCGCGCATCCTCCAGGACCAGCTGCAGGTCTTCGTCCACTTCGAAGAAGCGATGAACGACAGCGGCATGATCGGCATGGCGGCCTCGCCGACCACCGCCGACGAAAGCGACGTCAACCAGCTCAACCGCTTCCTGCTGAAGAAGGTCGACGAGCTCGAGCTGTCGGTCCGTTCGGCCAACTGCCTGAAGAACGACAACATCATCTATATCGGTGACCTCGTTCAGAAGACCGAAGCCGAAATGCTTCGCACGCCGAACTTCGGCCGCAAGTCCTTGAACGAAATCAAGGAAGTGCTGTCGTCGATGGGCCTGCGCCTGGGCATGGACATCCCCGGCTGGCCGCCGGAAAATATCGAGGAAATGGCCAAGAAGCTCGAACAGGAGCTGCTGGGCTGATCCAGTGCCCCGGCTTCGGCCGGGGCTCACAACGGGAAGGGGTCGGCCCGCAATCGACCTGGCTTGGGGTACCTCACACGGCCCCTCTGACAAACGAAGGAATGGATTATGCGTCATAAATCGGGTGGCCGGAAGCTGCAGCGCACCAGCGCGCATCGTACCGCGATGTTCCGCAACATGTCGGCCTCGCTCATCAAGCATGAGCAGATCATGACCACCGTCGCCAAGGCGAAGGAACTGCGTCCCTATGTCGAAAAGCTGGTCACGCTCGCCAAGCGCGGCGGCCTTGCCAATCGCCGCCTCGCGCAGAGCCGCCTGCTCGACGAAACCCAGCTGAAGAAGCTCTTCGACACGATCGCCGAGCGCTACAAGGATCGTAACGGCGGCTACACGCGCGTCATCAAGGCCGGCATCCGCGCCTCGGACGCCGCCCCGATGGCGATCATCGAATTCGTCGATCGCGACGTCGACGCCAAGGGCCAGGATTCGGGCCCCCTCGAACAATATGACGACGAGATGGAAGCCGCGTAAGCCGCACTTCCAGCGATAAGGATCAAGGGCGGCGTCCGCAGGGACTGCCGCCCTTTTTCATGGACGCGACAGATCAACCCGCCGCTCCACCCCGATCGCGCCCAGAAACGCCGCGTCGTGGCTGACCACCAGCAGCGCGCCGTCGTAGCCGCGCAGCCCCGCCTCGACCGCCTCCAGCGAGTCGATGTCGAGATGGTTGGTCGGCTCGTCGAGGATCAGCAGCAGCGGCGGCTGTGGAGCGCCCAGGGTGCACGCCAGCCCGGCGCGCAGCATCTGCCCGCCGCTGAGCGTGCCGACAAGCTGCAGCGCCGCATCGGCACGGAAACGAAAACGCGCGAGCGCCGCGCGGCATTCATTCTCACCCGTCCCGGGATGCAGGCGCCGGAAATTGTCGCGGATCGAGAGCGCGGGGTCGAGCAGCGACACCGTCTGGTCGAGCATCGCATGCTCGGCCACCATCTTCACTTTCCCTGACCAGGGCGCGAGCCGTCCGGTGAGTAGCGCGAGCAGGGTCGACTTGCCCGACCCGTTCGCTCCCACGACCGCGACCCGTTCGGGTCCCGTCATCGTGAACGACAGCCCCTCGATCACCGGCACGCCCGGGACATAGCCCGCCGACACATCGTCGACCTCGGCCACCACCCGGTTCGCCGCCAGCCCGCTCGGGGCGATCTCGACGGTCAGCGGCTGCAATATCTCGACCTTCGCGCGCGCCGCCGCGAGCGTCTCGCCCGCTTCGCCGCGTTTGCGCTCGGCGAGCCGCGCCCCCGCACCCGCCGTCTCTTCGGCACGGCGTTTGAGCGCACCGATCAGGATGCGCGGCATGTCGCCCTTCGCGGCCTTCTTGCGCCCACCCTTGTCCTTGCGCGCCTGGCGCTCGCTCGCGCTCTGGATCTCGCGCGCGACCTGAGCCGAATGCCGCTCGGCGTCGGCGAGCCCCTGCTCGGCCTGCGCCAGTTCGGCGTCCTTCCGCGCGCGATAGGCGCTCCAGCCGCCGCCGTAACGCGCGGCGCCGAGCGAGCTCAGCTCGACGATCGCGTCCATCTCCTCGAGCAGTTCGCGATCGTGGCTGACGACGATCATTCCGCCGCGCCACTCGCGCACGAGATCGCGCACCGCCTCGCGCCCATCGCGGTCGAGATTGTTCGTCGGCTCGTCGAGCAGCAGGAAATCGGGCTCGGCGAGGATCGCAGCAGCCAGCGCCGCGCGCGTGCGCTGCCCGCCCGACAGGCCCGCCAGCGGCGTCTCGGGCATGGCCTCCAGCCCGACCCGGCCGAGCGCGACATCGATCCGGCTTTCGAGCGCCCAGTCGGCGTCGGCGAGCTCGTCGACCGTCGCATGCCCCGCCTCGGCGCGCACAAGCAGCGCCAGCGCATCGGTCACGCCGAAGAGATCGGCGATCGTCTCGCCCTCCCCGGGCTGCACGCTCTGGCGTAGCACGGCGAGCGTGCCCGACACGGCAACGCTCCCCGCCTGCGGTTCGATTTCGCCCGCGATCAGGCGCAATAATGTCGTCTTGCCGACGCCGTTGCGGCCGACGAGCCCCGTGCGCTCGGCAGCAAAGCCGAGGTCGAGGCCGGTGAACAGCGGCTGCGCGTCAGCTGTGCTGTAGTGAAGATTCGCGAGGGTAATCGAGGGCATGGAAATCATCCTGCAAGGCAAGGCTCTGGGGCGATGGCTTGGCGATGAAATCCATGACGGCTACCTATTCCTGCGAAATCAGGCCGCCAACATAGGCCGCGCACGCCGCCGCCGCAACCCGCGCCCGGCAGACATGCGCGACCCGCCCGCGCCGGGGCGGCCGACCCTGCCCATGCCAGGATTGACATCCCGCCTGTCTCGACTATTATTTCTGTCATGACAGAAATAATCGAATATGAGTCGAAACTGTCCCCCGCGGCGACGGAGTTCATCCTCCATTGGGGCAATCTCGGCGGGCAATGGGGCGTGAACCGTTCGGTCGCGCAGATCCATGCTTTGCTGTTCGTGTCCGACCGCCCGCTCCACGCCGAGGAGATCGCCGACCTGCTGGGCCTCGCGCGTTCGAACGTGTCCAATTCGATCAAGGAATTGCTCGGCTGGCGGCTGATCGAGCGCGTGCCGCTGCTCGGCGACCGGCGCGATCATTTCACCGCCGAGACCGACATCTGGGAAATGGTCACGCGCATTGCCGCGGGGCGCAAGGCGCGCGAGGTCGACCCCGCCGAGGCGGCGCTCAAGGCCTGCGTCGCGCGCGCGGCGCACGACCCCGGGCTCAGCAACGGCGCCAAGGCGCGGCTCGCCGACATGCTCGACTTCGTGACGACGATGAACCGCTGGCACGACGAGATGCTGAGCGTGCCCAAGCCCGCGCTGATGCGCCTGATCAAGCTCGGCGCAGGGGTGACCAAGCTGATCAACTGGCGGCCCGGCAAGGGCAAGCAGTAGGAGCCGGACGATGTGGGGCGGAGCGCAGCGCGAACCGATCGAAACGGCCCCCGCCCCGGCGGTCCGCGACGACGACGCGCTCTATGATACGCGCTTCCGCCGCCTCGTCCCGCGCGCCGACTGGGACGCGCTGCCCGAGGACGTCCGCCGCCGCTTCTCCAAGCGCCTTACCGGCCAGACGGTCGCGACCTACAGCGGCGAGATCGTGTGGACGCGGCTGTCCCCAGCGGGCTGGCTTCTCGCGCAGCTCTGCCGCCTGATCGGCGCCCCGCTGCCGCTCGAAACCAGCGGCCCCGCCCCCGCGGCGGTCGCGGTCAGCGAGGAGCGCCATAGCGGCGGCCAATATTGGACGCGCCTCTACGGCCGCCGCCGCGGCCATCCGCAGGCGATCCACAGCGCCAAGAGCTTCGCGGGGCCGACGGGGCTCGAGGAGCATATCGGCCGCGGTTTCGGCATGGCGCTGACCGTGCGGGCGGAGGCCGACGCGCTGATCTTCACGTCCGACCATTATTTCTGGGAGCTCGGCCGCCTGCGGCTGCGTCTCCCCGCCTGGCTGACGCCCGGCGAGACGGTCGTCACGCATCAGCATCTCGGCCACGCGCGCTTCGCTTTCGACCTCAAGGTCACCCACAGGCGCCTCGGCGAACTCGTCAACCAGCACGGGCTGTTCCGCGATGGTTGAGGCGCCGGTCATCCTGTTCGACGCCGAATGCGTGCTTTGCTCGGCGAATGCGCAGTTCGTGCTGCGCCGCGACAAGACAGGACGCTTCCGCTTCGCCTCGATCCAGGGCGCCACCGGCGCCGCGCTCGCCCGCGCAAACGGTCTCGATCCCGCCGACCCCGTGAGCATGCTGGTGATCGAGGGCGCGCGCGTGCGCCGCGACAGCGACGCGGTGCTCTCGATCTACGAAGGGCTCGGCCTGCCGTGGCGGCTGATGACGGTTTTCCGCATCGTCCCCCCGATCCTGCGCGACCCCGTCTACCGCTGGATAGCGCGCAATCGCTACCGCCTGTTCGGCAAGCGATCGACCTGCTGGGTCGCCCCGCCCGAGTATCGCGCCCGCATCCTGTGAAAGACGTCCCATGAAAATCCTGGTCCTCGGCGGCTATGGCGTCTTCGGCGGGCGCCTTGCCGAACTGCTCGCCGATTGCGCCGATCTCGAGCTGCTCGTCGCCGGCCGCGACCGCCGGCGCGCCGAGGCCTTTTGCGCGGCCTACCAGGGGCAGGCACGCACCGTCCCGCTTGGGCTCGACCGCCGCGACATCGCCGCCGCGCTCGCCGCGCACCGGCCCGACCTCGTCGTCGACGCCTCGGGGCCGTTCCAGGATTATGGCGCCGACGGCTACCGCGTGATCGAGGCGTGCATCGCCGCGAAGACCGACTATCTCGACTTCGCCGACGGCGCCGATTTCGTCTTCGGCGTCGACCGCTTCGATGCGGCGGCGAAGGCCGCGGGCATCTTTATCCTCTCGGGCGTCAGCAGCTTCCCCGCGCTCACCGCCGCGGTGCTCGGCGAGATGGCGAAGACGATGGAAATCCGCAGTGTCGAGGGCGGCATCGCCCCCTCGCCCTATGCCGGTATCGGGCTCAACGTGATGCGCGCGGTGGTCGGCTATGCGGGGTCGCCGGTGAAGCTGCGCCGCGGCGGCAAGGACGCTTTCGGTACCGGCCTCGCCGAAAGCCTGCGCTACACCGTCGCGGTGCCGGGGCGGCTACCGCTGCGCAACATCCATTTCTCGCTCGTCGACGTCCCCGATTTGCAGCTGCTGCCGCGGGCATATCCAAATATCGCCGACATCTGGATGGGCGCAGGCCCGGTGCCCGAGATCCTCCACCGCATCCTGAACCTGCTCGCCAGCGCGCGCGCGGCGCTGCGCCTGCCCTCGCTCGAACCGCTGTCGCCGCTCTTCTATTGGGTGCTCAACCGGATGAAATTCGGCGAGCATCGCGGCGGCATGTTCCTGCGCGTGCGCGGGTTGGCCGGCGGCGCGCCCGTCGAGCGCAGCTGGCACCTGCTCGCCGAGGGCGACGACGGCCCTTACATCCCCTCGATGGCGATCGAGGCGATCGTCCGCAAATTGCGCCGGGAGGAACGCCCCGAAACCGGCGCGCGCTCGTCGGCGGGGGCGCTGGCGCTCACCGATTTCGAGGCGCTCTTCGCGCCGCGCGCCATCCGCACCGGCTTTCGCAGCGAAGAGTCGGGGGCGCCCTTCTACCGCCGCATCCTCGGCCCGGCCTTCGACGCGCTGCCGCCGCGCGTGCGCGAACTCCACGCCAGCGAAGCCCCGCGGATATGGTCCGGCACGGCCGAGGTCCGCCGCGGCACCAGCCCGCTCGCGCGCCTCGCCGCCGCGATCGTCGGCTTCCCCAAGGCCGCCGCGGCGGTGCCGGTGACGGTGACCTTCACCCCCGAGCCCGGCGGCGAGCGCTGGACGCGCGACTTCGGCGGGCGCCGATTCTCCTCGCTCCAGCATGAAGGGAGCGGCCGCAACGATCGCCTGCTCGTCGAACGCTTCGGCCCCGCCGCCTTCGCGATGGCGCTCGTCGTCGAGGGCGACCGGCTGATGCTCGTCCCGCGGCGGTGGAGCCTGCTCGGCATCCCGATGCCGCGCTTCCTGATGCCGGGCGGGATCAGCTTCGAGACCGATGCCGACGGCAAATTCCGCTTCGATGTCGAAATCAGGCTGCCGGTTGCGGGGCTGGTCGTGGCCTATCGCGGCGCGCTCGAACCCGGCCGACACCGCGCCCGGGCGGCGCCGGGTGCGCCGACTGCGCGCGGGTCTCCAGCAGTTCGTACCAGTTGAGATAGGGCCAGCCGCCCTCGTCGGCGACGACCTCCTCCCACAGCCCGCGGCATAGCGCCCGCAGATCCGCCAGGCCTGTCCGACGAAACCGCCGCGCGATCTCCGGCAACGGCGCGCTGTCCATCCGGCCGAGGCGCAGCGCCGGCCCCATGGCGTGACAGATCGGGCTGAGATCGCCGTTCGACATCAGCACCAGCGGGTTCAATATGTCCGACAGCAAAGCCCGGTCGCCCGCCTCGCCCGGAACCACCAGTTCGGGCCGGGCCGCCAGCGTCGCGCGGTTGAACAGGTCGACGTGGATGACCAGCCGCTCGCCATAATCGGCCTGCAGCGCGCGGGCGGTCAGCCAGCTCCGCGCGAGAATCTCGCCGTCCAGCGCTGCGCCCGCAGGGCCGCCCGCCATACCCGTGGCCGCGCCGACCATGCCGAGCGGATGCAACTGCAATATGCTCGCCCCCTGCGCGACCGCGAATTCGGCCATCCACGGCAGGTCGGGCAGGCTGTCGCGGGTGACCGTATGCGCGATCCCGAAGGGCAGCCCCGCCGCGCGGACGGCGTCCAGCCCTTTCAGCATTCGCGCGAAGGCGGTCGGCGAACGGCGGATCCGGTTGTGCACCGCTTCGCGCCCGTCGACGCTGACCGCGACCAGGTCGAGCAACGCCAGCGCCGCGGCACGCCGCTCGGTCAGCACCGTGCCGTTGGTGACCGCCAGTCGCCGCAGACCCAGACTCTTCGCCGCTTCCAGCACGGGCACGAAATCGGGATAGAGGAACGGCTCGCCCCCCGAAAAGGCGACGACGCCATAACCTTCGTCCGCCGCCTCGCCGAGGAAACGGATCAGCGTCGGCGCCGCCAGTTCCTCGGTCTCACGCGGGCCCGACGCCGAATAGCAATGCGCGCAGGCGAGGTTGCAACGACGGTTCAGGTGAACCTGAACCGTCTTGCTCGCAATGGCACCGACCAACGGTCAGTGCCCGCGCACCGCAACATGCACATCGACCAGCCGCTCGGCCGGAATGCCGTTGATGATCACGCTGGGGTTGAGCGTGCCCGCCCCCAGAAGGTCGCCGAGCAGGTCGCCGATCTTGGTGCGCGGCACCTTGAAATGCGCGGTCGCGATATGCTCGAACGGCGGGATGCCGTTGTCGAGAATGTCGATCGCCTGGATGCCGCTGCTCGCTTCGATCTTCGCCACATGCTCGGCAAAGGCCTTCATGCGCGCCTTGTCGAACCGCGCGGAGGCAAATTTGGAGGCTAGGTCTTGGGTCGCTTTCATCAGGAAGATTCCTTCTGCTGGTGCAGCCCGAACAATTGCGACCCGTGGCTGCGGCGGCGATTTTAAGCGGCGGCGCCGGGCCCAACAAGGTTTGCGGGGCCGAATGCGAGGCGCCGGCCCGATATTCGGGACGAACCGTTCGCCGCTTTTCATATCTGGCCCGCGACGGCACATGATCGGCGAAATCGGGAAGCAAGTCCCGGCCGGGCGGGACAATCCGCTTGCCCGGCGCTTTTCCATCCTTACATTGGCACGCACGATAATTTCCTGACGATGAGGATCGCCTTGCCATGTCCCGTAAAGCCCTGTCGGCGCCGCTCGCGCTGGTCGCCCTGTTCATGATCCCCGCCGCCGTGCAGGCCGCGGGCGATGCCGCGAGCGCGACCACGCCCGACGCGCTGGCCTATCCCGCGACCGAGCGCGGCGACACGGTCGATCCGCAGTTCGGCGTCGACGTCGCCGACCCCTATCGCTGGCTCGAGGACGATGTCCGCGTCAATCCCAAAGTCGCCGCCTGGGTGGCCGACCAGAACAAGGTCACCGACACCTATCTCGACACGCTGCCCGGCCGCGACGCGTTCAAGAGCCGCATGACCGAGCTCTACAATTACGAACGCTTCGGCCTCCCCCGCAAGGCGGGCACGCGCTATTTCTACACCCGCAACGACGGGCTGCAGCCGCAGTCGGTGCTCTATGTCCGCGAAGGCCTCAAAGGCGAGGGGCGCGTGCTGATCGACCCCAATGGCTGGGCCAAGGACGGCGCGACCGCGCTCGCCGAATGGTCCCCGTCGGAAGACGGCAAGCACCTCCTCTATTCGGTGCAGGACGGCGGCACCGACTGGCGCATCGTGCGCGTCATGGACGTCGCGACGGGCAAGGACCTGTCCGACGAGGTGCGCTGGGTCAAATTCTCGGCGCTCGACTGGGCGAAGGACGGCAGCGGCTTCTATTATTCGCGCTTCCCGCAACCCGCCGAGGGCGCGGCCTTCCAGTCGCTGAACGAGAATCACACCGTCTATTTCCACAAGCTCGGCACGCCGCAGAGCGACGACGTCCTGATCCACGCCACCCCCGACAAGCCCAAGCTCAACAACAGCGCGGTCGTCAGCGACGATGGCAAATATCTGATCGTCGTCGGCTCCGAAGGCACCGACGAGCGCTATGGCCTCACTCTCTATCCGATTGGCCCCAAGGGCGCGGGCAAGCCGGTGACGCTGGTGAACGACTTCGCGAACAACTGGGAATATGTGACCAACGCGGGCACGCGCTTCACCTTCCTCACCAACAAGGGCGCCCCGCGCCAGCGGCTGGTGTCGATGGACATCAAGAAGCCCGAAGCGCTGACCCAGCTCGTCGGCGAGCAGGAAGCGACGCTGGTCGGCGCGTCGCGCGTCGGCAATCGCATCATCCTCTCCTATTTGGGCGACGCCAAGTCGGAAGCGCGCATGGTCGCATTGGACGGCAAGCCCGTCGCGAACATCAAGCTCGCCGACATCGGCTCGGCCTCGGGCTTCGGCGGCAAGTCGGCCGATCCCGAAACCTTCTACAGCTTCGCGAGCTACGCGCGGCCGACGACGATCTATCGCCTCGACACCGCGACCGGGAAGAGCGAGATTTTCGCCGAGCCCAAGCTGACCTTCAATCCGCAGGATTTCACGGTCGAGCAGCGCTTCTACACCTCGAAGGACGGCACCAGGGTGCCGATGTTCCTGGTGATGAAAAAGGGCCTCGACCGCAGCAAGGGCTCGCCGACATTGCTCTACGGCTATGGCGGCTTCAACGTCTCGATGACCCCGGGCTTCTCGCCGACGCGCCTCGCCTGGGTCGACAAGGGCGGCGTGCTCGCGATCGCGAACCTGCGCGGCGGCGGCGAATATGGCAAGGCGTGGCACGACGCCGGCCGCCTCGACAAGAAGCAGAATGTCTTCGACGACTTCATCGGCGCGGGCGAATATCTGATCGCCGAAGGGATCACCGGCAAGGGCCAGCTCGCGATCGAGGGCGGCTCGAACGGCGGGCTGCTCGTCGGCGCGGTGACCAACCAGCGCCCCGACCTGATCGCCGCGGCGCTGCCCGCGGTCGGGGTGATGGACATGCTGCGCTTCGACCGCTTCACCGCGGGCCGCTATTGGGTCGACGATTATGGCTATCCGTCGAAGGAGGCCGATTTCCGGAACCTGCTCGGCTATTCGCCCTACCACAACATCAAGGACGGCGTTTCCTATCCGGCGGTGCTGGTGACGACCGCCGACACCGATGATCGCGTCGTGCCCGGGCATAGCTTCAAATATACCGCCGCGCTCCAGCATGCGCATGCGGGCGACAAGCCGCACCTCATTCGCATCGAAACGCGCGCCGGCCATGGTTCGGGCAAGCCGACCGACAAGGTCATCGCCGAAGCCGCCGACAAATACGCCTTTGCGGCCAAATGGACCGGCCTCAGCGTCGAATAGGCCGCCGGCTCGCGATCGCCGCTGTCGTCCTTCTCGGGCTGGCGGCGGCGGTCTGGGCCGTCCTGCCCAACGGCAAGCTGGCGCGCATCGAGCGTCATGCCCGATGTTATGACCCGGCGGCGCTGCCGCAGGTCGAGACGCTCGCGGGGGGCCGCAAGGCGGTACGCCTGCGCGTCCTGCTGTGGAATGTAGAGGGCCTGCCCTGGCCGATCCGCAGCGGCCGCGAGCCGAAGCTCGCCGCGATCGCCGACTGGATCGCCAAGCGCCGCAAGGCGGGGCTCGGCCCCGACATATTGATCCTGCACAAGGCGTTCACGCCCGAAGCCTCGCACATCGCCGCCGCTGCCGGCTTTGCCAACATCCTCCCCGGCCCCGCCGTCGACCGCCCGCGGCATATGCCCGTGCCGATCCCGCGGGCAGGACATGCCGAGGCCGGCCGCTGGTGGAAAGGCGAAGGGATCGGCAAATGGCTCGACAGCGGCCTCTATGTCGCGACCGACCTGCCATTGCCCAGGACAACCGGCACGCCGCCCCTGCCCGCTTATGCGAGCGACGCCTTCTATGCGGGCAGTTGCGCGGGCTACGACTGCCTGTCGAACAAGGGGGGCATGGTCGTCCATGCCGCGCTGCCCGGCGCACCCGAACCGCTCACGATCTTCAACACGCACCGCAATTCGCGCGAGCCTTCGGGCGTGAGCATCGCGCGCGCCGAAGCCGCGCATGTGATGCAGACGCTCGAAAACGACGCGCTGCTGCACGGATTCGGCGGCGACGGCGCGATGATCGCGGCGGGCGATTTCAACAATTACCGCGCCGGGGACAAGACGGGCCGTTTCGCCACCGACCCCGCCTTCCGCGTCGCCGCCAAGGGCGCCGGCTTCGCCGCCCGCGCCGCGCCGATGACCGACGCCAAGGCGTGGACCGACGCCTACGACCTGCTCGGCTTCCGCAGCTCGGACGTGATGCGGGTCGAGCCCCTCGCGGTCGCGACGCTGTTCGACGGCAAAAATGGCCCTGTTCTTTCGGACCATGCCGCCCAATATGTCATCTTCCGGCTGAGCTGGCGCGCCGATGCGCCCGCCGCGCCGGTCTTGATGCCGACCTGCACGCTCTGATTTCGAAAGAAACCCATGTCCTTTGCCTTTGCCCCGACCGCCACCACGACCGCCGACCTTTGGGCCGAGACCGCCGCCGCCGCCGAAGCGCTCGTCGCGGGCGAGCCCGACGGCATCGCCAATATGGCCAATGTCGCGGCGCTGATCTGGCAGGCGATTCCCGATCTCAACTGGGCGGGCTTCTATCGCTTCGACGGCACCGAGCTCGTGCTCGGCCCCTTCCAGGGCAAGGCCGCGTGCATCCGCATCCCGCTGGACAAGGGCGTCTGCGGCGCCGCGGCGCGCACCCGCGAGACCCAGCGCGTCGAGGACGTCCACGCCTTCCCCGGCCATATCGCCTGCGACGCCGACAGCCGCAGCGAGCTCGTCGTCCCGATCGTCGCGGCAGACCGCCTGATCGGCGTGCTCGACCTCGACAGCCCGCTCCCCTCGCGCTTCGCCGCCGACGACCAAGCGGGCGCCGAGGTCCTCGTCGCGCGCATCGCCGCTGCGCTCGCGGGCTAAACCTCCCTCCGATGGGAGAGGACAGCGAGACTCGGCAGCTTGCTGCCCAGGCGCAGCGGGTGGGGCCGCCCCCGCTGTTGCCATTATGCCACCCTCGCCCACGAAACGCCCGCTTACCCGATCCCCCGATTGAATCCCCCGCGGGCCGCGCCTATCCGGGCCGGCTGTGTTGCAGAAAACCACCCCCCTGACCGCGGATGTGCCGCAGGGTCTCGGCGCCGAATTCCGCGCGACGCTGGCGCTCGCCTGGCCGCTGGCGGCGGCGAACCTGCTCCAGATGCTCGTCCATGCGATCGACGTCATCTTCGTCGCGCGGCTCGGCGACGCGGCGCTCGCCGCCTCGTCGCTCGGCGTCTCGATCTTCGGGCTGCTGCTGTGGACCGGCACCGGCCTCGTCGGCGCGGTGGCGCCGCTGGTCGCCGCCGAGCTCGGCCGCCGCAAGCATGCGGTGCGCGAGGTTCGGCGGTCGGTGCGCATGGCGCTGTGGTTGAGCGCGCTCGTCTCGCTGGTCTTCATGGGCGTCTGCGCGCTGGGCGGGCCGATCATGCTCGCGACGGGGCAGCCGCCCGAAACGTCGGCGCGCGCCGCCGATTTCCTGCTCATCCTGCTTTGGGGCATGTTCCCGATGATCGCGGCCGCGGTCCTGCGCATCTTCGTCTCGGCGCTCGGCCGGCCCAAGATCGCGACCGCGATCACCTTCTTCGCGCTCGGGGTTAACGCGCTCGGCAATTGGGCACTCGTGTTCGGCAATCTCGGCATGCCCGCGCTGGGCCTCGAAGGGTCGGCACTGTCGAGCGTCATGACCAGCACGCTGATGCTGCTCGCCTATGTCGTGATCATCCAGACCGACCGGCGGCTGCGCCGCTACCATCTGTTCGGCAAATGGTGGCGCGCCGAATGGACGCGCTTTTTCGAGATGCTGCGCATCGGCACCCCGATCGCGCTGACCATTTTGGCCGAGGCGGGGCTGTTCACCGGCGCCGCCTTCCTTATGGGGCGCATCGGCGAGGCCGAACTCGCGGGGCACACGATCGCGCTCCAGGTCGCGGCGCTTGCCTTCCAGATCCCCTTCGGCGTCGCGCAGGCGGCAACGATCCGCGTCGGGCTCGCCTATGGCGCGCGCGACCATCGCGGCATCGCCCACGCTGGCACCGCGGCGATGGTGCTCGGCATCGGCTTCATGGCCTTCACCGCGCTCACCATCTGGCTGTTCCCCGCACTCGTCCTGTCGATCTATGTCGACGTCGATGCCGCGAAGAATGCCGCGCTCGTCGGCTTCGCGATGCAGTTCCTGGTGGTCGCCGCCGCCTTCCAGCTGTTCGACGGCGCGCAGGCGGTCGCGGCGGGCGCGCTGCGCGGGCTGCAGGACACGCGCACCCCGATGATCATCGCGATTTGCGGTTACTGGATCGGCGGTTACGGCACCGCGATCTACCTCGGCTTCTGGACACCGTGGGCCGGGGTCGGGGTATGGATCGGGCTCGCGGTCGGGCTGGTGCTCGTCGCGGGACTGCTGATGCTCAGGTGGCGGATGCGGGCGCGGCTGGGGCTGCTTCCTTCAGCCGCTGCTGGCTGAACTGATGCGCCAGTTGATTGAGCCGCCGGGTCATCGCGACCAACTCATCGCGGTCGATCAGCATTGCCGGCCGCTGGGCGTTCGATGAATTCCGAAAGCTCAGCTTGCTGGCGGTCACACGTCCATCGAATATAACGGCGACTTCGAGCACCGAATGAACGATGTCGGCGCGGACCGGCAAAAGTTGCTGGATCGCCGCAATGCGAACATCGAGCCGCTTGGGGTTGCGGAAACGATCGCGGGCCTTCTGCAGCAGCGTCAACTTCTGACTGAAAGGCTGCCCCTGGCTCGCCTTGACGTCGGTCCGGCCGATATATTGCATCACCGCCGACTCGAGCCGTGCGAAGGCATCCAGAAAGTCGCATCGTAGCAGCTGGGCGTCGTGCCGCAGCATAACGAAATCGGGCCCATCGCTGCCCTTGCCGATCGGAATCTCGCACCCCATCTGGCCGATGTAACGCGCCGCCGAAAATTTTCCCTTAACCCGCCTTGACGCCCCTATAGGTGCCGCCCATATGGCTGCCTGTTAGCACTCTCGCTCTGCGAGTGCTAAGAACGAAATCATTCGCACCTCTGGAGGGATATTCCATGCAATTTCGTCCGCTGCACGACCGCGTGCTCGTCCGCCGTATCGAAGCCGAAGAAAAGACGGCCGGCGGCATCATCATCCCCGACACCGCCAAGGAAAAGCCGCAGGAAGGCGAAGTCGTCTCGGTCGGTTCAGGTACCCGCGCCGACGACGGCAAGGTCACCCCGCTCGACGTCAAGGCCGGCGACCGCATCCTGTTCGGCAAATGGTCGGGCACCGAAGTCAAGGTCGACGGCGAAGAGCTGTTGATCATGAAGGAATCGGACATCCTCGGCGTCATCGCCTGAGCGATTTCATCGAATTCAGTGTGAAGTTACGCAGTTTTCTGCGGATTTTAAAGGAACAAGCACATGGCTGCTAAAGACGTCAAATTCTCGCGCGACGCGCGCGAACGCATCCTCCGCGGTGTCGACACCCTCGCCGACGCGGTGAAGGTCACCCTCGGCCCCAAGGGCCGCAACGTCGTCATCGACAAGAGCTTCGGCGCCCCCCGCATCACCAAGGACGGCGTCACCGTCGCCAAGGAAATCGAACTCAAGGACAAGTTCGAGAATATGGGCGCGCAGATGCTGCGCGAAGTCGCATCGAAGGCGAACGACAAGGCCGGCGACGGCACCACCACCGCGACCGTGCTCGCCCAGGCGATCGTGCGCGAAGGCATGAAGTCGGTTGCCGCCGGCATGAACCCGATGGACCTGAAGCGCGGCATCGACCTCGCGGTCACCAAGGTCGTCGAGACGCTGAAGGCGCAGTCGAAGCCCGTTTCGGGCACCTCGGAAATCGCGCAGGTCGGCATCATCTCGGCCAATGGCGACACCGAAGTCGGTGAGAAGATCGCCGAAGCGATGGAAAAGGTCGGCAAGGAAGGCGTGATCACCGTCGAGGAAGCCAAGGGCCTCGATTTCGAACTCGACGTCGTCGAAGGCATGCAGTTCGACCGCGGCTATCTGAGCCCCTATTTCATCACCAACCCGGAAAAGATGCTCGTCGAGCTCAATGACCCCTACATCCTGATCTTCGAGAAGAAGCTGTCGAACCTCCAGTCGATGCTGCCGATCCTCGAAGCCGTGGTGCAGTCGGGCCGTCCGCTCCTGATCATCGCCGAGGACATCGAAGGCGAAGCGCTCGCGACCCTCGTCGTGAACCGCCTGCGCGGCGGCCTGAAGGTCGCGGCGGTCAAGGCGCCGGGCTTCGGCGATCGCCGCAAGGCGATGCTGCAGGACATCGCGATCCTGACCGCCGGCGAAATGATCAGCGAAGACCTGGGCATCAAGCTCGAGTCGGTCACGCTGAACATGCTGGGCCAGGCCAAGCGCGTCACCATCGACAAGGACAACACCACCATCGTCGACGGTGCGGGTGAAGCCGATGCGATCAAGGGCCGCGTCGAACAGATCCGTGCGCAGATCGAGACCACGACGTCGGATTACGACCGTGAAAAGCTGCAGGAACGTCTGGCGAAGCTCGCCGGCGGTGTGGCCGTGATCAAGGTCGGCGGCGCGTCGGAAGTCGAAGTGAAGGAACGCAAGGACCGCGTCGACGACGCGCTGCACGCGACCCGCGCTGCGGTCGAGGAAGGCATCGTCCCCGGCGGCGGTACTGCTTTGCTCTATGCGACCAAGGCGCTCGACGGCCTGACCGGCGCGAACGAAGACCAGACCCGCGGCGTCGACATCATCCGTCGCGCGCTGCAGGCTCCGGTCCGCCAGATCGCCGAGAACGCCGGCTTCGACGGCGGCGTCGTCGCGGGCAAGCTGTTCGACCAGAACGACACCAACTTCGGTTTCAACGCTTCGACCGACGTCTATGAAAACCTGGTGGCCGCCGGCGTGATCGACCCGACCAAGGTCGTGCGCACCGCGCTGCAGGATTCGGCCTCGGTCGCCGGCCTGCTGATCACCACCGAAGCCGCGGTCAGTGAGCTGCCCGACGACAAGCCCGCCATGCCCATGGGCGGCGGCGGCATGGGCGGCATGGGCGGCATGGACTTCTAAGTCCCGAGCCGACTTGCCGAACGGCCAAGTCAAAGGAAGGGCCGGGAGAGCGATCTCCCGGCCCTTTTTCTGTTTCCCCTCGGGCCAAGGGCGGGCATGAAGCGGCCGATGACGCCCGCTTCGCCGATCGACCGCCTCCGCGCCGCGCTGCTCGCCGACGAGGCGGCGCAGCTTCGCCTCGCCCCCATCGTACAGGTCGAGAGCTTCCTCGGCGCGATCACGGCCTATGCCGAGGGACTGGGCCTCGCGATACCGCGCCAGACCTTCGCCGCCGGGCTGGCGCGCGCCGCGACGCCGCAGATGGAGCAGGACCTGCCCGCGTTGCGCCTCGCCGATGCCCCGCCGCGCCACTGGCTGCCCGTCGAGCTCAAGGGCTATGGCGGCGCGGTCGTCGTCGAATGGCTGCACTTCGCCGGGCTGCCACTGACTGATCCCTTTTTCGAGGAAACATGGCGCAAGGTGCGCGTGTTGCCGTTCAACCGGCTGATGCGTTGCGCGACGCCGCTCGCCGCGCTCGAGGCCTTCGCCGGCGCGCCGCCGCCCGACGGGCTCGTCTATCATATGTCGCGCTGCGGCTCGACGCTCGTCGGGCAGATGCTCGGCGCGGTGTCCGAGCATGTCGTCGTCTCCGAGCCGCCGGTGCTCGACACGATGATCCAGCTCGCCGGGCGCGGGCAGGTGCCCCCCGCGATGATCCGCGCATTGGCAGGCGCGCTGACCCGCGACCGCGGCGAGGGCGTGCGCCACCGCTTCCTCAAGCTCGACGCCTGGCACAGCTTCGTGCTGCCGCGGCTCCGCGGCCTGTGGCCCGACGTGCCCTGGGTCTTCCTCTACCGCGACCCGATCGAGGTGCTGGTCTCGCAGCAGCGCCGCGCGGGCATGCACGTCCGTCCCGGGGTGCTGCCGCTCGACGCCTATGGCATCGACCCCGCCGAGGGCGCGGCGGCGGAGGACTATGCCGCCTGGATCCTCGACCGCATCTGCCGCGCCGCCGCCGACGCGGTCGACACGCGGTGCCTGCTCCTCAACTATCGCGAGCTTCCGGGCGCACTGACCGGTGCGATTCTGCCGCACTTCGGGGTTGTCCCCGATCCCGCAGCGCTCGAGCACATCGTCGCGGCAGGCGGGCGCTATTCAAAGGCGCCGGGGCAGGCCTTCACCGGCGACAGCGAGGCAAAGCAGCGCGAGGCCTCCGACGCACTGCGCGACGCCGCGGCGCCCTTGCTCGCAACCTATGCGCGGCTCGAGGCGATGCGGAGCGCGCAGCCGGCCATGGCGGGTTCATCGGCACCGGTGCAGGGGACGCTATGAGCTTGGTCCTCGCCTTTGCCCTCGCACTCGCCGCCCCCGCCGCCGAGCCCGTGCCGCGCTGCGGCTATCGCATCGTGCAGACCTATCCGCACGACACGAACAGCTTCACCCAGGGGCTCTTCTGGCACGGCGGGCATCTCTACGAGACCACCGGCCAGTACGGCAGCTCGCGCGTGGCGCGGCTCGACCTCGCGACGGGCAAGGCGCTCGCCGAGGCCAGGCTGCCCGCCGACCAGTTCGGCGAGGGCAGCACGCGCTGGAAGGACCAGATCATCGGGGTCACCTGGCAGGGCGGCATCGGCCATCGCTGGCGGATCAAGGACCTGAAGCCGGTCGGCGATTTCCGCTACACCGGCGAAGGCTGGGGTGTCACGATGGTCGGCGACAGCCTGGTTCTGAGCGACGGCACGCCCGAGCTCCGCTTCTTCGACCCCGCGACGATGGCCGAGCGCAGGAAGGTGACGGTACGGCTGTCGAACACCCCGCTGCCGATGCTCAACGAGCTCGAGACGATCGACGGCGAGATCTGGGCCAATGTCTGGATGACCGACGCGGTCGTGCGCATCGACCCCGCCAGTGGCGCGGTCAAATATATCGTCGACCTGGATGGCCTGCGGGATCAGGCGGGCGGCAACGACCGCGACGCGGTGCTCAACGGCATCGCTTGGGACGCGAAGGGCAAGCGGCTGTTCGTCACGGGCAAATATTGGTCGAAATTGTTCGAGATCGCGCTGACCGACTGCCGCTAGCGCGCGGTCAGCGCCTCCTCCATCCGCGCCGCCGCCGCGTCATAGACGCGCGCCTTCAGCCCCTCGGTCACCGCCGCGGGGGCGCGGTCGGGATGGCCGCCGACGAAAGGAGGCGCGGGGTCATATTCGATCGCGAGCTGAATCGCCTGCGCCACCGTATCGCCGCGGATGCGCGCGATCAGCGTCAGCGCGAAATCGAGCCCCGAGGTCACCCCGCCGCTGGTGACGACATGGCCGTCCTCGACGATGCGCGCCTGCTCATATGTCGCGCCGACCAGCGGCAGCAAATGCGTATAGCCCCAATGCGTCGTCGCGCGCCTGCCCGTCAGCAGCCCGGCGCAGCCGAGCAGGAAGGCGCCGGTGCACACGCTGGTCACCCAGGTCGCGCCCGCCGCCTGCCGCGCGATGAAGTCGATCGTGGCGTCGTCGGCCAGCGCTTCGGTCACGCCATGCCCGCCGGGAATGCACAATATATCGGCCTGCGGGCACGCGGCAAAATCATGCGTCGGCAGAATCGAAAAGCCGCTGTCGGTGGCGATCGGATCGAGCGATTTCGCCGCACCGGCGAGCGACGCGCCGGGCATGCGGCACAGCGCCTGCGCGGGCGCGGTGAAGTCGAGCTGGGTGATGCCCGGGAACAGCAGGAAGACGATGTGGGTGGCGGCGGTATCGGTCATGGCGCACTCCTTTCAGCAGGAAGGGACGCCCAGGCGCGCGGCTCGTTCGCCGGTCGGCGAAATCCCGCTCCCTGATGGGTCTCCATCGTCAGCGCCAGTCGCGGGACGGCGCCGGTCTACGCCTTCGCCGGGCGCAGGGGAAGCGCTATTCGCCCGCGCTTTCCTTTGCCGCCGCTTCGGCCTCGGCGGGCGGCACCGCATCGCGGCTTTCGAGCATTTCGGCGGCATCGTCGAGCGCCTTGGCCTCGGCGACGGTCACCCCGCCGGGGCCGGGTTCGTTGTCGGTGCGGCTGCACGCCCCCAGCGCCAGCGCGGCGATCGCTGGCAGCAGCAACAGGGTCCGGTTCATGCGCAGTCTCCCGACGAAAAAGGGCTCCATTCGCACGGAATGGAGCCCCTTGATCTAGACGCTAAAGCGCGCCGACGACTTACTTCTTCTCGTCGTTGGCGGCGGCCTTGGCGGTTTCGGTCTCGATCTTGTCGCCCGCAGCAGCGGCGGCATCGCCGGCAGCGTTGACGGTGCCTTCGACGGCGTTGCCGGCGTCCTTGGCGGCTTCGGCGGTCGCGTCGGCAGCTTCGGCGGTCGCTTCGGCAGCGGCATCGCCCGCGGCGGCGGCGTCGTCAGCAGCCGATTCCGCGGTCGCCGACGCGGCGTCCTGGGTCTTTTCCGAGCAGGCGGTCAGGCTGAAAGCAGCGGCAGCGACCGAAGCGATGATGAGTTTGCGCATGGATAATCCTTTCGAATGCCAAGGTGACCGGCGTCCGGCCCCTGCCGCAAAGGACTAACCCCCGTCGGCGCCCTTGGCAACCGTCAACGGCCCGGCACCGCACGCATCTGTTTCACAATAAAAAAGGGGCCGCCGGATGGAACCGGCGACCCCCATTTTCCTCCGGCCGGAAGCCGGGAAGAAGCTTACTTCTTGGCTTCTTCGACGGCAGCCTTGGCTTCGCCGGCCGCGGTCTTGGCGGCGTCGGCTGCTTCGGTGGCCTTGTCGGTCGCGGCAGCGGTGTCGCCAGCGGCAGCGGCGTCGGCGGCGCCGGCAGCGGCGTCGGTCGCGGTCGCAGCAGCGTCGGCAGCGCCGGCAGCGGCGTCCATCGCGCCTTCGGCAGCAGCTTCGGGCTCGGCGGTCGCTTCGGTGGTCGCGGCTTCGTCAGCCTTCTTTTCGCCGCAAGCGGCGAGGCCCAGCGAGGCGGCGAGGACGAGCGACAGAGTGATGGTCTTTTTCATGTGGGAATACCCCTCTCGATTGAACTGATCGGTAGCATTCCGGATAATCCGGCGAATTGCCAACCGCCCTTACCGCTACCGTTTCGCAAAAAGCCGCGCAACGGGGTTTTTTCGCGTCCTGCCGCAATTGCGACGAGGCGCTCGTTCATCTGAGCGAAAGCTGTGGAAAAAGCGGCGCGTGGTCCGGTTGACGGGATATAAAGAAATCTTTATATGTCACATGATGACCGAGTTGCTCGACATTTTCCGTGCGCTGGCCGACCCGACCCGCTTGCGAGTCGTCGCCCTGCTGCGCGAAATGGAGCTGGCGATCGGCGAACTCGCGGTCGTGCTCGAACAGAGCCAGCCGCGCGTGTCGCGCCACGTCCGCATCCTCGCCGACGCCGGGATCATCGAACGCCGCCGCGAAGGCAGCTGGGTGTTCCTGCGCATCGCCGAGGACGGGCCGGTCGGGCAGATCCTAGCGCGCGCCGAGTTATGGTCCTTCTCGCCGCGCGAAGCCCTGATCGTCGGCTACGACGCGCAGCGGCTCGCTGCGATCCGCACGGAACGCGCGGCGGTCGCCGAACGCTATTTCGCCGACCATGCCGCCGAATGGGACAAGATCCGCTCGCGCCACGTCGCCGAGAGCGAGGTAGAGGCCGCAATGCTCGCGCTGATGCACAATCGCCGGCTCGGCCATCTGCTCGACATCGGCACGGGGACGGGCCGCATGGCGGAGATTTTCGCGCCGACCGTGCGCCGCATCACCGCGCTCGACCGCAGCCCCGAAATGCTCCGCATCGCGCGCGCCAAGCTCGCCGACCAGCCGGTACCGATCGACCTGGTGCAGGGCGATTTCCTGAACCTGCCGCTCGCCGACGCCAGCATCGACAGCATCGTGATCCATCAGGCCTTGCACTTTGCGCACGAGCCCGACCGGGTGATCGCCGAGGCGAGCCGCGTGCTGCGCGGCGGCGGGCACCTGCTGATCGTCGATTTCGCGCCGCATGAGGATGAAGAGATGCGCAGCCTCGCGGCGCACGCCCGCCTCGGTTTCTCCGATGCGCAGATCCGCGGCTGGTTCGCTTCGGCGGGTATGGTGCTCGAAACCTCGCAGACGCTCGAAGGCGGCGACCTTGCGGTCAAGCTCTGGCTCGGGCGCCGTCGCAGCGACGAAGATCAGAACCCCGCCCAACAGGACGGCCAGCGCAAAAGGCTTGCGGCATGACGACCAATCTCAACTCGCTGGCGGAGGCGCATCGCGCTGCCGCCTCGCCGCTCTTCGCCGGGCTCGCCGGCGACATCGGCATCAGCTTCGAATTTTTCCCGCCCAAGACCGAGAAGATGGGCGAGACCTTGTGGGACTCGATCCGCACGCTCGAACCGCTCGGCCCGAACTTCGTGTCGGTGACCTATGGCGCGGGCGGCTCGACGCGCGAGCGCACCCATGCGACGGTCGCGCGGATCGTGCAGGAAACCAGCATTCCCGCTGCGGCGCACCTGACCTGCGTCGACGCGAGCCGGGACGAGATCGCCGAGGTGGCGAGAGGCTATTGGGATGCCGGGGTGCGCCACATCGTCGCGCTGCGCGGCGACCCGCCGGTGCAGGGCGAAAAATTCCAGGCGCGGCCCGACGGCTATAGCTGCGCTGCCGAACTGGTCTCGGGTCTGCTCGACATCGCGCCCTTCGAAATCTCGGTCGCCGCCAATCCCGAAACGCATCCCGAGGCGCTGAGCCCCGCCGCCGACATCGACAATCTCAAGCGCAAGCTCGACGCCGGGGCGACGCGCGCGGTGTCGCAATTCTTCTTCGAACCCGACACCTTCTTCCGCTTCCGCGACGCGGCGGCGGCGGCGGGGATCAGCGCACCCATTTTACCTGGCATCATGCCGGTCAGCAATTTCGGCGCGATTACGCGCATGTCGGCGATGTGCGGCACCGACGTGCCGCGCTGGCTGGCGCAACTCTTTGAAGGGCTCGACGACCTGCCCGCCGCGCGCCAGCTCGTCGCCGCGACGACCGCCGCCGAACTCTGCCGCCGGCTCTATGCGGGCGGTGTCCGCGACTTCCATTTCTACACGCTCAACCGCGCCGAGCTCAGCTATGCGATCTGCCATATGCTGGGGGTTCGCCCGGCGGCGCCCGCGACGGAGAAAGCCGCATGACCGCCAATTCGACGATGAGCGCCCGCGAAGCCCTGCTCGCCGCCGCCAAGGATCGCATCCTGATCACCGACGGCGCCTTCGGGACCGAGATCCAGAACTGGAAATTGTCAGAGGCCGATTATGCGGGTTCGCTGGGGCTTTCGCACGACCAGAAGGGCAATAACGACATCCTCGCGCTGACCGCTCCACATGTGCCCGAAAGCATCCATCGCGCCTATTTCGCGGCGGGCGCCGACATCGCCGAGACCAACACCTTCAGCGCCAACCGCATCAGCCAGGCCGATTACGGCGCCGAACATCTGGTGCGCGACATCAACATCGAAAGCGCGAAGCTGGCACGCCGCATCGCCGACGAGTTTCAGACAAAGGACGGCCGCCCGCGCTTCGTCGCCGGCGCGATCGGGCCGACCAACAAGACGCTGTCGCTGTCGCCCGACGTCAACGATCCCGGCTTTCGCGAGATCGACTTCGACTATCTGAAAGAGGTCTACCGCGAACAGATCGACGCGCTGGTCGAGGGCGGGGTGGACTTCATCCTGATCGAGACGATCTTCGACACGCTCAATGCCAAGGCGGGGATCATGGCGGCGATCGAGGCCGGCGACGCGCTGGGCCGCGACCTGCCGATCATGCTGTCGATGACGCTGACCGACCTGTCGGGCCGCAACCTGTCGGGGCATACGGTCGAGGCCTTCTGGCACGCCGTCCGCCACGCGCGACCGCTGACGATCGGGCTCAACTGCTCCTTCGGCGCGACGCAGCTGCGGCCGCACGTCAAGACGCTCAGCGAGATCGCCGACACTTTGATCATGGTCTATCCCAATGCCGGGCTGCCCAACGAGCTCGGCGAATATGACGAGATGCCCGACACCACCGCGGGGCTGGTCGGCGAATGGGCCCAGCATGGACAGGTGAACATCCTCGGCGGCTGTTGCGGTTCGACCCCGGCGCATATCGCGGCGATGGCGAAGGCGGTCGAAGGGCTGCCGGCGCGGCAATTGCCTGATGTGGCTGTGCGGACGAGACTGGCGGGGCTGGAGCCCTTCACGATGGCGGCGTGATGAATGACAGCGAGCGCGTTGTCTGTCCGCTGTGCGAACAGGATTGGCTCGTTCGTGCCAGGATTATCCGGCGGAGCGAGGCGATACGCATTTGCCCTGAATGTGACGCGATTTCCTTAGGACATGAGCTCCCGCCTGAAATTTTTCATATGGATTTCGATACATATATGAAGTCGCACGGACTGGTTGGGTTGTGGACGGAGTTAGTGATCGAGGACCTTTGGCGCTTTCCAGAACAAGAAGAAGGTAAACCCTTTCGTGTCATCCGATAACACTCCCGCCGCCTCCTCCACCTTCGTCAATATCGGCGAGCGCACCAACGTCACCGGCTCGGCGGCGTTCAAGAAGCTGATCCTCGCCGACGATTACACCGCGGCGGTCGAGGTCGCGCGACAGCAGGTCGAGAACGGCGCGCAGATCATCGACGTCAACATGGACGAGGGCCTGCTCGACGCCGAATATGCGATGACGACCTTCCTGAAGCTCATCGCCGCCGAGCCCGATATCGCGCGCGTGCCCGTCATGATCGACAGCTCGAAATGGAGCGTGATCGAGGCGGGTCTCAAATGCGTGCCCGGCAAGCCGATCGTCAATTCGATCAGCATGAAGGAAGGCGAGGAGCAATTCCTCGCCCATGCCAAGAAATGCATGGATTATGGCGCCGCGGTCGTCGTCATGGCGTTCGACGAGGTCGGACAGGCCGACACCGAGGCGCGCAAGATCGAGATTTGCGAGCGCGCCTACAAGCTGCTGATGACCATCGGCTTCCCGCCCGAGGACATCATCTTCGATCCCAATGTCTTCGCGGTCGCCACCGGCCTCGAAGAGCATGACAATTATGCGGTCGACTTCATCGAGGCGGTGAAGGAAATCCGCCGCCGCTGTCCGCACGTCCATTTCTCGGGCGGCCTCTCGAACCTGTCGTTCGGCTTCCGCGGCAACGAGGTCGTGCGCCGCGCGATGCACAGCGTCTTCCTCTATCATGCGATCCCCGCCGGGCTCGACATGGCGATCGTCAATGCGGGGCAGCTCGACGTTTACGACACGATCGATCCCGAACTGCGGCAGGCGGTCGAGGATGTCGTGCTCAACCGCAAGGTGGCGGGTGAGGCGGAATCGCCGACCGAACGGCTGATCGCGCTCGCCGAACGCTACAAGGGCACCAGCGCCGCGCAGGAAAAGGCCGCCGAGGAATGGCGCGGCTGGGAGGTGCGCAAGCGCCTCGAACATGCGCTGGTCAAGGGTATCGACGCGCATATCGTCGACGATACCGAAGAAATGCGCCTCGCGCTGCCGCGTCCGATCGAGGTGATCGAGGGCCCGCTGATGGACGGGATGAACGTCGTCGGCGACCTGTTCGGATCGGGCAAGATGTTCCTGCCGCAGGTCGTCAAATCGGCGCGCGTGATGAAGAAGGCGGTGGCGCACCTGCTGCCCTTCATCGAGGCCGCGAAGGAGCCGGGCGCGAAGGGCAAGGGCAAGGTCGTGATGGCGACCGTCAAGGGCGACGTCCACGACATCGGCAAGAATATCGTCGGCGTCGTGCTCCAGTGCAACGGCTTCGAGATCGTCGACCTGGGCGTCATGGTGCCGTGGAGCAAGATCCTCGAGGCGGCGAACGAGAATGACGCCGACATCATCGGCCTGTCGGGCCTGATCACCCCCTCGCTCGACGAGATGGTGACGGTAGCCGAGGAGATGCAGCGCGCGGGCATGACCATGCCGCTCTTGATCGGCGGCGCGACGACGTCGAAGGTACATACCGCGCTGCGCATCGACCCCGCCTATCACGGGCCGGTGCTGCATGTCCTCGACGCGAGCCGCGCGGTGGGCGTCGCGACCGCGCTGGTCAGCGACACCGGACGCGATGCCTATGTCCAGGGCTACAAGGACGACTATGCCCATGTCCGCGACGTGCGCGCGGGCAAGGGGCAGAGCGTGCTCCACACGCTCGAAGAGGCGCGCGCCAACTATTACGACGCCTATCTCAGCGACAAACCCGCGCCGCCGCTGCAGCCGGGGCTCCACCGCTTCGACGACTGGAGCCTCGAGGATTTGCGCGAATGCATCGACTGGACGCCCTTCTTCCGCGCGTGGGAATTGCACGGCACCTACCCCTCGATCCTCGAGGATGACGTGGTCGGCGAGACCGCGGTGGCGCTGAAAGCCGATGCCGATGCGATGCTCGACCGGCTGATTGCCGAGAAGTGGCTGACCGCGCGGGGCGTCTGCGCCTTCTGGCCCTGCGCGCGCGACGGCGACAGCGTCACGATTCACTTGGCCGAGGAAGAGCGTCATGTGACGCTCCCCTTCCTGCGCCAGCAGATCAAGAAGAGCCGCGACCGCGCGAACATGTGCCTCGCCGACTTCATCGACCCAGCGGGCGACTGGATGGGCGGCTTCGCGGTCGGTATTCACGGCATCGAGCCGCACTCCGAGCGCTTCCGCGCCGACAAGGACGATTATTCGGACATCCTGCTGAAGGCGCTCGCCGACCGCTTCGCCGAGGCCTTTGCCGAGCGGCTGCACCAGCATGTGCGCACGACGCTCTGGGGCTATGCGCCCGGCGAGCAGCTGACCAACGAGGCGCTGATCAAGGAAGAATATCGCGGCATCCGCCCGGCGCCGGGCTATCCCGCCTGCCCCGACCACAGCCTGAAGCCGATCCTGTTCGACCTGCTGCAGGCGGGCGACAATGCCGGGCTGGTGCTCACCGAAAGCTTTGCGATGCTGCCCACCGCGGCGGTCAGCGGCTTCTATTTCGGCCACCCCGAAAGCCAATATTTCGGCGTCGCGCGGATCGGCAGCGACCAGCTTGAGGACTATGCACAGAGGCGCGGGGTCGATATCGAGACCGCGACGCGCTGGTTGCGTCCCAACCTCGACTGACGAAGGCCCTTATGTCCGAACCGCTCGAAATCGCCTGTCTGGAAGAGTTCTGGGCGTCGCATTCGGGCAAAGGGCCGCCGCTCGACGAGATGGTCGGCAAATTGCTGCTCGACACGCTGGGGCTCGGCAACCAGCAGGTGTTCGAGCAGCTCTATCTGGTGAAGCCCGACTTCGCCGGATTCCAGTCGTGGATCCTCGAAACGGTGGGGCCGCCCGACCCGCGCCTCGTCGATCGCTACCATGCCTGGCTCTATGAAATGGCACCGGGCGAGGACGCGCAGGCGCAGCTCGATGCGGTCGCGGCGATGCCCGATGTGCTCGATGCCGCGGCGCTCGCGCATTGGGATGAGCATGGCTATGTCATCCTGTCCGACGCGATTTCGGCGGACGAGATCGAGGCGGTCAAGGCGCTGCTATGGGATGTGATCGGCGCGTCGTCCGACGACCCAGAAAGCTGGTACGCCGCCAAGACCAACGGCATCATGGTCCCGCATTTCCAGGGCCCCGCGCTCGAAGCCGCGCGCCGCTCGCCCCGGGTGCATAAGGCGTTCGCGCAGCTATGGGGCAGCGAGAATCTCTGGGTGCTGATCGACCGCATGGGTTTCAACCCGCCCGAGCGGCCGGGGCATTTGTTCAGCGGATCGGACATCCACTGGGACGCGAGCCTGGTCCAGCCGATCCCGTTCCATACGCAGGCGGTGCTGTATCTCAGCGATACCGCCGAGGATCAGGGCGCGTTCCGCTGCGTGCCCGGATTCCACAAGCGCATCGACGACTGGCTCGCGAGCCTCGATGGCTCGAACCCGCGCGAGGCCGATCTGTCGGCCGATGTGAAGCATGTCGCGGGCAAGGCGGGCGACCTGATCATCTGGCGGCAGGACCTGCCGCACGCGGCCAGCCCGAACCGCTCGGACAAGCCGCGGCTCGCGCAATATCTGACTTATTATTCGCCCGATATGGTGATCCGGCCCTGGCGGTAGCGGGTCAGTTCAGGCCGCGGCCCCGCCGCGCGCCGAGCCCTGGACCAGCCGCACGACCAGCCCAGGCAGCCCGTCGTAGTTCGCGCCGTGATATTGCGAGTCGACGGGCAGCGCGTCTTTCAGGCGGCGGTGCGCCTCGGCGAGCGCGTGATATGGCACGCCGGGGAGCAGATGGTGCAGCGCGTGGTAGCGCAAGCCCACCGGCGCCCACAGCTCGGGCAGCAGCCCCGGCGGCGGCACGTTGACGCTGTCGAGGAACTGCGCGGTGACGGTCAGTTCGCCGCCGTCGTTTTCCCACAGATGCGCGACGAGCGTGCGGATCTGGTTGAACACCAGGCTGGCCGACGCGATCGCACCGAAGATCAGCAGCGCGCGCAGCGGCACCCAGCCGAACACGCCCGCGGCGATCAGCAGGGTCGACCAGGCCCAGGCCCCGCCCTCCTGCCACGCCCATTGGCGGCGGAACTCGCCCTCGGGCGGGCGGCGGCGGAACAGCGGGTTGATGATCAGCCCCGAATAGCGCTCCATCACCAGCTTGCGCAGCGGCGGGATCAGGAAGGACAGCGGCGTCAGCACCGCGAAGCGGAACAGCAAAGCGACCGGCGCGATCGCCGCGACGACCACGAACAGCGGCACCGTCCACGGCTTCATCAGCGCGAGCGGCAGATATTCGGGGTCCTCGACCGTGCCATATTTGGTGCGGTTGTGGTGCAGGCTGTGGATGCCTTCATAGAGAAAGGACGGGATCAGCATCGGCACGCCGATCAAGGCGTTCCACGCGAGGCGGAAGCCGGGCAGCGCATTTTTGCGGATATGCGTGAGTTCGTGGATGAAGCTGCCCGCGCGGTAGAGCGCGAGCACCGCGACCAGCGCCGCGGCGAGCATCAGCGGCACCGACGGCGCGAGGATCGCGCCCGCGACGCCGGCATAGCCGAGCAGCGCCGAGCCGAGAAAATCGGTCCAGTAGATGCGCGCGCTGGGATTTACGAGGTCGCGCGTCAGCTCCGACGCCGCGCGCAGCATCGCCTTGTCGTCCGCGATCGACGGCGTCCGACTCTTGTCGGCATCCGCCGACGGGGGGGCCTTGGCCGCGGCCGGCGCAAAGGGGGTCGCGAGCCGATCGGCGGGGGGATTGATCGTCGTCATATCCATGCCTTCACCATGATTTCATGGCAGCAAAATGGCCGAATGCGGGTCGCCAGCGCCACAGCTATGCCCTAATGCCTCGCCAAATATATAGGTATCATCAATCGGGAAACCAGCCATGGCCGCACATCAACAGGGCCCCGTCACCATCCACCCCGTCAAGACCAAGTCCGACAAGCGCGAATTCGTCGAGCTCGCCTATCGCCTCAATCGCGGCGATCCGGCGTGGGTGCCGCCGCTGCGAAACGAGGTCTACGACCTGCTGACCCCGGGCAAGAATCCCTGGTACGAGCATGGCAAGGCGCAGCTCTTCACTGCGCGCCGCGACGGGCGGACCGTCGGGCGCATCTCCGCCCACATCGACACGCTCGCGCTCGAACAGCCCGCCGCGCAGGGCATGGGCCCCGGCACCGGCAATTGGGGCATGCTCGAGGCCGAGGATGGCGAGGTCGCGCGCGCCTTGCTCGTCACCGCCGAGGACTGGCTGCGCGGCCAGGGCATGACGCGCGCGCTCGGCCCGCTGTCGATTTCGATCTGGGACGAACCCGGCCTCCTGATCGAGGGTTTCGACGATATCCCGACGATCATGATGGGGCACAACAGCCCGCTCTATCAGGGCTGGATCGAGGCGACGGGGTACAACCCGGTCAAGAAATTGCTCAATTACGGCGTGCCGGTCTTCGACGGCTTCCCGCCTTTGGTCAATCGCATCGTCGCGGCGGGCGAGAAGAACGAGCGCATTCGCATCCGCAAGGTGAACAAGAAGAGGTTCGACGCCGAGGCGCGGCTGATCATGGGGCTGCTCAACGACGCCTGGTCGGACAATTGGGGTTTCGTCCCGCTGACCGACAGCGAGATCGCCTTCATCGGCAAGAAGCTCAAGGACATCGTCTTCGAGGATCTGATCCGCGTCGCCGAGCTCGACGGCGAGCCCGTCGCCTTCATGATCGTGCTGCCCAACATCAACGAGCAGCTGATCGACATGGACGGCTCGCTCTGGCCCTTCAACTGGGCTCGGCTGCTGTGGTGGCTGAGGAAGCCCAAGAGCGTGACCTTGCGCGTGCCTTTGATGGGCGTCGCCAAAAAGCTGCAGAACAGCCGCATGGCGAGCACCCTCGCCTTCATGATGATCGAGTTCATCCGCCGCGACGCGGTGCGCGACTATGGCACGAAGTTCGGCGACATCGGCTGGGTGCTCGACGACAACCAAGGCATGAATGCGGTCGCCGCCGCGATCGAGGCCAAGGTCAACCGCGTCTACCAGATCTACGACAAGCCGCTCGGCTGAGGCGAAGCGTTCGCGCTGGGACGGTTTTGCGACAAAAGACAGCGATGATGCGTTTCCTTCAGGAAAGGCAAAGTCATGGCGATCCAATATCTTGCCGCCAACCGCTTCGGACTCGGGCGCCGCTGGGACGATCCCGCGATCGATGATCCCAAGGCGTGGCTGCTGCGCCAGCTGGCCGACTTCGACCCCGCGCCGCCGGCGATCGCGGCGCTCGAAGGCCGCGCGGCGATCGCCGCCGCCTATATCGACTACCGCGAAGACCGGCAGGCGATGCGCCGCGCGGCCGCCGAAGCCGCGCCGATGAGCGAGGAGGAAAAGGGCATGGACCCCGAACTCCGCCGCCTGTCGCGATCGGCGATCCGCCGCCATTATGTCGACGGCGCCGCGGCGCGACTGACCACCGCCGTGGCCTCGCCCACGCCCTTTGCGGAGCGGCTTACGCATTTCTGGGCCAATCATTTTGCGGTGTCGGCCGACAAGATCACGGTGATCGGCTTCACCGGCAATTACGAGTTCGAGGCGATCCGCCCGAACATCATGGGCAAGTTCGCCGACCTGCTGATCGCCGCGGTGCGCCACCCTGCGATGCTGCTCTACCTCGACCAGGCGCAGAGCTTCGGCCCCGACAGCCCCGTCGCGGCGCGACGCCAGCGACGCGGCGCTCAGGCCCCCGGGCTCAACGAGAATCTGGCGCGCGAGATTTTGGAACTGCACACGCTCGGCGTGCGCACCGATTACACCCAGACCGACGTCACCGCCTTCGCCAAGGCGCTTACCGGCCTGACCATCGCGGGGCTCGGGCGCGGCGCGGGGCAGCGGCTGATGCCCGCGGGCGCGGCGCCGGGCGAGACGGTGTTCATTACGCAGCTCCACCAGCCGGGCGAGCAGGCGATCCTCGGCAAGCGCTATGCCGATAGCGGCGCAAGGCAGGCCGAAGCGGTGCTGCGCGACCTCGCGGTCCATCCGGCCACCGCGAAGCATGTCGCGACCAAGCTCGCGCGTCACTTCACCGCCGACGATCCCCCGCCCGCGCTGGTCGAGCGGCTGTCGGCCGACTTCCTGAAGACAGGCGGCGACCTTCCCTCGCTCTACCGCACGCTCATTGCCTCTCCCGAGCCGTGGCAGGCCGGGCCGGCGATGTTCAAGTCGCCGTGGGACTGGACGGTGTCGCTGATGCGCGGGCTCAAACTCCCCGCGCTCGGCGAGCGGCAGAATATCCCCGCGCTCTTCACCCAGCTCGGCCAGCCGGTGTGGCGCCCGGGATCGCCCGCGGGGTACGACGACAAGGTCGCGACCTGGGCGGGATCGGCGGCGCTGATGCAGCGCGTCGAGCTAGCCAGCCGCATCGCGGGACGAATCGGCGACCGCACCGACGCGCGCCGCCTCGCGCCGCTGCTCCTCGCCGACGCGCTCGACCCCGGAACCGGCGAAGCGATTGCGCGCGCCGACAGTCCGGGCCAGGGTCTGGCGATGCTGTTCGCCAGCCCGGCCTTCCTGCGGAGATAGACGATGATCCTCACCCGCCGCACCGCCCTCGCCGCCGGCCTCGGGACGCTCGCCGCCGGCGCGCTGCCGCGCATGGCCTTTGCCGCTGCGCCGACCAACCGCCGCCTGCTCTTCGTGATCCAGCGCGGCGCCGCCGACGGGCTCGCGATCGCCGCGCCCATCGGCGACCCCGCCTTCGCCGCCGCCCGCCGCGCGCTCGCCGACGAGGCGGCGACGGGGGCGAAGCTCGACGCGATGTTCACGCTCCACCCGGCGCTGACGGGCGCCGCGGGGCTGTTCGCCGCGCGTGAGGCGCATGTCGCGCATGCGGTCGCGACGGCCTACCGCGACCGCTCGCATTTCGACGGGCAGAATATGCTCGAGGGCGGCGGCACGCGGCCCTATGGCCGCGACGACGGCTGGCTCAACCGGCTGCTCACCTTGCTGCCCGCGAGCGAGCGCGACGCGCTGGCGATCGCCCCCGCGGTACCGCTCGCACTGCGCGGCGCGCTGCCCGTGGGCACCTATGCACCGAGCCGGCTGCCGCAGGCCGACGCCGACCTGATCGCGCGATTGTCGTCGCTCTATGCCAAGGACGAACTGCTCCATCCCTTGTGGGACAGCGCGATCAAGACGCAGGAACTGGCGGGCGACATCGGCGGCAACAACGGCCGCAACGGCGCCGAGCTCGGCGCGCTCGCCGCCTCGCTGATGGCGCCGGCCGACGGTGCGCGGGTGATGATGGTCGAGACCGGCGGCTGGGACACGCACAGCGGCCAGCGCGGCCGCCTCGCGGCGCAATTGCGCGGGCTCGACCAGCTCGTCGGCGCGGTCAAGACAGGGCTCGGCGCCGAGTGGGCGAATACGCTGGTCATCGTCGCGACCGAATTCGGGCGGACGGTGGCGGTCAACGGCACCGGCGGGACCGACCATGGAACAGGATCGGCGGCGTTGCTCTTCGGCGGGGCGCTGGCGGCGGGGGGCAAGGTCTCGGCCGACTGGCCGGGGCTGGGCAGCGGCGCGCTGCTCGACGGCCGCGACCTCAAACCGACGCGCAGCCTCGAGGCGGTGATCGCAGAGGCAGTGGCGCATCACTATGCGCTCGACCCGACAGAGGTGAAGCGGATGCTCTATCCGGGGGTGCTGGCGTAGCGAATCCCAGACCCTCCCTGTCGCGCAGCGATGGGGAGGGGGACCGCCCGCGAAGCGGGTGGTGGAGGGACCGGCAACGTCGCGCTATAGCCCCTCCGTCAGCGCTTCGCGCTGCCACCTCCCCACGGCTTCGCCGCAGGGAGGATTATCGCCCCCTCGCCACACCCCTCACGCTCGTGTACCCTCCCACCGTGGGGCCAAAGGGGACAGAATATGTGCCGGGCGATGATGTATCTGGGTGAGCGGGTCACGCTCGACGACCTGCTCTTCAAACCCGACAGCAGCCTGGTCAACCAGGCCTATATGCCCAAGATGCTGCACATGCTGAACCTCGCGGGGTTCGGGATGATGGCATGGGATACCGCGTCTCACGTCCCGCACGAGCCGCACCGCTACCGCTCGCCCTCGCTGCCGATCTTCGACGGGAACCTCAAGTCGCTGGCGACCAAGACGCGTGCCGAATGCGTGATCGCGCATGTCCGCGGCGTCGCCTATTCGACGACGGTCAAGGTCAGCGAGCAGAACACCCACCCCTTCCATTTCCCCGGCGCCGCGGTGGCGATGGCGCACAACGGCGACATCTATCGCATCGGGGAGATGAAGGGTACTCTGATGGCCGACATCGACCCCGAATTGCTCGCGCAGATATCGGGATCGACCGACAGCGAATGGGTCTATGCGCTGCTGCTCTCGCAGCTCCCCGACTGGCGCGCCGAGCCCGACGGCGACACGCTGATCGCCGCGGTGCAAGCCACCGTCGACATATTGGAGCGCGCGCGGCGCCACCATGGCATCGCCATCTCGTCGAGCTGTAACCTGTTCCTCACCACCGGCCGCCAGATCCTGGGCCTGCGCCATTGCTTCGACTTCGGCCATTACCGCACCGGATCGCCCGACCAGGTACATGAGGCGAACATGAATTTCCTGTCGATGTGGTTCACCACCGGCCGCGATTACGGCCTGCACGACGGCGAATGGCAGATGGTCGGCGGCGAGGAAGAACCGCGCGCGATCATCGTCGCGTCGGAGCCGCTGTCGTCGAACAGCGCGACATGGATGCCGGTGCCCGAATATGCGATGGTGCACGCGGAGATGACGGGCGACCGGCCGAAGTTCCGGGTGGTGCCGCTGGCGCGGTAGCCGATCTAATGTCTCCCCCCTGAAAGCCGATATCACCCATTATTAGTGGAAAAAACCACCTATCGGACAGCCGACGGCGTTCGCTGACGACAGCGTTGAGAATCGCCGTTTTCATCTTGCACTTCAACGATCTGAAACACGACCGCCATGTGGTCGGGGGAAAGATCTCGCGGCGGGAAATCCACTATGCCAGCGTAACAAATTCCTCGCCTCGTCAAATCGGCGAGCGCATGCTTCACGCCATTTGAGTCAGCTTTCGCGTCCATCGTGAAAACGAAATATGTTCTCACAAATGCATCCGGCCCTTCCCAATTATCGACCATATGCTTTGAGAGGTCGGCTATTTCCCGATGCCGCACAGTCCATTGTCTCGTGACCGGATCGAAACGCGGAAGATTTTCCATATTCTCCGGCAGCACCCAGTCCGTCTGCTCGGTCGTTTTTATGACATATGCCGGGCTTTGGCTGCCTGCTCGCGCAATCTGAAAAATGACGAGAGCGATGATCGTCAGCAAAGCCAACAACATCGCGCTGATCCATCCTTGACGCCAACTAATCATATCTGAAGGTGAGCCAATATTCGAAACGTCTGATGGCGACCAAACGCTCTCCGTTAGCCGTCACTAAAAATGAAAGTCCGGCAGTTCCGCCAGCGCGATCCCCAGCGCCTCGGCCCAGCCGTCGGCGACGCTCTGGAAATAGGGGTCGCCGCGTTCGAAGCGGCGTTCGCGTACCGTGCTGTAATCGTCGCGCTCGTGGATCTTGAGGTCGATCGGCAGGTCGACCCCGGCGTTCGCGCGGATCGTCGAATCGAACGAGACGCAGAGCAGTTTCACTGCATCCTCGAACGACATGGCGGGATCGTAGCTGCGCACGATGATCGGGCGGCCATATTTGGTCTCACCGATCTGGAAGAAAGGGTTGTCCTCGCCCGCCTCGATGAAATTGCCCTCGGGATAGATGAGGAACAGCCGCGGTTCGGCGCCCTTGATCTGCCCGCCGACGATCAGCGAAGCGCGGAAGGCCGAGGCCGCGGCGGGCCCCTCGGCGCTGTGGCGCATCACGATCTGGCGCAGCGTTTCGCCGACGATCGTCGCAATCTGGAACATCGAGGGCGCGGCGAGGATCGAGGGATGCCGGTCCTCGGGCGCCTTGGTGCGTTCGTCGAGCAGGCTCACCACCGCCTGCGTCGTCGCGAGGTTGCCCGCCGACATCAAGGTGATCACGCGTTCGCCCGGGACGTGCCAGCTGCGCATCTTGCGGACCTGCGCGATGTCGTCGACGCCCGCATTGGTGCGGGTATCCGACATGAACACCAGTCCCTTGTTCAAACGCATGCCGACGCAATAGGTCATCGTTTTCTTTCGGCCCCCCAGCCCTGCCCCGATTATCTTCCGTCCCGCTTAGCGCTTATTGCTGGACCTGCAACTCGACAACCAGATTTTCTTGCGCTGCACCATAGCGCATGCCGCGCACCGGCGCCGCGTCGTGATAGTCGAGCCCGGTCGCGACGCGGATATAGCGCTGGTCCGGCGAATAGCCGTTCGACACGTCGAAGCCGACCCAGCCGATCGCGTCGAAATGCGCCTCGGCCCAGCCGTGCGTCGCATCCTGCTGCGTCCGGTCGTTCATCTTGAGATAGCCCGACACATAGCGCGCCGGATGCCCCAGGTGGCGCATCGCCGAGATGAAGATATGCGCATGGTCCTGGCACACCCCGCCGGTGCCGCCGAGCGCCTGTTCGGCGGTCGTCTCGGCGCCGGTCACCCCGATGCTGTACGGCAGTTTGCGGAGGATCAGCGCCGACAGCGCGTGCGCGCGCTCGATGTCCGAACCGAAATCGCGGCCGAGCTCGGCGATCAACGTGCGCACATGCCGCCCCGCACGGGTCAGCGGGGTCGGGCGGAGAAAGGTCCAGAGCGGCATCGCGCCGCGGTGCACCCCGATCACCCCGTCCCAGCTGATCAGCTCGACCTCGCCGCTGCAATGGATCACCAGTTCGCGCGCGCCGGGATCGACCGCGATCAGATCGACGCCATTGCCGTGATGGTCGGTGTAGTGGAGTTGCTGCGTCCCGCCGCTGATCTCGACGGTCCACCCGTGGATCAGCTGCTGCCCCGGGCGCTCCTTGGGCGTCAGCTTCACTTGCTGCAGCGCATAGGCGACGGGAGCGTCATATTGGTAGCGGGTGGTATGGTCTACACGAAGGCGCATGGTCATTCCACGAAGCGATAGTCGCGCTCGATCTGCCGCGCGAGCGCGGCGTTGGCGCGAAGGAAATCGGTGATATATTCGTGCAGCCCGCCGTCGAAGATCGACTGGATGGGGCGCGACAGCCGGTCGCGGCAGATCGCCGCCGCCATCCGCCCCGCCTCGGTCTCCTCGCCATAACCGCGCTGCAGCCAGCCGAGATTGTCGTTCATCTTGTCGCAGCAGAAGGCCAGGCTGCGCGGCATCTGTTTGTAGAGGATCAGGAATTCGGCGATCTTGAGCGCGCTGATCTCGGTCCCGTAGAGCCAGCGATAGGCGCGGTGCGCCGACACCGAGCGCAGGATCGTCTCCCACTGCACATTGTCGATCGAGCTACCGATATGCGCGACCGAGGGCAGCAGCAGGAAATATTTGACGTCGAGGATGCGCGCGGTGTTGTCGGCGCGTTCGAGGAAGGTGCCGAGCCGCGCGAAATTATAGCCGTCGTTGCGCAGCATCGTGCCGGTGAAGGCGCCGCGCACCTGCGCGCTCTGCTGGCGGATCGCGGCGAGCACGTCGGGCAGATCGTCCTCGCGCACCTGGCGCTTCAGGAGCCCGCTCAGCGTCATCCAGCTGGTGTTGACCGCCTCCCACACCTCGCGCGTCAGATAGGTCCGCGCGGTGCGCGCATTGTCGCGCGCCTGCTTGACCACCGACAGGATCGCCGAGGGGTTGGCGGGATCGCGGAGCAGGAAATCGACGACGCGCGGCGAGGTATAATCCTCGCCATGCGCCTGCGCGAAGCGCCAGTCCGAACCCGCGGTGACCAGTACCGAGCGCCATTCGGCGCGCGCGGTGTTCGACCGCGTCAGCGCGATACGAAACCCCGCCTCGATCAGCCGCGCATTATTCTCGCTGCGCTCGAGGTAGCGCGCCATCCAGTAGAGCGAGCCTGCGGTCTTGCCGAGCATCAATCCTCCAGCACCCAGGTATCCTTGGTGCCGCCTCCCTGGCTCGAATTGACCACCAGCGACCCTTTGGTCATCGCGACGCGCGTCAGCCCGCCCGGAGTGATCGTAATCCCCGCGGGCGACATCAGCACGAAGGGGCGCAGATCGACGTGCCGCGGCGCGAGGCCGCTGCGCGTGAAGATCGGCACGGTCGAGAGCGACAGCGTCGGCTGCGCGATATAGCCGCGCGGGTTCGCCTCCAGCTTCTTGCGGAAAGCCGCGATCTCCTTCTTGGTCGCCGCGGGGCCGACGAGCATGCCGTAGCCGCCCGACCCGTGAACCTCCTTGACCACCAGTTCGGGCAGGCGGTCGAGCACCTCCTTCAGATGCTCGGGCTCGCTGCAGCGCCACGTCGGCACATTGGGCAGGAGGGCCTTTTCGCCGGTGTAGAATTCGATGATGTCGGGCATGTAGCTGTAGAGCGCCTTGTCGTCCGCGATCCCGGTGCCCGGCGCATTGGCGATGGTGATGCCACCGGCGCGATAGACGTCCCAGATGCCCGGCACGCCCAGCACCGAATCGGGGCGGAAGTTCAGCGGATCGAGGAAATCGTCGTCGACGCGGCGATATAAGACGTCGATCGGCTTGTAGCCCTGCGTCGTACGCATCGCGACGCGGCCGTTCACGACGCGGAGGTCATGCCCCTCGACCAGCTCGGCCCCCATCTGGTCGGCGAGGAAGCTGTGCTCGAAATAGGCGCTGTTGTGGATGCCCGGGGTCAGCACGGCGACCGTCGGCGTGCCGCCGCACGCGGGCGGCGCGCAGGCGCTGAGCGACCGCAAGAGGTTGATCGGATAGTCGCCGACCTCGCGCACCGGCACCTTCGCGAACAGCTCTGGGAACATCTGGAGCATCGTCTCGCGATTCTCGAGCATATAGGACACGCCCGACGGCGTCCGTGCATTATCCTCGAGCACATAGAATTCGTTCGCGCCGGTGCGCACGATGTCGATGCCGCTGATATGGGTGTAGACGCCGCCGGGCGGATCCATGCCCATCATCATCGGCAGGAACGCCTCGTTGCGCGAGATGAGCTCGACGGGCACGCGCCCCGCGCGGAGGATTTCCTGCCGGTGATAGATGTCGTGAAGGAAGGCGTTGAGCGCCCGCACCCGCTGCTCGATGCCGCGCGACAGCCGCCGCCACTCGCTTGCCGAGATGATCCGCGGCACGACGTCGAAGGGGATCAGCCGCTCGTCGGCCTCGTCCTGGCCATAGACGGCGAAGGTGATGCCGGTGGTGCGGAAAAAGGCCTCGGCCTGCTGCGCCTTGCGGTGGATGCGCGCGGGCTCCTCGGCGGCGAACCATTCGCAAAATTCGCGATAGGGCGCCCGCGTCTCGCCCCCCTGGCCCTGCATCTCGTCGAAGAATTGAATGGAGCCGGCCCTTTCCACGCAACATGCCTTACACCGCCGCGGGGGTCGCGGCGCCCACAGGTTCCAGCTGCTGCGCGCCTGCCGGCTACGCGGCCGTCAGACTTGTGCGAGCGATGCTAGCACTCCGGCGCGGGAAGGCAAGCCGGGTAAAAGGCGTCAGAAACCAAAGAGCAGGCGTACCGCGACGAACCCCACGAGCAGCGCGGTCAGTCGCCGGATCAGCACCGCGGGCCCGGTCTTGACCGCGATCTGCGTGCCGATCGCACCGCCGATCAGCACCGCGACCAGCAGCGGCCAGTGGTCGACCACGGCATGCGCCATCGCCAGCCCCTTGCCCTTGATCAGTTGGCCGGTGAGCCCGAACAGGCTGTTGACCAGGATGAACAGGCTGGCGGTCGCCGCCACCGCGCGCGCCTCGGCCCAGCGGATGAGGTGGAGGATCGGCGCGAGGAAGATGCCCCCGCCGATGCCGACCACCCCCGCGAGATAGCCGAGCCCCGCGGCGATCGGCAGCAGCAGCTTGGGCGAAAGCTCGACGGGCTTTGCGGTCTGGGGCTGGGCCAGCAACGCGATCGCCGAGGCGAGCAAGGACAAACCTAGCAGCACGACGAGCACGCCCTGCTTGACCGGCGTCAGCCCGCCGAGGAACGCCAGCGGCGCCGCGACCGCGATCAGCGGCAGCGCCTTGGCCCAGGGCATCTCGCCCGCGCGCGCGAAGCGGATCGTGCCGCCGGTGACGACGATGATATTGCACGCGAGGCTGATCGCGGGGACCAGCCCGACCGCGACCCCGCCGAGAATCAGCAGCGCGGTATAGGTCGACCCACCGCCGAAGCCGACCGCGGCATAGAGCAAGGCGGTGAAGCCGAACGCGATCGCCAGCCCGGTCATGCTTCCCATTATACGATCTCCCCTTGCTCCGTCGGCACGGCCATATACAGGAGGATATAGCTTTGCCAGTTCGAAGGACATGTCCGCCATGATCGCCCGCCTTGCCGCCGCCGCCCTGCTGCTGACCGCCGCGCTGCCCGCATCGGCCGCCGAGCCTGCCACCTGCGCCGTTCCGGCGGACCTGTCGGCGACGCCCTATGCGGCGTGGACCGCAGCCGACGGCGACGCCGCGGCGCCGGGCGTGGGCACGCCGGTCACGCTCGCGATGACCGACGGCGAAGCTTCACGCAGCCTCCGCATCGCGGAAGCGGGCAAATATGGCGTTGCCGCCGACGGCAAGGTGTGGATCGACCTCGTCGCGGACGGCAAGCCACTGACCTCGGTCGGCCATGGCCATGGGCCCGACTGTTCGGGGATCCGCAAGGTGGTGTGGTTCGACCTCGCGGCGGGGGAGTATCGGCTGGCGCTGACCAAGGCGGTGGGGGACAGGGTGCGGCTGCTGGTGGTGAAAGCGCCGTAACGGGCGAGGCGTCGGCTTTGGGAGGTGGCGCTGCCCTAAAGATCCTCCCCATCGCGAAGCGGTGGGGAGGGGGACCGCCGCGAAGCGGTGGTGGAGGGGTCTGGCCTTGCACCGACGTCTGACGGCGTCGAACCCCTCCGTCAGCCCTGCGGGCTGCCACCTCCCCATCGCTTCGCGTGGGGAGGATCTTGACGTCCGCTAGCGCCCGAAACCGGCCCAACCCCGCCTAAGGCTTCAGCCCCCCCACCACCGGCGCCAACGCCCGCACCGCCGCATCCTCCGCCGCAACCTCGGCCGCGCGATACGCCGCCAGCACCGTCCGCGCCGCATCGCTCAGCATCGCGCCCGCGCCCGGCCGCGTCTCGACGAGCGATGCAGCGAAGCAGCTATTCATCTCCTCGACCAGCAGCCACGCGCGGCGGTAGCTCATGCCGATCGACCGCGCCGCGGCCGAGATCGAGCCGTGCGCGTCGATCGCCTCGAGCAGCGCGGCTTTGCCCGGCCCCATCGCGATGGCGTCGCCGCGCCGGACGCGCAGCCTGAGCGCGATCCGGCCGGCGTCCGCCATCACAGCGCGCCGTGGCAGTGCTTGTATTTGCGCCCCGACCCGCAGGGGCACGGCGCGTTGCGGCTGATCTCCAGCTCGGCGTAAGGATTTTCGCCCTGCGGCAGATCGGGCCGCGGGATCTGCATCGGCGGCAGCGTGTTGGCGATCACCCCCAGCGACCCGCCGTCGATGTCGGCGCTGTTGTCGTCGCCGGTGAACGGGTCGATGTGCGTCGTCAGGAAGTCGGGCAGGTCGGGGAGCGGCATCGGCTCGGGCTCCTCGAAGCGGAGGTCGAGCCGCGCCACGGTGCGCGTCACATCCTCGCGGATGTTCGAGAGCATGCGCTCGAACAGGCCGAAGGCTTCCTGCTTATATTCGTTGATCGGCTGCTTCTGCGCATAGGCGCGCAGGAACACGACCTGGCGCAGCGCGTCGAGGGTCGAGAGATGCTCTTTCCAATGATGGTCGAGCGTCTGGAGCAGCACCGACTTCTCGATGCTTTTCCACGTGTCGCCATCGACCAGCGCGGCTTTTTCGGCGGCGACCGCGTCGGCGCGTTCCTGGATGCGTTCCTCGAACACCTCGGGGTCGACCGCATCTTCCTGCATCCAGTCGTCGATCGGCAGGTCGAGGTCGAGGATGTTCGCGACGCGCGCCTTCATGCCCTCGACGTCCCACTGCTCGGGATAGCTGCCCGGCGGGCAGGCGTCGGCGACGATAGCGTTCACCGTCTCCGCACGCATCGCATACATGACGTCGTCGACGGTCTCGCTGTCGATGATCTCGCCGCGCTGTTCGTAGATCACCTTGCGCTGGTCGTTCATGACGTTGTCATATTCGACGACCTGTTTGCGGATGTCGTAGTTGCGCGCCTCGACCTTCTTCTGCGCGGTCTCGATCGCCTTCGACAGCCACTTCGACCCGATCGCCTCGCCATCCTCCAGATTCTTGTTCATCATCTTGGAGAAGAGCGTGTCGGGGCCGAAGATGCGCAGCAGATCGTCGTCGAGGCAGAGGTAGAATTTGCTGAGGCCGGGGTCGCCCTGGCGTCCCGAACGGCCGCGTAGCTGGTTGTCGATGCGGCGGCTTTCGTGGCGCTCGGTCGCGAGCACGAACAGCCCGCCCGCGGCCTTCACCGCCTCGCGCTCGGCCGCGACCTCGGCCTTGATCCGCTCGACCGCGGCGTCGCGCTCGGCGCCCTCGGGCAGGTCCTTGAGCTCGTCCTCGATGCGGAACTCCTCGTTGCCGCCGAGTTTGATGTCGGTGCCGCGGCCCGCCATGTTCGTCGCGATGGTCACCGCGCCGGTGCGTCCCGCCTGCGCGACGATATGCGCCTCGCTCTCGTGGAAGCGCGCGTTGAGGACGCTGTGCGGCACGCCTTCCTTTTCGAGGTAGGACGACAGCAATTCGGACTTTTCGATCGACACGGTGCCGACCAGCACCGGCTGGCCGCGCTCGTTCGCTTCGCGGATCGTCTTGGCGATCGCGCCGAACTTGTCGGTGATATTCTTGTAGAATTCGTCCTCGTCGTCCTTGCGCGCGATCGGGCGGTTGGTCGGGATGGTGACGCAGTTCATCTTGTAGATGTCGAAGAATTCGGCCGCCTCGGTCGAGGCCGTGCCGGTCATGCCCGAAAGCTTCGGGTACATGCGGAAATAATTCTGGAAGGTGATCGACGCCAGCGTCTGGTTCTCGGGCTCGATCTGCACGCCTTCCTTGGCCTCGACCGCCTGGTGCAGGCCGTCGGACCAGCGACGGCCGTCCATCATGCGGCCGGTGAACTCGTCGATGATCACGACCTTGCCGTCCTTGACGATATAGTCGGTGTCGAGCTTGAACATGATGATCGCCTTCAACGCCTGATTGACGTGATGCACGACCTGGGTGTTTTCGATGTCGTAGAGGTTGTCGCCCTGCAGCAGGCCCGCTGCCTCGAGCAGCCGCTCGACATGCTCGGTGCCGTCCTCGGTCAGGCTGATCGACTTGGACTTCTCATCCTTCTCATAATCGGCCTCGACCAGTTGGTGCACGACCTCGTTGACGCGGATGTACATGTCCGACTTGTCGTCGGTGGGGCCCGAGATGATCAGCGGGGTGCGCGCCTCGTCGATCAGGATCGAATCGACCTCGTCGACGATGCCGAAGTTGAAAGTCCTATGGACCATCTGCTGGCGGTCGAACTTCATATTGTCGCGCAGATAATCGAAGCCCAGCTCGTTGTTCGTCGCATAGGTGATGTCGGCGTTGTACGCGTCGCGGCGCTGCATCTCGTTGAGGTTCGGGACGATCACGCCGGTGGTCAGGCCAAGGTAATTATAGATGGTGCCCATCCAGTCGGCGTCGCGGCGGGCGAGATAGTCGTTGACCGTCACGACGTGCACGCCCTTGCCCTCGAGCGCGTTGAGGTAACAGGGCAAGGTCGCCATCAGCGTCTTGCCCTCGCCCGTTGCCATTTCGGCGATTTCGCCGCGGTGGAGCACGACGCCGCCGATCAGCTGGACGTCGAAATGGCGCATGCCGAGCGTGCGGACCGCCGCCTCGCGCACAGTGGCGAACGCTTCGGGCAGGATGTCGTCGAGCGTCTCGCCGGCCTCGAGACGCGCGCGGAGCTTGGGCGTCTGCGCCTGCAGGCCAGCTTCGTCGAGCGCCTGCATCGCGGGTTCGAAGGCGTTGATCTTGTCGACGATCTTGCGGATCGAATTGACGTAACGGTCGTTGGACGAGCCGAACAGGCTCTTGGCAATGCTGCCGAACATGGCAAATTCCTTGGGATATGAAGGGAGAAAAGACCGCATTTGCGGCCAGACGGCGACGCAGGGACGTCGCCGCGGAATCAGGGTTTCAGACGCGGTGCGCCCGGAAATCAGGCGCTATTCGAGCGCGCGGTCGCTGCCGATCAGCAGGCCGGGCAGGTGCGGCGGGGCGCTCTTGCGCGGCTTGCGGCCGGTGGTCACGGTACGGCGCGTCGGCGTCGTGGCGACGGGGCGGCGTTCGGCGTCGCTGCTTTCGGCCTGCCCGCTCGTCTCGGCGAGCAGGATCAGCGACCCCATGGCGGCCGGCGTCGCCGGCGCCGCCATGGCGCGATCCGCGCCGGCGAGTCCGGTGAGCAAAGCCAACAGGGTCAGCAACAAACGCAAAGAAAAAAGCCCCTCTTTCGTTCAACATGCGATCTATAGCACGCTGGATGCTGAACATAGGGTGAAAGCGGCGCGACGTCCAGAGGGATGCGATGGGCAGCTTCGGGGTGGGGAGCGGACATTGCCAGATCCTCCCCGGAACGGGGAGGTGGCAGCCCGCAGGGCTGACGGAGGGGCCGAAACCTCTCGCCATGATGCACCGTTCCGGCCCCTCCACCATGCTTCGCATGGTCCCCCTCCCCGTTCCGGGGAGGAATTGGGTACGGCAACTCCCACCCAAAACCTACCGCCCTATCCCAACTCCGGATTGAGCCCCTTCACTTCCAGCAGAAAGCTCTTCGGCTTCTTGAAGAATTTGCTCTTCCGGTTGACCTTCAGCCCGACGACCTCGGCCAGTTCCATCACGAAATGCACGCAATTGCCCTTGCCCAGGCTGTAGCTCGGCTGGTCGCGGTCCTGCCATTGCTGCACCTTCGCCAGCACCTGCGCATAGGTCGCATCGTCGACCGTCACGCTGAACTGGCGGTCGCTCTTGCCGATATAGGCTTCGTCCTTGGTCTGGACATGGCCCTTGACCGGCCCCCACAGGATCGCCGGGCTGACCGCGGTCGCAGTAAAACCATAGTTGAGGTTGACCGCTTGCCCCGTCGCGTCGAGATTGCCTTTGAGCGTGATGAAGGCGTGCGGGAAGCGATCGCCGAAATCGTGGCTGTAGAAGCTGACGGTCACCGCCGCCCCTGCGGGCGCCGCAAAGCCTAGACAAAAGGCGAGCAAGGTAAGGAGCATGCGGCCGAGGCGGGTCATCGCTCCCTGATAGCCAGCCCTCGCGGGGCTTGCCAAGCCGCGATTGCGGCTTGACGCGCACGGCCGCTTCGCATCATCTGTCACTGACATAAATGTAAGGAGAGGGCGCGGATGAGCAGGAAGGCGATTTTCATCACCGGCGGCGGATCGGGGATCGGCCGCGCCACCGCGCGCCATTTCGCAGGCCAGGGCTGGTTCGTCGGCATCGCCGACGTCAACGCGCAGGGCATCGACGAAACCGCGGCCTTGCTGCCCGAGGGCGCCTCGTCGCGCCACGTCATGGACGTACGCGACCGCGACCAGTGGAAAGCCGCGCTCGCCGATTTCGCCAAGGCGAGCGGCGGTCGGCTCGACGTGCTGTTCAACAACGCGGGTATCGGGTCGGGCGGGCAATATATGGACATGGCGCCCGAAGAAGCCGACCGGCTGATCGCGATCAATTTCGGCGGCGTCGTCAACGGCATCTATATGGCGCTGCCCCTGCTCAAGGCCACGCCGGGGGCGACGATCCTCAACACCGGCTCGGCCTCGGGCTTCTATGGCGTCGCCGGGCTCGCGGTCTATTCGGCGACGAAGTTCGCGGTGCGCGGGCTGACCGAGGCGCTCGAGATCGAATTCGCCAAGCACGGCATCAAGGTACGCTCGCTGATGCCGGGCTTCATCGACACGCCTTTGCTCGACCAGGTCAGCGCCGACAGCAACGAACCCGCACGCAATCGCCTGTCGGCGAGCGGCTTCGAGATCGTCCCGGTCGAGCGCGTCGGCGAAGCGGCGTGGGACGCGGTGCACGGCGCAAGCGTCCACGTCACCGTCGGCAAGATGGCCAAGCGCCTGTCGCGCCTCGCGCGCTGGTTCCCGGGGCTGATCGTGCGGCAATCGAAGAAGATCGACGCGCTGGGAGCGGCCGGGGGGCATTGAGCGCGGGCTGGTCGTCCGCGAAGAAAGCTTTGGGGTGGAACCTGGATATTCCCCTCCCTTCTAGGGAGGGGTTAGGGGTGGGTTGCGAGCGAAGCGAGCAAGAAGGATAGAACGCCGCCTGCGGCGGCAAACCCACCCCCAGCCCCTCCCTTGCAGGGAGGGGAGGTCAACGCCCGTTCCCGCCCGACACCAGCCTATTTCCCCGTCCCGCACTCCACCGAACCACTGCCGCTATTGCGCACGGTGCACACCGGCTTGCCCAGTACCACCACCTTGCCCAGCCCGCGCGTCGTCACCGCGGCGCTCTTGACCGCGCGGAAGAGATGGTCGCCCGCGCCTTCGCTGTCGCTGACCAGCGCGTCGACCGCCAGCGCGCCTGCATCGACCGCGCCCGCGCCCGACAGCGTCATCTGCGCGTCCTTGGCGGTGCCGCCGAGCATCATCGTGCCGTTGCCGATCATCGCGACGACCAGCCGGTCGGTCGTCACCTTGCCGACGACGAGCCGGCCCGGCCCGCGCAGCCCGATCGACACGCGCGTGCCCTTGAGCTGGTCGATCTGCAGCGAGCCGGCGCCGACCAAGGTCGCCGAGCGCAAATTCGCGGCGTTGATCCGCACCGTCACGGTGCCCAGTGGCGTGCGGCGCTTGTCGTCGCCTGCGAACTGGCGCTGGCCGATCACCAGCCTGCCGTTCTGCGCTTCGACGGTCAGCCGGTCGAGCGCATCGACGGGGCCGGTCGCGACCGCGCTGACCGGGCTTTTCGACACCACCTCGACGATGACGTCGGCGGTCACCTCGACCGCCTCGAAGCTGGTCAGGCCATAGCGTTTTTCGGCAGCCGACGCGGGTGCGGCGGCGGCGAGCATCGCGGCGCCCGGCACCGCCCATCGGAAAATCGACGTCATGGCGCCACCCTAGCCCGCGTGGGCAAGCGGCGCCAGCGCGTCATTTGCAGGTCGCGGTGCCCGATCCCATCGTCTTGGTCGAACAGGTACCGCCGCCGCTGATGTCGACGTCGCCCGATCCCAGGATGCCGATATCGGCCTTGCCCGTCGCCTGCGCCGTAACGTTACCCGAGCCGGTCACCGACACGTCGAGCGTCGTCGCGGCCAATCCGCCGGCGTCGATATCGCCCGATCCGGTGACGTTGAGGTCGCCCGATCCGATCGTGCCGCCCGCGACTTCGATGTCGCCCGAGCCCGAGACGGTGAGCTTGGCGCTCTTGCCCGTCAGCTTCGCGACCTTGAGGTCGCCCGATCCCGTGAGCACCGCCTCGACCGCGTCGCCATCGACGGTGTCGGCATCGATCGTGCCCGAGCCGGTCAGACGCACGCCGGTCAGCTTCGGCATGGTGATCGCGATTTCGACATCGTCATGGTCGCGGTTCGAGAAGCTGAACCCCTCGCGCTTGCGCCTGATCGCCAACGTCGTTCCGTCGAGCACCATCTCCAGGTCGTCCAGTTCGGCCTTCGGCCCTTTCGCGGTGACCAGGAACTTTTCGCCTTGGCGGATGGTGACGTCGTCGGGACCCGCGACCTCGACCGCGGTGAAGCCGGTGAGCGCGAAATCCTGCGCCGTCGGCGGACCGGCGTCGGCGCGCGTCTCGCCCTTGGCGTCCTTGTCGCCGACGGTGACCTTGCCGTCGCACGCCGCCAGCGTCATCGCGAGAGCCAGCGGCAGCGCCGCGATCGTCCAGTTCCGCATCGTCATTCTCCTTCGTGTGTTGCTTACATAACACACGCCCCGCGCGGCTGTCCAGCCCGGCCTGCCATCTTGTCGCCACCTTCGCGCGCCACAGACGGCCTTCCCCCTCACCGAAAGCAGAGACGATGAGCGTAGCGTTTCGCCGCGAAAGCGACGACGAGCATATGGAACCCGCGTTCGAATGGCCGATCCCGATCGGCCCGAACCTGGTCACCCCGCGCGGGCTGAGGATGCTCGGCGAAGAGGCGGCGCGGCTCGCCGAGGCCATAACGGGCGCCGCCGACGAGGAGGCGCGCAAGAAGCTGCAGAAGCGCCAGCGCTATGTCCACACGCGCCAGCCGACCGCCGAGGTGCAGGGCGCGCCCGAAGCCAATATCGTCGGCATCGGCAGCAAAGTGACCTTCACGCTGAACGGCGCCGAACGTATTCTCACCATCGTCGGCCACGACGAGGCCGACCCGGCGCAGGGGACGATCGCCTTTTCGGCGCCACTCGCCCGCGCGATGATGGGTGCCGAGGTCGGCGAGGCATTGGACTATCAGGGCCGCGAGGATGCGATCGCCATCCTCGCCGCCGCCACCGATCCGGAGACGCAGGCATGAAGGACAAGTTCGAACGCCACAAACAGCCGTGGACTGCGGCCGAGATCGACAAGCTGCACACGCTCGCGAAGAAAGGCATGGCGCTCAAAGCCATCGCCAAGGCGCTGACGCGCAGCGAGGAATCGGTGAAGACCCGCGCCAAGGCCGACGGCCTGTCGATCGCGAAGCTGCACTGACGAACAATGCGTTCTTCGCGTTCCCTCTTTTCCCTCCCCCTTGATGGGGGAGGCAGCGAGACTAAGCGACGTCGTCGCTTGGTCGCAGCGGAGGGGGTGTGCGCGCGGCCTGAAGCGACCGAGCAAGGCCGCACTGTCACCCCCATCCAACTTCGCCTAGCCGCTCCGCGGCAAGGCTTCGTATCCTTCCCCCATCAAGGGGGAAGGCCCGGGTGACCGCTTCCGATTATGACGCCATCGTGCTGGGGGCCGGCGCGGCCGGGCTGATGTGCGCCGCGGTTGCGGGGCAGCGCGGCAGGCGCGTGCTGCTGCTCGACCATGCCAGCGAGGTGGGCAAAAAGATCCTCATCTCGGGCGGCGGGCGGTGCAATTTCACCAACATCCACACGCGCCCCGAAGCCTATATCTCGGCCAATCCGCATTTCGCGAAGTCGGCGCTCGCGCGCTACACCGCCGCCGATTTCATCGCGCTCGTAGAGAGCTATGGCATCGCTTATCATGAGAAGACGCTGGGCCAGCTTTTCTGCGACGGATCGGCAAAACAGATCGTCGCGATGCTGCTGGTGGAGTGCGCGAAGGGCGGCGTCGATGTCCGCTGCGGCCAGCCGGTCGGTCCGGTGTCGCATACCGACGGGCGCTTCACCGTTCGCTTCGGCGATCAGGACGTCGCCGCCCCAGCGCTGGTCATCGCGACCGGCGGCCCGTCGATCCCCAAGATGGGCGCCACCGGCTTCGCCTATGAGCTCGCGCGCCAGTTCGGCCTCAAGGTCGTCGAGCCGCGCCCCGCGCTGGTGCCGCTGACGCTGGGCGGCGACGACGTGCTGTTCCGCGACCTCAGCGGCATCGCCGCGCCGGTCGAAGCGCGCGCCGGCAAGGCCGCGTTCCGAGAGGCCGCACTGTTTACGCACAAAGGATTGTCGGGACCCGCGATCCTGCAAATCAGCAGCTATTGGCGCCACGGCGAGCCGGTGACGATCGATTTCCTCCCCGATGCCGCCCAGGGCTGGCTGACCGAGGCCAAGCGCAGCCGTCCGCGCGCGACGATCCGCACCGCACTCGGCGCGCATCTTCCCGACCGCCTCGCCGAAACGCTCGCCGACCGGCTCGCTCTCCCCGGCGAACTCGGCGCCCAGACCGACCGCAAATTGGCCGAGGCCGAAGCACGTCTCGCGCGCTGGACCTTCCGCCCCAACGGCACCGAAGGCTTCGCCAAGGCCGAGGTCACCATCGGCGGCATTTCGACCGCGAGCCTCTCGTCGCAAACAATGATGGCCAAAAGCGTCGCAAACCTCTATGCGGTCGGCGAAGCCGTGGACGTCACCGGGTGGCTGGGCGGCTATAATTTTCAATGGGCCTGGGCCAGCGGACACGCTGCCGGACAGGCGCTTTAGGAAAAAACCACGAATATTCCTCGGGATGCTGGCGGGACGATGGTCTCGTCGTTGCGGCATCGATGGCCTGATGGCGGCGAGGGAAACCAAGAAAACGGCACAGAGCCGCACAGGATAAGAAGAACAATGGCTTTCGATCACCTTTCCCCCGTCCTTTCGGACGCCCTCACCGCGCGCGGTTACGAAGCGCTCACCCCCGTCCAGGCGCAGGTCGTCGAGGCCGACGCGTCGGGCCGCGACCTGCTCGTCTCGGCGCAGACCGGCTCGGGCAAGACCGTCGCCTTCGGCCTCGCCATGGCCGAGCAGCTGATCGAGGACGGGCGCCTGCCCTTCGCGACCTCGCCGCTGGCGCTGATCGTCGCGCCGACGCGCGAACTCGCGCTGCAGGTCAGCCGCGAGCTGAGCTGGCTTTACGCCAAGGCCGGCGCGCGCATCGCGACCTGCGTCGGCGGCATGGACGCCAGCAAGGAACGGCGGAACCTCAACCAGGGCGTGCATATCGTCGTCGGCACCCCCGGCCGCCTGCGCGATCATCTCGAACGCGGTGCGCTCGACCTCACCGCGCTGCGCGTCGCGGTGCTCGACGAGGCCGACGAGATGCTCGACATGGGCTTCCGCGACGACCTCGAGGAAATCCTCGACGCGACCCCCGACACGCGCCGCACTTTGCTCTTCTCGGCGACGCTGCCCAAGCCGATCGTCCAGCTCGCCAAGCGCTACCAGCAGGACGCGCTGCGCATCTCGACCGTCGGCGAGGATCGCGGCCACGGCGACATCAGCTATCAGGCGGTGACCGTCGCCCCCGCCGACATCGAGGGCGCGGTGATCAACCTGCTGCGCCTCCACGATGCCGAGACCGCGATGCTGTTCTGCGCGACGCGCGACAATGTCCGCCGCCTGCACGCCAGCCTGACCGACCGCGGTTTCGCCGCCGTGGCGCTGTCGGGCGAGCATAGCCAGAACGAGCGCAACTCGGCGCTGCAAGCACTGCGCGACCGCCGCGCCAAGGTGTGCGTCGCGACCGACGTCGCCGCGCGCGGCATCGACCTGCCGAGCCTCAGCCTGGTGATCCATGTCGAGATCCCGCGCGACGCCGAGACGCTCCAGCACCGTTCGGGCCGCACCGGCCGCGCGGGCAAGAAGGGCACCGCCGTCCTGATCGTCCCCTATCCGCGCCGCCGCCGCGTCGATGGCATGCTGCGCGGCGCGCGGATCAACGCCGAATGGATGGACGCACCGACCGCCGCCGATGTCCGCGCGAAGGATCAGGAACGGCTGATCGAGAAATTGCTCGCCCCCGTCGAGCATGAGCCCGAGGATCTCGAGCTGGCGCAGCGGCTGATGGCCGAGCGCAGCGCCGAGGATATCGCCGCGTCGCTCGTCCGCGCGCACCGCGCATCGATGCCCGCGCCCGAGGATCTGATCGACAACAGCGCCCGTCCGCGCGGCGAGCGCCCCGAACGCGGCGAGCGCGGCGAGCGCGGCGAGCGGTTCGAACGTCCCGAGCGCGGCGAACGGCGCGAGCAGTTCGACGACAGCGTCTGGTTCAAGCTCAACATCGGCCGCCGCCAGAACGCCGACCCGCGCTGGATCCTGCCTTTGCTGTGCCGCCGCGGCCATGTCACCAAGCAGGAGATCGGCGCGATCCGCATCGGGCCGAGCGAGACGATGTTCAACATCCCGCGCGCCATCGCCGACCGCTTCGCCGAAGCCGTGGTCCGCAGCGCCAACGAGGATGGCGAGGACGACAGCGGCGTTGCGATCACCCCCGCGCCCGACGGCCCGACCTATCCGCCGCGCCGCGAAAAGGGCGCGCGCGACACGCACCGCAGCGCACCGCGCGGCGCTGGCGAACGCGCCGGCCCCCGCGGTCCGGGCGGCCCCGGCGGCAAGCCCGAACGCTACAAGCCCAAGCCCTACGGCCAGCGCAGCTCGCGCAAGACCGGGAAATATTGAGAGAGGCCCCCTCCTCTTCAGAGGAGGGGTAGTGAGACTTGGTCCGGCATAGCCGGGCCTTAGTCGAGCGGGGTGGTGTTCGCAGCAAGGGCTGTGTGAAAGTCCACCACCCCAACCCCTCCTCTGAAGAGGAGGGGCTTTTACCGCTGCACCCTTGCGCCGATCCTGCTGGCCCACCAGATGAAGCCATCAGCAGGAGCAGGATCATGCAAGCAGTCCAGGCCTTTATCGAAACCCAGGGCGGTCCCGAGGTCATCGACTGGCGCGAGGTGTCGCTCGGCGAACCCGGCCCCGGCGAAGTGCTGTTGCGCCAGACCGCTATCGGGCTCAACTATCTCGATACGTATCACCGCGACGGCACCTACAAGATCCCGCTGCCCACCGGCCTCGGCGTCGAATCGGCGGGCGAGGTGATCGCGGTCGGCGAAGGCGTGCACGGCTTCCAGCCCGGCGACCGCGCCGCGACCTTCGGCCCCGCGATGGGCGCCTATGCCAGCGCGCGCCTGCTTCCCGCATCCTCCCTCTTCAAGCTGCCCGCGGGGATCGACGACGAAACCGCCGCGGCGGGGCTGCTCAAGGCGTGCACCGTAGAGATGCTCGTCGAACGCTGCGCCAAGGTCGAGGCGGGCTGGCCCGTGCTCGTCCACGCCGCCGCGGGCGGGGTCGGGCTGATCCTCGTCCAGTGGCTGAAGGCCGTGGGCGCGACGGTGATCGGCACCGTCAGCACCGAGGCCAAGGCCGAGGCGGCGCGCGAAGCGGGCGCCGACCATGTGCTGCTGTACAAGAGCGACGACGTCGCGGCGCATGTCCGCAGCCTCACCGACGGCCAGGGCGTGCCGGTGACCTTCGACGGCATCGGCATGGCGACATGGGAGGTATCGCTGAAGGCCACCGCGCGACGCGGGCTGATCGTCAGCTACGGCAATGCCGGCGGCCCGGTGACCGGCGTCAACCTCGGCATCCTCGCCCAGCACGGCTCGCAGTTCGTGACGCGTCCGACCTTGTTCGATTATTATCTCCACCCCGGCGAACGCGCCGCGGGCGCCGCGCGGGTGTTCGAGATGATCGAGAGCGGCGCGGTGAAGATCGGCATCGGCCAGCGCTACGGGTTGCAGGACGCGGCGCGCGCGCATGCGGATTTGCAGGCGGGGCGCACGACCGGATCGACGATACTGATTCCCTGAAACCTCCCCTCTCGCAGGCGGGAGGGGAGCGATTACGCCTTCAACCGCTCCGCATGCCACGCGACATGCTCGGCCATGAAGCTCGAGATGAAATAATAGCTGTGGTCGTAACCCGGCTGCATCCGGATCTCGGCCTTCTGCCCGTTGCGCTCGCACGCCGCGACGAGCAGCTCGGTCTTCAACTGCTCGCTCAGGAAATTATCCGCCTCGCCCTGATCGACGAGCAGGTCGGGCACGCGCAGCCCCTGCTCGAGGAGCATGCACGCGTCATAGGCATACCAGTCCTCGCGCTCCTGCCCCAGATAATTGCCGAGCGCCTTTTCGCCCCATGGGCATTCCAGCGGCGCGACGATCGGCGAGAAGGCCGACACCGAACGAAAGCGGTCCTGATTGCGGAGGCCGATGGTCAGCGCACCATGGCCGCCCATCGAATGGCCGGTGATCGCCTGCCGCGACAGGTCGGCCGCCGGAAAATTGCGCAGGATCAGCGAGGGCAGCTCGTCCTCGACATAGCTGCGCATCCGGTAATGTTTCGCCCAGGGCTCCTCGGTCGCATCGACATAGAAGCCGGCGCCAAGCCCGAAGTCCCACGCCCCCTCCGGATCGTCGGGAACCCCCTCGCCACGCGGGCTCGTGTCGGGCGCGATAAAGATGATGCCGTGTTCGGCGCAGGCGGCGCGATATTCACCCTTTTCCATCACATTGGCGTGGGTGCAAGTCAGCCCCGACAGATACCAGAGCACCGGCAGCTTCGCGCCCTTCTCATGGTCGGGTACGAACACCGCAAAGGTCATTTCGGTGCCGGTCGTGGTGCTGGCGTGCTTGTACACGCCCTGCGTGCCGCCGTGGCTGCGGGTGGCGGAGAGGGTTTCGATGGCCATGGTCTCGTCCTGCTTGTGTTTTCGCGAGCCTAGTCCATGCTCGCGCAAAATCAAAAGGGGAGCGCCGCGTGCTGGGCAATAATATCCACGGAATCTGTCAGGACCGCTTCGCCGCCGTCCGCATGGGCATGGCGGCGAGCCTCGCCAGCGGAGCCGATGTCGGCCTCTCCTTCTGCGCAACGATCGAGGGCGAGACGGTGGTCGACCTGTGGGGCGGCCACGCCGACGAAGCCCGCACGCGGCCGTGGCAGGCCGATACGATCGTCAACGTCTATTCGACGACCAAGACGATGACCGCGCTCACCGCCCTGCTCGTTGCCGACCGCGGCGAACTCGACTTCGCGGCGCCCGTCGCGCGCTACTGGCCCGAGTTCGCCGCCAACGGAAAGGCGGAAGTTACCGTGGCGCAATTGATGAGCCACAGCGCCGGCCTGTCGGGCTGGGAGGCGCCGCTGACGACCGAGGATTTCTACGACTGGGAGAAAGTCACCTCGCTGCTCGCGGCGCAGGCGCCCTGGTGGCAACCCGGCAGCGCGCCGGGCTATCATGCGATCACGCAGGGCTATCTGGTCGGCGAGGTCGTGCGCCGCATTACCGGCAAGTCGCTCGGCACCGTGTTCCGCGAAGAGATCGCCGAGCCGCTCGGCGCCGACTTCCACATCGGCCTCCCCGCATCGGAAGATCGCCGCGTCGCCGACCTGATCCCGCCGCCCGAAAGCATCACTGCCTTTTCGACCGATATCCAGCGCAAGACCTTCACCAACCCCGGCGTCGATGTGTCGGCGACGCGCACCCGCGCCTGGCGCGGCGCCGAAATCCCGGCGGCGGGCGGCACCGGCAATGCGCGCAGCGTCGCCGAAATCCACGCGCTGCTGGCGAACGGCGGCGTCGCCAAGGGCAAAAGGCTGCTGTCCGAGGCCGGCTGCCGCAAGGCGCTCGAACTGCAGAGCGCGGGCACCGACCTGATCCTCGGCATCCCGATCCGCTACGGCATGGGCTTCGGCCTGCCCGGCGAGCTGGTGCCGCTACCCAACCCCAACACCATCTATTGGGGCGGCTATGGCGGCTCGCTGATCATCATCGACATGGATGCCCGCGCGACCTTCAGCTACGTCATGAACAAGATGAACAGCGGGCTGACCGGCGACCCGCGCTCCTTCACGCTGATCGGCGCGATGTGGATGGCGATGGCCGCGGCATGACGAAACCCCGCCGTCCGCTGAGGACGACGGGATCGCTTCGATCGGCAATGGTCAGATTTGCGCAAAGCCCCCGTCGACGAACAGCTCGACGCCGTTGACATAGCTGGCCGCGTCCGACGCGAGGAAGGCAGCAACCTTGCCCATTTCGCGGGGTTCGGCGAGCCGGCCGAGCGGCACGCCCGCGGCGAGCCCGGCTTCGAATTCGTCCCAGCCGGCATCGCCGCCCGCAACCCCGTGCAGGCCCGGCGTGCGCGTCCCGCCGGGGGAGAGAACGTTGACACGGATCTTGCGATCCTTGAGGTCGAGGATCCAACCGCGGGCGAAATTGCGGATCGCCGCCTTGGTCGCGCTGTAGACGCTGAACGACGGCAGCGCACGCGTCGAGCTGGTCGAGCCGGTCAGGATCACCGAGGCCCCGTCGCGCAGCAGCGGCAGCGCCTTTTGCACCGTGAACAAGGTTGCCTTCACATTGAGGCCGAAAGTGCGGTCGAAATCCTCTTCGGTGATCGCGCCAAGCGGGGCGAAGCTGCCGCCGCCGGCATTGGCGACCAGGATGTCGATCGGCCCGCCATGCTGCTGGACGACGTCATAGAGGCGGTCGAGGTCTTCGAACTTCGTCACGTCACCCTGCACGCCGACGGCGCCATGGCCGATCGCGTTCACTGCGGCGTCGAGTTCTTCCTGGCGGCGGCCGGTCACGAAGACCTTGGCGCCCTGCGCGGCGAGTTCCTGCGCGATGCCGAGGCCGATGCCACTGTTGCCGCCGGTGACGACGGCGACTTTGTGGGTCAGATCATAGGTCATATTCCTGCTCCTTCATGATGGGCGGCGAACCGTCGCCGTCCGATGAGGGAGAGATAAATCCGCGACGATCTGGCCTGTAGTCGGCAATATTGACACTTATCGTTCCATTGATAGAACGCTGACATGCAGGACCTCAACGATCTGCGCTATTTCGACGCAGTGGTCGCGAACGGCGGTTTTGCGCCCGCGGGCCGCGCGCTCCGGCTGCCCAAGTCGAAGCTCAGTCGCCGGATCGCCGCGCTCGAGGAACGGCTCGGCGCGCGGCTGATCGAGCGCTCGTCGCGGCGCTTCCGCGTCACCGACATCGGCCTCGCCTTCCACGCCGAGGCGCAGCGCGCGGTCGCCGCCGCCGAGCGCGCCGAGGCGCTGGTCGAGGCGAGCCTGTCCGAACCCAAGGGCACGGTGCGCATGTCGTGCCCGACCGGGCTGGTGTCGATCGTCGCCGACATGCTCCCCGATTTCCTGGCGCTCTATCCCAAGGGTCATGTGCAGATCGTCGCCGCCGACCGTCCGGTCGACATCATCGCCGAGCGCATCGACGTCGCGCTCCGCGTGCGGGTCAAGCTCGACAGCGACGCCGCGCTGACGATGCGCACGCTCGCGCACAGCCGCCGCATCCTGATCGCCGGCCCTGCGCTCGCCAACCGTATCGCGGGGCGCGGCATCGACGTGCTCGGCGAAGTGCCGACTTTGAGTTCGTCGGGCGAGGATGGCGAATTGCTGTGGCGGCTCGAAGGCCCCGGCGGCACGCGCGACATCCGCCACACCCCGCGCCTCAGCTGCGGCGATTTCGGCGCGATCCGCGCCGCGGCGCTCGCGGGGCTCGGCGTCGCGATGCTGCCCGATCATGCCTGCGCCGCCGAACTGCGCAGCGGCGCGCTCGTCCATGTCCTGCCCGAATGGCGCAGCGAGGACGGCATCGTCCACCTGGTCTTCACGACGCGCACCGGCTTGCCGCCGCTGGTTCGCGCGTGGATCGACCATCTCGCCAAGGGATTCAAAAACCCCGATCTGTTCGGCGGCCGCTAGGCCGACTGGATCGGAATCGCCGCCACCCGGGGATCGTGCCCCCAGTGGCGCAGCAGGTCGAGGATCGCGGCGCCCGCCAGCCCCAGCGTGCCGGTGTTGCGCAGCGGATGGACGTTGACCGTCTCCGCCGCCGCCAGCCCCGCGTCGATCACGACCGTGATGCTCCCCGGCGGCGCGTTGATCGCGGCGAGCGGGGTGACCGAGCCCGGCGCGATGCCGAGCAGCCGCGCCATATCCTCGGCCTTGCCGAAGCTCACGCGTTTGCTGCCGATCGCGGCGGGCAGGCCCTTCAGGTCGATGCGCGCCTCGCCCGGGACGGTGACCAGCCAATAGGCGCCGCCATTATCCTTGAGGAACAGGTTCTTGGTATGCGCGCCCGGGATGGCGGCGTTCACTTCGTCGCTCTCGGCGACGGTGAACACCGCGACATGCTCATAGGAGGCGAAGGGGATGGCGAGCGCGTCCAAATCCGCCAGCAATCCCGCCTCGCCTCGCATGATGGTCCTCAGACGATCCGGTGGAGCGCGCAGAGCTTATTGCCCGACGGATCGCGGAGATAGGCGAGATACATCGCGCCGAAGCCGCCTTCGCGCACGCCCGGCGGGTCTTCGATCGAGGTGCCGCCATTGGCGACGCCCGCGTCGTGCCAGGCCTTCGCCTGCTCGGGGCCCTCCATCGCGAATCCGATGGTGCAGCCGTTGCCGACCGTCGCGGCTTCGCCGTCGATCGGCTTGCCGACCAGGAACAGCCCGCCGTTGTGCATGTAGATCAGCCGGCCCTTGTCATCGACGATCGCGGGCTTGCCGCCGAGCGCTGCGAAGGTCGCGTCGTAGAATTTCTTCGACGCCTCGATGTCGTTCGATCCGACCATATTGTGACTGTACATGCTTCTCTCCTCCGATTGATGTTCTGGTGTCAGCGCGGCGGGGCCGCGCAGCTGTTCGGGCCGACCGGATCCCAGACGCGGATGCCGCCGCGCCAGGCCAGGTTCGCGCTTTCGACATTGCCCATCGACTGCGTCAGCCCGACGATCTTGTAATACCAGTCGCCGGGTTTCAGATAATGCGCGCGGTTCGCGCCCCATTCGACGAGCCAGCCCTCTCGCGTCTCCTCGGGCGCCAAGTCGAGCATGAAGCAAACGGGCTTTTTGCTGCTGTTATAGGCGTGATAGACCATGCCGGGCAGCTGGTGCGGAGTCTTGCAGTTCGCGCAGCTCAGCGTGACGATATTGTCCTGCTGCACCGCGACACGCCCATCACGCGATTCATAGCGCTGTGCACCATGGGCGGTCGTGACATAGCTGGTCTGCGGCTTGGGGCCGGCGTCGAGCTTTTCGGCAGCCATCGAGGGCGACGCGGCCAGCAAGGCCAGCGTGGCAAGCAGCAGTCTCTCGGTCATCGCGCGAAGTCCCGTCAAATGTTGCGAATCAAGACCGGCATGCTGCCTGCATTGTCAGCGAAAGGCCACCGTCTTGCGCCCGTCGATCAGCACCCGCTGCTCGGCGACCCAGCGCACCGCGCGCGCGAGCACCTGCGCCTCGACGTCGCGGCCGATGCGGATCAGATCGTCGACCCCGTCGCGGTGGTCGACGCGCTCGACCGCCTGTTCGATGATCGGCCCCTCGTCGAGATCGCTGGTGACGAAATGCGCGGTCGCGCCGATCAGCTTGACCCCGCGCTCATGCGCGCGGTGATAGGGTTTGGCGCCCTTGAAACCCGGCAGGAAGCTGTGGTGGATGTTGATACAGCGGCCGGAAAGCCGGCCCGACAGGTCGCTCGACAATATCTGCATATAGCGCGCGAGGACCAGATATTCGGCACCGCCACGCGCCATGACGTCGAGGATCGCCGCCTCCTGTTCGGCGCGGTTGGCGTCGCCGACGGGCAGATAGTGGAAGGGCACGCCGTGCCATTCGGACAAGCGTCGCTGCGCCTCATGGTTCGACACGACGCCGACGATGTCGATCGCGAGATTGCCCGTCGACCAGCGGTGGAGCAGGTCGTTGAGGCAGTGGCTGCCCTGCGACACCGCGATGACGAAGCGCGGCTTGGCGGCGCGGTCGCTGATCCGCGCGTCCATCTGGAAGCGCGCGACGATCGGCGCAAAGGCCGCCTGCACGCCCGCCAGCCCGTGGGGAAAGCGCGGGCCTTCGCCGCGGAATTCGACGCGCATGAAGAAGCGGCCGGTGTCGAGGTCGGCATATTGCTGGCTGTCGAGGATGAAGCCGTCGTGGTCGGCGAGCAGCCCCGTCACCGCCGCGACGATGCCCACCGCGTCGCCACAACTGAAGGTCAGGACATAGGGACCGGTCAATTCGTCACTCCCCTCTCGTTCGTCATTGCGAGAAGATGAAGGCGACGCGGCAATCTAGAGTGCGCGTAAACCGCCCTGGATTGCTTCGCTACGCTCGCAATGACGACGCCGATAGGGCGAACTACGGAAAGGTCAATAAACCACCACGCTGCGGATGCTTTCACCCGCGCGCACCGGTTCGAAGCGTTGGCTGTCTGTCCAAAGCCGCTAATTTTCCGGATAATGGATGGCGCACAGCTTGTTACCATCGGGATCGCGAACATACGCCTTGATCGACGCAAAAGAACCAACTGAAACGCGCGCAGATTCGACAGACGTGCCGCCGTTGGCCAATGCCGCATCGCGGAACGCGTTCACTTGGCTTGGCGAATTGCATTTGAACGCGATCGTACCGCCGTTTCCTGGGTTCGCTGGCTCACCATCAATGGGGAGGGTCACGCCAAAGACAACGCCATCATGACCATAAAACAATCGGACATGCCCCGTGTCGTCGACATTGCGTGTCGGCTCTCCGACCCCGAGTACGCCCAACACGGCATCGTAAAAGGCTTTTGCTCTGTCCAGGTCGTTAGTTCCGACCATGACGTGATTGATCATCGTCCCCGAGCCGCGTCAGTAAACCACCACCGAACGGATGCTTTCCCCTGCATGCATCAGGTCGAAGCCCTTGTTGATCTCTTCGAGCCCCATGACGTGGGTGATCATCGGGTCGATCTCGATCTTGCCGGTCATATACATGTCGACGATCTTCGGCACGTCGGTGCGGCCCTTGGCGCCGCCGAACGCCGTGCCGCGCCAGTTGCGCCCGGTGACCAGCTGGAACGGCCGCGTCGCGATTTCCTTGCCCGCCTCGGCAACGCCGATGATGATCGAGGTGCCCCAGCCGCGGTGGCAGGCTTCGAGCGCGATGCGCATCACTTCGGTATTGCCCGTCGCGTCGAAGGTGTAATCGGCACCGCCGTCGGTCATCTGGACAATCGCCGCGACGACATCCTCGCGGCTCATGCCCTTTGAATTGAGGAATTCGGTCATGCCGAACTTGCGGCCCCATTCCTCGCGGTCGGGGTTGATGTCGACGCCGATGATCTTGTCCGCGCCGGCAAGCCGCGCGCCTTGGATCACGTTGAGGCCGATGCCGCCGAGGCCGAAGACGACGACATTGTCGCCGACCTGCACCTTCGCGGTGTTGATCACCGCGCCGACGCCCGTGGTTACGCCGCAGCCGATATAGCAGCTCGACTGGAACGGCGCGTCCTCGCGAATCTTCGCGACCGCGATCTCGGGCAGCACGGTGAAGTTCGAGAAGGTCGAGCAGCCCATATAGTGAAAGATCGGCTGGCCCTTGTACGAAAAGCGCGTCGTGCCGTCGGGCATCAGCCCCTTGCCCTGCGTCGCGCGGATCGCGGTGCAGAGGTTGGTCTTGCCGCTGAGGCAGCTTTTGCACTGGCGGCATTCGGGGGTGTAGAGCGGGATGACATGGTCGCCGGGCTTCACGCTGGTGACGCCCGCGCCGACCTCGCGCACGATCCCTGCGCCCTCATGCCCCAGCACGCTCGGGAAGATGCCCTCGCTGTCGAAGCCGTCGAGCGTATAGGCGTCGGTGTGGCAGATGCCCGTCGCCATGATCTCGACCAGCACCTCGCCCGCCTTCGGGCCTTCGAGGTCGAGCTCGACGATTTCGAGCGGCTTCTTCGCTTCGAACGCAACGGCGGCGCGGGTCTTCATGGCGGATCTCCTTTTCGGCGGTCCCAATCAGGCAAATGGGACGGCAATGCAAGATGCGAGCACCCCGCGAGTGCCGATGGATAGCTATGGATGGTCGGGCAGCAGGGTAATTTTATTCCAAAGGTCACGAAGGTCACGGCACACAACCCTCTTGTTTTCCCATCCCGATGCCGATGCCGACCTGACCCGGCGAGGAAGCGGCCATGATGTCTAATCCTCCCTGCGGCGAAGCCGTGGGGAGGGGGACCGCCCGAAGGGTGGTGGAGGGGCCGCGACGACGCGCGATTTGCCCCTCCGTCAGCGCTTCGCGCCGCCACCTCCCCATCGCTGCGCGACAGGGAGGATTGTCGACGCTTCTCCATAAAGCCACGAAAGCCGCGCATATGCTCATCGAAACGGTGTCCTCTTCGACTGCCCGCCTGCAGCGGGCGCTCGGGGCAGGATTTGTCGCTTTAAGCGAAGGCCGGAATATCGACAGGATCATAGAGCCCGGGAAGGCTGACACAGCGAAATAATGTAGGAAAGCACCAATCGCCCACCTGCCCCTTTCGTCACCCCGGACTTGATCCGGGGTCCACCGCTGCGCCGAAGTCATGGATCCCGGATCAAGTCCGGGATGACGATGAAGGAAAAGCGGCGCGCTCGTCTCGCTCCTCGACCTGCTTCGCCCGCAGGAGGAGCCGATCTGGGCGGTCTATCCGCAGCGGCGGCATCTGTTGCCGAAGGTACGGCTGCTGATGGACAAGCTGCGGGAGGAGTTACCGGGGGCGTTGCGGCGAAGTGGTACGGTGTAATGAACGCAGATTTTAGAAAGCAGGCTCGGTTCCGTCATCCAAATGAAGCTGTCCGTCTCGGACACTGTACCAGCGAGCATTCCCGCTACGCCTGTCGACCAAATGCCATCGCGGCTGCCCGTCGGTTGTCGAGAATGACAGGAACCGAAGCCCGTCTGTGGTGGTGACCACGATTTCAGGAAGGAAACCGAATATCTGACAATCGGCAATTTCAGCATTTCGAAGCCGAACGAATGCGGGTTCCCACAAATTCTCTTCGCTCCAGCTACCGCAAACAATGGAGTTCGCATCCTCGATGCGCCAACTCCACTCCACACCAAGCGACATGACCCCCTGCGGATTACCGGCTGTGCCATCCCGCCTGGTCACAGGTGACAAATCGCCGATCTCCATGAACATGGCGGACCCATAGCCTCGCCATATATGGCTGATCGGTAATCCGATGATGTCCGCGCATAGAGCCTCGAATGCTTCCACTGATTTCATTCAGCCACGACTATAATCAATGACCAGAGCGCGCAATCGGTCGCGCTCTATCTTCGTCATCCCGGACTTGATCCGGGATCCACTATTCCGACGCTGGCGTGAATGGACCCCGAATCAAGTCCGGGGTGACAATGAGAATAGCGCCGAGGTCAACACTCCACCACACTAACCGCCAGCCCGCCCTTCGACGTTTCCTTATACTTATCCCGCATGTCGCGGCCCGTCTGCAGCATCGTCGCGATCACCGTGTCGAGGCTGACGACATGCGTGCCGTCGCCGATCATCGCGATGCGGCTCGCGTCGATCGCCTTGATCGCGCCCATCGCGTTGCGCTCGATGCACGGGATCTGCACCAGACCTCCAATGGGATCACAAGTGAGGCCGAGATTATGCTCCATGCCGATCTCGGCGGCGTTCTCGACCTGCGCGTTGGTGCCGCCGAGCGCCGCAGTCAGCCCGGCCGCCGCCATCGAGCAGGCGACGCCGACCTCGCCCTGGCAGCCGACCTCGGCGCCCGAGATGCTGGCGTTGCGTTTGTAGAGCGCGCCGACCGCCCCCGCCGCGAGCAGGAAGGTGCGCACCCCCGCGGCGTCGCCGCGATAGCTGCGCCGGTAATAGCGGATCACCGCCGGGATGATCCCCGCCGCGCCGTTGGTCGGCGCGGTGACGACCTTGCCGCCCGCGGCATTTTCCTCGTTCACCGCCATCGCCCACAGGTTGATCCAGTCCATCATCGCCATCGGGTCGGACAGATTCTGTTCGTGGCGCGCGCGGATGTCGGCGGCGATCTGCGGCGCGCGGCGCTTGACCTTCAGCCCGCCCGGCAAAACCCCCATGCTCGAACAGCCGGCATCGATCGACGCGTCCATTGCCCCCGCGATCGCATCAAGCCCCGCCTCGACCTCGTCGAGGCTGCGGTGCACCAGCTCATTCGCGAGCATCATCTCGGCAAAGCTCTTGCCCGACGCCGCCCCCATGCTGAGGAGGTCGGCGCCCGAGGTGAAGGCGAAGGGCAGTTCGACCTCGTCCTCGGCGCCGCGGCTGTTGCGCCCCGCCTCGTCCTCGTCGACGACGAAGCCCCCGCCGATCGAGAAATACATGCGCTTGGCGAGGATCTCGCCATCGCCGTCGCGCGCGGTAAAGCTCAGTGCATTGCTGTGGAACGGCTGGCGCTGGCGCATCTGGAAATGCAGGTCGCGCGCCGGCTGGAAGCGCACACGCTGGCGACCGAGCAGGTAGAGAAAGCCCTCGCTCTCGGCGCGATCCCAATGCGCCTTGATCGCGGCGAGGCTGGTCGAGGCAGGAATCTCGCCCGCGAGCCCCGCGACCACCGCGGTGTCGGCGGCGTGGCCTTTGCCGGTCAGCGCGAGCGACCCGTAGAGGTCGGCCTCGACATGCGCGGTCTTCGTAAGAAGCCCCTGCTCGTCGAGCCACAGGGTGAAGCGCCGCGCCGCGACCATCGGGCCGACGGTGTGCGAACTCGACGGGCCGACGCCGATCTTGAACAATTCGAACAGGCTGATGGTCATGGTTTTATCGGGCTAATCGCTTCGAGCGGCAGTTTCGCGACGATCTGGCGCGACGCGGGCAGCGTATAATGGCCATAGTCGAAATGGAAAGGCGAACCGTCCGACGCGAAGAGCGGGCAGACGCCTTTGGGGCATTCGATATCCTGCATCGACACATAGGTTGCCCCCGCGGCGCGGACCTGCGGCGCGATGCGGCGGTCGAGCGCGACCGGTTCCTGCGCCCGCCCGGCGCGCGCCACTGCCAAGTCGCCGCGCGCCACCGCGCGCGCGAGCAGGCGCGGCAACGGCTCGTCATATTCGACCGAGGGGCCGAGCACGGTGACCGGCACGCCGCGGCCCTGGAAGTGCCGCACCGCCCGCAGCAGCCCCGCGATATCCCCGTCGTGCCAGCGCCCCGACAGGATCACGCGGCCGAGCTGGCCCTCGCCCGGCAGCTGGCCGAAGCCGATCTCCATCACCTCGGTGCAGCGCTTCTCCCCCGTCGTCGGCCACACCGGCCGGCAGCCCGACCCGGTGACCTGCAGCACATGCGCGCCGTCCAGCCGCTCGGCGATCGCCTGCACCACCTGCCCCGCATGACTGTCGCCCAGTATCATCACATTGGGGCGGTCGGGGCGCAAAGTCGCGCAGCGGGCCACGTCGAAATGCGGGTTGATGCTGTCCGCCATGCAGACGCCGCTCTTGAACTGCAGCTCGCCCTCGGGCGAGAAATCATAGTCGAGATAGGTCAGGATGCGCTCGATCCGCGGGTCGCCGATGCGCGCCTTGCTCGCCTGTAGTGCCAGCGCCGCCGCAGCGCCCGCGACGACGAGCATCGCGATCACCGCGCCCCACAGCACGCGCGGGGTCGCCCACGCCTTGCCGCGCTGGAGGAAGGGCTGCTCGATCAGCCGGTAGCTGAGGATCGCCAGCACGAAGGAGATCGCGATCGTCGCCGCCATCTCGCCCGCGTCGAGGGTGAGCCCGCGCTCGAAGCGCCAGAAGGCCATCACCGGCCAGTGCCAGAGGTAGAGCGAATAGCTGATATCGCCGACGAAGCGCATCGGCGGAAGCGACAGCAGCCGCGCGGTGCCGCCGCTCTCGCCATAAGCGATCAGCAGCGCGGTGCCCACGCACGGCAGCAGCGCCCAGGGTGCGGGAAAGGCACTTTCCTCGGTGATGACGAACAGCCCCGCGATGACCAGCGCAAGGCCGAGCCACGCCGCCACCGGCTTAAGACGCTCGCCGAGCTTGGGGAAACCGCCGGTCGCGACGAGCGCACCCAGCCCAAGCTCCCACGCGCGGGCGGGGAGCAGGTAGAAGGCGGCGGCGGCCTTGTTCACCGCGATCAGCGCGAAGCCCGCAGCGAGCGAGACCGCGACGATGATCCAGAGTAGCGGCACGATGCGCTTCGGCAGCCAGCGGTGGAGCGCGATCAGTAGCAGCGGGTAGAAGATGTAGAATTGCTCCTCGACCCCCAGCGACCAGGTGTGGAGCAAGGGGGTGAGCTCGGCGTCGCCGAAATAATTGACCGTGCGCCAGAACCAGATGTTCGACCCCGACAGCGCGGTCGCGGCGGTGCTCCACGACAGGTCGCGCATGTCCTGCGGGAAGAGCCGCCACCAGCCGACCGCGAGCACCACCGCCAGCATCACGAGCAGCGCGGGCAATATCCGCAGCGCGCGGCGGCGGTAGAAACCCGACAGCGTGAAGCGATCGCCCTCCATCTCCTTCAGGATGATGCGGCTGATCAGATAGCCCGAGATGACGAAGAAGATGTCGACGCCGATGAAGCCGCCGGGGATGGCGGTCAGTCCGGCGTGGATCAGCAGGATCGGCAGGACGGCAAGCGCGCGCAGCCCGGCGATGTCGTTGCGATACTGCATGGTCCCCCGAAAGCTGGCCGGCGGATGCGCTCTAGCCCTTTGGGGTCATTTGGGAAAGGGGGCGCATAGCCTTCCCCCTCGATGGGGGAAGGATACGCAGCCTTATCGCGAAGCGATTAGGCGAAGTTGGATGGGGGTGAGGGTGCGTCCTTGCACCGTCGCTTCGGGCCGAGAGCCCACCCCTACCGCTGCGACTAGGAAGCAAGCTTCCAAGTCTCGCTGCCTCCCCCATCGAGGGGGAGGAGCAGAGGAAGGGTCAACCCGGATAGGTCCAGGTGCCTTCGCGCGCGAAATTGTCGGCGGCGAAATCCCAGTTCAGCAGATTGTCGACGGTCGCGTTGACATAGTCGGGGCGCACATTCTTGCGGTCGATATAATAGGCATGTTCCCACACGTCGACGACGAGCAAAGGCTTGATCCCCGCGACGAGTTCGGTGCCGGCGTCGTGCGTGTCGGTGACCGACAACGTGCCGTCGCGCGAGACGAGCCAGGCCCAGCCCGACGCGAAATGGTTGATCGCGGTTTCCTTGAGCTTCTTCTTGAGCTCGTCGAGCGACCCGAAATCGCGGTCGATCGCCGCGGCGAGATCGCCCTCGGGCGCCGTCTTGTCCGGCGTCAGGCTGTTCCAGTAGAAGCCGTGGTTCCACGCCTGGGCGGCGTTGTTGAACATGCCCTTGTTGCCCGAACCCTCGGCGTGGTGGATGATTTCCTCGAGCGGCTTGTCGGCGAGCTCGGTGCCTTCGATCGCGGCGTTGAGCTTGTCGACATAGGTCTTGTGGTGCTTGCCATGGTGCGTCTGCAGCGTTTCGGCCGAGATATGCGGTTCGAGCGCGTCCTCGGCATAGGGCAGGACGGTGAGAGCGATCGTCATGGCAGTCTTCCTTTTTTATCGGGGAGGTTTTGGGGTTCCTAACTCGGGATGGCGCGGCGCGGTTGCAAGGTTTGGCGGGCAAATTTTCCGGCCCCCACCCCTCCTCTTCAGAGGAGGGGCAGTGAGACTTGGTCCGGCGCAGCCGGGCCTTAGTCGAACGGGGTGGTGGCCAAAGGCTTACGCCCAGCCCGAGACCACCACCCCGCTGCGACTAACGAACAAGTTCGTAAGTCTCGCTACCCCTCCTCTGAAGAAGAGGGGCTTGAAGATCAGGTCGCCATCGCCAGCAGGGTCGCGATGCGGTCGGCTTCCTCGGCGGGCTTGTCGCGGCGGATGCGCGAAATGCGCGGGAAACGCATCGCGAGGCCCGACTTGTGGCGCTTCGACGCATGGATCGAATCGAAGGCGACCTCGAGCACCAGCGATTTCTCGACCTCGCGCACCGGGCCGAAGCGGTTCAGCGTGTTGTCGCGCACGAATTTGTCGAGCCATTTCAGCTCCTCGTCGGTGAAGCCCGAATAGGCCTTGCCCACCGGGAGCAGCTCGCCGCTCTCCGACCAGCAGCCGAAGGTGTAATCCGAATAGAAGCTCGCGCGGCGGCCGTTGCCGCGCTGCGCATACATCATCACGCAATCGGCGGTGAGCGGGTCGCGTTTCCATTTATACCAGAGGCCCGCGCGGCGGCCCGCCACATAGGGCGCATCGCGGCGCTTGAGCATCACCCCCTCGATCGCGGCATCGCGCGCACCCGCACGGCGTTCGGCGAGGTCGTCGAAGTCCTTGGCGTCGATGACTTGCGAGAGGTCGAAATGGCTGGCGGCGAGGCGCGGGACGAAGGCCTCCAGCTGCCGCCGCCGCTCGCTCCACGGCAGGCCGCGCAGGTCGTCGCCATCGACGCCGAGCAGATCGTAGACGCGCACGAACGCCGGATAATCGGCCAGCATCTTCTTCGACACCGTCTTGCGCCCGAGCCTTTGCTGGAGCGCATTGAAGCTCGCCGCCTCTCCCCCCTGTGCGTCGCCGCGCACGAGCAGTTCGCCGTCGATCACCGCATCCTGGTCGAAGGCCGTCACCAGCTCGGGAAAGGCCGAACTGATCTCCTCGCCGCCGCGGCTGTAGATGCGCGTCTCGCCGCCTCCGTGGACGATCTGGACGCGGATGCCGTCCCATTTCCACTCGGCCGCATAATCGGCGAGATCGATGCTCTCCTCCTCGAGCGGATGCGCGAGCATGAAGGGGCGGAAGAAGGCGACGTCGGCGAGGTCGGGGCGCTCGGCGCGCCCCTCGCCCCAGGCGAAGAGCGGCGCATAGGGCGGCGGAATCGCGTGCCACAGCTCCTCGACATCGTCGACCGGCACGTCGAACGCCAAAGCGAACGCCTGTTTCGCGAGCCGCGCCGACACCCCGACGCGCATGCCGCCGAGCGCGAGCTTGAGCAAGGCATAGCGCCCGTCGGCATCGAGGCGGTCGAGCAGCGAGGCGACGATGGCAGGGGCGTCGCTGCGGGTGGCGGACGAGAGGGCGTCAACCGCCTGGCTGACGCTGAGGTCGTCTTTCGTCCCCGGCGCATCGGGCCACAGCAACGCCGCGGTCTCGGCCGTATCGCCGACGAAATGCCGCGACAGGCGAAATAATTCCTCGTCCACCCGCGTCGCCAGCAATGCGCGCACCGTCCCCGCCTTCACCGCCGGAAAATCGAGGCTCTCGGTCAGCGCCGCGATCGCCCATCCTCGATCCGGATCGGGCGTATGCCGCAAATAATCCACGATCAGCGCGAGCTTCGAATTGCGCGAGCGCGTGTAGATCAGCCGGTCGATCAGGGCCGCGAAGAGCTTCACGCCTCCTCCTCCAGATCGCGGCCGACCAAGTGCAGCGCGCGCGCCTTGCGCTGATGCAGCTCGCACCAGCGCAGGAGCCCGTCCTCGCTGCCGTGAGTGATCCACGTCTCCTTGGGGTTCACGTCGATTATCGTCGCCGTCAGTTCGTCCCAGTCGGCATGGTCCGAAATGACGAGCGGCAGTTCGACCATCCGCTGCCGCGCCCGCTGGCGCACGCGCATCCAGCCCGATGCCATCGCGGTGACCGGATCGGGCAGCCGCCGCGACCAGCGGTCGTTCAGCGCCGAGGGCGGCGCGAGGACGATCTGCCCAGCCATTTCGGCCTTGTCGGTTTCGCTCACCAGCCGCAATTCGCCGAGATCGACGCCGTGGATCGCATAGAGGTGGCACATCTTTTCGAGCGCGCCGTGGATATAGATGGGCGCGTTCCATCCTGCACCGCGCAATTCGGCGATCACGCGCTGCGCTTTGCCGAGCGCATAGGCGCCGACAAGTATGCTGCGATCGGGCTCGGCGCGTACCGCGCCGATCAGCTTGGCGATCTCGTCCGACGTCGGCGGGTGGCGGAACACCGGCAGGCCGAAGGTCGCCTCGGTGACGAAGATGTCGCATGGCACGACCTCGAAGCGCGCGCAGGTCGGGTCGGCGCGGCGCTTGTAATCGCCGGTGACGACGATCCTTTCGCCCGCATATTCCATCAATATCTGCGCGCTGCCCAGCACATGGCCGGCGGGATGGAAGCTGAAGCGCACCCCGCCGCGCTCGAAACCCTCGCCATAAGGAAAAGCCGCATTATGGCTCGCCTCGGCATCGACGCCGTAGCGCAGCGCCATGATCGCCAGCGTCTCGGGCGTGGCGAACACCGCGCCATGCCCGCTGCGCGCATGGTCGGCGTGGCCGTGCGTCACCGCGGCTCGCTCGACGGGGCGCGAGGGGTCGATCCACACATCGGCGGGCTTCACATGAATGCCGTGCGGATGCGGCTCGATCCAAGTCTTCGCCTTCGCCATCAGGCGGCAAGGCTCCGCGCCCAGGCGAGTTCGGCGACGAAGGCGGCCCGCTCTTCGGCGGCGCGATCGCGGTCGGGCAGGCGCAGCAGGAAGGAGGGATGGATCGTCGCGACCAGTTTTGTGCCCCCCGCCAGTTCGTGCACCGCGCCGCGCATCGATTTGATGCTCGCGCTCTTGCCCGTCACCCCGCGCAGCGCGCTCGCACCGAGCGTGACGATCAGGTCGGGCTGCACCAGCGCGCGCTCCTTGTCGAGCCACCAGCGGCAGATATCGATCTCGGCGCTCGTCGGGTTCTGGTGCAGCCGGCGCTTGCCGCGCGGCTCATACTTGAAATGCTTGACCGCGTTGGTCAGGAACAGCCGCCGCCGGTCGAGCCCCGCCTCGTCGAGCGCCGCGTCCAGCACCTGCCCCGCGGGTCCGACGAAGGGCCGCCCCTGCAGATCCTCCTGATCCCCCGGCTGTTCGCCGACGACCATGATGCGCGCCTTCGCGGGCCCCTCGCCGACCACCGCCTGCGTGGCGTTGCAGTGGAGCGGGCAGAGCGTGCACTGCCCCACCGCGCGCGCGACCGCATCGAGCGAGGTCAGGTCGTCGTCGAGAAGCAGGTCGTCGGTCACGCGCGTGCGCCATTTCTCCGTTCGCGGGTTCGCAGCCGAAACGGCGGCCTCGCGCATCCGTTCCACCCGCGCGCCCGCGCCCGCGAGCAAGGGCGCGATATCCTGCGCCTCGGGCAGGTTGTGCCAATATTTCTTCGGCATCTCGGCGCGCATCGCGTCGATCTTGACCCGCGCGGGGTTGAAGATCGCGCCATAATAGGTGCGCCACTGATCCTCGACGACATCGCTGTCGGGCACCTCGCCGCGCGTGCCGCCGGGGCCGTAGCTCAATGTCTCGTCGTGCCAGATCGCGCGCGCATCGGGCGTAACGATGGCCCAATCCATGCCATAAAAGCGCCGCTGGAAGAAAGGCGCGGTCAGCCGCAGGATGCGATGATCGGGCTCGAACCACGCCGCGAAACGCTCGCGCCCTTCGCCCTCGCCCAGGCGCCGGAAGCGCACGAAGGCGTGCATCTTGTGGACATCGCGGCGGATCGCCTTGTCGGCCTTGCGCAGCCAGTCGACGTCGGCATCGGTGGTCCGCGCCAGCAGCTGCCGCTCGCGCGCGGCGCGCCAGACGAGGCGATAGAGCCGCGCCGGTACCTCGACGCCGCGATGGCAGATCACGCGGTCGGCCATCGCGAGCAATTCGCGCGGCAAGGTCACCGCGCCGCCCGCTGCGGACGGCATCTCGTCGCCGAACAGCGACGCGCCTTCCTCGGCCCCGCGCCAGCTCACATCCTCGGGCGCCACCCCGCCCGCAAGCAACCCGCGCGCCACCCCGCGCCACTCGGCAAAATCGCCGGGCCGCTCGAGCACCACCTCCCTCACAGCGCGAGCGCCAGTTGCTCGGCCGGCGGCGCGAAGCGTGCGCGCAGGTCGGCGCTGTCGGTGAGCTTGCCCGGCCGCCAGTCGGGGGTGACGATGAAGGGCAGCACTTTCTTCACCGACGCGGTCAGCTTCGCGAGGTCGCCCAGCCGCAGCGCCCCCGTCCGCCGCACCGCGACGATCCGGTCGACCGCGCGCGTGCCCAGCCCCGGCACGCGCAGCAGCAGTTCGCGCGGCGCGCGGTTGATATCGACCGGAAAGATGTCGCGCTTCATCAACGCCCAGGCGAGCTTGGGATCGATCGCGAGGTCGAGCATGCCCCCGCTCGCCCCCTCCATGATCTCGGTTCGCGCGAAGCCATAGAAGCGCAGGAGCCAGTCGGCCTGGTACAGCCGATGCTCGCGCATCAGCGGCGGACGCACCGGCGGCAGCGCGCTGCTCGCGTCGGGGATCGGGCTGTACGCCGAATAATAGACGCGGCGGAGGTGATAGCCCGAATAGAGATTGTCGGCGGCCTTCAGGATATCGTCGTCGCGCGCCGCGTCGGCGCCGACGATCATCTGCGTCGATTGCCCCGCGGGCGCGAAGCGCGGCGGCTTCGCCTTGCCGATCAGCCTGTTTTTGGCGGCGTCAATCGCATCCTCGGCACCGACGCGCACCGACGCCATCGTCTTGCGGATCGTCGCGGGCTTCTTCTCGGGCGCGAAGCTTTCCAGCCCCGCCTCGGTCGGCAGCTCGACATTGGTCGAGAGGCGATCGGCGTAAAGCCCCGCGAGCGCGACCAGCGCCGGATCGGCGCCCGCGATCGTCTTCAGATGGATATAGCCCTGAAAACGATGCTCCTCGCGCAGGATGCGCGCGACCTCGACCAATTGCTCCATCGTATAATCCTCGGACCGGATGATGCCCGAGGAGAGGAACAGCCCCTCGATATAATTGCGCTTGTAAAAATCGAGCGTCAGCGTGACCACTTCCTGCGGGCTGAACCGCGCGCGCTCGACATTGCTCGACGCGCGGTTGATGCAGAAGCGGCAGTCGTAGACGCAGAAATTGGTGAGCAGGATCTTCAGCAGCGAGATGCAGCGGCCGTCGGGCGCATAGCTGTGGCAGATGCCCATGCCCTCGGTCGATCCGATCCCCTTCGACCCCACCGAGTCGCGCTTCACCGTCCCCGACGAGGCGCAGGAGGCGTCATATTTGGCGGCATCCGCCAGCACCGCGAGCTTCTGGAGAGTCGTCTTGCTGCTCATGGCCCACACCATAGCAGAAGGAACAAAGAAAGAACAAACTTAGGTTAGCTGCCCCGCCCCAACCGCATCCGGAAGGCGTCGAGGTGAAAATAGCTCGGGTCGAAATCGCACATCGCCGCCAGCGCATCGGCGTCGAGGAAGCGGATCCACTGGCGGTCGGTCTCGATATAGCCCTCGCGCACCAGCCGGCGCAGCACCCGGTTGGTGTGGATGGGGGTCAGCCCGAGCGTGTCGGCGATCTGCGTCTGCGTCATCGGCAGCCGCAGCGTGTCGGCGCCCGCGAGGTTGACGATCTGCGCGCGGCGGTGGAGTTCGAGCAGCAGATGGCCGATCCGCTCCTGCGCGCTCTGCCGCCCGTTGCGCACGATCTGTTCGCGCAGGAACGCCTCCTCCTGCACCTGCGTCCACCAGAAAGCCATGGTCAGCGCGCCCGACCCCGCGAGCAGGTCGCGCACCGCGGCGGGGGAGATGGCATAGGCCGACCCCGCGGTCAGCGCGACGACGCCATGGTCGGCCTCGGCGGCGACGAGCACCTGCAGGTCGAAGATGTCGCCGGGCAGCAGGATGTTGAGGATCTGGCGCCGCCCGTCCTCGAGTTCCTTGAAGCGCGCCGCCCAGCCCTCGCGCATGACGAGCACCGCGTCCATCGGTTCGCCCGCGCTGACGATCTCCTGTCCCGCGGCAAGGCTCCGCACCTTGCCGCCGAGCGCGAGCAGCTTCGCGCGATCGGCGTCGCCGATGTCGCTGTAAAAGGATAGCCGCGCGACCAGCGCTTCCAATGTCATGTCCAGGCCCCCGCCCATGATTAGGTCGGCATATTAGGCTTCGCGCCACTTCGCGGGAAGCGTAATCGTGCACACCAGACCGCCCGGCTCCCAGCGCCGCTCGATCGTGCCGCCGAGGTTGTTGCGCACGCTGCGTTCCATCAGCAAGGTGCCGAAGCTGGTGCGCGCGGGCGCCGCGACCGCCGCATCGCCGCCGCTCTCGGTCCAGGTCAGGCGGAAGCGGCGATCGTCGCCCTCGCTGTCCTGCGTCCAGTCGATGTCGACGCGGCCATCGCGGCCGCCCAGCGCGCCATGCTTGACCGCGTTGGTCGCGAGTTCGTTGAACAGCAGCGCCATCGCGACCAGCGCATTTTCGGGGAGCTCGAGGTCGGGACCCGACCAGTGGATGCGCGGAAAGGCCGCCTCGACCTCGCGCATCAGCGCGTGCATCGACCCGGTCAGGAAATTGGCGCCGAGCAGCACATTCTGCGCGCGGTTGAGCGCGTCGAGCCGGCTGCTGATCCTTTCGACATAATCGTCGACGTCGGTCGCGGCGTGGCGGGTGAGCGAGATGATCGCGCCCACGGTCGCGAACAGGTTGCGCATGCGGTGGTGCAGCTCGCGCATCAGCACCGCGTCATTTTCCTGCCGACTCTTCTGGTCGGTGATGTCGACGCTGATCCCGGTGAGAACCGCGTCGTTGCTGCGAACGTCCCAGTCGGCGCGCGCCGACATCCAGCGCACCCCCTTTTCGGGATGCTCGATGCGATATTCGGTCGCATAGGGCGTGCCGGTTTCGACCGCCTCGCCCAGCACGGTGCGCACCGCGTCGCGATCGGCCGGATAGAGCCGCTCGAAAAATCCCTCGCCGGTCGAGAGCGCGGTTTCATAATCCTCGCCCCACAGCTCGGCGACCGCGCCGCGCCAGTTGAGCGCATCGGTCTGGGCATCGAACTGCCAGGTCGCGATGCGCGAGAAATCCATCGCGCGTTCGAGCATGTGGCGCGCCTCGTCGCGCTCGATCACGGTGCGGCGCAGGTCCGCCTCGGCCATGATGATCGCCGCAAAATCCTCGAGCCGTTCGAGCTCGCGCGCATCGAGCGCCGGGCGCGGCGCGCGGTCGATGATGCACAGCGTGCCGAGCACCGCGCCATTATAGGCGCGCAGCGGCACCCCGGCGTAGAAGCGGATGAAAGGATCGCCGGTGACCAGCGGATTTTCGGCAAAACGCGCGTCCTCTCGCGCGTCGGGCACGACAACGGGCCGTTCGTCGATCACCGCATATTGGCAGAAACTGATGTCGCGGTGCGTCTCGGCGACGTCGAGGCCATAGGAGGATTTGAACCATTGGCGGCAATCGTCGACGAGCGATACCAGCGCGATCGGCGCATCGAACAAATCGGCGACCAGTTTGGTCACGCGGTCGAACGCCGGCTCGGGCGCGGTGTCCATGATCCGATATTCGCGCAGCGTGCGCAGCCGGCGCGCCTCGTCCTGCGCGCGGTCGCGGTCTCCACCGTCGGCCAATGTCTGCCCCCTGTCCTCCAGCGTCATCCCGCCGCCGTCCTGCTTCCGGGTCGCTCTGCCATGATATGGTCCTCAAAACAAATGGCGAGCCGCCGCAAGCCGTCCAATCGCGGTAATTTCGTTATAACCCGTTCGCGTCCCGGCATTTTCTACGCACGCCACGCCGACAAGTTGCGCAAAATCGGACTCCGCGCGGGAACCGCATCGCGCGGGGGCGCGTATGACAAGGATCAAGAGGGAGGAATCCGAATGAGTCTGGGTGAAGAAATCCGCGGTCACCTGCCGTTTTTGCGCCGCTATGCCCGCGCGCTCACGGGCAGTCAGCAGCATGGCGATAATTTTGTGCATACGATGCTGGAAGTGATCGTCGCGGCCCCCGACGAATTCCGCTCCGACGACGGCATCCGCATCGACCTCTACCGCACCTTCCACCGCATCTGGGAAAGCGCCTTCATCGACGACGGCGAGGGCAGCGACGACGACGCCTTCGTCCGCGCCGCGACGCGCCGCCTGTCGCGCCTCACCCCGCTCGGTCGCCAGATCCTGCTGCTCACCGCGCTCGAAGGCTTTTCGGCCGAGGAAGCTGCGCTGATTACCGCCACCGACACCCCGACGGTCGAAATATTGCTGGCCGAAGCGGTCGACGATCTCGACCGCGAGGCGCGCACCTCGGTGCTGATCATCGAGGACGAGCCGCTGATCGCGATGGAGCTCGAGGCGATCGTGCGCGACCTCGGCCACGACGTCGCAGGCATCGCCGCGACGCACGAGGATGCGGTCGCCGCCTTCGAAAACAGCGACGCGGGGCTCGTCCTCGCCGACATCCAGCTCGCCGACGGATCGTCGGGGATCGACGCGGTGCAGGACATTCTCGCGATCGCGCCGGTGCCGGCGATCTTCATCACGGCTTTTCCGGAAAAGCTGCTCACCGGCCACCGCGTCGAGCCGACCTTCCTGATCTCGAAGCCGTTCCGCGAAAACACCGTGCGCGCGGCGATCAGCCAGAGCCTGCTCTTCACGCCGCAACTGGCGGCGTAACCGGCGTCAGCCCCCGCTCGGGCCGTTCGCGGTCAGGCTGTCGACATCGTCCATGATGCTGCGGAAGGCCTCGCTCGCGGGCAGTTCGTCTTCGCTGCGCAGCGGCATCTGCCCGCCATCGAGGATGGCGTGCAGCGCGGTGCGCGCGCGCGATACGCGGCTCTTCATCGTCCCCACCGCGCAGCCGCAGATCGCCGCCGCCTCCTCGTAGCTCAACTGGCCCGCACCGATCAGAACCAGCGCCTCGCGCTGGTCGACGGGCAGCTGCATCAGCCCGCGCTGGACGTCGGCGAGGTGCAGGCTGTCGTCCTGGTCGTCGGGCGCGACGAGCAGCCGTTCGGCGGCGAGCTCGTCATAATCGGCGGTGAATTTCTTGCGCCGCATCTGCGACAGGAAACAATTGCGCAGGATGACGAAGGCCCAGCTCTTCATGCTCGACGGGCCGGGAATATATTGCTCGCGCGCCTTCCACGCCTTCAGCATCGTTTCCTGAACCAAATCGTCGGCGAGGTCGGCGTTGCCGCACAGGCTGCGCCCGAAGGCGCGCAGATGCGGCAGCATCGCGGCCAGTTCGCGCTTGAAGGTCGCGTCGTCGAGCGGCTCAGCTATATCCGCGGTCATCGCGCGCGCCGCTTCGGACGCCGGGCCGCTGCCATCGAAATTAACATCATCTTCCGACGGCTTAGCCCGTTCGGCCGCCAATGCAAACCCATATGGGATGGCGGACGCAGGGTCACCCCGCCCCGCCGTGCCGGCCGAGCGCGAGGAAATTCGTCATCAGCCGCTCGTCCTGCGGATCGAACCGGCCTCTTGCCGCGAGCCGCGACAGGTCTTCGCCATGATGCCGGAAAAGCGGACTGTAAAGCATCGAGAAACCCGCAAATTCGCGCTCCGATACAAGTCGCCGCCGGATTTCGATCATCCCGTTGTGGCGCCTGTCGGCACGGATGCGCGCGAGACACGCCTCGACCTTCGCTACAGGTCCTTCGAGTAGCTGCATGAAATTCTGACCGTTGTAGATCAAGGCGCCGGTCAATTCGTCGCGCGCGTTGCACCGCTGCGCGCTCTCAACCAGCGCGGCGACGTCGGCGACCGTCAGGCCGGGGTCGGCCACACTTATATAAATAACCGAGAGCATTCGCGACCTCCTGCCCGCCGCCACGCGCGGAGGCTTGCGCATACCCTAGTCGCACGGCCCCGTTGGGGGCTTAACCTAGATTATAGGGGCAAAAATGACGGCCGCTCTCTCGACCCGTCGCAAAAAACAACCCGCCCGGGAACCGCGCGGCTTTCTTTTCGTTCCTCGGACATGGCAACCCACGGCGATCATAGGATGAAAGGCAGCGAAATGCCGCGCTCTGCGACCAACGGTCGGCAGGCGCAGCAGGGCAGCTTCCCCGGTACCAATGGTGACCAGTGGCACCGCGCGCTGACCGGGCGGCAGGCCCCCGAGCCGGTGAGCACCAAGCTCAAGATGATCTACGGCAATGTCGTCGCCGAACCGCTTCCCGACGCCATGCTCGACCTGCTCCACCAGCTCGACCAGAAAGCGCCCGGACACGAATGACCCAGGCAAGCGCCGTTTCGCAGCGGGAGGAGGGGCAGCTTTCCGACCGGGAATTCAAGACTCTGCTCGCGGGGGTCATCCCCCATCTTCGCGCCTATGGCCGCAGCCTGTCGGGCAATCCCGACCTTGCCGACGACCTGACGCAGGACACGATGGTCAAGGCCTGGGCCTCGCGCGACCGCTTCGAGGCCGGGACGTCGATCAAGGCGTGGACCTTCGTCATCCTGCGCAACACCTTCCTCTCGCAGATGCGCCGCAACAAGTTCGTCGGCGACTATGACGAGACCGCGGTCGAGCGCACACTGTCGACCCCCGCGAGCCAGGAGGAATCGGGCGAGATGGCCGACCTCCAGCGCGGCCTCATGGAATTGCCGCAGGACCAGCGCGAGGCGCTGATCCTCGTCGGCGCGGGCGGCATGTCGTACGAGGAAGCCGCGGGCATCTGCGGCTGCGCGCTCGGCACGATGAAGAGCCGCGTGTCGCGTGCGCGCCACGCGCTCGAGGAAATCATGAACAGCGGCCATTTCAGCCAGAAGCGCGCCGACGCCGCGCCCGCGAGCGAGGCGATCGACGCGATCATGGACAGCGTCGAGACCATCGCCGCGCGACATGGTGCGGGGGAGCGCTGACCCTCTCGACATTGCCGGCGGAGCGCGTCAGATTACCCCTTCGGTCCCCCAGCGAAACGAGTGACATCCATGAAAGCCCTCCCCAATTTCGCCATCGCTGCGGCGATGCTCGTCGGCGCCTGCTCCACGGGCGCGACGCAGAGCGAAGCCGCCCCCGCCGATACCGCGGCGATCGACGCCAATGGCCAACAGCCCCCGACCCCCTTGGCGCAGGCGCCCTTCACCGTCGAGGAAGTCGAAAGCTTCAACGAGCCCTGGGCGATGACCTTCCTCCCCGGCGGCAAGCAGGCGCTGGTCACCGAAAAATCGGGCAAGCTCAAACTCTGGCAGGAGGGCGGCTCGACGCTCGATATCGCGGGTGCGCCGAGCGTCGCCTATGGCGGCCAGGGTGGTTTCGGCGACGTCATCCTCGCCCCCGACTTCAAGACGAGCGGCACCATCTATCTGAGCTGGGTCGAACCCGGCGACGGCGGCACTTTCGGCGCGGTGGTCGGCACCGCCAAGCTGGTGCAGGGCGCGTCGCCCAGGATCGAGGGGCTGAAGACGATCTGGACGCAGTCGCCCAAGGTCAGCGGCCGCGGCCATTTCTCGCACCGCCTCGCCTTCTCGCCCGACGGCCAATATCTCTTCATCGGCTCGGGCGAGCGGCAGAAATTCGATCCGGCGCAGGACATGAAGGCCAATCTCGGCAAGATCCTCCGCCTCAATCCCGACGGCAGCGTGCCCGCCGACAATCCGTTCGCGGATCAGGGCGGGGTCACCGCGCAGATCTGGTCGCTCGGCCACCGCAACATCCTCGGTCTGACCTTCGACGGTACGGGCAAGCTCTGGAACCAGGAAATGGGGCCCAAGGGCGGCGACGAGGTCAACCTCGTCGCGGCGAAGGCCAACTACGGCTATCCGGTCGTCTCGAACGGCGACCATTATGACGGCAAGGATATCCCCGACCACCCGACGCGCCCCGAATTCGCGGCGCCGAAGCTGTGGTGGAACCCCGCCATCTCACCGGGCGGCCTCGCCTGGTATAACGGCGACCTCTATCCCGGCTGGAAGAACAGCCTGCTGATGGGCGCGCTGTCGGGCGAGGGGCTGATCCGCATGGCCGTGGACGGCGAGGCGCTGCACAAATCCGACCGCTGGGACTTCGGCACCCGCATCCGCGAGGTCGAGGTGCGCGAGGACGGCAGTGTCTGGCTGCTCACGGACGGCAGCGGCGGCAAGCTGGTGAAACTCGTCCCGAAGGGGTAAGGGGCGCCGCATGATCCGCGGCTTCCTCACCCGGCGCGCCGAATGGCCCGCGCGCATCCCAGATCCCGACGCGCCGCCGCCGCTGGGGCTGCTGTGGCGCGAGGTGACGGGGTTGCTCGGCGCGCTGTGGGGCCGCATCCGGCCAATGCCCGCCGAACCCAATCCCGACAGCGACCATCCGCCGGTGATGGTGCTGCCGGGGTTTCTGTCGGGCGACTGGGCGACCAAGGCGCTGCGCGCCGACCTCCGCCGTGCGGGCTTTCGCTGCTACGCCTGGGGCCTCGGCTTCAACCGCGGCGCCACCCCCGACATCATCGAGCGAATCGACGGCCGCGTGCAATGGATCATCGATCGCACCGGCCACGCGCCTGCGCTCGTCGGCTGGAGCCTCGGCGGCATTTACGCCCGCGAATATGCCAAGCATCACCCGGACAAGGTCGCGCGCGTCGTGACCTTGGGTTCGCCCTTTTCGGGCAGCCGCCGCGCCAATCGCGCATGGCGCCTCTATCATCTGATCGCGCGCCACCCGGTCGACAACCCGCCGATCGATTTCCACCCCGCGCCGCGCCCCGAAATGCCGACCTTTGCCTTGTGGTCCTCCTACGACGGCGTCGTCGCAGTCAACAGCGCGCGCGGCGCCGAGCATGAGAGCGACCGCCAGGTCGAGGTCGATTGCGGCCACATGGGTTTCGCCTATGCCCCGACCTCGGTCGCGGCGATCGTCAAGGCGTTAACCGAAGACATAGGTTAATCGGGCATAAGGCGATCCGATACCGCGCCACAGGAACCTGCCGATGCTCTCGATGACGACCGCCCTCGCCCTTGCCTTGCAAGCCGCGCCTGCGCCGCCCGTCTGCGCGGCGGGTCTCGCCGCGGGCAGCAGCCCGAAGATCTGGGTCTACAAGACGCCCGGCGCGCGCAAGACCGACAAAGTGCGGCGGGGTTCGCCGCTGTTCGTCTGCAGCGCCAACGGCGGCTGGGTCTATGTCCTCTACCGCGACCGCAGCCATGCGTGCCCGGGCACTTCGGCCGGCCTTGACCTCCGCTATGCCTCGGCCTGCGCCGGCGGCTGGGTGCAGCGCCAGCAAGTCGCAATGATTCGCCGCTAGCACAGCTAGCAGACGTCGATGCGCCAGGCCGGCGCCGCGCGCCACTCCATCAGCATCCGCCCCGGCCGCCTGCCCGGACGCCCCGTCGACACGAACCCCACGCGGCGCAGCAGCGCGCGCGACGGCTCGTTCTCGGGATGGCATTCGGCGACGATCGCCGCGCCCGGGCGCGACGCGGCGAGCGCGGCGACGACGGCGCGCACCGCCTCGGTCGCGATTCCCTGGCCGCGCACGCGCGCCGCGAACCAGTAACCGATCTCATATTCCTGCCCGGCGCGGCGGTGCACCCCGATCACCCCGTTGAGGTCGAGGCCATCCGCGTCGCGCACCGCGTGGAACACGTCGCCGCCGCCCGACCCCGCGATCAGCGCGCGCGCATCGGCTTCGGTGAAGGGGGCGGGCAGGAAATGCACGCGCGACGTCACCGTCTCGTCGGTGATCGCGGCGAGCGCGCGCGCATCGTCCGCGAACAGCGGGGTGATGCGGCAATGGTCGGTCGACAGGGCAAGCAGGGTATCGGTCATGTCGCGTCTTCTTTAAAAAAGCGCGCGCCGCGGCCGGATGGGTGAAAATATGGGATAACCATTCGCCTGTCCGAACACGGCGGCAATGGTCACAGGTGATGCCATGCCGCTCCTATGTAAAGGAGCGCCAATACGCCTTGAATCGGGTGGATCGGTCGTTGGTCATCGCCGCTGTGGCTAATCGCTCCGCGACCGCCGGTCAATCCCGCGTCTTGACGACTGCATTTCACGCACTATTTAAAGTTACATGAAACGCGACAGCCGACTCTCGGGCGTGCTCCACGTCCTTCTCCATATGGCGGAGCAGGATGCGCCGATGACCTCGGAAGAGCTCGCCAAGGCGATGCAGACCAACGCCGTCGTGATCCGCCGCATCCTCGGCGGCCTCCGCGACGCGGGGTTCGTGTACAGCGAAAAGGGCCATGGCGGCGGCTGGACGATCGCGCGCGACCTCGCCGCCATCACGATGCGCGACGTCTATGACGCGATCGGCCGCCCGCGGCTGATGGCGATGGGCAACCGCACCGAGGCGCCCGGCTGCCTCGTCGAGCAGGCGGTCAACGCCGCGCTCGACACCGGCTTTCGCGACGCCGAGGCGCTGCTGCTGGCGCGTTTCGGCGAGGTGACGCTCGCCGCGCTCGCCGCCGATTTCCACGCGCGTTTGGCCGCGCGTCCTCCCCACGCAAAGGATCATCACCATGGCTGAAGGCGCCCAGCATTTCCTCGACAGCTTCAAGGACCCGGCGATGGTCGCGCATTATACCGACGGCCCGCGCCGCTTCGTCCCCGGGCTCGACGGGCTGCACCGCATGACCGGCCTGCTGCTCGCCGAGCGCGTGCCCGATAACGCGCATATCCTCGTGCTCGGCGCGGGGGGTGGGCTCGAGCTCAAAGCGCTCGCCGACGCATATCGCGGCTGGACCTTCACCGGCGTCGATCCCGCGGGCGCAATGCTGGGTCTCGCGGCGCAGACGCTCGGCGAGCACGCGCACCGCGCCGAACTGGTCGAGGGCTATATCGACGACGCCCCGCCCGGACCCTTCGATGGCGCTATCTGCCTGCTTACGCTGCACTTCCTCGCCAGCGACGAGCGCATCCGCACCGCCGCCGAAATCCGCGCCCGCCTCAAGCCCGGCGCACCCTTCGTCGCCGCGCACGGCAGCTTCCCGCAAGGCCCGGACGAGCGCGACCGCTGGCTCGACCGCTACGCCGCCTTCGCCATCGCCTCGGGCGGCGATCCCGAGCAAGTCGCCAAGGGCCGCCAAGCGGTCGCCACGCACGTGGCGATGCTGAGCCCCGAAGCCGACGAAGACGTCCTGCGCGCCGCGGGCTTCACCGGCGTCGATCAATTTTACGCGGCCTTCACCTGGCGCGGCTGGGTGGCGTATGCCTGAGGCCGGTATCGGGCGTTAGCTGCCGTTGATCTCCCCTCCCTGAAAGGGAGGGGTCGGGGGTGGGTTTGCCGCCGAAAGGCGGCGTTCTGCCTCTTGCTCGCTTCGCTCGCTACCCACCCCTAACCCCTCCCTTGCAGGGAGGGGAATGGCGTAGATCCCACCCCAAAACCGACGCTCTTATCCCGCTCGGCTTCACCCCGCCCCCGCGAGCTCCATCTCCAGCACCGTCAGTCCACGCGCCAACCCCGCGCGGGTGATCGCGCCGCCCAACGACACGCGCAGCGCCGCCGCGCCGCCTTCGCCCGCGGCAAAGGCATCGGCCGGGATCGCGGTCATCCCCGCGGCGCGCAGCGCCTCGGCCACGCGCGCCTGATCGGACCCGGCGGGCAACGGCACCCACAGATGATAGCCGCACTCGTGCGCGGCATAGCTTCCCTGCGGCAGCACCGACGCCGCGATCGCCTGCCGCGCCTTCGCCTCCGCCCGCGTCTCGGCGGCGAGCCGGGCGTAGCTGCCGTCCGCGATCCAGCGCGTGACCAGCGCGCAGTCGAGCGGCGGCGCCATCACCGTCGAAGCGTGGACCTCGGCGGCGAGCGCCAATGCGTCGCGCACACCCGGCGCGCGGACATGCGCGACGCGCAGCGCGGGCGACAAGATCTTCGACACGCTCGCGACATAGAAGCCGAGTTCGGGCGCGAAGCTCGTCACCGGGGCGAGCGGCCGGTCGGGGAGCTGGCCATAGGCGTCGTCCTCGATCAGCCGCACATCGTGGCGGCGCAGCGCCGCCGCGAGCGCCTCGCGTTCGGCGATATCGAGCGTGCGCGTCGTCGGATTGTCGTTGGTCGGGACGAGGTACAGCGCCGCCACCTTGGTGGTGCGGCACAACGCATCGAGGCTCGCGGCATCGACGCTGGCGAGCGGCGCAAGACGAAGACCGAAGCGCCGCGCGAGCGCGAGGAACACCGAATAGACATGCGCCCCGCAGGCGACGACATCGCCGGGCCTCAGCGTAGGCGCGACGATCGCGTGCAGCGCATTTTGCGCGCCCGCCGCGACGACCAGCTGGTCGGGCTCGCTCGCCAGCCCCAGACGGCCGAACAAGGCCGCCCCCGCCTCGCGGTCGGCGGCGCGCCCGCCCGCCGGCGTATAATGCAGCCGCCCGCCCGCGCCCTCGGCGCGCAGCAAAGCACTCGCGGTGCGCTCCCATGTCGCGAGCAGCGACCCGCCCGCCACCTCGGGCGGCATGTTCATGCCCGTGTCGCGCGGCGGCGGCCCCGCGGCGATCGTATCCTGCGGCAGGATGAAGCTCCCCGCGCGCCCGCGCGCGCCGATCAGCCCGCGCCCGCGCGCCTGGTCATAGGCTTTGGTGACCGTGGTGAGGTCGACGCCGAGCCGCGCCGCGAGGTCGCGCTGCGGCAGCAGCCGGTCGCCCGCGCGCAGCCGCCCGCTCTCGACCGCCGCCTGCATCGCGTCGGCGATCGCCAGATATTTGGCGCCGCTGATCCGGCTGAGATCGGGAACCCACGCTTCAGGCATCCGCCTCCCGAACCTCCGCCTTGGCGCGCGCGTTGAGCTCGGCCCATAGCGCGCCCGTGCCCGCTTCCTGCGCCTTGTTCACATATTGCGACGCGACGAGCCAGCCCTTGATCGGGTGTAGCACCGCGAGACAGGGGATGATCATCAGCGGAACCGAGGTCAGGAGATGCACCCACCACGGCGGGTTCACCGCGACCTCGAACCACACGACGAGGAACAGCAGCGGAAAGGCGACGAAGCAGAGCGAGAAAAAGGCCGGGCCGTCGTCGGGCGCCGCAAACTCATAGTCGAGCCCGCACACCTCGCAGCGGTCCGAGACCTTGAGCCAGCGGCGGAACATCCGCCCCTCGCCGCAGCGCGGGCAGTCGCCGTGCAGCCCAGTCCGATAGATCCAGAGCCATTTGTCGCGCCCTTCGAGTTCGCCGCTCATCTTCGATACCCTGCATGAATCCGTGTAGAAGGCCATACACAATACCATACATAATAACGATGGCGCCGAATGTCGAGTCCCCGTCTTGCGGGGCGTCGGCGGCAGGATTAGGCCCGGTGCATGGGCGACGAGAAAATCTTCATCGACGCGAATCACCTGCTCGCGGACTCGCTGCGGCTGGGCATGCAGGTGATCGACAGCGGCTTCAAACCGACGCATCTCGTCGGCATCTGGCGCGGCGGCGCGCCGGTGGGCATCGCGGTGCAGGAGCTGCTCGACTATCACGGCCAGCATTGCGACCATATCGCGATCCGCACCTCCTCCTACCACGGCATCGACCGGCAGGACCCGCAGGTGAAGGTGTTCGCGCTGGGCTATCTGATCGACACGCTCGACCCGACCGACCGGCTGCTGATCATCGACGATGTGTTCGACAGCGGGCGCAGCATTCGCGCCTTCATCGCCGAACTGAAGGCGCGCTGCCGCCACAATATGCCGCGCGACATCCGCATCGCGACCGTGTGGTACAAACCGCGCCGCAATGTCACCGACCTCAAGCCCGACTACTATATCCACGAAACCGACCGCTGGCTGATCTTCCCGCACGAGATCGACGGTCTGAGCCCCGAGGAAATCCGCCGCCACAAGCCCGAGGCGGCGATCATCCTGCGCGAGGAGGAGGTGCCCGATGCCTGAGGCTTTTTTATCGCGCGAGGAGCGCGCGGCCTTCATCGCCGGCCTGCCCAAGGCCGAGCTGCACCTGCATATCGAGGGCAGCCTCGAGCCCGAGCTGATGTTCGAGCTCGCGCAGCGCAACGGCGTCGCGATCCCCTTCGCCAGCGTCGACGAGGTGCGCGCGGCCTATGCCTTCTCGAACCTCCAGGATTTCCTCGACATCTATTATCAGGGCATGGGCGTCCTCCACACCGAGCAGGACTTCTATGACCTGACCGCCGCCTATCTCGCCCGCGCGCACGCCGACAATGTCCGCCACGTCGAAATCTTCTTCGACCCGCAGGGGCATACCGAGCGCGGCGTCGCCTTCGAAACCGTGATCGCGGGCATCACGCGCGCGTTGGACGATGCCGAGGCGCAGCACGGCGTCAGCTCGAAACTCATCATGTGTTTCCTCCGCCACCTCAGCGAGGCCGAGGCCGAGGCGACGCTCGACGAGGCGCTGCCCTGGCTCGATCGCATCGACGGCGTCGGGCTCGACAGCAGCGAGGTCGGCCACCCGCCCTCGAAGTTCGAACGCGTCTTCGCCCGCGCCCGCGGCCTCGGCCTCAAGATCGTCGCCCACGCCGGCGAGGAGGGCCCGCCCGAATATGTTCACGAGGCGCTCGACCTGCTCAAGGTCGACCGCATCGACCATGGCAACCGCAGCCTCGAAGACCCCGCGCTCGTCGCACGACTCGCCGCCGAGGGCATGACGCTCACCGTCTGCCCACTGTCGAACCTCAAGCTCTGCGTCGTCGACGACATCGCGGCGCATCCGCTCAGGACGATGCTGGGCGCCGGGCTCAAGGCCACGGTGAACAGCGACGATCCCAGCTATTTCGGCGGCTATGTCGGCGCCAATTATCTGGCGGTCGCCGACGCGCTCGACCTGTCGCGCTCCGAACTGGTGACGCTCGCGCAGAACAGCTTCACCGGATCGTTCCTGGACGACGCCGACAAGGCACGGCACCTCGCCGCGATCGACGCTTACGCCTGAGGGACGAGGAACTTCAGCCCCTGCAATTTGACGACCGTATCGCCGACGCACACCGGCGCCGCGATCAGCCGCATCCAGCGCGGTTCGCCCATCGCGGGCCGGATCTCGGCATCGAGCGTGAAGCCGCGGCGGTGGTGGATCGCATAGGCGCGGAGCTTCTCCATCGCCGCGCGCGACGGCTCGGCATAGAGCGCCACCGCCTCGCCCCGCGACACCGCCGCGCCGTCGGGCAGCCCGAAGATGTCATAGACTTCGCGCGACCAGCTCAGGCTGTTGTCGGCGAGGTCGCACGACCAGTGGCCGATATGTCGAAAGCGTGGTGACGCCAACGGCTCGGCATCGAGCGAATCATAACCCAGCAATTGCCCCAGCTCGAAATGGCGCGCGCTTTCGTACAGCGGCCAGCTGTGATGGATCGGCAGGGGATGTCTGTGCTTCAACGCCGCGCCCTTCCGCTACGCCCCCTCAGGCTAGCGGCGCGCGCCTAACAATTGATGAGCAAGATTGGCAAGCCTAATGCGAGGCGCCCATCGACACCTGCTTGGGCAAGGGCGCGCACCACACGGCGATCGCCGCGATGACGAACACCACGCCTGCGGCGAGGAAGAGGTGGAGCACGCCGATCGTCGCCGCCTGCACGTCGACCAGCCGCTCGATCGCCGCGCGCGCCTGCTCGAGCGTCAGCCCGGCACGCTGGAGCTGGTCCATCGTCTCGGCGGTGCCGTTCATATGCCCGACGAGTTCGGAGCGCGCGACGCGGTTTTCGGTGTCCCACGCCGAGGTCGCGATCGCGGTGCCCATCGCGCCCGACAGCGTGCGTAAAAAGCTCATCAAGCCCGCCGCCGAGGTCTGCTTGTCGGGCGGCACGCTCGACAGCGCCAGCGCGGTCAGCCCGACGAAGAAGAAGGGCATGCCCATCCCTTGAAGCAGGTGCGGCATGGCCAGCGTCCAGTAATCGACATCGGCGTTCCAGCTCGCGCGCAGGATCGAGATGAAGGCCATCCACAATATGCCCGCGCTGATCGAGATGCGGATGTCGATCTTGCCGATCAGGCTCGCCGCGAGCGGCGACATCAGCACGGCGAACACCCCGATCCACGCGACGATATAGCCCGTCTCGGTCGCGGTATAACCCGCGACCTGCTGCAACCACAAAGGCGTCAGCACGACCTGTGCGAAGAAGGCGCCGAAGCCGAGCGAGATCGCGATCGTCGCGAAGCTGAAGCCGCGGAAGCGGAAGACGCGGAGATCGACGACGGGATTCTCATCGGTGAGCTCCCAGATCACGAAGGCGGCAAAGGCGATCGCGGCGACGATCGCGAGGCCGACGATCCAGGTCGACTCAAACCAGTCATGCTCGCGCCCGGTGTCGAGCATCAGCTGGAAGGCGCCGACCGACAGCACCAGCAGGATCAGCCCGATGGTGTCGATCCGTGCTTTGGCCTTCTTCGTCTCGAACGGGCGCAGCATGCTCGCGACGCCGAAGAAGCACAGCGCGACGACGGGCAGGTTGATGAAGAAGATCCACGGCCAGCTCCAATTGTCGCTGATCAACCCGCCGAGGATCGGGCCCAGGATCGGTGCGGTGGTAGTCGTCATCGCCCAGATCGCGAGACCGATGCCGGCCTTTTCACGCGGGAAGATGCGCAGCAGCAATATCTGCGACAGCGGCATCAGCGGCCCGCCCGAGAGCCCCTGCAGGATGCGGAAGATGATGAGCCCGTCGAGCGTCTGCGAAATGCCGCAGAGGAAGGAGAAGATGCCGAAACCGACGATCGAATAGAGGAACCAGCGCACCGTGCCGAAGCGCATCGCGAGCCAGCCGGTGAGCGGTACGCTGATTGCGTCGGCAACCGCATAGCTGGTGATGACCCACGTCCCCTGCGTCGGCGACACCGCGAGACCGCCCGCGATGTGCGGCACCGACACATTGGCGATCGTCGTGTCGAGCACGACGACGAAATTGGCGAGCGCCAGCGCAAAGGCGGCCGCGAACAGTCGCACCCCGGTCAGCGGTGCGGGTTCGTCCGGAATGGTCGTGGCGGCGGCGCTGGCCATCGGCTAAGCTCAATCCTTGCCGCGCGTGTCGATCGTCGCTTCCATCGACAGGCCGACGCGCAGCGGGTGCGCCTTCAGCTCCTTCGGGTCGAGCGCGATGCGCACCGGCAGGCGCTGCACCACCTTCACCCAATTGCCCGTCGCATTCTGCGCGGGGATCAAGGAGAAAGCCGCGCCGGTGCCGCCGGCGATGCCGATCACCTTGCCGTGGAAGACGACATCGTCGCCATAATAGTCCGACACCAGCTCGACCGGCTGGCCGATGCGGATGTCCTCGAACTGGCTTTCCTTGTAGTTCGCGTCGACATAGGCGGTCGCGATCGGGACGATCGTCATGATCGGCGCGCCCGCGGCGATGCGCTGCCCGACCTGCACCTGCTTGTTGGTGACGATGCCGTCGACCGGCGCACGGATCACCGTGCGCGCAAGGTCGAGCTCTGCCTTTTCGAGCCGCGCCTGCGCCGCCGCGACGTCGGGCGCGGTGTCGATCGTCGTCCCGCGCACCAGCGCCTCGGCCGCGCCGAGGTCGCCGCTCGCCGAACCCTGCGTCGCCTGCGCCGAAGCGATGGCGGCGGAAGCGAGGTCGCGCGCGGCGGTCGCCGACTGGAGCGCGGCGCGCGCGGCGGTGATTTCCTCGGCCGAGACCGCGCCGGTGCCCGCGATGCTCTCGCGCCGCGCGAGTTCGGCGCGCGCTTTCTCGACCGCGGCATTGGCGTCGCGCAGCCGCGCGCGCGACTGGTTGACGTCGGCGCCGCGCGCGACGACGCGCGCCCGCGCCGCATCGGCGTTGGCGCCCGCCTGGCCGTAGCGCTGGCGCGCGAGGCGCAGCGCCGCCTGGGCATCGGCGACCGCGAGCTTCGCATCGGCGTCGTCGAGGATGACGAGGATGTCGCCCTTCTTCACCGCCTGCGTACCCGCGACGCGCACCTCCTGCACCGGCCCCGCGACGAGCGCGGTGACGACGGCGGAGTCGGCGCCGACATAGGCGTTGTCGGTGTGCACGCGCCCCGCCTGCGTCAGATAATACCAGGCCGCCCACAGCAAGGCCGCGGACAGCACGACGATCGCCAGGATGCGCAGGAACTTCCTGCGCTTCGCGCCATTGCCATTGGTGTCGGGGGAGGTTTCGGCGGGGGTCGCAGCCGTTTCGTCGGCCATCACGGCTCTCCTGTTGAAGTCTGGTACCCGCCGCCGAGCGCACGGATCAGGGAAATGTCGAGCGCGAGCTGGCGCGCCTCGAGGTCGGCGACCGCGCGCGCCAGCGCGACCGCGCTGTCCTCGGCGGTGAGCGCCACGATCTGGTTCGAAAGGCCGGCGCGGTAGCGGAGGCTCGCGAGCTTCGACGCCTCGGCCGCCGCCGTCAGCGCGGAGCGCCGCTCGGCCAGCTGGCGCACATTGGCCTCACGGCTGCGCACGACGTCGGCGACCTCGCGCAGCGCGCCGATCAGCGCCTTGTCGTAATTGCCCACGGCGACGTCATAGTCGGCGCGCGCGCCGCGATAGCGGCCCTGCAGCCGCCCACTGTCGAAGATCGGCAGCGTAAAGGCGACGCCGCCATTGCCATATTCGGAGCCCTTGTCGAACAGGTTCGACAGACCGAGCGACTGCAGGCCGACGAGCGCCGACAGGCTGATGTTCGGATAAAAATCGGCCTTCGCCACATCGATGCGCTTCGCCGCCGCCTCGCTCCGCAGCCTTGCGACGACGATATCGGGGCGGCGTCCGACGAGCGCTATCCCGGCGTCGGCGGGCAGTCCCGCCGCCGGCAGCGCCAAAGTCGGCCGCACCAGCGCGAGCCCGCGATCGGGCCCGGCGCCGACGAGCGCCGCGATGCGGTTGCGGGTCAGCGATATCGCTTCCTCGAGCGCGACGATGTCGCCGCGCGCCGCCGCGGCGCGGCTCTCGGCCTGGCGCTGCGCCGACAGATTTTCGATTCCCGCCCTGGCGCGTTCGGCCGACAGGGCGGCGCTCGCATCGCGCACGCGCAGCGCGTCCTTGGCGACGTCGAGCGCGGCGAACTGTCCCGCGAGGTCGGCATAGGCCGCCGCGATGCCGGTGGTCAGCATCAGCCGCGCCTGCGCCGCATCGACGCGCGCCGCCTCGGCCTCCGAGGTCGCCGCCGCCAGCGCCGCGCAATTCCGGCCCCACAGGTCGAGGTCGAAGCCGAAGGTCGCCGCGAGCCGCCCGGTATCCTGAATCCCGTCGGGCACGAACTGCGGCGGGATGCCCATATTCTTGCTCTGCTGGACCCCGCCCGCGCTGCCCTCGACCCCGACGCGCGGGCCGAGCGCGGCGCCCGCCTGCTGCGCCAGCGCATCGGCCGCACGCACCCGCGCCGCGGCGATCGCCACGTCGGGCGAACCCGCCAGCCCCTCGTCGATCAGCGTCGCCAGCTGCGCATCGCCCATCGCCCGCCACCAGTCTTCGGCGGGCCAGCTGCCGTTCGCATCGGCAAAGGAAGCACGCGACTCGAGCGACTCGGCAGCGACCGGAACGGGCTTCGGCCCGGTGTCGGGTGTGCTCACACAGCCCGCAAGCAGGCCCAAAAGCGCGGTGGAGAGAAAAAATCTGGAGAGCATGGCGTCCAACGATACTAGCTGGTATCATGCGCAGATGAACCCCGGAGAATGCGTTGTCAATTGAAATGATACCAGACAGTACGGCGACTTTGGACGATGCCGCCGCGGCAAGGCGCAAGGCCTTTGTCGACGCCGCGCGCACGCTCTTCTTCGCCAACGGCTATGCCGGCACGACGATGTCGTCGATCGCCGGCAAGGTCGGCGGGTCGAAGACCACGCTCTGGACCTATTTCCCGTCGAAGGAGGAGTTGTTCGCCGCGGTCGTCGACGACATCGTCGGCGAATATGGCAGCACGCTGCACGTCGACCTGCCCGTCGACCGGCCGGTGGTCGAAGTACTCACCGGTTTCGGCAATATCCTGATGGCGGCGCTGGTGACCACGCCCCTGCTCTCGCTCTTCCGCCTCGTCGTCGGCGAGGCCGAGCGCTTCCCGCATCTCGCCGAAACCTTCTACGAGCGCGGACCGCGCCGCGGAAAGGCACGCGCGGCGCTGTGGGTCGCCGCCAAGATGGAGCGCGGCGAACTGCGGCAAGGCGACCCGATGCAGGCGGTGCGCCATTTTTCGGGGCTCTGCCAGTCGGGGGTCTACCAGCATGCGGTGCTCGGCCTGCCCGAGGGCCGCCACACCAATCGCCTCGCTGCCGAGGTCGATGCCGCGGTCGACACCTTCTACCGCGCCTGGGGTCCCGAAACGCGCTGAACCGGCGCCGCCCCCCGGGGGGGGAAGGGGGAAGCGCCGGTTCGCCGGGACCCGAACGTCATGGCGCGGGGGTCACGCGCGTCCAGAAATCGTCGAACGCATGCGCATCGAAAAAGGCCGTCGCACGCACGATCCGCCCGTCCTCCAGCGTCAGGATCCACGCATAGCTGTTGACATAGGGCTGGCCGTCGCGCGCCATGCCCTGCGCATCGAAATGCGCGACCACAGTGTCGCCATCGGCGTAAATCTTATGCACGCTCGGGATCAGCCGCGCGCTCATCCGCGCGTTGAACGGCCGGATCACCTCGCGCATGAACGCTTCCTTCGACGGATAGGTCTTGCTCGCGAGCGAATTGCCCGAGATCGTCCACACCGCATCGGCAGCGAGCAGATCATAAGGACCGCCGGTCCCCGCCGCCCAGGCGTCCATCGCCTTGGCGATCGTCGCGCGGTTGGTCTCGGCTTCGTTCGCCGAAGCCTTGGCGGTCAGCGCCAGCGCGGCAACCGCGAGGCTAATCGTCTTGAGAAAAGTCTTCATCGTCTCGCTCCTCAGTTCAGCGCCGCGACGGCCGCCGTCGCCACTTCGAAATCCTGGTCGACCATGCCGCCCGACACGCCGACCGCGCCGATCAGCCGGCCCTCCGCATCCTTCACCGGTACGCCGCCCGGAAAGACGATCAGCCCGCCGTTGGTGCGGTCGAAACCCGGCGAAGTGCCGCCCGGCTTGACGAAGTCGTAGAGCGCCTCGGTGTTGAAGCCGAAGAGCGCGGCGGTGCGTGCCTTGTTCAGCGCGATGTCGGCCGATCCCAAAAAGGCGCCGTCCATGCGAAGGAAGGCCTTCAGATTCGCGCCGTCGTCATAGACGGCGATGTTCATCGGCACCCCGATCGCGTCGGCCGCCTTGCGGGCGGCGGCGATGGCGGTGTCGGCCTGGGTCTGGGTGATGCTCATCTCTTTATCCTCTCGAAGGAAGAACTGGCCGCGGCAGGGGGAAGGCCGCGGCCGGTCGTTGCGGGGTTCAGATCCGGTTCTCCCAGGCGCCCTGCTGGTGCTGCTTCAGCATGTCCTCGATCGCCTTGGGCATGACGTTGCGGAACTTGCCTTCGTCGGCGGGCACGACCTCGATCATGCGGTCGATCATTTCCTGCGGGTCCATCTTGCCCTCGGGGGTGGCGAAGAAGTCGTCGAAGCCCTTGCGCAGGTCGGCGCGCTTGGTGAAATTCACGCTGTCGTCGAGCCAGCGGAAGGGATTGTCCGCCATCGTCTCGTTATAGCCGGTGTAATAGGCGCCGGGGTTGATCGTCTGGACCTTGACGCCATAGGCGGCGAGTTCCTGCTGCATCGCCTCGGCAAAGGCTTCGAGCGCATGCTTGGTCGACACATAGGTGCCCCAGTTCGCCGGAGTGAACAGCCCGCCCATCGACGAGGTGAAGACGACCTTCTTGCCCTGCGACTTGCCTTCGCGGACCCAGCGCTGGACGATGCCCTGCGTCAGCTGGAGCGGCAGGAAGACGTTGATCTCGTAGTTCTTGCGCACCAGGTCGAGCGGGATTTCCCAGACCGGGCCCGCTTCGCCCATGCCGGCATTGTTCCACAGGACGTCGATGTCCCAGCCCTGCGCCTGTTTGATGTCATAGGGGTCGGTGAGGTCGAGGCGTTCGACGCGGATCTTGTCGGAAAGGCCAAGCGCCGCGACTTCTTCGCGCAGCGGGGTCACCTGCGACGACACCTGCGCGGTCGCGATGATGTTGTGGCCGTTCCTGGCCATGCCGATCGCCGCGCCCTTGCCGAAGCCCGTGGCGCCGCCGGTGATGAGGATGGTCTTGCTCATGTCTAATCTCCTTCAACTTTCGAATGTCGGCGCGGGGTTGCGTCCGATGCATTGGAGGTAGATCACTCGGCCGGTGGCCGCCGTTCGCGGCTTGCGACGACTGTTCCGAAATTGCGGTCGCGGCGCCGTCGTGGCAGAAAATCGCCGCTTATCGATTCGTCAGGCTGCGTTCGGAGGGGTTCGGGCAGAGATGACCATGGCGCCGGCCATGCCCGTATTGAAGGAATCCGAGGGGTCGCTCGATGCGATGGCGCGCATCCTCGACCGGCCGCCGATCACCATGTCCGACGGCCTGCGCGGCGACACCTTGCTCACCGGGCGGTGGCAGCACGGCCCGGTGCACGACACGCTCGCCGCGCTGCCCGCGCATGTGATCGTCGCGCATCATGGCGGCGACGGCGACATGGCGCTCCGCGGCTCGGGCGGGATCAACATCCGCGCGCGCTCGCGCGCCGGCACGATGGTGATCATCCCCAAAGATCAGGACGGGCGCTGGGACATTTCGGGCCAATCGGACGTCAGCCACGTCTATCTGACGCACGAACGGCTGACCTCGACGGTCGAGGAACTCACGAACGGCCGCGATTTCGACCTGCTCCACCGCGTCGCGTTCGAGGACCCCACGGTGGTAAACCTGATCACGATGCTCAGCAACGAGGCCGCGGCGGGCGAGACCAGCTCGCGCCTCTTCGTCGAGCAGGCGATCGACCTGCTCTGCACCCAGCTGGTGCGCGGCCATTCGAGCTTCGGCGCGCTCGCCGATCCCGCGGCGAAGCGCGGCGGCCTCGCCGACTGGCAGGTCAAGCGCGTCGTCACCTATATGCGCAGCCGGATGGAGGAGGAGATCGGCCTCGACGAGCTTGCGGCGCTTGTGCACCTCAGCCGTTTCCATTTCTGCACCGCGTTCAAGAAGGCGACGGGACGCAACCCGCACGAAACGCTGACGATGATGCGCATCGCGCGCGCCAAGGAACTGCTCGCCGACCCCGACATGCCGGTGACCGAGATCGGGCTCTGCGTCGGCTATCAGACCCCGTCGTCCTTCGCCGCAAGCTTCCGCAAGACGGTCGGCATGAGCCCGAGCGACTTTCGCCGCCGGCTCTAGAAACGCAATCGCGCCGCTCTCCGGGGGGGTGGAGAACGGCGCGACGCGTGCGGCTTTGGGGGGCAAAGCCGCTGGGGGAAGCTTCGGTCAGGCGGCTTCGGCCACCGCGAAGTCGGTCGACACCGACACCGCGCGCCATTTGGCAACGATCTCCGCATCCGCGACATGCTTCGCCTCGATCGCCGCGACCGTGTCGCTGCCGAGCGGCAGGCGGACCGGCGGGTTCGCGGCGTCGGCGAAGTCGACCAGCACCTGCGCCAGCCTGTCGGGATCGCCCGGCTGGCCGTGGTTGAGGTCGGCCGCCACGCGGCGCACGCGCCCGGCGGTTTCGGCATAATCGTCGATCTCGCCGCCGCTGACCGTCAGCGAGGTCGCATCGAGGAAGTCGGTCCGGAAATAGCCGGGCTCGACCACCGTCACATGCACACCGAGCGGTGCAAGTTCGGCGTGGAGCGCCTCGGACAATCCCTCGACCGCGAATTTGGTCGACGAATAGACGCCGAAGCCCGCCGCGCCGCGATAGCCGCCGATCGACGAGATGTTGAGGATACGCCCCGACCGCTGGGCGCGCATCGCGGGGAGAACCGCGCGGGTGACGTTGAGCAGGCCGAAGACATTGGTGCGATACACCGCCTCGACATCCTCTGCGCTCGCTTCCTCGACCGCGCCGAGCAGGCCGAAGCCCGCATTGTTGAGCAGCACATCGATGCCGCCGAAGGCCTCGACCGCCGCGGCCGCCGCCGCCCGGGCTTGCGCCTCGTCGGTGACGTCGAGCGGCAATGCGAGCAGCCGTTCGCGCTCGCCCAGCGCTTCGATGACGGCTTCGGCGCGGCGCGCGTTCGCGACGACATTGTCGCCCTGTTCGAGCGCGAGCTTTGCGATACGAAGGCCGAAGCCACGCGATGCGCCGGTGATGAACCAGGTTTTCATAATCGATACTCCTCTGCTTGTGTTGACAGAGGGGGTGCTACGCCTTTGCGGCGGAGCGTGCCGTTCGCGGCTTGCGGCGACTGTTCCGAAATTGCGGTCGTGTGAAATGCCCGGTCAGGCGGCGATCAGCACGCCCTGATATTCGGGCTCCTCGGCCGCGCGCCCCGCGCCCTTCGCGACGCACATCAACGCGTCGTCGGCGACCATGACATGCATGCCCGTCGCGCTCGCGATCGCTTCGTCCATCCGGCGGAGCAGTGCGCCACCGCCGGTCAGCACGATGCCCTCGTCGATGATGTCCGCCGACAATTCGGGCGGCGTCGCCTCGAGCGCGGCGCGCACCGCGCCGACGATCTGCCCGACGGGTTCGGCCAGCGCCTCGGCGACCTCGGCCTCGGTGACCTGCACCTCCGACGGGCGGCCGTTGACCAGGTCGCGCCCCTTGACCCCCATCACCAGCCCCGTCCCCTCGGGCGGGGTGGCGCAGCCGAGCAGCAGCTTGACGCGCTCGGCGGTCATCTCGCCCACCATCAGATTATGCTTGCGGCGGATATAGGAGGCGATCATCTCGTCCATCTTGTCGCCGCCGACGCGCACCGAGGTGCTGTAGGCGATGCCGCCGAGCGACAGCACCGCGACCTCGGTCGTGCCGCCGCCGATATCGACGACCATCGCGCCCTGCGGCGCGGTCACCGGCAGGCCGGCGCCGATCGCCGCCGCGAGCGATTCCTCGATCAGCCGCACCGACACCGCGCCGGCGTTCGAGGCGGCGTCGCGGATCGCGCGCCGCTCGACCATCGTCGACGCCGCGGGGACGCAGATCACGACATGGCTGCGACGGCGAAAGCGGCTGGGTCCGCCCAGCGCCTTTTCGATGAAATGCGACAGCATCTGTTCGGCGACGCCGATGTCGGCGATCACCCCGTCGCGCAAGGGGCGAATCGCCTGGATATTGTCGGGGGTCTTGCCCAGCATCAGCTTCGCCTCGTTGCCGACGACCTTGACGCGCTGGACGCCGCCGCGCGTTTCGAGCGCGACCACCGAGGGTTCGTTGAGCACGATGCCCTGGTCGCGGGCATAGACGACGGTGTTCACGGTGCCGAGGTCGATCGCCATGTCGTGCGTGGAAGAAGTCAAACGACGGAAAAACTGCATTGAGAAGCGCGGCCCTTTGGGAGTGAATGCGCGCGGTTGGCCCTCGGGCGCCCGCGCTGTGGTTGGTCTCTCCTCGGCCTGCGGCGGACGCCGGGGCGCGTCAATCGCCCGCGCCGCGCGCGGTGACGGGCCGGTGGTTTCTCAGGATCGACCGAAGGCGCGGGCTACCGTGGATGCAGGCGTGCGAGCGCGATCCCCGCGAGATTCTGCGCACGCCCGACATGGCGGATTCGCGGGGCCGGGCCTTCGCCGACCAGCGCGCGAAAGGCTGCGAGATGCTCCGCCGCCGCTCCACGTGCTGGCACGGCCCCATTCGCCTGCGCCACCACCGCCGCCGCGTCGCCGAGCAGCAGCACCTCATCGAGCCCCTCTGCCCGCGCCAGCCGCAACGCCGCGATCAGCGCCAGCCACTCGGCGTCGAGGCTGCTCCCGACGCCGAGATCGCGCTCGACATGGGAGACGCCGCGGCAAACGACCGCGATCTCCATCGCGCCGGGATTCGGCCGCGCGCCGCCGTCGAAATAGATTTTGGTGCGGCGGGTCGTCACCCCGCCGTCCTAGCGGCTCAGAAGGTCCCGCGCACCGAAAAGGAGAAGATCGGGCCGATCAGCCGGTTGCGATCCTCGACAAAGGCGATCGGGCTTTCGCCGCGCACACCGATGTAGACGGTGCGGTCGCGGCGCGAGCGCGCGTTGGCGATATTGTTGATCGCCGCACGGATCGTCAGCCCCATTACGTCCTTGTGCTCGACGAAGACCGACGCCCACACCGGCCCTTCCCAGACCCGGTCGGTCTGGTTGCGGCGGTAATTGGGCTGGTTGTGCGAATATTCGGCGTTCGCGCCCCAGGCGATGTCGCTGCCCGGGATGTCGTGGCGCAGCCCGATCGCGGCGACGGTGTCGGTGAAGCCGCTCCACTGGCGCTTCTCGCCGGTGAAAGGATCGCGCAGCGAGCTGGTCTGAAGCAGCAGCCGCGGCTCGAGCTTCATCCCCTTGATCCCCGCGGGGTCGAGGTTGATCGTCGCGGTCCAGTCGATCGCGCTCGCCTTCGCCTTGGCGATATTGCCGACCGCCTCGCCATTGCCGACGGGAACGATGTCGACGCGGTCCTCGACGTCGCGATGGATCAGGATGATCTTGGTCGATCCCCAGGCGCCGAATTTCTTGTTGATCTCGGCCTCGTAGCTCCAGTCCTGCTGCGGGCGAAGGTCGAAATTGGTTTCGTTCTGGTTGCCGTCGTTGAGGAAGGCGCGGCCGAGGAAATCGTAGAAGGAGAGCTGGAGCACGCGCCGCCTTATCTTGAGCGACGCGTCGAAATCGGGCGACGGGTTCCACGACAGGGTCAGCGACCCCTTCGGGCGCGCGAAGCTGCGGCTGAGCCCGTTGGGGCCCGCCTGGACGATCGTCGAATGTTCGGCGCCCGCGACCAGCTGGAACGAAAAGGTGTCGGTGATCTTGCGTCCGAAGCTGAGCAGCCCCTCGTAGCGATCCTCGCTGACCCCGCCGGTGCCGCCGGCGAAGGGCTGGTTGACGAACTCGCCCGCGGGATCGAGAACGCCGATGAAGGCGACATTGTCGAGCGTGTTGAACGCCGCCTCGCCCGAAAGCTGCCAGTCGCCCCCCCACATCTTCCACTGATATTCGCCGCGCGCGATCGTCTCGCCGAGGTCGCCGACCTGCGCGAAGCGGTCGCCCGTCGCGGGACTGCCGTCGTCTGGGGTCGAAATGACTTCGGACGAATAGGGCTCGTGGCTGAAGCGCCGCAGCCCGATCAGCTTGAGCTTGCCGGGCCCGAGCCCGAACTGGTAATCGCCGCTCAGCTCGTAATTCCAGCTGTCGGCGTTGTCGCGCACGGTGCGGAAGCGGTCGACGAGCCCGGGCCCGCTGCGCACGCCATCCTCGTAATAGCGGTCGTATTTGCGCTGATAATGGCCCCCGAAATTGGCGACCGTATCGCCCGCGGGATCCCAGGTGATGCGCCCCGACAGCTTGGGCGTGTCATAATGGGTGTTCCACACGTCGCGCCGCCGCTCGATGATATTGCCCGCGCCGTCGGTGATGATCGTCGGCCCGCCCGCGCCGCTGCGCGCCGAATCGTCGTTGCTGAGCGCCGCCTCATATTCGATCTCGCCCTTGCGCCCGCGCACCGACACGTCGCCGCGGGTGAACAGCGGGTCGGTATAATGCGCGCGGAATTGCGGCTTCCACGAGAACTGGCCCGAGAAACTGTCGGCGCGGTAGACGATATTGGCGACCTGTCCCGACAGTCCGGGGATGTCGAGCGTCGCGCCGTCGACGATCTCGATGCGTTCGACATTGCCCGCGGGGATGCGCGACAATTGGGTGTACATGTCGTCGGCCTTGTTCGACGGCCGCTCGCCGTTGAACAGCACATTGCCGGTCGCGACCCCCAGCCCGCGCAGATTCTCGTTGTCGCGGATCGAAAAGCCCGGGACCTGGATCAGCATGTCATAGGCGTTGTTCGGCGCGTAGCGCGCGAAGTCGGCGGGGCTATAGACCGCCCCCTGCGTCCGCTGGCCGCCGACCGGCGCCTCGGTCGGCGCGGGCGGCGGGGTGTCGCCGGTCGGGGCGTCCTGCGCCGCGACCGGGACCGACGTCAGGACCGCGGCAATCGCGGCAAGGCTCGCCCCCAGGCTCTTTCGATGGCTCACCGGGTGCCCCCTGCCGCGCCGTTCATCCGCCGGGCATAGTCGCCCGTCACCCCCATCGCCTTCATCCCGATCACATCCTCTGCCGATAATTTCGCGTAGCCCGCGGCGCGCAGCTCGCGGACATAGTCGCCGGTGACCCCCAGCGCCTTCATGCCGGTGACGTCGTCGATGCCGAGCTTTGCGAAGCCCGCTGCATTGAGGTCGCGGACATAATCGCCCGACACGCCGAGCGCGCGGAAAGCGACGGCATCGTCGACCTCGCTCAGTTGCAGCGAGGTGCCCTTGAAACCGCGGACATAGTCCGGCGTCACGTCGAGCGCCGCCGCGGCGATCAGCTCGTCCGAATCCTCGGGCTTCACCCCCTCGGCGGTCAGCCCGTCGGCGAGTTCGATCGTCGCATCGACGATGAACATCGCAAAGATGTCGCCGCGCGTGTCGGGCGTCAGTCCGCGCGCCGCGAGTTCGCGCTCGAACCCTGCATCGGGGGTGAAGCTGCACCGCCCTTCGCCCTTGTAGCTCTTCGCCAGCGTGCCGCTGCATTCGAGCGTGCCCGAGGCGTGGCGCACCGCGAAGCGCACCGGGCCGGAGCCGCCGAGCGCGCTCTGCGCCGCGTCGAATTCGGGGCGCTGCACCGACAGGTCGGCGTCGAGCGACAGGTCGCTGCTCGACTTGCGATGTTCGAGGCGAAACTTGGGCGCGCCCTCCTTGCCCCCGGCGGGCTCGACGGTCCAGCGCACGTCGCCGCGCTCGGCACCATTGTCCGTGCCGGCTTCCTGCGCCGCGGCGGTCGCCGGCTGGCTGGGCGTGGTGCAGGCGAGCACCGACAGGATCGCCAGGCTCGAGGCGAAAATCAGGGTCTTCATGGCAACACTCCTCCCTTCGTGCGCCAGACGAGCGCCATCGCTCGCCGCCGCAGCGACATTTTTCAAAACGGGTTTCGATCAGCAGCTTGTGGGTGCGGACGAACGTCCGGACGTCAGCTCAATATTCCGGCGGCGCCGGGGGCACGGGGGTCTCGGGGACTTCGACGCGCGCCACCGATCCGTCGGCGTGGCGCACCTCGATCACGCCGGCGCCGGGCCCGGGCCCCATCCGCACCGTCGCCGATTTGGGTCCCTTGCCGCCCTTGGATGCCTTGCTGGCGACGAACATGCCCGTCGCGCGCAATTCGATCGCATCGTCGGCGTCGCGCATGCGCACTCCCGACTTCTGCATCTCGGTGACGAAATCGCAGTCGACCCCCATCGATTTGAGCGCGATCAGATCGTCGATCCCGACGCCGGGGAAATGCGACTTCATGTCGCGGGCAAAGGCCGGGGTGACGCCCAATTGCCGCGCGCCGACCAGCTCGCCGAAATCGGCGTCGCGGACGATCCCGCGCATATCGCGGATATAGGCGGGATCGAGCCCGCTGGCGCGCGCCGCGATGATGTCGTCGGCGTCGAGCGCGCCGCCGTGCTCGCGCATCTCGGCGACATATTCGGGGGTGACCCCGACCGCGCGCATGCTCACCAGTTCTTCGGCGGTCAGCGCCTTGGCCTTCGCCGCCGCGACGTCGCGGTCGGCCTCGGCGACGACGCGCGCCGCATCGGCCGAGTGAGATTCGGCCAGCGCCTTTGCCTGCGATACTTCGGCCACGGCTTTCTCGACTGCCGCGTCGCGCTCGGCGGTCGCCGAAAAGGCGGCGAGCGGCGCGGTGACACCGGCGAGCAGCAAGAGGCTCATCAGCATCCAGCTCGCGCTCGCCGGGCCGCGCTTCAGCCCGCTGTCGAGCACGCGGGTGATGCGGCGCTTCAGGCTCGACTTGCCCGGCGCGACGCCATGCGCCGCGAGCAGCGCGCCCTGATTGTCGTGGCGCGCGGCGCCGACCAGCAGGCTCGCATAATCGGGGCCGTCGATGTCGGCCATCAGCACCGCGTCGTCGGCGGCTTCCTCGCGCAATTGATGACTCTCCCGCGCCAGCATCCACACGAGCGGGTTGAACCAGAAGACCGCGCAGGCGACGCGCGCGCCGAGCAGCTTCGCCCAGTCGAGCCGCGCGACATGCGCCAGTTCGTGCGCGATGATCGCCTCGGCCTCACCCGTCGCGCTCACCGCCTTGGGGCTCAGCACGATCGTCGGGCGCAGCACGCCCCAGCTGATCGGCGAGCGCAATTCCTCGCTGACCAGCAGCGCGGTACCATGCTTGAACCCCATGCGCCGCTGCGCCTCGGCCAGCGCCGACAGCCACGAACCCTCGACCAGGATCTCGGCGCGGCTCCGCATCGCGAACAGCCGCACCACCGCCAGCAGCATCACTCCAAACAGCAGCGCCAGCGGGATCGCATAGAGAAAGGGGGCAAGGTCACCTGCCGAAAGAATGATCGGCGGCGATCCGGCCTGATCGACCACGGCAGGGACTGAAGCCGTGGTCGGGGCGGGATCGACCGCCGATCCCCCTGTGGGTACGATAATCGCAGCGGGGGCCGTGGTCTCGGCAAACCAGTGCTGGGGCAGCGGGTTCCATTGGGGCAGCATCAGGCTGGCGGCGGGCAGCACGAGCAGCGCGAGCAGCCCGGCGTGCGCGACCATCGATCGCTCGCCCGCCGAGCGCCCCCGGACGAGCCGCAGCAGCAGCAGCGTGACGCCAGCGATGGCGAAGGATTTCCAGGCGAGGCCCAGCAGCATGTCGATATCGAGCATCATTTCGCTTTCCCTTCGCGCGCATCGGCGATCAGCTTCTCGAGCTCGTCGAGTTCGCTGTTGCTCATCTCGCCCTGCATGCCGAGCAGCGCCGCGGCGGCGCTCGTCGGCGATCCGTTGAAGAAGACGCGCACCACCTGGCTCAGCGCCGACTTGCTCGCCGCCTTCTCGGGCACGCTCGGCGCATAGACGAAGCCGCGGTCGGAGGCTTCGCGAGCGACGAAGCCCTTGCCCTCGAGCCGCTTCAGCATCGCGCGGATCGCCGAACCCGACAATTCGTCGGCCAGCGCCTCGGCGATCTCGGTGACCGTGGACGCGCCACGCTCGTAGAGAATATCGACGATCTCGCGTTCCCGCGGCGGCAAACTGGTCAGCATTTCCGAATCACCTCATGCGCTACATTTGTAGCGTGCTACATTTGTAGCGCGACCTTGGCAAGGGGTTTTATCCGGATAATACACATGCGCGCCGGAGGGCCTTGGCGCAGGCGATTTTGGGGTGGGGAGCGGCCCTCGCCGATCCTCCCCGGAACGGGGAGGGGGACCAGCGAAGCTGGTGGAGGGGCACAGGCGGTTCTCCTTGCCGGTGAGGTAACGCACCACAGATTCTCGGCTGGAAATGAGCGGCTTGTCGGTTTGGCCTTACGCAAACCTCACGTGCCCCTCCACCACCCTTCGGATGGTCCCCCTCCCCCATTGGGGGAGGATCGCTTTTGCCCGCCACCACCCAAAACCCGCCCCCGCAAAAACCGCTTTCCTAATAAATCCCGCCATGGTCTACCCTGCCGGATGACGCCGATGCCGATCCGCAACGCCACGCGCCGACCGCGCTCACCGCTAACCCCTTGTTCCCGCGCGCGATGGGGCGTCAACTTAGTCAACTTCCGACCGAGACCGGCCACCATATTCCCGTTGGCGCCCGCCGCACTTCGCGGCACAAGGTCGGCCATGAAACGCCTGTCCTTCGCCGCTGCGCTCGTCGTCGTCGCCTTCGCGATCCCCGCCTCTGCCGAAGAGCCCGCGCCCGACATCCTCGCCTACGTCGACCCGATGATCGGCACCGGCCCCGAAGGCCACACCTTCCCCGGCGCGACCGCGCCCTTCGGCATGGTCCAGTTGTCGCCCGACACCGACGCGACGTGCCGGATCCGCGACTGCTACGATCATGCCGCGGGCTATTCGTACCACGACACGACGATCCAGGGGTTCAGCCACACGCATTTCTCGGGCGCGGGCCATTCGGACCTCGGCGATTTCCTCGTCATGCCGCAAATCGGCGCGGTCCGGCTCGATCCGGGCGATCCGAAATAGCCCGGCGCGGGCTACCGCCAGCGCTTCGATCACAAGAGCGAAAGCGCCAGCCCCGGCTATTACGCCGTCACCCTCGCCGACAGCGGCATCCGCGCCGAACTCACCGCGGGCACCCGCGTCGGCGTCCACCGCTACAGCTTCCCCGCCGGGCAGGACGCGCATCTCCTCCTCGACCTCCGCTCGTCGCTCTACGACTATCCGGGCAAGATCCTCTGGTCGGGGCTCCGCCTCCGTCCCGACGGCACGGTCACCGGCTTTCGCGAGACGCGCGGCTGGGCACCGGGGCGCAAGCTCTTCTTCGCGATGCGCTTCTCGGCGCCGCTCGCCGGCCACGCCTTCCTCGATCGCGACGAAGCCATTCCCTACAAGGGGTTCCAGGGCCCGGGCCGCGGCAGCGACGCGGTCGCCGAAAAGCTCGGCAAGGCGCTCGAAGCGCGCTTCGACTTCGGCAAGCTCGCCGCCCCGCTCGAAGTCCGCGTCGCGCTCTCGGGCGTCGACGAGGCCGGCGCCGTCGCCAATCTCGATGCCGAAGCCGCCGATTTCGACACCGTCCGCGCGCGCACCGAGACCGCCTGGCGCACCGCGCTCGGCGCGCTCGAGATCGAGGCGCCCGCGCCGATGCGCACCAACCTCTACACCGCACTCTACCACAGCCTGCTCGCGCCCAGCGTGTGGAGCGACGTCGACGGCCGCTACCGCAGCCCCGACGACGCGGTGCACAGCGCGAAGAATTTCACCTTCCGCTCGACCTTTTCGCTGTGGGACACTTTCCGCGCGCAGCACCCGCTGCTGACGCTCGTCCAGCCCGAGGCGACCAACGGCGACATCGTCAAATCGCTCGTCGCCAGCCGCAAGCACAGCCCGCACGGCATCCTGCCCGTCTGGCAGTTCCACGGGCGCGAGACCTGGACGATGATCGGCTATCACGCGGTCCCGGTGATCGCCGACGCGTATATGAAGGGCGTGGGGATCTTCGACGCGGAGGAGGCGCTGGGCGCCATGGTCGCAAGCGCCGAATACGCTCCTTATGGCGGACTCGGCGACTATATGAAGCTCGGCTACGTCCCCATCGACCGCGAGCCCGAGGCGGCGTCGAAGACCGTCGAATATGCCTATGACGACTGGACCATCGCGCGCATGGCCGAAAAGATGGGCCGCAAGGACATCGCCGACCGCTTCTACCAGCGCGCCGGTTACTGGCGGAACAGCTTCGATGCGAAGACCGGCTGGCTGCGCGCGAGGCTGGCCGACGGCAGCTTCCGCTCCCCCTTTGACCCCACCGCGATCAACTATGGTTCGGACTATACCGAGGGCAATGCCTGGCAATATTCATGGTTCGTGCCGCAGGATCAGGCGGCGCTCTTCCGCATGCTCGGCGGCGATGCGAAGGCAGTCGCCAAGCTCGACGCGATGTTCGATTACGACAACAGCAAGCTCGACTACAGCCATGCCGAGGATATCGCCGGCCTCATCGGCCAATATATCCACGGCAACGAGCCGAGCCACCATGTCGCCTATCTCTACAATTACGCAGGCGCGCCCTGGCGCACGCAGGAAAGGCTGAAGCAGATCGTCGAGAGCCAGTACAGGCCCACCCCCGACGGCCTTTCGGGCAATGACGACCTCGGCCAGATGTCGGCCTGGCTGCTCTTCACCGGGCTCGGCTTCTACCCCGTCGCGCCCGCGTCGAACCAATATGTCATCGGCCGGCCCTTCGTCGACCGCGCGGTTTTGAACCTGCCGGACGGGAAAAAATTCACCGTCGAGACCATCGGCCTCTCGGACGCCAACCCCTATGTCGGCAAGGTCGAGCTCAACGGAAAGCCCCTCACGCGCAGCTGGATCGCCGACGCCGAAATCCGCAAGGGCGGCACGCTCCGCTTCACGATGCAGTCGACGCCGAATGCCGAGTGGGGCAAGGCCGCGGACGCGCGGCCCTATTCGATGTCGACCGCGAAATAGGCGGCCGAAGAGGAAGGCCGGTTCCGGGCGGGAGCTGCCAAGCCAACTTATGAATCCCGTTCGTGTCGAGCGAAGTCGAGACACGCTTGGGGCGCGCTAGCCTTCGCGTGTCTCGACTTCGCTCGACACGAACGGAAAATAGGGGACGGTCTAAAAACCACCCCGAAGCTTCCTTCCGTTACCCCCGCCCCTCGGACCGCGCGCGCACCGCGTCGAAGTCGTGCCGCACCAGCATCTCGCCATTGCGCCACACCGGCACCATCAGATCCTCGCCCGCTGCGACGGCATCCAGCCGCGCTGCCGCCATGCGGCCCTCGCGCATCACCACGGCCTGCCGCCCGGCCTTGCTCGCCTTGCCGGGATCGGTGCTCGGCATCTTGAACACGTCGCGCCATTCGCCCTTGTCATCCTGCATCGCGTTGGCCTTCATCGCGAAGCGCAGCGTGTCGCGGTTGACATGCTGCAGCATCCCGCCGCCCATGCCGAAGGCGATATTGTCGATCGCAAAGCCTTCCTCGATCATCCGCGCCACCAGCCGCCCGATGCTATCGATCGTCATCCCGTCGCCCTGGATCACCCGCACATGCGGGTCGAGCACGCGATATCCCTTGGAATTCACGGTGCCGCCGAACTTCTCCCACAAAGTCTTGACCGTGCGCAGCGGGGTTTCGATGGGGTCGCCGCTGTCGGGCCGCACGACCAGCGTTCCCGCCCGGCCGAGCACCTTCTCGCGCAGGCTGCCGCCCCAGATGCCCGCGACCGCGGCATCGAGGTCATAGCTGTCGGACACCACCGCGACGATCCGTCCTTCACCCTCGAAGCGGTCGAGCATGTTGCGATAGGCGTCCTCCTCGCGCGCGCGGCCCCAGCTCGTCATCGTGCTATGCTCGGCTGCGGGGATGGAAAAGCCCGCCATGTCCGCGCCATAGTATCGCCGCGCCGCGAGCAGCGCCTCCATCGTGTCGGTGCCCTGGAAATTGACCAGATGCGCCATCCCGCCCAGCCCCGCGCTCTCGGCAGAGGACACGCCGCGCGCGCCGAAATCGTGCAGCTTGAACGGCAGCTGCCCCGCCACATCGTCGCTGCTCTTCTCCAGCCCGGCGCGGATCACCTTTTTGCACTTCCAGCTCAGGGTCGCGACCGTCGTCGGATACCAGATCGCGCGCAGCATCGCGGTTTCGATGAAGGTCGTCAGCCAGGGCATGCGCGGGTCGGTGTTTTCCAGCTGCACCAGCGGCACCCCCGCGGGCACGATCGCCCCCTCGGGCAGCGCCTTGATCTCGAGCGGCAGGTATCCGCCATGGTCGGCGACGATCGCCTCCCACCCGGCGCGGTTGAACGGCACGCCATGCGCGGCGCAGATGTCCTCGCCCTCGTCGATGTCGGCGCGCGTCACAGCCTGCGTGAAATAGTCGAGCAGCAAGGGCTGCAGCCCCAGGAACACGACCTCCTTGGAAAAGGGGTTGAGCCGCGCCTCGACATAGGCGCTGATCACGCGCGCCTCGGGCGGATATTGCAGGAAATGGCTCTGCTTGTAGCTGTCGGTCGCCAGGATCGGATTTTTCATGATGTGAACTCCTCACATTCCTTGGTGTCAGCGGGACTCCCCCGCCGCGGGATTACAGGTCGGCCATCTCTTCGATGATCGACCAATGGTCTTCGAAAAACATCTCGGGGCTCAGGTCGCCGAGCCGGTACCAGCGCGCATGCGCGGCATCGTCGCCGCCCTTCACCGCGAACAGCTTCCGCCGCTCGGGCAGCCGGAACAGAAAGGCGTGGGTGATCACGCGGCCGCGCAGACTGCGGTTCGGCGCATCGAACACGCGCGTACGATGATCCTCGATGAAGCTGGCGAGCATCGCGGGCGGGATCTGTCCCTTGCCGTCGCTGATCCCCGTCTCTTCGCGCAGCTCGCGGATCGCGGCGTCGCGGATCCGCTCGCCGGCATCGACGAAGCCGCCGGGCAGCGCGAGCAGCCCCTTGCCCGGCAGCCGCCCGCGCTCGACGAGCAATATGTGCCCCGATTGCACCACCACCGCGTCGGCGGTGACGAACGGGCCCTTGCCCCACTGCTTCGGGTAGTCGGCGAGATATTCGCTCTCTTCGAGCAGGGTGCGGAAAGTCTCGCCGAGCTTGAAGGCCTCCATCCACGCCGCCACGTCGGGGGTCAAGATCGACGCGGACACTTCGGGGATGCGCTGGAAAAAGCGCCGCCGGACGTCGGTCGAGCTGAAGGTGCCGTACTGGCTGTCGATCTGGATATTGTCCCATTCGGGAAAAAGACGGAGATAATAAGAGGACGCATCCTTGCCGTAACCCGTCAGCGCGATGGTGAAATCGGCGAGCCCGTGGCTGCCGAAGCCATGCCCGTTGCCGACGTCGAGGATGATGCGGTTCACCCGCCGCTGCACCTCGGTCACCCAGGCGGTGTCCGAATAGAGATGGTCGTCCAGCGGTTCGACGATCAGCCGTTCCTCGGCGATCTCGTGGCGGAAGGCGGCGCGGAGCATCGCGGCGCGCTCGTCGAAGGTGAAGGGGTTGCGCGGGTCGCGCGCGACATTCGCCGATCCGACCAGCACGATCAGCCGCCCGACCTGGCCCAGCGCCTGGCGGATGACATGCTCGTGCCCGATATGCAGCGGCTGAAAGCGTCCGATAAAGACGCCGAAATCGGCCCCATCCTTTGCACCAAAATGGCCCATCTCTCGAGACTCCCTCGATCCTGTTTCGCTCCCGGACTCCCCGGGACCATCGCGACCCCGAGTCGGTGCCGCTGGCACACTTATACGCATTTGACATATATCTAGTCAAGATATAAGTTGGCGCCATGTCTGAGCCCTATGATCCTGCCGCCTTTCCGCCGCTCGCCGTCACCGTCGATCTTGTCCTGATGACGGTGCACGATGGCCGTCTGGCAGTCCTGCTCCAGCAGCGCGGCGAAGAACCGCACAAGGGCGACTGGGCACTGCCCGGCGGCTTCGTCGGCGCAGCCGAAAGCCTCGACGCCGCCGCGCAGCGCATCCTCGCCGACAAGGCGGGGCTGGGCCATGCCTGGCTCGAACAGCTCTACAGCTTCGGCGATCCCGCCCGCGACCCGCGGATGCGCATCGTCACTATCGCCTATTTCGCGCTGCTCCCCGCCGCCGACCTGGCCGCGCCGCTTGTCGCGCGCCCCGACCTGATGCTCGCGCCGATCGATACGCTGCCTGCCCTCGCCTTCGACCACCGCAGCATCGTCGATCACGCCGCCACGCGGCTGCGCGGCAAGCTCGATTACGCCCCCGTCGCCTTCGCGCTGCTACCGCCGCGCTTCACGCTGCGCGCGCTGCAGGACGTTCACGAAGCGATCCTCGGCATGTCGCTCAACAAACCCGCCTTCCGCCGCCGGATGATCGACACCGGCTGGATCGAAGGCACCGGCCATAAAGAGGCGGGTGGCGCCTTCCGCCCCGCCGAACTCTACCGCGTCAGGCCTCCTGCCCACACCCCTTCCTGAGCCCCCTTCCTTTCGCCGCACCACCATCTATGGAGGACGCGGTCACGCAAGAAAGTCCCGCCGATGCCGATCATGGCCGCCCGCCACTACAACCGCGGCAAGCTCGTCCGCGATCTCGGCCCCGACGAGATCATTCCCGAGGATTGCGACGACGGCGATTTCTACTGGCTCGGGCTCTACGAACCCACCGCCGGCGAACTCGCCGGCATCGCCAAGCGCTTCGGCCTCCACCCGCTCGCGGTCGAGGACGCGCTCAAGGCGAAGCAATTGCCGAAGGTCGAAGTCTATGGCGACCAGCTCTTCGTCATCGCCGCCACCGGCAACCGCGAGGGCGATACGATCCAGTCGGGCGAGACCGCGATCTTCGTCGGCCGCCACTTCATCGTCACCGTCCGCCACGGTTCGGCGCGCGCGCATACCGAGGTGCGCGCGCGGCTCGAGACGCTGCCCGCAAAGCTCTCGCACGGGCCCGATTACGTCCTCTATGCAATCCTCGATTTTATCGTCGACGGCTATTTCCCGGTGATCGACGCGATCGAGGACCGGCTCCTGCTGCTCGAGGAAAGCGTGATGGACACGCCGCTCGATGCCGAGGAAATCCGCCATCTCTATGGCCGGCGGCACGAGATCATCCGCTTCCAGCGCCTCGTCGGGCTGATGAAGGAGGTCGCGTGGCGGCTCGTCCATGCCGAGGATCTGCCGTGGATCGACGAAGCGGTGCGCCCCTATTTTCGCGACATCTGGGACCATGTCCAGCGCGCCGAATTCCGCCTCTCGGGCCTCCGCGAAATCACCGCGTCGGTGGTCGAGACCAATTCGCTGCTCGAACAGCAGCGCCAAGGCGTGATCACCCGCCAGCTCGCCGCCTGGGCCGCGATCCTAGCGGTACCAACGGCGATCGCCGGGATTTACGGGATGAACTTCGACTTCATGCCGGAACTCGGCTGGGACCTGGGGTATCCCTATGCGCTGGGGCTCATCTTCGGCGGCTCGGCGCTGGTATTCTGGCGCTTCAAGCACATCGGGTGGCTGTAGGCGGCGAATTGGTGGCTTTGGGGGTGAAAAGCTGCCTTTGGCTTTTTCCAAAGTTCAGGAAAGTTCAGCCCTGTACGCCTTCCCAACAGAATCTCGGCAACCGCCTTTATCGACCGAGTGAAGGAGTCGGGATCGACGCTTGCATAGCCGGATAATGTAGGAAAGCCTTTTTTTGAAGACGGCGGCGGTTTTGGGATGGGGAGGACCTTCAGGTCCGCTCCCACCCGAAACCAGCCGTCACCTGCCCCCCAACGGGATCCATTTTCCCTTCGTCCGGCTGGTCAAATGGGAGCGCCCGCACCGCTCGCAACGATAGGCCCGCAGCACCAGCCCGCTCGCCCGCGCCGCCGCCATCGCTTCTTCGAACGTTGCATAACGCGCCTTGCGCACGCAGATGCTCGCCCGCGTCCGCACAACCTCAGCGCCGCATCGCCGCCCAGTCGATCGGCCCCGTCGCGAAACGCTGGCGGAGGTTGCCCAGCGCCATCGCATTGCCGCCCTCGAAAAAGCCGACCAGCGCCCGCCCGCCGTCGCTCCCGGGATAGCCGCGCGAGGTCAGCCGCACGCGCGTCTGCTTGCCTGACGCCTCGATCTCGAAGACGCTCGTCACCTTTTGATACTCGTCCCAATGCGGAAAACCCGCGGGCGCCTTGACCGTCCGGAAGGCAAGGCTCCTGCCCGGCACGCGCGCGCCGAAGCGCTGCTGGATCGTGTCGGGGCCGCCGGGCTTTGCCGCGGGATCGTAGCTGCTCTCGATCAGGTCGGGGTCGGCGCCGACGACCCGCGCCACCGGCACCGCCCAGCCCATCCAGCCCTCGGCGGTCGAGATCGCGGCCCACACGTCGGCGGGGCTCGCATCGACCAGAACCTCGTGCCGCATCGTCGTCGTCGCGTCGGCCTCGACCGTCTTGGTCACGACCACCTTTTCTGCCTGCGCCGCCGCCGGCACCGCGATCGACAGCGCCGCGGCCAGCACCCCTGCGCGCATCAGGCGAGCACCTTCGCCATCATCCGCTCTTCCTTCTCGACCCACGGCGCAAAGCTCGGCCGTGCGAGGATCGCCGCGCTCCACGCCGCGACCTTCGGATGCGTCGCGGCATCGACGCCCGCGCCGCAATGCTTGAAATTCATCAGCGGCGACGCGACCGCGAGGTCGGCGAGCGTGATCCGGTCGCCGACGAGGAAACCCGACGCCGGGATTGCGCTTTCGAGATAGGCGAGCAGCTTGGGCAATTCCTCGCTCTCGGCGAGCGCCGCGGCGGCGAGGTCGCCCTCGCGGCCGAGGAATTTCGGGGCGACGATGCGGTTGAAGAACATCTTGCCGCTGCACGCCGCGAACACCGTGTCGCCGAACTCCTCCCACCAGATCGCTTTCCCGCGCTGCTGCGGATCGGCGGGGATCAGTTCGGGCGAGGGATGTTTCGCCTCCAGATACTGGATGATCGCGCTCGAATCGGCGAGCATGAAGCCGTCGTCGTTCATCGCGGGCATCTTGCCCAGCGGCGAGGCGGCCTGAAACCCGTGGTCGGGGTCGCCGATACCGACGCCTTTCAGTTCGAAATCGAGCCCCTTCTCGCCCAGATAGGCGAGCAGTTTGCGCACAAAAGGCGACACCAGCGAACCATAGATGATCATGCAACCGCTCCCTTTTCCTGTTTCCCTGTCTTACGCCAAAGGTTTCGAATCGCAACCGCCCACGCCGCTATACAGGCGCCACCATATAGCGCTTGCCAGCCGTCCTTCCGCATGGGAATGTGGCAGTCAGAGGGGCGCCCGGCGCAGCATTAAGCCACAGGAAAATAACGCACATGGGCTCCGCTTGGGCAGATCGGCTGATGGCGCTCTCGGTGCGCGTGATCGGCTTCGTGATCGTCCTCGCCGCGCTCGCCGGCGCGGCGGGCAGCTTCTTCTACAACCAGTCGCAGGAGGCCGACCAGGCCGCGCGCATCGCGCTGCAGATGAACACCCGGCTGCGCGACCATGTCGGCGTGCTCGAGGGCGTGCGTGCGATGTACCAGTCGGACACCGCGGCGAGCGGCCCCGGCATCCGCGCCTATCTCACCGCGCTGCGTCCGCAGGAAAACGCCCCGGGCATGGAAGGCGTCGGTATCGCCGCCGCGATGCGCCGCGACGATCCCGCGACCGCCGAGGCACAGCTGCGCGCCAATTACGGCCGCGACATCAAGGTCTGGCCCGCCACCAGCAGTCAGAAGGTCGGCTTCGCAGTCGTGCTCGTCGAGCCCTATACCCCGCGCCGCAACGTCGCGCTCGGCTTCGACATGTACAGCGAAAGGACGCGGCGAGAGGCGATGCGCCGCGCCTGGCAGACCGGCCGCCCCGCCGCGAGCGGCATCGTCCACCTCGCGCAGGAACGCGCCGCCAACGTCAAGCAGCCCGGTTTCCTCATCTACATCCCCGTCTATGCCCGCCGCCCGATCGAGGCGCCGATGCTGCCGCCCGGCGGCCCGCCGTCCGAAACCGACGCGCCGGTCATCGCGACGCTGCCCGGCCAGCGCCCGGTCGAGGCCTTCGTCTACGCCCCCTTCCGCACCGACGACATGATGCGCGCGATCCTCGGCGACCAGCTGAACAGCATCGATGGGGTCGAGGTCCGCGCGGGCGAGGGGCCGTCGGCGCCGCTCGTCTTCCGCCACGGCACGCTCGGCTGGGACGCGCACGAACAGAAGCTCCGCGTCGCCGACCGCGAATGGACGATCCGCATTTCCTACGGCCGCTTCCTCGACCGGCTGGGCCGCCCGCTCGGCATCTTCCTCTTCGGCGTCGCGCTCGCACTGCTCGCGATGCAGATCCACCGCCTCCAGCACCGCCGCCTCGACGTCGCGCAGGCGCTCGCCGATGAACAGAAGCGCCATGCCGAGGACCGCGAGCTGATGATCGGCGAGATGGCGCACCGCATGAAGAACGCCTTCGCACGCATCGGCGCGCTCGCGCGCATCACGATCCGCGAGTCCGCCGACCTTCAAGAATTTGAAACCAAATTTGATGGCCGCATGCGCGCGCTGTCCGACGCCAAGCAGATGCTGGTCACGGGCGCAGTCGACCTGTTCGACCTCGGCAAGATCGTCCGCCGCGAGCTCGACCTCGCCGGGCGCGGCTCGGACGATGTCACCGGCCCCGACGTCCGCCTCGACGACGAGACAGCGCAGGCGCTCTCGCTCGCGCTCCACGAATTCGTCACCAACAGCATCAAATATGGCGCGCTCGCGGGCAAGGGCGACCTCGCGGTCGGCTGGCGCCGCGTCGAGGACGATATCGAGCTCAGCTGGACCGAAACGAACCTGCCCGAAACGCCGCAAATCGACGGCGAGAGCTTCGGCACCCAGTTCATCCGCACGCTGATCGAGCGCCAGCTCAAGGGCAGTTGGTCGCGCGCCGCGACCGACCACGGCCTCGCCATCACCATCCGCTGGCCCGATCGTGACGTCGGAAACTGACATCCGCTGGCAGATCTGGATCGACCGCGGCGGCACCTTCACCGATGTCGTGGCGCGGTCGCCCGACGGCCAAGTCGTCACGACCAAATATCTCTCCGAAGATCCTGCGCGCGCCGGCGACGCCGCGGTCAATGCGATCCGCGACCTGACCGGCGCGGGCGCAGGCGCGCTGCCCCCGCTCGCGATCCGCATGGGCTCGACCGTCGCGACCAACGCGCTGCTCGAACGCAAGGGCGAGCCGACCTTGCTCGCGATCACCAAGGGCTTCGGCGACGCGCTGACGATCGGCTATCAGGATCGTCCCGAGCTTTTTGCGCGCAAACTCGACCGCATTCCGCCGCCGCATGCCGAGGTCGCCGAGATCGCCGAGCGTATCGGCCCCGACGGCGAGCTGCTGGTCCCGCTCGACGAGGCGCGGGCCCGCGCCGCGCTGCAATCCGCGCGCGACCGCGGCCTGACCAGCATCGCGATCGTGCTGATGCACGGCTATCGCTATCCCGATCACGAACGCCGCCTCGCGGAGATTGCGGCCGAACTGGGCTTCGCGCAGATCTCGACCAGCCACGACGTTAGCGCGCTGATCAAGCTCGTCGGCCGCGGCGACACGACGCTCGCCGACGCCTATCTGTCGCCGGTGCTGCGCCATTATGTCGACCAGTTCGTCGCGCAGTTGGGGGACGGCATCGACCCGCAATTCATGAAAAGCTCGGGCGGCCTCGCCTCGGCCAGCGCCTTCCACGGTCGCGACGCGATCCTCTCGGGTCCCGCGGGCGGGATCGTCGGCATGGTCGGCAGCGCCGCGCCGCTCGGCAAGTCGCGGCTCATCGGTTTCGACATGGGCGGCACGTCGACCGACGTCAGCCATTATGCAGGCCGCCTCGAGCGCGACAACGAAACGATCGTCGCGGGCACGCGCATCCGCGCCCCGATGCTGCGCATCCACACCGTGGCCGCGGGCGGCGGCTCGATCTGCCGCTGGGACGGCGCGCGCCTAACCGTCGGTCCCGAAAGCGCCGGCGCCAACCCCGGCCCCGCCGCCTACGGCCGCGGCGGGCCGCTCACCGTCACCGACTGCAACGTCCTGCTCGGCAAGATCCAGCCCGATCATTTCCCCAGGCTGTTCGGACCCGCGGGCGACCAACCGCTCGACCGCGCGGTGGTGGTGGAAAAATTCGCCGCCATGGCGGCCGAGGTCGGAAACATCACCCCCGAAGCCCTTGCCGAGGGCCTGCTCGCCATCGCGGTCCAGCAGATGGCGAATGCGATCAAGCGCATCACCATCGCGCGCGGCCACGACCTCACCCAAGGCTACAGCCTCGTCGGTTTCGGCGGCGCGGCGGGCCAGCATGTCTGCCTCGTGGCCGATGCGCTCGGCGTCGACGAAATCCTGCTCCACCCGCTCGCCGGCGTACTCTCGGCCTATGGCATGGGCCTCGCCAAACCCTCAGCGATCCGCGAGCGCACGCTGGCGCTCGAGCTCGCCGACGATTGCGCGGCGACCCTCGCCGCCGCCGAAGCCGAGCTGTCGGACGAGGCCCGCACCGACCTCGCCGAGGGCGCTCCAACCACGCGCGAAACGCTGCTCTTCGTGCGCCTCGCCGACAGCGACAATGCGATCGAACTCCCGCTCGCCGCGCCGCAAGAAGTCGCGCAGGCCTTCGCCGCCGCTTTCCGCCAGCGCTTCGGCTATGCCCCGCACGCCACTCTAGTGGTCGACCGCATCCGCGTCGAACTGACCGAGGCGGGCGATGCGGCCGCAACGTTGCCGCTACCTGCAGCTGCCGTAGAGACCGAGCCCGAAACCGTCACCGCCTGGCTCGCCGGGACGCCATACGACGTCCCGCTCCACCAGCGCAGCGCGCTCGCCCCCGGCGGCCGCGTCGCCGGCCCCGCGATCGTCATCGACGCGCTGTCGACCACGGTCGTCGAACCCGGGTGGACAGCGACGGTCGAGCATGAGGGCACCCTCCGCCTCGCCCGCACTCGCGCCGCCGCAACGCACGCCACCGCATTGGAAGACCTCGCCGCCCCCGACCCGATCCGCCTCGAAATCTTCAACAGCCTGTTCATGGCGATCGCCGAGGAAATGGGCGGCGCGCTCCAGCACAGCGCCTCGTCGATCAACATCCGCGAGCGGCTCGACTTCTCCTGCGCGATTTTTGACGGCGAAGGCAGCCTCGTCGCCAACGCGCCGCACATGCCCGTCCACCTCGGCTCGATGGGCGAAAGCGTGCGCGCGATCCTGCGCCAACGCACGCGCGACGGTCGCGGCATTCGCAAGGGCGACGCCTATGCCCTCAACGCTCCCTATGACGGCGGCACCCACCTCCCCGACATCACCGTCATCATGCCGGTTTTCGTGGAGGGAGATACCCCCAGCTTCTTCGTCGCCGCGCGCGGTCACCACGCCGACCTCGGCGGCATTGCCCCGGGCTCGATGCCCCCCGACAGCAAGAGCATCGCCGACGAGGGCATTCTCTTCGACAATGTGCTGATCGTCGACGACGGAAGCTTTCTCGACACCGAGGTCCATACCCACCTCACCGCCGGCGAGTGGCCCGCGCTCAACCCCGCGCTCAACATCGCGGACCTGAAAGCACAGGTCGCTGCCTGCCAACGCGGCGCCGGCGCGCTCACCGACCTCAGCGCCGCGCACGGCGCCGCCACCGTCGCCGCCTATATGGCGCACGGCCAGCGCCAGGCCGAAGCCGCGGTGCGTCAGCTGATCGCCCGCCTCGACGACGGCGCGTTCGCTTACGCCATGGACAATGGCGCCGAGGTCGCGGTGGTGGTCAAAGTCGACCGCGAAGCACGTCATGTCACCATCGACTTCACCGGTTCCTCGGCGACGCTCCCCGACAATTTCAACGCGCCCGCGCCCGTCGTGCGCGCCGCGGCGCTCTATGTCCTGCGCACGATGCTCGACGACCCGATCCCGATGAACGAGGGCTGCCTCGCCCCGGTCACGCTGATCGTCCCCGACAATTCGATGTTGTCCCCGACCTTTCCCGCCGCGGTCGTAGCCGGGAATGTCGAGACCAGCCAGGTGATCACCGACGCGCTGTTCGCCGCCTTCGGCGCGATGGCGGGCGCGCAGGGCACGATGAACAATTTCACCTTCGGCAACGAGGCCTGCCAATATTATGAGACGATCGCCGGCGGCTCGGGCGCGGGTCCCGGCTTCGACGGCACCAGCGTGATCCAGACGCATATGACCAACAGCCGCATGACCGACCCCGAAGTGATGGAAACCCGCTTCCCCGTGATCGTCGAGGAATTTTCGATCCGCAAAGGCTCGGGCGGCGCGGGCCGCTGGCACGGCGGCAACGGCGCCACCCGGCGTATTCGTTTCCGCGAGCCGATGGCCGCGAACATCCTCGCCAACCGCCGCAAGATCGCCCCCGCGGGCCTCGCGGGCGGTACCGACGCCGCCCCCGGCCGCAACTGGGTCGAGCGCGCCGACGGCACGGTCGAGATGCTCGGCGCCACCGGCAGCGCCGATCTTGCTGCAGGCGATGCCTTCGTGATCGAAACGCCGGGCGGCGGCGGTTACGGGAAAGCGGAGGGGGAATAGATGCTCGTCCTGATCGGCATCCTCATCATCATCGCAGGCTTCCTGCTCCGCTTCAATCCGCTGCTCGTCATCATGGCCTCGGCGCTCGCCACCGGCCTCGCTGCGGGGCTCGACATCGCCGCGATTATCGCCGCCTTCGGCAAGGCGTTCAACGACACGCGCTACGTCTCGATCATCTGGATCGTCCTCCCCGTCATCGGCCTGCTCGAAGCCTATGGGCTGCAGCAGCACGCCCGCAATATCATCGGCCGCATGAAGGGCGCGACGCTCGGCCGGCTGCTCACCGGTTATCTGTTCCTGCGCCAGGCCTTTGCTGCGGTCGGCCTGACTTCGGTCGCGGGGCACGCCCAGACCGTGCGCCCGCTCGTCGCACCGATGGCGGAGGCGGCCGCCGAGGCGCAGAGTCCCGCGCTCACCGACGACGAGCGCGAGGAGGTCAAGGCCTATGCGGCGGCGACCGACAATGTCGGCGTCTTTTTCGGCGAGGATATCTTCCTCGCCTTCGGTTCGATCCTGCTGATGCGCGGTATCCTCGAAGGCTATGGCTACGACATCGAGCCGCTCCACCTCTCGCTTTGGGCGATCCCGACCGCGATCGCCGCCTTCCTGATCCACGGCGTCCGCCTCCGGCGCCTCGACCGGCGCATGCAAGCGAAGGCGGAGGGCGGCGCATGATCGTCCTCGGCCATGTCTATCTGCTCGCGGGCATCGTCTTCGCGCTCTTCGCGCTGCTCGGCCTCTACGACCGCAGCAACCCCAAGCGTTTCGGCAACGCCGCTTTCTGGGGGCTGGTCGCGACATCGATGATCCTGGGCGATTACCTCGGCGACTTCGGCAACGGGCTGCTCGTGCTGGCGCTCGTCGCGATCGCGGGCACCGGCCAGATTGGCCGCGCGCCGGGCGGCGAGGTTCCCGCCGAAGTCCAGGCCGAGCGCGCCGCCGAATACGGCAATTTCCTGCTCCTCGTCGCGCTGATCATCCCGGCGGTCGCGCTGATCGGCACCTTCCTGTTCAAGGAAATCCTCGGCCTCGCCGACCCCAAGCAGGCGACGCTCATCTCGCTCGCCTTCGGTGTGCTGATCGCGCTTGGCGTCGGCATGGCACGGCTCAAGCCGCCCGCGCTGCTCCCATTGCAACAGGGCCGCCGCCTGCTCGATTCGGTCGGCTGGGCGGCGATCCTGCCCCAGATGCTCGCCAGCCTCGGCGCGGTCTTCGCGCTCGCCGGCGTCGGCGACGTCGTCGGCGGCCTCATCGGCACGGCGATTCCGCAAGGCAGCCTGTTCGGCGCAGTGCTCGCCTTCGGGCTCGGCATGGCGCTCTTCACGATGGTGATGGGCAATGCCTTCGCCGCCTTCCCGGTGATGCTTGCGGCGGTCGGGATGCCCTTGCTCATCAAGCAACATGGCGGCGACCCCGCGGTGGTCGCGGCGATCGGCATGCTCGCGGGCTTCTGCGGCACGCTGATGACCCCGATGGCGGCGAACTTCAACCTCGTCCCCGCCGCGCTGCTCGAGCTCAAAAATCCCTATGGCGTGATCAAGGCACAGGTCGGCACCGCGGTGCCCTTGCTAGCGGTGAATATCGTCTTCATCTACATCTTCGCCTTCAAGCTATGACCCGGCTCACCCCCGACCACGCCACGCGCTTCGCGACCGCCACGCTCGCGCATCTCGGCCGCGAATATCCGTACAAGATGGACCTCGTCCTCCTCGGCCCCGAGGATGCCAGGCCGCCGCGCGCGCATCACCCGATCTTCCACGGCAGCTTCGACTGGCACAGCTGCGTCCACGGCTGGTGGCAGATCCTCCGCCTCGCACGCCGTTTTCCCGATCTCGCGATCAGCGGCGACATCCGCGCCCGCGCCGACGAAATGCTCGTGCCTGGCAAGGTCGCTGGCGAACTTGCCTTCCTCGACCGCCCCTATTCGGCCGCCTTCGAGCGCCCTTATGGCTGGGGCTGGCTGCTCGCGCTCCACGCCGAGGCCGCGCAGCACGATGCCCCTTGGGCCGCCGCGCTCGAGCCCCTCGCCTTCGCCTTCGCCGCGCGCTTCCACGCCTTCCTGCCCAAGCTCACCTACCCGCTGCGCGTCGGTACGCATTTCAACATAAGCTTCGCGCTGCTCCTCGCGCGCCACTGGGCAGAAAGCCGCGACCCCGCCCTCGTCGCGCTGATCGACACCCGCACCCGCGACTGGTTCGCCGACGATCGCGACTGCCAGGCGTGGGAGCCCGGCGGCGACGAATTCCTCTCCTCGGCGCTCAGCGAGGCGCATCTGATGACCGCCGTCCTCGGCGCCGACTTCACCCGCTGGTTCGGTGCCTTCCTTCCCCGCGCAGCCAGCGAGCAACCCGCCACACTCTTCACCCCCGCCACCGTCTCCGACCGCAGCGACGGCAAGATAGCCCATCTCGACGGCCTGAACCTCAGCCGCGCGTGGAACTGGCGCGCGATTACCGCGGCGCTGGGCCCAGCGCATCCCGTCGCCCCGGTGGCGGAGGCGGCCGCAGAGCGCCACCTCGCCGCCGCGCTCCCGCACGTCACCGGCGACTATATGGGCGAACATTGGCTCGCGAGCTTCGCCTTGCTCGCGCTCGACGGACTCTAGGCCTCGGTCCCCAGCCAAGCGCGCATCGCGCGCGCATCGGCGACCTCGGCATCGAGCGCCGCATCGCCGCGCCGCCGCACCCAGCGCCAGCCGTGATCGACCATCCGCGCCGGATAGGCCGGCCAGACGCGCCAGCTGCCCACCGGCACCCCGGCATAATGCGCGACGATATGCCGCGGCGGAAACAGCCGTGTGAGAGCGAGCACCAGCTTGCCGCGCTTGCCCCCGGTCTCGGCCATGCGCGTCGCAAAGCCGCGCTCGGCGCGCCGGCCCGCGTCCTGCAGCAGCAGCGCCTCGGCCGCCGCGACCAGCCGCGCGGGCACCGCCGCGGTCGCGGGATCGCCCGTCTCGCGCCTGCCCATATATTTGGCGACCGAGGCGAACAGCAGCCGCGCCCCGCCCGCGCGGCCCGCCGCCTCGGCCTCGCTCCAGAAGCGCGGCCAGTCGATTGCCGCACTGTCGATCGCGCGCGCGAGGTCGCTCAGCACCTGCGGCCCGGTGTCGAAGGGCTGGCGCCCATAGGCCGCGTGCACGATCAGGTGCAGCAGCATGTCGGTGGGATCGAGATAGGATATCTCCGCCGGCCCCAGTCCCGCGCGCACCCGCCGCGCCAGCAGCCCCTCGGTCGCCGCCGCCGTCGCGCCGCGATCCTCGCCCTCCACCGGATTCGACAGCCGCCAGTGCAGCTCGAACGCGATCTTCTGCGGCCCCCAGTGCAGCGGTGGCAGATGTTTGTGATGCACCAGCGCATAGTCGATCGGCGTGTGCGAAACCGGCCCCGGCACCGCCCCCGCCGCTTCCATCGCCGCATGCAGCCGCAACGCATCGGCCTCGCTCAGCAGTAAATCGACGTCGCGCATCGGCCGCAACGCCGGGTTCGGATAGGCGTGCCAGGCGAGCCACGCGCCCTTGAGCGCGGCATAGGCCAGCCCCTCGCGGTCGGCGAGGGTGCCCACAGCGATCAGCGCCTGCTGCACCACCAGCGAGCGTTCGCTCGCCGCGCGCCACGTCCGCGCCCAGCGCGCTCGCAGCGCATCGGGCACCGGCCAGTCGGCGCCGCGCCCCGACAACTGATGGTGCAGCAGCGGCGCCAGCCGATATTGTTTCGCCATGTCGCCGATGACGTCCCAATCGGCCTCGGACAGCGCCGCGAGCGCCGCGCGGTCGGCCATGCGCGCTTCGGCGAGCATGTCGAGCAGCAGCCCCGCCAGCGCCGCGCGTGTCGTCATTCGGCGGCCTCGGCGTGCGGCAATATCCGCCCCTCCTCGATCCGCACCAGCTGATCGGCGAGGTCGAGCATCGTCTGGCGATGCCCGATGATCACCAAAGTCACCTGCCCGTGCAGACCCGCGATCGCGCGGCGGATCGCCGCCTCGTTGGCGGGGTCGAGCGCGCTCGTCGCCTCGTCGAGCACGAGCAGTTCGGGCGACAACAGCAGCGCGCGCGCGAGCGCGATCCGCTGGCGCTCGCCGCCCGACAATTGCTGGCCGCGGTCGCCGACCGGCGTGTCGAGCCCCTGCGGCAAGGCGAAGACGAAATCGGCCGACGCTTTCTCCAGTGCGGTACGCAGCGCAGCCTCGCCCGCATCGGGCGCGGCCCACAGCAGATTGTCGCGGATGCTGCCCCCGAGCAGAAAGGGCTGCTGCTGGACATAGGCGACCGAGCGCCGCCACAATTGGCGCGTCGCGCCGATGATGACGACATCGTCGACGCGCATCTCGCCGACGTCGGGCGACAGCAGCCCCATCAGGATATCGGCGATGCTGCTCTTGCCCGCCCCCGACGGCCCGACGATCGCGGTCGTCGTCCGCGCCGGCAGGACGAGGTCGATATCGTGGAGCGCCGCGCCCTCGCGCCCCGCATAGGTGAAGCCGACGCCCGACAGCGTCGCCGCGCGCGTCAGGGCCAGCGGTGCCGCGTCCGCGGGCGCGGGCGCCTCGGCCGCCGCCTCGGTCTCGCGCCGCAGCGCCTCGCTCTCGGCCATCGCCGCCGCCGAATGCAGCCAGCTGTGCCAGCTTTGCTGCATCACCCCCAGCATCGGCACCAGCCGTGCGAAGACCAGCAGGATCGGCAGCAATGCCGCGAGAGACAGCCCCAGCACCGCCAGCCCGACATAAACGAGCGCCGCGAGCAAGGCGCCGCCGCCGAGCTGCAGCGCGGTGCGCCCATGGCTCGCGCTCGCCGCATGATCGACCTGCCGCGTCCGGAGCGACCGCAGCACCTCGGCGAAGCGCGCGCGCTGCCGCGCCTCGCCGCCCAGCATCTTGGTTATCCGCACCCCGTCGAAGCCCTCGGCGACCTCGGCCTGCAGCGCCTTGTTCGCGCCGCTCAGCGCGCGCCCCAGCTGCACCGCGTGGCGGCGGTGCCCGGCAAAGCCGAACAGGATCAGCGCACCGCCCAAGGTCGCGACCAGCGCGACCTGCCACGACAGCAGATAGGCCGCGGCCAGATAGGCGACGACGGTGAAGGACGTCGCCGCGAGGGTCAGCAATTGCTGGAACGCCGCGCCGAGGCGCCCGATGTCGGTGATCAGCAGGCTCGCATGGTCCGACGCGCGCCGGCTCGCCAGCCAGCGCCATTCGGCCGACACCAGCCCCGCGAAGATCGCCTCGCGCATGCGGTCGACCATATGATGCTGCAGCTCGAGCGCCTTCATCGTCTGCACATGCTTGACCCACGCACGGACGATCAGCAGCGCGAGGAAGACCAGCACCACCTGCCCCAGCGTCACCTCGCCCGCGATGCTGCCCAAGAGCTCGCCGAGCCGTCCCGGCACCGCCGTGCCATCGCCATCGACCAGCGCCAGCATCGGCACCAGCATCATGATGCCGACCCCCTCGGTCAGCGCCGCCGCGATCATCAGCAGCAAGACGGCAACCAGCCGCCCGCGGTCCGCCGTCGCCAGCATCGCCCGTACCAGCGCCACGGGCTCGACGCGGAGCGCAGGCTCAGACAAAGGCGGCGACCTCGACCAGTGCGGGATCGACCGGATAGCCGGTGATCCTTTGGCCCGACGCGTCGAGCCAGGCATGCGCGGGCGGCGTGTCGGGATCGGCCTGCACCGCCGCCTTATGGTCGCGCCACACGCCGAGGTGCAGCGTCGCGGCGATCCCGCGCCGCTTCAGCATCGCGCGCGCCGCCATCGCCTGCGGCAAGCACACCGTATCGACCGGCAGCCGCCCGACCGCGAAGCGCACCGCCCAGCTCACCAGCGTCGCGGCATCGTCGGGCCGCACGCGCGGCGCGGGGGCGCCCAGCGCCGATGGCGACACCGGCGTCCCCAGCCAGCGCACGACGCGCCGGAAAGGAAGCATAGCCACCGCGATCCGCGCCGCGAGCAGCAGCAGGCTCGCCTCGGCCACCAGCAGAACGCGCGGGCCGCCGAGCCGCCATGCGCTGGCGAGCTTGCGCCGCGCGAGGGCGATCCGCCCGCTCATGCGCCCAAGTCGACGAAGATCGCGCCCGCCGCGGCGAGCCGCACCACGGTGGCCGCGAGCTCGCGCCGCGCCGCCGCATCGAGCCCCGCCGCGAGCGCGACGAAATCCGTGTCGCTGTCGCTCGACAGCCGTCCGAGAACCGCCCCCACCGCTTCGCTGCACGCCTGGAACCGATCGCCGACCCACAGCCCGAAATCGCCGCTCGCGGGGTCATGCGCCGGCGCCAGCGCACGCGCGCTCGCGAGCCGGAGCCGGCTGTCGTCGGTCAGTCGCGGCAGCGTGCCCGCCGCGAATTCGGGCAAAGTGAAGCGCGGCCGCGCGACGCGCTCGGCCAGCTGCGCGGCCAGAAAGTCCGCGGGCGGATGCGCCGCGTGCAGCGCCTGCAGCGCCGCGCCCAGCTCGTGCCAATAAGCCGTGGTGGCCGCCCCGCCCGCCGCGACCGGCCAGTCGGCGCGGAAGCGCGGGTCGGCCAGCGCCTTGCCGACCAGCCAGCGCAGATAATCCTGCCCCGACGGCGGCGAAAGCGCCACGGTCAGGTGCAGGCTCGGTTCCTCGACCGGGGTCGCGACATGCCACCAGCCGCGCGGGATATAGAGGATCGCGCCTTCCTCGAGAATGGCGTCGAACACCGGCACATCGTCCTCGGGCAGCGGCGGCGCTTCCTCGCCGCGCGTCGCAAAATCGCGCGTCGGGCGGTGGACGCGCCAATGCTTGCGCCCCGCGACCTGCAGGATGAAGACGTCGTGCCGGTCCCAGTGCAGGTCGAAGCCGTTGTCGGCGCGCCACCCGGCATAGAGGTTGATGTTGCAGCGCACGCCGAGTTCGCTCCCCAGCCGGTCGGCGAGCACGCCGATGCGCGGCACCATCTCGTCGACGAAGCTCAGCACCAAAGTCGCGCCCTGCGCCAGCTGCGCGGTGACCGCGCCCGCATCGATCCGCCGGTTGGCGCCCGAGGCATGGACAAAGCGCTCGGTCGCGACATTCTTGCCGCCCTTGACCAGGATCAGCCGCGGCGGCTCCAGCCGCTGCGTGGTCAGAATATGGTTGATCTCGTCCCAGCCGATGAGCGCCGCAAAGCGCCCCGCCTGCCCCGGCCAGGCGTGAAAGGCGCGGTTCCAATATTGCACCAGGAAATCGGGGGCCGCCAGCGGCGCGACCAGATCGGCGAGCACCGGCGTTGCCGCTTCGCGGTTCAGTCGCCCCTGGTCCCGTTCCGCCACGCGCCTCTCCCCCCGAGGCGAACACCGCCCCGCCCTGTCTTAGCCAGCGCGGCGCGGCGGTTCAATGCGCGTGGGGGTGTCAGCGTCCCTTCCCGAAACCGCGCGGACCGCTTCCGCCCGGCTCAGCGAAAGAAGCAGTTCACCCCTGCGAACAGCGCGTCGATCCTGGCGTCGTCGCCCGGCGCGGCGAACATGCCGCCGACGCTATTCTCGCCCTCGCCGATGCTGAACTCCTCGCCCAGCGTGCTGTCCTCGGCCATCACGATCGTCGCCGAGGCCGCCGCCTTGGCGCGCGGGGTGCCGACGGCGATGCCGCTCATCGTCGAATAATTGTCCGCGCCGGGCTCGTTGCCGAGAAACCAGCCGGCGAATTTCCCGTCCTGGAAGTTCAGCGTCATCGCATCGTAGCGGGTGAATTCCATCGGCCCCGCGCCGCATTCGGCGTTGCTGCTGCGGTCGCTCTCCTTGCCCATCACGCGCGCCAGCGCCTCCTCGGCCTGCGACCGCGGGACGCCGAAGGCGAGCAGGCTGGTCTTGCCGTTGGCCTTGTCGACGAAGCGCAGCCCCTCGCCGTCGAGGCCGATCGCGGTGGTCGCGGCGGCGGGACCGTCGGCCTTCGCCTCGGGCACCGGGAGCGCCGCGGGCTCCTTCTCCGCGGGCGGGCTGTCGGCGGCGGGTTTGCATGCGGCGAGCAGGCCGATCAGGGCGAGGGAGGTAAAGTGGCGCATCATCGGCTCCTGCGAAGGACTGGCAGCAGCAATATCGCACCGAGGGTAGCGAGCGCCATATCCTTTTGCGCGTCCCAGATGTCACCCTGCTGCCCGTTATAGCGGTCGGCGGTCTCGCCCGCCGCGACGATGGTGAGCAGCCATTCGAAGATTTCGTACAGGCACGAGATGGCGAGCACCCAGGCGAGGACGGTCAGCGCCGCGCCGCGCGTGGTGAGCCCGCCCCAGCGGCGTGCGATCTCGGCGACGGGGAGGACCGACAGCGCGCCAAAGGCGAAATGGACGAGCCGGTCGTAGTGGTTGCGGGTCCAGCCCATCGCGTCGGACAAGCTGGTGCCGCTGAGCGCCCGCGCCCAGTCGTCATAGGGGACATTGCTGTAGGCGTAGCGACCGCCCAATGTGTGGAGCGCGAGGAACGCCACGATGCACGCGAGCGACGCGGTCGAAAGCGGCCAGCGGCGGAGCAGCCAGGGGCTGGCGAGGAGGAAGGCGAGCGTCGGGATATGCTGGAGCAGCGCGATCTCGGGATAGGGCTGCGCCACCTGCGCGGCGAGCAGCAGCGCGGCGAGGAGACCGAGCAGGGCTTTTTGCGCGCGCGGGAGGGCGGCGATCACCAGCGCAGCGACATGCAGCTGAGCCCCGCGTCGATGCGCGCGATCTCGACCGTCGGGAGCGGGCGGATGGCGAGGCCGCGCGCTTCGAGCAGCGCATGCGTCGCGGTCCAGCGATCGCCCACGAGGATGGTGTCGTTGATGCGCAGCAGGTTGGCGGCTTCTTCTTCGCCCGGGGGTGTGACGACGACCTCGAGCCCGGTGAACTCGGGGCAGTCGGCGAGCGCGGGGACCGCGAAGATCGTCTCGGCGTCGATCAGACCGCAGCCCGTCTTGAAATGGAGCACGCCCGGCGGGGTGTCGGCGATTTCGGCGCGGTGGCCGAACGCGGCGAGCAGGCCGGCGAGCTGCTCGGCGCCCTCGCGGTTCGTGCGCGCCGACAGGCCGACAATCACGCGATCGGCGAGGCGCAGCACGTCGCCGCCATCGACATGGCCGGCGGTGAGTTCAAGCAGCCGCTCATGGCATGCGGCGAGGGCTTCGCGGATATGCGTGACCTCGCCCGCGCGCGTCGCGGCGCCGGGGCGGAGCAGGATCGCGCCCTCGGCAAAGGTCAGTGCGACATCCTCGACGAACAAGGCGTCGGGAAAGGCATCGAGCGGCGGCAGGATGGTGAGGTCGAGGCCAAGATCGCGGAGCGTGGCGACATAGGCGTCATGCTCGGCGGCAAGGCCCGAAAAGTCGGGATCGGGCCCGCCGTCGGCGCGGATACCGCGGACCGCCGAGGGCGCGGGCGTGCGGAGGATGGCGTGGGTGAAGCGATAGGGGGCCGAACTCGTCATAGCCTTCTCTTATCCGTTCGCATCGAGCGAAGTCGAGATGCCCCGAAGAAGCGCACCCACGATGGGTGTCTCGACTTCGCTCGACACGAACGGACTTGAGACGTGGCCTCAGCCCTTCTTGAGATGCCGGCGTCCCAGCAGCTCCGCAATCTGCACCGCGTTTAGCGCCGCACCCTTGCGGAGGTTGTCGCTGACGCACCAGAGGTTCAGGCCATTGTCGACGGTCGGATCGTCGCGCACGCGGCTGACGAAGGTCGCGAAGTCGCCGACGCATTCGACGGGGGTGATGTAGCCGCCATCCTCGCGCTTGTCGTGGAGCACGACGCCCGGCGCCTCGCGCAGGATGCGCTGCGCGTCCTCGGCCGAGAGTTCCTCTTCCATCTCGATGTTGATCGCTTCGGAGTGGCCGACGAAGACGGGGACGCGAACGCAGGTCGCGGTCACCTTGATCTTGGGATCGAGGATCTTCTTGGTCTCGACGACCATCTTCCACTCTTCCTTGGTCGAGCCGTCGTCGAGGAATTTGTCGATGTGCGGGATGACGTTGAAGGCGATCTGCTTGGTGAACTTCTGCACGTCCTTCTCGTCGCCGACGAAGATCTGGCGCGTCTGGTTCCACAGTTCGTCCATGCCCGCCTTGCCCGCGCCCGAAACCGACTGATAGGTCGAGACGACGACACGCTTGATTTTGGCGGCATCGTGGAGCGGCTTCAGCGCGACGACCATCTGCGCGGTCGAGCAATTGGGGTTCGCGATGATGTTGCGCTTCGTATAGCCGTCGATCGCGTCGGGGTTCACCTCGGGCACGATCAGCGGCACGTCGGGGTCCATGCGATAGAGCGAGCTGTTGTCGATCACGACGCAGCCCGCCGCCGCGGCCTTGGGCGCGTGGATCGCGGTCGCGTCGCTGCCGATCGCGAAGATCGCCATGTCCCAGCCGGCCCAGTCGAAATTCTCGATATTCTGGCACTTCACCGTCTTGCCGGTGTCGCCGATCTCGATCTCGTCGCCCTGGCTGCGCGACGAGGCGACCGCCGCGATCTCGTCATAGGGGAATTCGCGTTCGGCGAGGATGGCGAGCACTTCGCGCCCGACATTGCCCGTCGCGCCGGCGACCACGATACGATAACCCATCATTCACTCCTCGGTGCAGAAACGCGTTTGAAATTCAGACCTTCCAGCGGAAATGGCCGGTCAGCGGGTGGTCGAAGAGCGCGTCTTCCTCGCGCGCGCCGCGGCCGATATTATGGATCACGAGCGGTCGCCCCGCCGCCGTCTTCCGGTCGGAGACGATGCCCGTGTGCGGAAAACGCCCGCCGGTCATCGACGTGAAGATATCGCCCGGCCGCCAGTCGGCGGGGTCGCTCGAGACCGGCAACCGCGCGCGCTGGCGCGTCCAATAGGTGGCGAGGTTCGGCACGCGGCGATGATCGATGTTGCGGTCGGGGCGGCGGAGCCCCCAATTCTTCGGATAGGCCCCAAAGTCGGCCTTCATGTCGGCGTTTACAAGGGCCTGGAGATCGATACCCAGCGCGTCGCGATAGGCGCGGATGAGAACGTCGGTGCACACCCCCTTGGCGCGGTCGACATCACCGTTCGGGAAAGCGAGTGTGCTGTACGCGGGGTCATAGGCGAGCGTGACGCCGACCTGCCGCCGCGCCGCCGCGACCAGCCGCTCGGCGATGGTCGCAGCCCCGGCCGCGCCCGCCAGCCCCAGCGCGCCAAAGCACAGCCCCGCGCCGAGGACGGCGCGCCGGCTTGGCTCGAAGGACGCGGACTTGTGCATCGGATTGCGCTGCCCAAATGAAAAACGACCGGTTCTGCGCTTTGGCGGAACCGGTCGTCTTTGAAAGCTGTTTCGGCTTTACGGCAGAGAAGCTCAGCCTTCGCCGGCTTCCGACCGGTAATCGCGGCGTTCGGCGATACGCGCCGACTTACCGGTGCGGCCACGCAGGTAATAGAGCTTGGCGCGGCGCACGGCGCCCTTGCGGACGACGGTGATGCTGTCGATGTTCGGCGAATAGAGCGGGAAAACGCGCTCGACGCCTTCGCCGAACGACATTTTGCGAACGGTGAAGTTCGAGCCCATGCCCTTGTTCGAGCGCGCGATGCACACGCCTTCGAAATTCTGCACGCGGGTGCGTTCGCCTTCGACGACCTTCACACCGACCTTCAGCGTGTCGCCGGGGCGGAATTCGGGGATCGTCTTGCCGGCCTTGGCAATTTCTTCGGCTTCGATCGTCTGGATGAGGTTCATGTCCTCTAGTCCTTCTTCTTTTGCCGCGCGCCAGAGGCAGGTCGGTCCCGAGCGCCCTCATGGCGCTCCCAAAGGTCCGGCCTGCGTAACCGTGTGATGTCCTCCGCCTGTTGTTTCCGCCAGGCGGCGATCTTCGCATGATCCCCCGATCGCAGCACTTCGGGGATCGTGCGCCCTTCCCATGTTACAGGTCGGGTATAGTGCGGATATTCGAGCAAACCATTCTCGAACGATTCGTCGTCTCCGCTTGAAGCCGCGCCCATTACGCCGGGAATCAAGCGAATGCAAGCGTCGAGGAGCATCAGCGCCCCCATCTCGCCGCCCGACAGGATGATGTCGCCCATCGACACCTGTTCGATCGGCCGCGCGTCGAAGATGCGCTCGTCGAAACCCTCGAAACGGCCGCAGAGGATGATCGCGCCGGGACCCCCTGCGAGGCTACGCACGCGCGCCTGGGTGACCGGCGCGCCGCGCGGGGTCATGGCGAGGATCGGCAGCTCGGGATTCGCCGCGACCGCATGGTCGAGCGCCGCCGCCAAAATGTCGGCCTTGAGCACCATGCCCGCGCCGCCACCCGCCGGCGTGTCGTCGACGGTGCGGTGCTTGTCGGTCGCGAAATCGCGGATCTGGATGGGCGCGCACGACCATACCCCCGCCTCGAGCGCGCGCCCCGCCATGCTGTGCCCCAGCGGGCCGGGGAACATGTCGGGATAGAGGGTCAGGGGAACGGCGGCGAAGGTCATGATGGCGGCTGCCATAGCGCCTCGGGCAGGATGTGGCGATCCTTGCCGATCTCGGCGTGCAGCCATTCGCGGAAGCGCTCGATCTTGCGCACCCCGACGCGGTTGTCGCGGTGGACGAGCCACATGCCCGACGAGGCCGACACATAGAGCGTGTCGAAAGGCTGGACCATGCGGCCGCTGGCGAGGTCGGCCTGCCAGTAGAGCGGGGTCATCATCGCGACGCCGAAACCCGCCTGCACCGCGCTCGCCTCCTGCAACTGGCTGTCGAGTTCGATCCCGCGGCGCGACGGCGCCGGCGGCGTTTCGACCCCCGCCGCAGTAAACCAGTCGGCCCACCAGCTGTCGTTGGGCGCGAGCCGCTGGACGCGCAGCAGGTCGGCGGGCTCGCGTATGTCGTGCTCCGCGATGAAGGCGGGCGAGGCGATCGGCGCGAGATATTGGCGCATCAGGAAATCGGCGCGCAGCCCCGGCCACACGCCCCCGCCGATGCGGATCGCGACGTCTACGTTCGACGCGTCGAAGTCGATGAGGTCATTGCTCATCGCCATGCGCACCGCGAGGTCGGGATATTGCAGCTGGAAGCTGCCGATGCGCGCGCTGAGCCAGGTGCCGCCGAAACTAGTCGCGGCGTTGATCGTCAGCACCTCGGCCTCGTCGCTGTCGAGCGCGGCAAAGGCCTCACCCATCGCGGCGAAGGCGCCGGAGATTGCCGGAAGCAGCCGCTGACCGGTTTCGGAGAGATGCACGCGCCCTTTTTCGCGCACGAAGAGCGCGCGGCCGAGCCGGTCCTCCAATTGGCGGACCTGATAGCTGACCGCAGCTTGCGTCATCCCCAATTCCTCGGCCGCACGCGAGAAATTCTGCAGACGACCGGCGGCTTCGAAGGTCCTTACGGCGGCAAGCGGGGGGATACGCGACATCGCATCATATAAGCCCTGCTTATGACATACGGCAATGCTTTTGTTGGCGGCTGCGCGCGCAAAGGCGCATCTGGGGTGCATCGAAATCGAGGAGAAAGACGATGCAGGACGAAATCTGGATGCGGAACTGGAACGACGCACAGCCGCGCTTCAGTGCCGATATCGACCGCGGCTTCGCGAAGCTGGCCGGCGCCATCGCGCGGCTGCGGCGCCGCCGCGACGGCCGCGACGCGAGCCTTCGCACGCGGATCGGGATCGGCTGAAACGCCGGTCGCAGTCCGCGCACCGGGCGGCGACGGAACGCGAGCGACACCAATCCGGCCCCGCCGGCGGGAATGATCGACAGCACGGCCCGCATCAGCAGTCCCGCCATCAGGACGTGCGGCCGATCATTCCCACAGGGTGCCCTGACGCGCCCCTCCCCTCCGCGCCTGCCGACCTAACGTTAACCAAAAATCAGCCGCTCCCCGGCTAGTTTCGCCGTCCTCGGACCAGGGGGGTGACGATGGCGCGTCGGGCGCGAGTGCTGGGGTTTGGCGCGGGGTGGCTTTGCACCGCGGCTCCCGCGCACGCGCAATCCTCCTTCGCCGACGCGACGAGCATGACCTGGGACGGCGTGCTCACCGGCGTGTTCCTGGGCCTGCTGCTCTTTTCGCTCGCCTACAACGCGGCCTTCTACGCGCTGCTGCGCGAGCGTTTCCTGATCTGGCAGAGCATACGCGCCTTCGCCTATCTGGCGCTGGCGATCGGGCTGTCGCCGCTCGCGATGGGGCCCGCACTCGCCCCCGATAGTTTTGCGCGGCAGGTGTGGATCACCGTCTTCTTCGACCTGGGGGTCGCGGTGTCGGGGCCGTTTCTGCGCGCCTATCTGGAGCCCGGGACGATCCCCAAGCGGCTGCTGCCGCTGCTCGGCTGGCCGCCCTTCCTGATCCTGCTGACCACCCCGGCGACGGTGATGGCCGATCCGCCGTCGCTCTATTTCGGCATCCGCAACCTGCTGCTCGTCGCGATGCTCGCGACGGGGGTTGCCACGGTGGTGATCGCGTTGCTGCGCGGCAGCCGCACCGCGCGCTACCAGGCCGCGGCGTGGAGCGGGATCGGCGCGGTCTATGGCGCCAGCCTGTTCCACGACATCATACTCAACGCGCCGTTCGAGGCGTTTCTCTTCCTGCTCTTCCCCGCGCTGGGGCTGGAGGTGATGCTCACCGCGCTCGGCATCCTCGACCGGCTCGTCCGCCTCCGCCGCGAGCGGACCGAGGCGCAGGCGCAGGCGGAGGCGATGCGTGTCATCGCGCACACCGATCCGCTCACCGGCCTCCCCAACCGCCGCGCGATCGAGGAAAGCTACAAGGCCGAGACGCCGGTCGCGATCGCGATCGTCGACCTCGACCATTTCAAGGCGATCAACGACCGCCACGGCCACGACGTCGGAGACCGCGTGATCTTTGCCGCGGGGGTGGCGCTGGGATCGGGCAGCGCGATGGCGGCGCGGATCGGCGGCGAGGAATTCGCCCTGCTCTTCCGCTGCGAAGCCAGCGCGGTCGCGACCGAGGCCGAGCGGCTGCGCCAGCGCGTCGGCGCCTATATCGCGCAGATGGTGCCTTCGCTGCAGCGGCCGGTGACGGCGAGCATGGGGCTGGTCCATATCGCGCGCGAGACGAGCTTCGGCGCGGCGATGAAGTCGGCCGACATCAACCTCTATGCCGCGAAGGAAAGCGGGCGCGACCGCGTGGTGTTCATCGCGGCGGCCTAGTTGGGCGCCACCCGCAAACGCAGCGCCTGGATCGTCGCCGGCGTCGTCGGGGCGAGCAGCAACATGCCGTCGAGCTTGCCCTTTTCGCAGTTGAGGCGGAAGGCGGTCGACATCGCCCCCATCGGCGCGAGCGGTTCGGCGGTCGGGCAAGCGCCGAGCTGGTCCTTGAGCTTCGCGAGTTCCGCCGCCCAGTTTTCGGCCGAGCGGTCGAGCAGGAAATTCATCGCGAGCTTGCCGTCGAGGGGTGCGAGGTTGCCCGCGGCATAAGCGGCGCGCGCGGCGGCGAACATCTCGGTCACCGCGGGCGAGACGGGGGTGTCGCGCCACTTGAGCAGCCCCGCCTTGTCCATGGCGACCGCGCTGTCCCACGCGGGGCCCGACGGTCCGGCATAGGTGCGGTTGGCGAGCGCGAAGACGCCGGTGCCGGTCTCGGGCATCAGCATCACATGGCTGCCGTAGCCGGGGTAGCCGCCGCCGTGCGCCATGGTGAGGCCGAGTTCGCAATCCTGCGCGACGCGCCAGCCCATGCCATAGGCGAAGCTCTGCTTGCACGCGTCGGCGCCGCTCGATCCGATGCGATTGGCAACCGAGGTGAAATTCAGCCCCTGCGCCATTTCGCGCACGGTTGCGCGCTTGACCGGGCCGGTGTCGGGGTCGTCGCGCGCGGGCCAGGCCGAGAGCAGGAAGGCGACCCATTTGGCATAGTCGTTCGCGCTGACCTGCAAGCCACCCATGCTATTGAACGCGCCGTCGGCCATCTCGGGCTCGGGCGCCCAGGCGTCATTCTCCCAGCGATAGCCGCGGGCATAAAGGTCCCCCGGCGTCTTGGTGACGTCGAAGCCGCTCGCGGTCATGCCGAGCGGGATCAGGATCGTCTGCCGGACATAGTCGGTGTACGCTATGCCCGAGGCGTTGGCGACGATCCGGCCGAGCAAGGCATAGCCGAAGTTCGAATATTCATGTTGGCCCTGCGGCACGCGGCTGAAGGGCACGCCGGCGGCGATCATCTTGGTAAACTCGGCCTGCGGCAGGATCTGCTGACGGTCGCCCCACGGGTCGTCGGTGACGAAGCCGCCAACATGCTGGAGCAGGTCGCGGATGCGGATCCGCGGGCTGTCCTTGGTGGGATAGGTCCAGCCCTTCATCTCGGGGATATGCTGCTCGGCGAGGTCGTCGAGGCGGAGCTTGCCGTCGTCGCGCAGCTTGAGGATCGCCAGCGCGGTGAAGGCCTTGGTCATCGACGCGATGCGGAAGCGGCTGTCGGCGGTGACGGGGCGCTTGGCGTCGAGATCCTGCACCCCGGCGCCCTTCACATAGACGAGCTTGCCATCCTGCACGATACCGTAAACGAGGCCCGGGACGTGCGCATCGGCCTGATATTTCGCGAAGAGCGCGTCGATCTCGGGCGCGAGCTGGTCGAGGGTCCTGGGTGCAGGGTCCTGGGCGGCGGCGGGAAAGGATGCGCCGAGGACGACCGCAAAAACCAGACCCCATCTTAGCCGCATGACAACCCTCCCTGGCAAACGGACGCGACGCTAACAGCTGGCCGGCGGGCCGACAATCTGCCGTTCGTCGGGCGAGAGCCGACGCCGAATGTTGGTCGGAAGTTGACTAAGTTGACGCCCCATCGCGCGCGGGAACAAGGGGTTAGCGGTGAGCGCGGTCGGAGCGTGGCGCTGCGGATGGGCATGGGGGTCATCCGGCAGGGTAGATCATGGCGGGATTTATTAGGAAAGCGGTTTTTTTGCGGGGGCGGGTATCGGGGCTGTGGCGGTCGTAAAGATCCTCCCCACGCGAAGCGATGGGGAGGTGGCAGCCCGCAGGGCTGACCGAGGGGTCCGACGCCGTTAGGCGTCGGTGTAAGGCCAGACCCCTCCACCACCCGCTTCGCGGGCGGTCCCCCTCCCCAACGCTTCGCGATGGGGAGGATCTTTAGGGCTGTTTCCCACCCCCAAACGGACGATGTCTATTCGACGAAGGCCGCGTCCACGGTCACGCCGTGGGCGTCCCACGCCGGCACCGCGCGCGGCGTCATCGGGACCATGAAGCGCGCGGGCCTCTTGCCGGCTTCGGCGGGCTTCTCGATCTCGAGGATGTCGCCAGCGCCGAAATTCTCGACCGCGACGACGGTGCCGATCGCGGCGCCGTCGGTCGACCGACACGGCAGGCCGATCAGGTCGTGGTGATAATATTCGCCCGGGCCAAGCGGCGGCAATGCCGAACGCGGGACGGTGAGGATGGTGCCGCGGAGCGCCTCGGCGGCGCTGCGGTCGGCGATCTCGGCGAAGGTCGCGACCGCGCCCTGGTTCGCGGGGCGCACCGATTTGAGCGTGAGCGTGCGCTCGCCTGCATAAAAAACGGAAAAGGCGCGGAGAGCCTCCGCGCCTTCGCCGAACAATTTGAGGCGCACCTCGCCCCGCACCCCATGCGCGCCGGCGATGGCGGCGAGGGTGACGGGGCGGTTTGCGTCGGCCAAGGCTCAGGCCTTGGCTTCTTCTTCGCCTTCGGCGGCCGGAGCTTCCTCGGCGGGCGCTTCCTCGGCGGCGGGAGCAGCCGGAGCTTCTTCGGCCGGACCGCCTTCGGCAGCCTGTTCGGCCATCGCGGTCGCGTCGTCGGCGGTCGCGTCGGCCGGGGTCTCGTCGGCGACGGCTTCGGCGACGGCTTCGGCAGTCGCTTCGCTCTTCACCGAACCGGTCGCATCCGATTCGGCGGCTTCGGGAGCGGCAGCTTCTTCGGCGGCAGGCGCTTCTTCGGCCACGACTTCTTCGGCAGCGGCCTCTTCGACCACCTCAGGCTCCGGAGCGGCAGCGGCTTCCTTCGCGGCCTCTTCGGCTTCGGCGATCTTGGCGGCCTTTTCTTCGGCGCGTTCCTTGGCCTTCTCGCCCGGGACACCCTTGTTCGGGTTGTTGCGCGCGGCGCGTTCCTGGACACCCGCGGCGTCGAGGAAGCGGGCGACGCGGTCGCTCGGCTGGGCGCCGACGCTCAGCCAGTGCTTCGCGCGCTCGGTGTCGAGCTTGACGCGCTCGGGATTGTCCTTGGCGAGCAGCGGGTTGTAGCTGCCGATGCGCTCGATGAAGCGGCCGTCGCGCGGGCTGCGCGAGTCGGCGACGACGATCTTGTAATAGGGGCGCTTTTTCGAACCGCCGCGCGACAGGCGAATGGAGGTAGCCATATGTAAGTCCTTCTTTCTAATTCAAATTCAGGTTGTCGGTTAAAATCACTTTTTCTTGTTCATCAAATTCGCGAGTTCGGGCGGGATCGCCCCGCCGCCGAGGCCGGGGAGCCCGCCGAGGCCACCGCCTCCGCCGCCACCCATGCCACCGCCGCCCATGCCGGGAATGCCGCCGCCCTTGCCGAACAGCGCGCCGAGCCCCTTGAGGCCGCCCATCTTGCGGATCTTCTTCATCGCGGTGGACATTTCCTGGTGCATCTTGAGCACCTTGTTGACCATCTGGACGTTGGTGCCCGAGCCGTTGGCGATGCGGATCTTGCGCTTGGCGGTCAGGATCTCGGGCTTGGCGCGCTCCTTCGGCGTCATCGAGCCCATGATCGCGTCGAAATGGACGAGCGTCTTGTCGTCGGCCCCCGCCTGTGCCGCGGCGACCTGCGCCTTCTTGAGGCCGGGGATCATGCCCGCGAGCGCGCCGAGGCCGCCCATGCGGCGCATCTGGTTCAATTGGGTGCGCAGGTCGTTGAGGTCGAACTGGCCCTTCGCCAGCTTCGCCGCCATCGCCTCGGCCTCTTCGGCCTGGATCGTCTCGGCGGCGCGTTCGACGAGGCTGACGACGTCGCCCATGCCGAGGATGCGGCCCGCGATGCGCGACGGCTGGAAGAGTTCGAGCCCGTCGAGCTTTTCGCCGGTGCCCGCGAACTTGATCGGCTTGCCGGTGACCGCGCGCATCGACAGCGCGGCACCGCCGCGCGCGTCGCCGTCCATGCGGGTGAGCACGACGCCGGTCAGCGGCACCTGGTCGGTGAAGCGCTGCGCGACCTGCACCGCGTCCTGCCCGGTCAGGCTGTCGACGACGAGCAAAGTCTCGGCGGGGTTCGCCGTGCGCGCCACCGCCTGCATCTCGTCCATCAACTGCTGGTCGACGTGGAGGCGGCCCGCGGTGTCGAGCATCAGGACGTCATAGCCCTGGAGCTTCGCGGCCTGCAGCGCGCGGCTGGCGATTTCGGTGGGCTGCTGGCCCGCGACGATCGGCAGGGTCGCGACGTCGATCTGGCTCCCCAGCACCGCGAGCTGTTCCTGCGCCGCGGGGCGATTGACGTCGAGCGACGCCATCAGCACCTTCTTGCGCTCTTTTTCCTTGAGCCGCTTCGCGATCTTCGCGGTGGTGGTCGTCTTGCCCGAGCCCTGCAGGCCGACCATCATGATCACCGCGGGCGGGGTGACGGCGAGGTTCAGCTCGGCGGTTTCGGAGCCGAGCATTTCGGTCAGCGCGTCGCTGACGATCTTGACCACCTGCTGGCCCGGGGTGACCGAGCGCAGGACATTTTGGCCGATCGCGAGTTCGGTGACCTGATCGACGAAGCTGCGCACGACGGGCAGCGCGACGTCGGCCTCGAGCAGGGCGATTCGCACTTCGCGCATCGCGGCGCGCACGTCGGCCTCGGTCAGCGCGCCGCGGCCGCGGAGCTTTCCGAAAACATCGCCAAGCCGGTTGCTCAGACTGTCGAACACTGCCAAAATCCTTGCTTTCGACGCCCGCAACGCAAAACACGCCGGTGAGCGAAACCTCGCCAACCAGCGGTATCCGTGGACAGTATTTTCCGTCGCGGATGTCGATATGCCCGGCCGCGATATGCCGCCGGACGGGGGCGCCATTACGGGAAATGGCGGGGAAAGGCAAGCAACACGCTCCTCCCCATCGACTTGCGATGGGGAGGTGGCAGCGGCGAAGCCGCTGACGGAGGGGACGACGCCGTCAGGCGTCGCGCGAGCTTTCGGCCCCTCCACCACGCCCTTCGGGCGCGGTCCCCCTCCCCATCGCAAGTCGATGGGGAGGATCTGATCCCCCAAACTTAACGCAAATTTCACCGCTTGGGGCGCAAAAGGGCGGCTTCTTGTGGGGGACATGCGAAATATGGCGACCGCCGCTCCGCCGAAAGGACCCGACCGCGCCGAAGGGGCGAAACGCGATATCGTCGCGGGCGGCATCGTCGTCGCCGCGATCATCCTGTTCGTCGGCACCGGCAGCAACGTCATGCAATCGGTCGTCCGCGCTTTGTCGGGGATCGGCGGCGGCAGCGACCAGGTGCTCGCCGCGACGCTGATCCTGAACATCGCGCTGATCCTGTTCGGCTGGCGCCGCTACGAGGATCTGCATCGCGAAATCCGCGCGCGCACCGAGGCCGAGCAGCAGGCGCGCTACCTCGCCGACCGCGATCCGCTCACCGATTTCCTCAACCGCCGCGCGATGCTCGAACAGGGGCAGGCGCTGATCGAGAGCGCCGCCGCCGAGCAGCGCCACGTTGCGCTGTTCCTGCTCGACCTCGACCATTTCAAGACCGTCAACGACATCCACGGCCATGCCGCGGGCGACCGCATGCTGAAGGTCGCCGCCGAGCGCATCGCCGCGGTGCTGCCGCCGAGCGCGCTGATGGCGCGGCTGGGCGGCGACGAGTTCGTCGCGATGCTGGTGTTCGAACCCGCGGGCAAGCCGCATATCGAGGCGCTGGCGGCGGAGATCGTCGCGACGCTCGAGGAACCGGTGACGCACGACGGCCAGCAGATCCGCATCGGCGCGTCGATCGGCCTGTCGCTGGCGACCGCCGCCGACACGACGATGGACACGCTGGTGCGCCAGGCCGACATCGCCATGTATCATTGCAAGGACGAGGGCCGGAACCGCTTCTGCTGGTTCGAGGCCGGCATGGAAATGGCGGTGCAGGTCCGCAACCAGATCGAGACCGGCATCCGCAGCGGCATGCCCAAGGACGAGTTCGTCCCCTTCTTCGAGCCGCAGGTCGACATCGCGACCGGCCGCCTCGTCGGTTTCGAGATGCTGATGCGCTGGGATTCACCCGAGCATGGCATGGTCGAGCCCGACCGCTTCATTCCGGTGGCCGAGGAAAGCGGGCTGATCGGCGAATTGTCGCTGCGCGTCGTGCGCCACGCGATGGAGATCGCCAAAGGCTGGGACCCGTCGATCACGCTGGCGGTCAATATCTCGCCGCAGCAGTTGAAGGACCCGTGGTTCAGCCAGAAGCTCACCAAGCTGCTGGTCGAGACGGGTTTCCCCGCGAGCCAGCTCGAGGTCGAGATCACCGAAAGCTCGCTGTTCGAGAATCTGCCCTTGGTGCGCTCGATCGTCACCAGTTTGAAGAACCAGGGCGTGTCGCTGAGCCTCGACGATTTCGGGACCGGCTACAGCTCGCTGTCGCATCTGCGCGCGCTGCCCTTCGACCGGATCAAGATCGACAAGAGCTTCGTCGCGGCGATGCAGGGCAGCCCCGATGCCCAGGCGATCGTCGTCGCGATCGTGCGGCTGGGCGAGAGCCTGGCGATGCCGATCACCGCCGAAGGCGTCGAGGACGAGGCGACCGCGATCGAGCTGACGCGGCTCGGCTGCGCGAAGGCGCAGGGCTGGCACTATGGCAAGCCCGCGTCGGCCGCAGCGACCGCGAAGCTGCTGGCGGCGCGCGGGCTGCTGCGTTCGCCGGTGGTGCCCGATGGGGGTGCAGCAGAGGACGAGCGGCGGCGGTCGGCATAGTATCTCCCCTCCCTGCAAGGGAGGGGCCGGGGGTGGGTTGGCGAGCGCAGCTCGCCGTTCTACTCTTCTATCATGCACCGCGTCCCGCCCGAGATGACCGAACGCGCACGCCGATTGCGGCGCGATTCGACGCCGGCAGAACGGAAGCTGTGGCGATTGCTATCACGATACAGGCCTGCGTTCACGCGACAGCTGGTGGTCGGAAATTACATCATCGATCTGGCGTGCCGCGAAGCCAAGCTGGCGGTCGAACTCGACGGCAGCCAGCATGTCGACCAGCAAGATTACGATGCCGCGCGCACAGCATATCTCGAAACTAACGGTTGGCGCATGATCCGGTTCTGGAACAGCGATGTGATGAGCAATCCCGAAGGCGCAGCGCAGGCCGTGCTGGCGCACGTCGCCGAGTGCCTCGGCGACACCCACCCCCAACCCCTCCCTTCCAGGGAGGGGAGAGTTAGACGACCACGGTCGCGCCTAAACCCGCCTCGCTAGACTTCCCCGCCCCCTGCCCTTACATGCGCGGGATATGGCGGATCGCTTCACCAAGATGCACGGCCTCGGCAACGACTTCGTCGTGATCGACGCGCGCGTGGCGCCGGTCGAGATGACCCCGGCGCGCGCGCATGCGATCGCCGACCGGCGGCACGGTATCGGCTGCGACCAGCTGATCCTGCTCGAACCGTCGACGCATGCCGATGTGCGGATGCGCATCTTCAACGCCGACGGCGGCGAGGTCGAGGCGTGCGGCAATGCGACGCGCTGCGTCGCGACGCTGCTGGGCCAGCCCTCGGTGATCGAGACTTTGGGCGGCATGCTGCGCGTCACCCCCGCCGACGGGGGCGCCGAGGTGGTGCTGGGCGAGCCCGTATTCGACTGGGAGCATATCCCGCTCGCAATGCCGATGGACACGCGCGACATGCCCGTCGCGTGGGACGAGCTCGAGCATGGCGCCGCGGTCAATGTCGGCAATCCGCACATCATCTTTTTCGTGCCCGAGGCCGATGCCGTGGCATTGGGCGAGCTCGGCCCGCGGATCGAGACCGACCCGCTGTTTCCCGAGCGGGTCAACGTCAATGTCGCGAGCCTCGACGGTCCCGACTGCCTGCAGCTGCGCGTCTGGGAGCGCGGCGTGGGCCTGACGCAGGCGTGCGGTACCGGCGCCTGCGCGACCGCGGTCGCGGCGATCCGCGCGGGCAAGGTCAAGTCGCCGGTGACGGTGTCGCTGCCCGGCGGCGACCTGATCATCCGCTGGGCGCCGGGCGAGCCGATCGTGATGAGCGGCGCAGCGACGCGCGTGTTCGAGGGCGAGACCGACTGGGCGCAGTTCGGATGAGCGTGGACGTTTTGGACGGCGGGCTCGACGTCGTCAATTTCGGGTGCCGGCTCAATATCGCCGAGGGCGAAGCGGTGCGCGCCGCGGCGAAGGCGGCGGGCGCGACGGACACGATCATCTTCAACAGCTGCGCGGTGACCGACGAGGCGGTGCGGCAGGCGCGGCAGGCGGTGCGGCGCGCGCTGCGCGAGCGGCCGGGGGCCGCGGTCGTGGTGACCGGCTGCGCGGCAGAGCTGGAGGCCGAACGCTTCGCCGAGATGGGGGCACGGGTGGTGCGCAACGATGCGAAGGATTTGGCAGCGAGCTATGGCGCCGGGGCGCGGGCGGTGCCCAGCAAGACCTATTCCCCTGCCCTCTCGGGCGCCGACCATGCGCGCGCCTTCCTCGGCGTGCAGACCGGCTGCTCGCACAGCTGCACCTTTTGCGCGACGGTGATCGCGCGCGGGACGGCGCGGTCGGCGACGGTGGAGGCCGTGCTCGACAGCGCGCGCGTCGCGCTGGATCGCGGGCAGCGCGAGATCGTGCTGACCGGGGTCGACCTCGCGAGCTATGGCGACGACAGCGGGACGACGCTCGCGGCGCTGGTCGAGGCCTTGCTGGCGCTGCCCATCGAAAGGCTGCGGCTGTCGTCGCTCGACCCGAACCGGATCGACGACGCACTGTTCACGCTGCTGACCGGCGAAGCGCGGGTGATGCCGCATGTGCATCTGTCGCTGCAGGCGGGCGACGATATGGTGCTGACGCGGATGAAGCGGCGGCACCGGCGGGCGCAGGTCGTCGAGCTCGTTGCCCGGCTCAAAGCGGCGCGGCCCGAAATCGCGATCGGCGCCGACCTGATCGCGGGCTTTCCGACCGAGGACGAAGCGATGTTCGCGAACAGCCTGGCGCTGATCGACGATTGCGACATCGTCTTCGGCCATATCTTTCCCTATAGCGCGCGCGCCGGGACGCCCGCCGCGCGCATGCCGCAGGTCGGGCGGAGCGTGGCGCGGGAACGCGCCGCGATCCTGCGCGAGGCCAATGCGCGGCGGCGGCACCTCTGGATGGACGAACAAGTGGGTAGAATGACGAAGATGCTGGTCGAACGCGACGGATGCAGCGGCCATGGCGAGAATTTTGCGAGCCTGATGCTGGATAAACCCGCGACTCCCGGCAGCATTATGCCGGTGCGGATCGGTGCGCGCGACGGCGACCGCCTCGCCGCGGAGCTGGCAGCATGAGCGGCGCGAGCTGGAGCGAGCGGCTGTTCGGCGGGCTCAAGCGCACGTCGGAGCGGCTGGGCGAGAATCTGTCGGGGCTGACCGGCAAGGCGCGCCTCGACGAGGAGGATCTCGACCGCATCGAGGAGGCGCTGATCACCGCCGACCTGGGGCCCGCAATGGCGGCGCGCATCCGCGACCGCCTGTCCACGCGCCGCGACGTGGCTGCGAACGGCACCGAAGAATTGCGCAAGATCGTCGCCGACGAGATCGCCGCGGTGCTGCGCCCGGTCGCCGAGCCGCTGGAGATCGACGCCTTCCCGCGCCCGCAGGTGATTCTGGTGATCGGGGTCAACGGGTCGGGCAAGACCACGACCATCGCCAAGCTCGCGCATCTGTTCCAGGAACAGGATTATGGCGTGATGCTGGTCGCGGGCGACACCTTCCGCGCCGCGGCGATCGGCCAATTGAAGGTCTGGGCCGAGCGGCTGGGCGTACCGATCATGGCGGGGCCCGAGGGCGGCGACGCCGCGGGGATCGTGTTCGACGCGGTGAAACAGGCGACCGCGACGGGCATCGACGTGCTGATCGTCGACACCGCCGGGCGCCTCCAGAACAAGCGCGAACTGATGGACGAGCTCGAGAAGATCAAGCGCGTGCTCGGGCGATTGAACCCCGCCGCGCCGCACGACGTCGTGCTGGTGCTCGACGCGACGACGGGGCAGAATGCGCTGTCGCAGATCGACGTGTTCCGCGAGGTCGCGGGGGTGACCGGGCTCGTCATGACCAAGCTCGACGGCACCGCGCGCGGCGGTGTGCTCGTCGCCGCGGCCGAACGCCACGGGCTTCCCATCCACGCGATCGGCATCGGCGAAACCATCGACGACCTTCGCCCGTTCGATGCCGACGAGATCGCGGGCATCATTGCAGGAAATATCAGATGAGCGACACGCTCGACCAATTGCCCACCGGCCCCGAGGCCGTTCCCGCGCCGCCGCCGGCCAGGCATGGCGCGCTCAACTTCGCGATCGATTTCGGGCCGCTGCTGATCTTCTTCCTGACTTTCAAGCTGACTTCGGGCGGCGAAGGCGCCTTCGCGGCGACCGCCGCGGCGATCAAGGGCACCGTCGCCTTCATGGTGGCGATCGTCGTCGCGATGATCGTGTCGAAATGGAAGCTCGGCAAGATTTCGCCGATGCTTTGGCTGTCGAGCATCCTCGTCATCGGTTTCGGCGCGCTGACCGTCTATTTCCACGACGAGAGCTTCATCGTGCTCAAGCCGACGATCATCTATGGCGCGTTCGCCGCGCTGCTGCTCGGCGGCTATTTCGCGGGCAAGCCGATGCTCAAATATCTGCTCCAGTCGGCGCTCGACGGGATCACCGAGCGCGGCTGGATGCTGCTGTCGCGCAACTGGGGGCTGTTTTTCGCCGCGCTCGGCATCGCCAACCATGTGATGTACGAGCTGATCCAGGCGAAGCAGATGAGCTTCGATCTGTGGCTGACGATCAAGGTCTGGGGCATCACCGCGCTCTCCTTCCTCTTCACGCTCACGCAATTGCCGGTGATGCTGAAGAACGGGCTGGCGATGCCTGAGGAAGCCAACGGGCAATAGATCCTCCCCACGCGCAGCGATTGGGAGGTGGCAGCGCGAAGCGCTGACGGAGGGGTTCGACGCCGCAGGCGTCGGTGCGACCTTTCAACCCCTCCACCACCGCCTGCGGCGGCGGTCCCCCTCCCCAACGCGTCGCGATGGGGAGGATCTTTGGAAGCAAGCTTGAGCAAGACTCGCGTCGCTGGCATAGCGTGGCCCGGGGACCGGGTCGCACCGCGCCCCGCACAACAAGCGAGGGGGACTTTCATGGACAAATTTTTCGGTAATCTGCACGCCGTGCTGGGCGCGGGGCTCGTGCTCGCGATCGCCCTGATGCTCGGCCTCAACGGCCAGAATTTCGAGGATGGCGGCGCGGCCGCCATGGCGGTCATGCGCTGGCTGCACACCTTTTTCGGGGTGCTGTGGATCGGCCTGCTCTATTATTTCAACTTCGTCCAGATTCCGACGATGCCCAAGATCCCGGCCGAGCTGAAGCCCGGCGTGTCGAAGCATATCGCGCCCGCCGCGCTGTTCTGGTTCCGCTGGGCGGCGCTGGCCACCGTGCTGCTGGGCCTCGGCATTGCCGGCCATGCCAAATATCTGGCGCCCGCGTTGACGCTGCAGGACCCGTACAAGCTGATCGGCGTCGGCATGTGGCTGGGGCTGATCATGGCGTTCAACGTGTGGTTCGTGATCTGGCCGAACCAGAAGAAGGCACTCGGCATCGTCGAGGCCGACGATGCGACCAAGGCCAAGGCCGCCAAGACCGCGATGATCTTTTCGCGGACCAACACCCTGCTGTCGATCCCGATGCTCTATGCGATGGTGAGCTTCAGCTGATCCAGACCGCCGACGCGCCCCGGGGCAGGCCCGGGCGCGTCGGCGAATGGCATCACATCATCGGCGCGGGCGCGGCCGGCGTCGCGGGCGCGGCCTTCTTGCGGCCGCCCGCGACTTCGGTCAGCTGGTCGTCGCTGAGTTCGACGGGCTTCGACTGTTTGGTCTTGGGATCGACTTTCTTGGTCATCTCGATGCTCCTTGTCCGAAAGGGTCGCTGGATGGCGAACGTCGATTCGCTCGCCATGGACAGAGCCTAACCCATTCTCGCACAAGGATTGTGCGGCCCGTCACAGAGGGCGGAAAAACAGTCTCAGCCCTCGATCGCCGCCTTGTGCATGCGCCCGTTGAGCACATAATGCGCGACGCCGACCTGCATGCCCGCGGCCTGTTCGTCGCCGATCTCGCGCACGCGGCGCGCGGGCGAGCCCGCCCACAGCTCGCGGCTGGGGATTTCCTTGTTCTCGGTGAGCAACGCGCCCGCGGCGAGCATCGCGTCGCTGCCGATGGTGCAGCCGTTCATCACCGTCGCCTTGAGCCCGACGAAGGCGCGGTCGGCGAGCGTGCAGCCATGGACCATCGCGAGGTGGCCGATCAGCACATCCTCGCCGATGATCGTCGGAAAGCCCTCGGGGCGATGCGGCATCGGGCCGTCGCAATGGACGACGCTGCCGTCCTGGATGTTCGAGCGCGCGCCGACGACGATATGGCTGACGTCGGCGCGCAGCACGCAATTATACCAGATGCTGACGTCGGGGCCGATGCGCACGTCGCCGATGATCCGGCAACCGGGCGCGATGAAGGCGCTGGGGTCGATCTGCGGCGTCTTGCCATTGACCGTGATGATGCTGATGTCGCTGCGCGTCATTCGTCGCGACCTCCGATAATATGTTTCCAGATCAGGATCGGCAGCGTCGAGGCATAGTCGTCGGTCCAGCGCGAAAAATCCTCGCGGCCCTTCAGCGGCACCCAGACGCCGTCGTCATACGCCTTTTCGCGCGGCTGGACGCCCCCGGTCAACCGCTGCATGCGCTGCGGCGTTGCGGTGAGCGCGACCCAGTTCGAGCCGGTGAGCCCGCCCGCCTCGCCGCCGGTCGCTGGATCCATGCGGATCGCCGCCTGCCAGCCGCGCGCCTTCGCCTCGGCCGCGAGCACGGGTTCGAGCCCGAAGAAGCGGTTCGAGATATGCACGAGCAAGATGCCGTCGGGCTTGAGCGCGCGGGTATAGACCCCGAACGCCTCGGCAGTCAGCAGGTGCAGCGGGATCGCGTCGGACGAGAAGGCGTCGATGACGAGGATGTCGAAGCGCCCCGGCGGCTGTTCGGCGAGCCGGAGCCGCGCGTCGCCGATGACGATCGGCACGTCGGGCGCGCAATCGGGGATGAAGGTGAATTTGGATGGATCGCGCGCGATCGCGACCATCGCCGGGTCGATCTCGAAGATCGTCCACGACTGGCCGGGCTTGCGGTAGCAGGCGAGCGTGCCGGTGCCGAGCCCGACGATGCCGATCGACGCGTTCGGGCCCGCGATCAGATCGGCCTTGTCGAGCGTCAGCCCGACCCCCGACTGGAAGCCATAATAGGTCGTCGGGCGCCGATGCTGCCCCGGCGCGGTCAGCTGCAGCCCGTGCAGCGTCGTGCCGTGCGCGAGGCGGCGTTCGCGGCGGGCGTCGTCGTCGGTGATCGTGTAGACGCCGAAATAGCTGCGCACGCGCATGCCGTCGGCGCCCTTTTCCAGCGTATCGACCCCGCCGACGCCGAGCATCAGCAGCGCCAGCGCCGCGACATAGGCCCAGCGCCAGGCGACGACGAGCAGCCCGACGAGCAGGATCAGCCCCGCCCACAGGCCGTTCGTGCCCTGGAAGGTGCCGTCCCATCCGCCGACGAGTTTCCAGCAGGCGAAGCCCGCCACGGCCAGCATGGCGAGCACATAGGGAATGGGGTTCTTGACCTTCAGCCACTCGTTCCACGGCAGGAAGGGCGGCAGCGGCAGCAGCGCCGCGGCGGCGAGCACGAGGATCGGATGCTCATAGACCCAGTCGAACAGCAGCGGCGCGAACAGCGCCGCGAAAAGTCCGCCGACGACGCCGCCCGCCGACATCACGAGATAGAAGAGCGTCAGATGCTGCGGCGCGGGGCGCAGATGGTGGAGATAGTCGTGCAGCGCGGTGGCGACGATGAACAGCATGACGAGGCTCATCAGCGCGACGAGCATCGAGCCGCCGCCGGTGCTGAGCAGCGACTGTCCCCCCGCGATCAGCAACACCGCGGGGGCGAGCACGCGGAAGGTCTGCTTGATCGCCTCGGCGTTCGAAAAGGCGACCACGAAGCTCAGCAGATAGAGGCCGAGCGGCAGCACCCAGAGCAAGGGCATGGCGACGATATCGGTGGTGAGGTGCGTCGTCGTCGAGAGCATCAGCCCCGACGGCACCGCGGCGATCAGCAGCCAGTGGAGCTGGCGCCGCCAGGTCGGGCGCGGTTCGTCGGCGGCGGGCGCGCTGTCGGCCGGCGCGGCGTGGCTGCGCCAGCGCGCCGCCGCGGCGGCGGCGACCAGCGCGACGAGCACCGCATAGCCCGCGGCCCAGCCCCAGCTTTGCGCGGCGAGCGGCAGATTGGGCTCGACCAGCGCGGGGTAGGAGATCAGCCCCGCAAAGCTGCCGAGGTTCGAGGCGGCGTAGAGATAATAGGGATCGCCCGCGCGGCTGTCGGCGGCGAACCAGCGCTGCATCAGCGGCGCCTGCGCCGAGACGACGAAGAAGACGGGACCGATCGATGCGAGCAGGAGCAGCGGCACCCACAAAGCCTCCTGCCCCGGTCCCGGCGGCGCGATCTGCGCAATACCGATCGGCAGCCACAGCGCGGCGACCAGAAAGAGCGCGAGGTGGATGACCGCCTGGCGCCGGACCTGGAAGCGGCCGAGCCAGTGCGCATAGGCATAGCCGCCGAGCAGCAGCGCCTGATAGACGAGCATCGCGCTGTTCCACACCGCGGGCGCACCGCCCAATTTGGGCAGCACCATGCGCGCGACCATCGGCTGGATCTGGAAGAGAAGGAAGCTGCCGACCAGAATGGTCAGCACGAAAAGCCAGCGCCGCGGTGTTGCCGTCATTATCGTGTCGGTCCCTTGTTCAGACGGATAGGTCAGGCGGAGAGCAGGCGCGCCGCATGCAGCGCGTGATAGGTGAGGATGCCCGAGGCGCCGGCGCGGCGGAAGGCCAGCAGGGTTTCGAGGACAAGCGCGTCGCGGTCGCCCGCGCCCGCCGCCGCCGCGGCCTCGATCATCGCATATTCGCCCGACACCTGATAGGCGAAGACGGGGACCTCGAACGCCGCCTTCACCCGCGTCACGATGTCCAGATAGGGCAGGCCCGGCTTGACCATCACGCTGTCGGCGCCCTCGGCGAGGTCCTGCGCCACCTCGCGCAGCGCCTCCTCGGCGTTGGCGGGGTCCATCTGATAACCCTTTTTGTCGCCCTTCAGGAGCCCGCGCGAACCGACCGCATCGCGGAAGGGGCCGTAGAAGGCCGAGGCATATTTGGCGGCGTAGCTCATGATCTGGACATGGCCGAAGCCTTCGCCCTCGAGCGCGGCGCGGATCGCACCGATGCGGCCGTCCATCATGTCGCTGGGGGCGATGATGTCGGCGCCCGCGCGCGCCTGGTTGAGCGCCTGGCCGACGAGCACCGCCACGGTCTCGTCGTTGAGGACATGGCCGCTATCGTCGACCAGCCCGTCCTGCCCGTGGCTGGTGTAAGGGTCGAGCGCGACGTCGGTGAGCACGCCGATCGCATCGCTATGCGCCGCCTTGATCGCGCGCACGGCGCGGCACATGAGGTTTTCGGGATTGAGCGCCTCGGCGCCGTCCTCGCTGCGGCGATCGGCCTCGGTATAGGGGAAGAGCGCGATGCAGGGGATGCCCGCCTCGATCGCTTCGGCGGCGCGTTCGACGATGCGGTCGACCGACCAGCGCGACACGCCGGGCAGGCTGGCGATCGGCTCCTCTACGCTTTCGCCGGCGCAGACGAAGAGCGGCCAGATGAGGTTCGCGGGCGTGAGCCGGGTCTCGCGCACCATCGCGCGGCTCCACGCGGTGCGACGGGTGCGGCGCAGGCGCAGCTCGGGAAAGGCGGCGTGGGTCATGGCGCGTGCATAGCGGGGTCGCGCCGCGGGGCAAATGGTTCTTCTAAGCCCCTCCTCTTCAGAGGAGGGGTTTGGGGTGGTGCGGCGGCCAAGCGTAACTTGTCAGCCACCACCCCGCTGCGACTAACGCGCAAGCGCGTAAGTCTCGCTGCCCCTCCTCTGAAGAGGAGGGGGTTACAGGATGTCAGATCCCGCCGCCCACGCGCTTCGAGGCGACGTCGGCGAGGCTGCCGAGCTTCGGCCCCTCGGCCGCTTTCGCCGCGACCGGGGTGAGCGCCGCGCCAGGGGCGACCGCCGTCAGCTGGCGGATACGCGCGCGGAAGTCGGCGAGCGCCTTGCCCTCGAGCCGCGCGCGAGTGACGAAGCTGACCGAGGCGGGGTTCACCGCCTGGCCGTTGCGATAGACCTCGAAATGGAGGTGCGGGCCGGTCGAGAGGCCGGTCGAGCCGATATAGCCGATCAGCTGGCCGCGATTGACGCGCTGGCCGGGGCGCACCGCGATGCGGCTCATATGGCCATAGCCGGTGCCCATGCCGCCGCCGTGGCTCAATTTCACGAAATTGCCATAGCCGCCGTGGCGCCCGGCGATCGTCACCGTGCCGTCGGTGACCGCATAGATCGGCGCGCCGTAACCGCCGCCGTAATCGACGCCGCTGTGCATGCGCTTGTAGCCGAGGATCGGGTGACGGCGGAGGCCATAGCCCGAGGTCTGGCGGCCGTTCGTCGGGCGCACCATGCCGCCGCTCGTCTCGCCCGCGCCCGACGCCTCGAACCATTGCAGCCGCCCGTCGACGGTCCACTCGATCATCGACAGCCTTTGCTTGCCGCCCCGGACGAGCCCCGCGTAGAGCAGTTTGCCGACCTCGGTCTCGCCGGTCTCGGCGCGGCGATAGTCGACGATGATGTCATATTCGTCGCCGGCGCGAATCTCGCTGCCGACCGAAATCTGCTTGCCGATGACGCGCAAATAGGCCTGCACCGCCTCGGCGGGGGCGCCCGCGGCGCGCGCCGAACGATAGAGGCTGTCGCCGACCCGCCCGCGGATGCGCAGCGGGGTCGCGTCGACCGCGATCGGGATGCGGCGCATCACGAGCTGGCCGTTCATCCGTTCCATCTCGATGCGGAGGTCGAAGCGCGCGCGCATCGCGAGCGCGTCGACCGGGCGCGGCATGGTGCGCGCCGCGCGGCGGCCGAGGATCAGGTCGATGCGCGTGCCCGGCGCGATATCGGCGAGCGGCACGGCGCTCGATACCTGGCGCGCGAGCGCCTGCGCATCGGCGCTGCCGACGCCCGAGCGTTCGAGCAGGCGCGCGAAGCTGTCGCCGCTGCCGAGCGTGGCGGTGAGCTCGATCTGCGGCCGTTCGGGGGTCTGGGTCAGCGGGCGCACCGCGTCGGTCGCCGCCATGTGGCGCCCGGTATCGCCGCCGAGTGCGAGCGGCACGATCATTTGCGCGCGCGCTTCGTTGAAGTCGGCGGTGTCGAGCGCGGGGGCGCCGCCCGCGACGAAAGGCTGCACCCCGGGGAAGGTCGCGATCGCGCCGCCGCAGAGCAGGGTCAGCGTCGCGAGCCCGCGCCACCAGTGCGCCGAACCTATATTGTCGCCGAGGTCGGGAACGAGGTCGAGCGCCCCTAGCCGGTCGCGTAGCGCCTCATGCCATTTGAGCTCGGGAAGCGGATCCGCGGCGCCATTGCGTCCGAAGGAAATGGCCTGCGTCATCGACAGCGCGGCCGCGTTGCCGGTCATGCCCGCAATGGGTTCGTGACGCTGGAACAAAGACTGCAACCCCCACTCGGTCGCCGGAGCACCTCCCGTGCCCGGCCGCCGAAGATTTATCCGTCTGCCGGTCTGTAAAGAAAGACCGTTAAAGTCAATTTAATGGGCAGGGGGCCGCCAGGGCTTGCGGCGAGCCGTGGCGGAGGCGGGACATGGCGTGAAACGAAAGAAAAATGCGGTTTCGCCGCGCCGTCCGTCGATCCCCTGTTGCACCGCAGCGCGGCGCATGCCAGCTTGGACCTCAAGAAAATGTCGTCTCCCGATTCCTGCCCGGTCAAGGCCGTCCTTGGCCCCACCAACACCGGCAAAACCCATTTGGCGGTCGAGCGCCTGACCGCCCGGTCGAGCGGCATGATCGGCTTCCCGCTCCGCCTGCTGGCGCGCGAGGTCTACGACCGCGTCGTCGCGATCAAGGGCGAGAAGCAGGTCGCATTGGTCACGGGCGAGGAGCGGATCATGCCGCCCGACGCGCGCTATCTGCTCGGTACGATGGAAGCGCTCCCCATCGAGCGCGACGTCGCCTTCGTCGGCATCGACGAGGCGCAATTGGGTGCCGATCCCGAGCGCGGCCATGTGTTCACCGACCGCATGCTGCGCGCGCGCGGGCGCGAGGAGACGATGATCCTCGGCTCGGCGAGCATCCACGGCCTTGTCCGCGACCTCGTGCCCGAGGCCGAGATCATCACCCGCCCGCGCTTCTCGACCCTGAGCTATGCCGGGTCGTGCAAGCTGTCGCGGCTGCCCAAGCGCTCGGCGGTCGTCGCCTTCTCGGCCGAGGAGGTCTATGCCATCGCCGAGATGCTACGCCGCTTCGCGGGCGGTGCCGCGGTGGTGATGGGGGCGCTCTCGCCCCGCACGCGCAACGCGCAGGTCGAGATGTTCCAGGCGGGCGAGGTCGACTATCTCGTCGCGACCGACGCGATCGGCATGGGGCTAAACCTCGACGTCCAGCATGTCGCCTTCGCTTCGCTGCAGAAATTCGACGGACGCCGCCTCCGCCGGCTGACGATTTCGGAGATGGCGCAGATCGCCGGGCGCGCCGGGCGGCACCAGCAGGACGGGACCTTCGGCACCGTCGGCCTGCCGCAGGGCGGCTTCACCCCCGAGGAAATCCACGCGATCGAGGGGCATCATTTCCCGCCGCTGCAGAGCGTCTACTGGCGCAATCCGACCCCCGGTTATGCGACGCTCGACCAGCTGCTCGCCGACCTCGCCCAGCCGCCCGCGCATCCGCGGCTGCGCGCCGCGCCCGAGGCGGTCGACCTCGCGGTGCTCAAGCATCTCGCGGGCGATATGGAAGTGCGCGCACTCGGCAGCGATTTCGATGCGGTCCAGCGGCTGTGGGACGCCTGCGGCCTTCCCGATTTCGAACAGCTCGGCGCCGAGCATCATAGCCGCACCGTGTTCAAGCTATGGCAGTGGCGGACGAGCGGCGACGGCATGATCGACCCCGACTGGTTCGCCAAGAGGCTGGCGCGGCTCGACAGCACCGATGGCGACATCGACCAGCTCGCGAGTCGCATCGCGGCGGTGCGCACGCTCTGCTTCATCGCGCAGCGCGGCGACTGGATCGCCGACGCCGCGGGCTGGACGCAGCAGACGCAGGCGCTCGAAACGCGCCTCTCCGATGCGCTGCACGCCGCGCTCGCGCAGCGCTTCGTCGACCGCCGCCTCGCGCTGCTCATCCGCGACGCGGGGCAACGCCACGCCGCGCTGCCCGTCGCGGTCGGCGCCGACGGCACCGTCGCGGTCGACGGCGAGGCGATCGGCACGCTCAAAGGGTTTCAGTTCAAGGTCGACGCCAAGGCGCGCGCGAGCGACCACCGCCTGCTGCTCGCCGCGGCCGAAAAACATCTGCGCGCCGAACTCGCGCGCCGCGCGGGCGCGCTCGCCGAGGGCGACGACAGCGCGCTGGCGCTGATCAGCGAGCCCGGCGAGACCCCGCGCATAGCCTGGCACGGTGACGTCATCGCGACGCTCGCCAAGGGACCGACGCTCGTGCAGCCGGCGATCCTCGTCGAGCCCGCGCTCCGCCGGCTGGAAGTGCCGCAGGTGCAGGCGATCGTCGAGCGGCTGCAGCGTTTCGTCGCGGCGCAGCTCGCGCGTCACGCCGGCCCGCTCGCCGCGATGGGCGAGGCCGCGGGCGACCTCTTTACCCCGCCCCGGGTGCGCGCGCTGCTCGCGGCGCTGGTCGACGGCGGCGGTTTCGTCGCGCGAGACCGCGTCGACGAGCAGCTGACGGCGATGAGCGCCGAGGAGCGGCCGCTGCTGCGCAAGATCGGGCTCACCATCGGCTCGCTCGACCTGTTCCATCCCCAATTGCTGAAGCCCGAGGCGGTGCGCTGGCGCGCCGCCTTGCTCGCCGCGCAGCAGGGCGGGCGCCTGCCCCACCTGCCGCCGCACGGCGCGGTGTGGCAGAAGGACGGGCCGCCCGTCGGCCTCGGCATCGCGGGTTTCCGCCGCTGCGGCGAGGGCTGGCTGCGCATCGACATGGCCGAGCGGCTCGCACGCCAGGCGCACGCCGCGCGCCTCCAGGCCGACGCCAAGCCCGCCGCGCCGATCGTGGGCGGCGACGAGCATGACGAAGACCATGGCGGCCATGAGGTGGCAGCCGTGCCGCCGCCTGCGGGTTTCGTCATCGACCCGGCGCTCGCCACGTCGCTGGGGCTCGACCCTATGGCGCGGCGCGGACTGCTCCAGGCCTTCGGCTTCCGCAGCGTCGGCGAGCCCGAGCTCGACCGCTGGCGCTGGTCGGGGCACCGCGGCCGCGACAAGAAGCCGCGCCACAAGCAGGGACAGAAGCATACGCACAAGGCGGGCCAGCGCGCGCAGCAGCCGGGACGCCCCGACGCGGCGCGGGGCGGCCAGCCGGTCCCGGCGCCGGGCCAGCCGCGCAAGGATAAGCGCCGCAAGAATGGCAAGCCCGGCGGCGGACCGCCGCCGCGGCAGGATCGCCCCGAGCGACCCGACCGCGCCGTCCGCCGTGGCCCCTCGCCGCACAGCCCCTTCGCCGGCCTCGCCGCGCTGCTCGCCGACGCGCGGAAAGACTGATGGCCAGCCCGGGCGCCGCGGGGAGCATAAGGCTCGACAAATTATTGTGGTATCTGCGTTTCGCGCGCTCGCGCAGCATCGCGCAGGCGATGGTCGCCGCGGGGCATATCCGGCTCGACGGCCGCCGTATCACCCGCGCCTCCGCCGCAGTGCACGCGGGCGAGACTTTGGTGCTGCCGGTCGGCGAGCGGATCGAGGTCATCCGCCTCCTCGCGCTGCCACTGCGCCGCGGTCCTGCGCCCGAGGCGCAAGCCTGTTACGAGCGGCTGGGGGGCGAGGCCCCCGCCGCCAGCTGAACTATCGGCGCACCCAGAAAAGCTGTGCCGCCAGCGCGGCGAAAAGCCGCTAGCCGGTGAGAGTGATTCGCAACAGTCGCTTAGCGTTGACGGGCCCGCGCCGCGCGGCTTAGAGGCGCTGGAAACGCATCTGACGGACGGCGAGGACGCCGCCTTCAAAGGGAGCCGATACCCATGACCTATGTCGTCACCGACGCCTGCATCCGGTGCAAATATATGGACTGCGTCGAGGTGTGCCCCGTCGACTGTTTCTACGAGGGCGAGAATATGCTCGTCATCAACCCGAACGAGTGCATCGACTGCGGCGTGTGCGAACCCGAATGCCCCGCCGAGGCGATCCTGCCCGACACCGAAAGCGGCCTCGAAAAATGGCTCGAGCTCAACACCAAGTTCAGCGCCGAATGGCCGAACATCACGGTCAAGAAGGACACCCCCGCCGACGCCGACGAGTATAAGGGCGTCGAGGGCAAATATGAAACGCATTTCTCGGCCGAGCCCGGCGAAGGCGACTGAGGCCAGCCGATACGGATCTGGAGGGGCGGGACTTTCCCGCCCTTCTTTTTGCCCCCTTGAAACCGCGCGGCGAGCCGCCGATGTAGATGGCGAGGGGTAGGCCCGCCGGATTCTCCGGCGCGGCGTCCCGGATAACGAAGGACGAATTTCCAATGATCGACCCGCTGAGCGCACTGGTTCCCGTCGTCGTCGAACAGACGAGCCGCGGCGAACGGAGCTTCGACATCTTCTCCCGCCTGCTGCGCGAACGGATCGTCTTCGTCACCGGCGAGGTCGAGGACCAGATGGCCTCGCTGATCGTCGCCCAGCTCTTGTTCCTCGAATCGGAAAATCCGAAGAAGGACATCTATATGTACATCAACTCGCCGGGCGGCGTCGTCACGGCGGGCATGGCGATCCACGACACGATGCAGTACATTCGCCCGCGCGTCGGCACCGTGTGCATCGGCCAGGCCGCGTCGATGGGCAGCTTCCTGCTCGCCGCGGGCGAGCCCGGCATGCGCGTCGCGCTGACCAATGCGCGCGTCATGGTCCACCAGCCGTCGGGCGGCGCGCGCGGCATGGCGTCGGACATCGAGATTCAGGCCAAGGAAATCCTGCGCATCCGCAAGCGGATGAACGACCTGTACGTCAAATATACCGGCAAGTCGCTGAAAGAAATCGAGAAAGCGATGGACCGCGATACCTTCCTCGAAGCCGACGAGGCCAAGGCCTTCGGCATCGTCGACCATGTCTACGACCGCCGTCCCGGCCTGCCCGGCGACGACGCGCCCAAGGATGTGAGCGAGGGCCCGACGCCTTAATTCTGCTTAGCGGCACCGGCCCGCTCCCCCACCCGGCATCCCGAACATAGTATCCTGTGGGAGGCCGGCCCCTCCGGCAAAAATGTCCCCTGGACATTTTTCCGGCGCCGAAGGACGGGAGCGGGCCGGTGCCGGAACCCGGTGAAAGCAACACTTAACCGCGTTTCTTGACGCCCCGTTCGCCCCCCGTTGCTAGCCGGGACATTGTATCCATGTCACCCAATTGCCATATTGTAATCGGGGTGACGGGGGCTAGGATGATCGGCGGCGTCTCCAGCGGGGGCGGCGCCAGCATGGGCCCGGCGGCGATTCGCCCGGCCCCAAAGGGAATTTTATGACCAAGCTCTCTGGCTCCGACAGCAAGAGCACCCTCTATTGCTCCTTCTGCGGCAAGTCGCAGCACGAAGTGCGCAAGCTGATCGCCGGGCCGACCGTCTTCATCTGCGACGAATGCGTCGAACTGTGCAACGACATCATCCGCGAGGAGATCAAGGGCGGGGTTGCCGCGCGCAAGGACGGCGCGGTGCCGACGCCGCTCGAAATCTGCCAGCATCTCGACAATTATGTCATCGGCCAGAACACCGCCAAGCGCGTGCTGTCGGTCGCGGTGCACAACCACTACAAGCGCCTCGCCAACTCGGGCCGCGGCGACGACGTCGAACTGGCCAAGTCGAACATCCTGCTCGTCGGCCCGACCGGCAGCGGCAAGACCCTGCTCGCGCAGACGCTCGCGCGCTTCCTCGACGTGCCCTTCACCATGGCCGATGCGACGACGCTGACCGAGGCGGGTTATGTCGGCGAGGATGTCGAGAACATCATCCTCAAGCTGCTCCAGTCGTCCGACTATAATGTCGAAAAGGCGCAGCGCGGCATCGTCTATATCGACGAAATCGACAAGATCAGCCGCAAGGCCGAGAATCCCTCGATCACCCGCGACGTGTCGGGCGAGGGCGTGCAGCAGGCTTTGCTCAAGCTGATGGAAGGCACGACCGCGTCGGTGCCGCCGCAGGGCGGGCGCAAGCATCCGCAGCAGGAATTCCTGCAGGTCGACACGACGAACATCCTGTTCATCGCGGGCGGCGCGTTCAGCGGACTCGAAAAGATCATCGGCGACCGCCTGCAGGGCAAGTCGATCGGTTTCGGCGCGCATGTCGCCGGTCCCGACGAGCGCCGCCAGGGCGAGGTGCTGAAGCAGATCGAGCCCGAGGATCTGCTGAAGTTCGGCCTGATCCCCGAATTCGTCGGCCGCCTGCCCGTCATCGCGACGCTCGAGGATCTCGACGTCGATGCGCTGGTCAAGATCCTCGGCGAGCCGAAGAACGCGCTGATCAAGCAGTATCGCAAGCTGTTCGACCTGGAAGAGGTCGTGCTGACCTTCACCGACGACGCGCTGGTCGCGGTCGCCAAGAAGGCGATCGAACGCAAGACCGGCGCGCGCGGGCTGCGCTCGATCGTCGAGGCGATCCTGCTCGACACGATGTTCGACCTGCCCGACCTCACCGACGTGGTCGAGATCGTCGTCGACAAGGATGTCGTCGAAGGCCGCAAGGACCCCGTGCGCGTCTATGCCGACAAGGCCAAGGAAGCCGCGGGCGACGCGGCCTGAGTCGCGGCGCGCGCCGCCGCGGCGCGCGCCAGCGATGTTGCATTGCAGCAACACCCCCGAGGAAAAACGCAGCCGCGCTTGTGGATAAGTCGCGCGGCGCGACGCAAAACGGGGCTTTTTTCGTTTCGGCAGCAACGATCCGCCGCGCGCGGCTTGCACTGTCACAATTGCTGTCACAATCGTGCCACATGCGGGCTTCAGGGGCGCTCGCAGGTCAGGCGCGCCCCTAAACGCGTGCCTGCCAAATGCACCAAAGGGGACATTCATGAAACTTCGTTATTCGATCGCCGCGAGCCTGATGGCCATCAGCGCGGCGACGGTCTTCGCGGCGCCGGCGGCGGCGCAGCAGATCACCACCGGCATCCAGGGCCAGGTCAACGACGACAACGGCGCGCCGATCGGCGGCGCGACGGTCGTCATCACCGACACCCGCACGGGTTCGGAACGCGCGCTCACCACCGATGCGAACGGACGCTTCGGCGCCTCGGGTCTGGTCACCGGCGGCCCCTACAGCGTGTCGGTCAACGCCGGCGCCTATGAAGGCCAGACGCTGAGCGACGTCTATACGACGCTGCAGGGCAACACCGACCTCACCTTCTCGCTCTCGTCGGGCGGCGGCGAAATCGTCGTTACCGGCAGCCGCGTCCGCGTGACCCAGCTGGAAGTCGGCCCCGGCACCAGCTTCACCGCCGAAGTGCTGACGAGCGCGCCGTCGTTCAACCGCGACGTCCGCGACATCATCCGCCTCGACCCGCGCGTCAGCCTCGACCGCGACGACGGCGGCTCGGGCCAGGACCGCATCTCGTGCCTCGGCGGCAACGACCGCGGCAACGCCTTCACCGTCGACGGCATCAGCCAGGGCGACGTTTACGGCCTCAACGACACCGGCTTCTCGTCGCGCTCGTCGACCCCGCTGCCCTATGACGCGACCCGCGAAGCGCAGGTCCAGTTCGCCCCCTTCGACGTCGACTATGGCTCGTTCACCGGCTGCGCGATCAACATCGTCACCAAGTCGGGCACCAACGATTATAAGTTCGGCGGTTTCTTCGAATATTCGGACAACGGCATGCGCGGCGATTCGCTGCCCGGCATCGCCAAGCTTCCCCCGGTGAAGCCCGAGAAGCGCTGGGGCGCCTGGCTCGGCGGCCCGATCATCAAGGACAAGCTGTTCTTCTTCGGTGCCTATGAGCATCAGGAAGCTGGCCAGTCGCAGGACGACGGTCCCGTCGGCGGCGGCTATGCCAACGAGCAGACGGGCATCACTGTGGCCCAGTTCCAGGAAATTTCGGACGTGCTGAGCGATGTCTATGGCATCGAAACCGGCCCGCTGGTGACCAACCGCCCGTTCAAGAACGACCGCTATTTCGGCCGTCTCGACTGGCAGATCACCGACGATCACCGCTTCGAAGCGACCTACCAGCGCCTCGAAGAGGGCTCGACCCGCGCCGACGACCTGTTCACGGGCACCTCGCCGCAGGCCATCGGCCTCAACACCTTCTACACCAGCGGCACGACGTCGGACTATTATTCGGGCCGCCTCTATTCGCAGTGGAGCGACGATTTCTCGACCGAAATCCGCTACTCGCGCTCGGAAGTTCGCGATCGCCAGGACCCGATCGGCGGCGGTGAAGCGCAGTCGGCCAACCCGATCCCGCGCATCATCGTCGGCATCGACAACCCGACGGGCATCGACGGTGCCGTGCTGGCCGGTCCGGGCAACTCCCGCGCCGCCAACGACCTGCGGACCAACATCGACCAGTATCGCGCCGTCGCGAAACTGAGCAGCGGCGACCACGACCTGAAGGTCGGTTTCGAACTCAACCGCGCCGACCTGTTCAACCTGTTCGTCCAGAATGCGACCGGCACTCTGGTGTTCCGCAACATCAACGACCTGCGCGCCGGCCTGCTGTCGCCGGGTCTCGGGAACAACCAGACCAGCACGACCGCGGGCAACGTCATCAGCGGCCAGACCGAAGGCGCCTTCGGCAACTTCTCGGCCACGGGCGACGTCAACGATGCCGCCGCCGCCTTCAAACGCAGCATCTACTCGATCTTCGCGCAGGACGACTGGCAGATCAACGACAGCCTGAGCGCCGTCGTCGGCGTTCGCGCCGACTGGTATGATGGCGGCCGCCCTGCCTTCAACCCGGTGTTCCAGGAACGCTATGGCATCTCCAACAGCATCGGTTTCAGCGCGCTTCCCCCGGTGATCTCGCCGCGCGTCGCGCTGACCTATGACATGAACGATTTCGCCGTGTTCAGCCGCGCCAAGCTGACCGCCGGTGTCGGCATCTTCTCGGGCGGCGATCCGCTCGTGTGGTTCGGCAACGCGTTCCAGAACGACGGTCGCGGCTTCGCGACGGGCAGCACCCAGTCGGCAAACTGCCCGACCGGCCAGATCAGTGTGCTGACCAACGGCCAGTTCAACGGCGTCCCGGCCTGTATCCGCGCCGACGCCGTGGCGCAGGCCTCGCGCGGTCTGGGCGACACCCAGTCGATCAGCCCAGACATCAAGATGCCGACGGTGCTGCGCGCCAACATCGGCTTCTCGTCGGAACTGAATTTCGCCCCCTCGGGCTTCTTCAGCGGCTGGAACCTCAATCTCGACTATATCTACAGCAAATATCGCGACTCGCTGACCGTCGTCGACCTGTCGCAGACGGTCGATCCGCGCATCGGCATCAACGGTTTCACGATCGACGGCCGCCCGATCTATCGCTCGATCGATCCGAACGCCGCCGGCTGTAATGCCGAACTGGTCGACCTGAACCCGGGCCCGGTCTTCACCGGCGTCACCGCGGCCTGCTTCAACACCAGCCGCGACGACGAACTGCAGCTGACCAACGCGGGCGGCTATCGCAGCCACAACGCGTCGATCATCCTGTCGAAGAATTTCGACGGCGGCCTGTTCACCGAGAACGGCAATGTCGATTTCAACCTCGGCTATGCCTATACCGACTCGCAGGACCGCCGCAGCATGTACAACTCGACGGCGGGGTCGAACTATGACCTCATCGCCGCGTTCGACCGCCAGAACCCCGCCGCTTCGCGCGGTTTCTATGAAAGCCGGCACAATATCTCGTCGCGCCTCTCGTTCCGCGAGGAGTTCTTCGAAGATCTGTCGACGCGCTTCTCGATCTCGTTCATCGCGCGCTCGGGCCGTCCGTACAGCCTGACCTTCGGCGGCACGACCTTCTTCAACGACAGTGCGTCGGGCAGCGACAACGCGCTCGCTTATCTGCCGACGGGTCTGACCGATCCGAACGTTTCGCCCTCGTCGACGATTTCGGCGGCGAACATGCAGGCGCTGGTCGACTATATCAACGGCACCGGCTGCGCGAAGAAGCACATCGGCTCCACCGTTCCGCGCAACACCTGCACGAACGACTGGTATTTCGACATGGACCTGTCCTTCTCGCAGGAAATTCCGGGCCCGGGTCGTCTGTTCGGCAAGAATGACAAGATCAAATTCTATGCCACGATGGACAACTTCCTGAACTTCCTCGACAAGAGCTGGAACAACCAGCATCGCCGGAACTTCGCGGGCTTGCAGGACATCGCGACGATCAGCGGCATCGACGCGCAGGGCCGTTACATCTTCACCGGCTTCAACGGCGCGCAGAGCATCGCCGACGACAACGGCATCAACGTGTCGTCGTCGGTGTGGCGCCTGAAGGTCGGCGTGTCGTACGAGTTCTGATACTCGGACACACGACAGGAACAGGGGCGCGGGAGGAAACTCCCGCGCCCTTTTCTTTGCGTCGAAGAAGTCAGGCCGGCGCCGGTCGACAGCGCCGGATAATCAGCCCGCAGCGAGGCGCCGCGCGGTGTCCTGGACGAGCGCGATCATGTTGGGGACGCCCTGGGTGCGGTTCGACGACAGCTGGCGCGTCAGGTCGAAGGGAGCGAGTGCGGCGGCGACGTCCATCGCCGCGACCTCTGCCGCGGGCTTGTCCTGCACCGCGGCGAGGACGAGCGCGACGATGCCCTTGGTGATCGCGGCATTGCTGTCGGCGAGGAAGCGGAGGCGGCCGTCCGCCTGCGGCACCGGATAGACCCAGACGCTGGCGCTGCAGCCGCGGACCAGCGTCGCATCGGTCTTGAGCGCGTCGGGCATGGCATCGAGGCTGCGCCCGAGGTCGATCAGCAGGCGATAACGATCGTCGCCGTCGAGGAAGTCATATTCTTCGAAAATGTCGTCGAGGCTGCGCATGCGCGCGCCAGTGGCAGATTTGGGGAGGTCTGGGAAGGGGGCCTGCCCCTTCTGCCTCCCGCCTTCCCCGCGAAAGCGGAGATCCGCCTCTGCCTGCCGGCCGATGCGGCCCGAAGGAGGAAGGCGAGCCCCGGGTCGAGCCCGGGGGCAACGGCCTGGTCCTAGAGGTCGACCCCGGCCGCGATCGCTTCCAATTTGCGCAGCCGTTCCTTGAGGTCGGCGATCTCGATGCGCGAGCCGGCGTGCGGGACGGTGGCGTCGTGTGCGATGGTGGCGACATGGCCGGCGGCGAGTTCGTCGCGCTTGAGCTGGATCCAGTCGCGCCAGCCGCGGAGCGCGACGAGGCTGACGATCGCCAGCGCGCTGAGCGCGACCGCGGCGGCGGTGAGGTCGGGAGTGATGAAAGCCATGAGCGTTGCTCCTCTGTCGGCGTTCGGGTTTGGCGGGTTCAGGGCCGGTCGCGCAGCCGCTCGATCTCTTCGTCGAGGGTCGCGGCGCGGTTGCCGTCGGTGGCGATGCGTTCGAGCACCTGGATACGCTCCTTGAGCGCGCGGATTTCGGCGAGCAGGGCCTTGGTCTCTTCCTTGTCGGCGGCATTGCCGACGAAATATTCATTGCCCTTGTTGTCGCGGCGGATGCCGTGCTTGGCCTTGATGATACCGCCAATCGTCACGATCGCGACGATGCCGAGGACCATTTCAAACGGACCCATGGGGAGGTTCCTTCCTTGTCGTTTCAGTTGAGCGGGGCGTCGCGCAGCTTTTCGATCTCGTCGGCGACATCAATTCCCTTGTCGGTAACGATGCGCTCGAGAACGCGGACGCGCTGCTCCAGCCGTTCGGTCTGCGCGGCATATTGCGCCGCCTTCTCGGCCGTCTCGTTGGTGATCGCCTTAAGCTGCTTTTCCTTGAACTTCAGGTGGCGCTCATAGGCGGCGTAGCCGATGCCGAGGGTGACGGGCAGCCCGACGACGATGAAGAGGATGAAGATCGCTTCCATGTCCGGTTCCTCAGTTCGCGGGGCGCCGCAGCGCCTCGATCTCGTGGCTCAGCCGGTGGCCTTCGTCGGTCACGATGCGTTCGATCACCGCGAGCCGGTCCTTGACCGAGCCGAGCTCGGCGCGCAGCTGCGCGTTTTCCTGGCCGATCAGCTTGACGCGCTCCATCGCCTCGTCGCTGGTCCTGGGATAGACCGCCTTGCCCCAGCTGTTCTCGAGCGGATAGCCGTTCTTGACGCGCAGCCAGGTGGTGAAGACCCAGCCACCGACCCCGGCGAGGCCGACGATCGCGGCGACGGGGGCAACGGCATTGAAGAAATCGAGATCCATGATGTTTCCCCTCAGCGCAGACGGTCGATCTGGTCGGCGAGCTGCGCGGCCTGGCCGTTGTTTTCGGTCGCGATGCGTTCGAGCACCGAAATCCGTTCCTCGAGCCGACCGATCTGGCTGGCGAGCTTGGCATTGTCGTCGGTCAAGAGCTTGATTTTTCGATCAGCGTCGGGGTCGGTTCGATGAACCGTGCCGCCCCATTCATTCTCGACCGGATAGCCATGCTTGGCGCGGATCCAGGTGGTGAACATCCAGCCGCCGATCGACAAGGCGATGATGGCGAGGACGAAACCGGTTCCACCGAAATTCATTTGTCTTCTCCCTGTTGCCGTCAGCGGCGCTTAGCGCAGGCTGTCGATCTCGTCGGCGAGGCGACGGTTGTGGCTGGTGTAGTACATCTCGATGTCGGCGAGCCGGCGGTCGATGTCGCGGAAGCGCGAGCGGATGTCGCGGGTCGAGGCGCTGGGGTTCGAGCGCACGCCCTGCCAGAACTTCGCCTCCTCGTTCGAGCCGTAGAGCGCGAAGGGCTTGGCGGTGCCCATCCAGGCGACCAGCCAGTAGGCGATCAGCGTCCAGGGAAAACCGCCCATCAGCGTGATCAGCACCGCGCCGACGCGGACCCAGAGGACGTCGATCCCGCTATAATCGGCGATCCCGGCGCACACGCCGCTCCATTTGGCGTTCTGCTTGTCGAGGTAGAATTTGGTGCGGCTGGCAGACATCTCAGTTCCTCCTGGTCATTTCGAGCTGCGCCAGATCTTCATCGCTGCGAACCGCGGGGCGGAAATCGGGATGGTCGGCGCTGATGATGCGTTCAACAGTATGGAGACGATTCTCGAGGCGGCGAGCCGTATCGTAAAGTTCGTCGAGCAACTGTTCGTCCTCTCCGGTCAATGTCTTGGCCTGCTTCCACTTGGTGACATAGTGGAGGATCAGCCAGGGCAGACCGAGGAAGAGCGTGCCGATGACGATCGGGACAATGATCACTTCTTCCATCGGTCTTGCTCCTTACTTCTTGCCCTGCGCGGCTTTCAGCGCGGCGAGTTCGTCGGCGACCTTGTCGGCGGCCTGCAGCTCGGCGATCTCTTCGTCGAGCGACTTCTTGTAGCCGAGGCCCAGCGCATCGGCACGGCCCTCGGCCTCGTCGACACGGCGTTCGAGGATCTCGAAGCGCGAGAAGGCATCCTCGACGCGGTCGCCGCTGGTCATTTCGCGCAGCTTATAGCGATTCTCGGCGCTTTCGAGGCGGTTGACGACGCTCGACTGGCGTGCGCGCGCTTCGCTGAGCTTCTTCTGCAGCTTGGCGATATCGGCTTCATAGCCCGCGAGCGCCTCGTCGAGGACCGCGATCTCGCTCTTCAGCCGCTCGGCCATGTCGCCGGCCTTCTGCTTTTCGACGAGCGCGGCGGTGGCGAGGTCCTCGCGGTCCTTCGACAGCGCGAGTTCGGCCTTTTCCTTCCAGCTGTCCTGCAGGCTTTCGAGCTTGGCGATGTGGCGGCGCATTTCCTTCTGGTCCGCGATGGTGCGGGCGGCGGAAGCGCGGACTTCGACCAGCGTCTCGTTCATCTCGAAGATGATCTGGCGGATCATCTTTTCGGGATCCTCGGCGCGGTCGAGCAGGTCGGTGACGTTGGCGGCGATGATGTCGCGGGTGCGTGAGAAAATACCCATTTGACTAAACTCCTGACGAAATCTTGAGACCTTGTTTGTTGAAAAATGCTGGTGCCGGGGCGGGGCAAGGGGGGAGAGTGCCCCGGCACCAGTGCCGGTCAAGCCATTTGGCCGACCGCCGGGGTGGCTGCAGCGGCCGCCAGCGCCATCCCGCCCGGGGAAGCGGCGATGTCGAAGGCGACTTTGGGCTGGTCGATCACGCCGACGAGGATCGCCAGAGCGCCGGTCGCGCTGAGCGCGAAGGTGGTGGCCTGGGCAAAAATCGTCTTCATGTCGGTCGTCCCTTTTTCGCTGCACCGGTGCGAGTTGCGCCGGTTCGCAAGACACTATGCAGGGGGCGTGCCAATTGCCCGAACGCACGCAAAACTGCGCAACTTCACGGTGAAATCGCATCGGCGGACAATTTCCCTTGCCAATCAGCGGGAAAATTTGCCAATCATTGGGAATGGAGCGCGAAACGCAATTCATCGGCCAGTCGGCCGCCTTCCAGGATGCGGTCGACCGCGCGAGCCAGGCGGCGCTTCTCGACCGCCCGGTGCTGGTGATCGGCGAGCGCGGCACGGGCAAGGAGCTGATCGCCGAGCGCCTGCACCGGCTGTCGGCGCGCTGGGACAAGCCCTATGTGATCATGAACTGCGCCGCGATGCCCGAGACGCTGATCGAGAGCGAGTTGTTCGGGCACGAGGCAGGCGCCTTCACCGGCGCGACGCGGACGCGCGCGGGGCGCTTCGAGGAGGCCGACGGCGGCACGCTCTTCCTCGACGAACTCGCGACGATGTCGATGGGCGCGCAGGAGCGGCTGCTGCGCGCGGTCGAATATGGCGAGGTCACGCGCGTCGGATCGTCGCGCCCGATCCGCGTCGACGTGCGCATCGTCGCGGCGACCAACGAGCATCTGCCCGCGCTGGTCGACGACAACCGGTTCAGGGCCGACCTGCTCGACCGGCTGTCCTTCGAAGTCATCACCCTGCCCCCGCTGCGCGCGCGCGAAGGCGATATCGAGGTGCTCGCCACTTATTTCGGCACGCGCATGGCGGCGGTGCTCGGCTGGGACGAATGGCCGGGCTTCGGCCCGCGCGCGCTCGCGGCGATGGAGGGGCACGACTGGCCCGGCAATGTCCGCGAGCTGCGCAACGTCATCGAGCGCGGCATCTATCGCTGGGCCGACCCGTCGAAGCCGGTCGATGCGCTGAGCTTCGATCCCTTTGCGAGCCCGTGGCAGCCGGCGGTGCGGAAAGCGGTGGCGAAGACCGAGGGGGCTGCGGTGCCGGCGAGCGCGCCGGTCGAGACAGCGGCACCCGTCGCGCCGCCGTCGGGGCCGGTGAGCGATTTGCGCGCGACGGTCGATGCTTATGAAAAGCAGATCCTGTCCGACACCATGGCGCGGTGCCGCTTCAACCAGAAGATCGCGGCCGAGGCGCTGGGGCTGAGTTACGACCAGATCCGGCATGCGCTGAAGAAGCATGGATTGAATTGAGCCCTTCCCCCTCGATGGGGGAAGGATAGGGAGCCTTATCGCGAAGCGATTAGGCGACTTTGGATGGGGGTGACGGTGCGCCCTTGCACCGAGGCTTCAGGCCGAGACCGCACCCCCACCGCTGCGACTAGCGAACAAGTTCGCAAGTCTCGCTGCCTCCCCCATCGAGGGGGAGGAAGGGCTTTCTTCATCTCGTCAGCTGCCTACTCCCCCGGCAGCTGCTTGCTCAGCGCCTCGATCACCGCATCCTGCGCCGCGACCGTTTCGGCGAGCCGTTCGCGCAGCGCGTAGATGTCGGGGAGGCCGTCGATCGCTTCGTCGGTGGTGCGCTCGACATAGAGGCGGTCGATGTCGGCGAGCGCCGCGGTGATCGGCGCGCGCGCCGCGACGAGGCGCGAGATCGCCTGCTGCGCGACGACCCAGGATTCGCTCGCTACGGGCGCGCCCGCGGCGGCGGTGACCAGCGCGACGGTCGGGTCGCGCTCGGCGGCGAAGGCCTGCTGCGCGGCGCTGCCGTCGGCGTCCCAGCGCGCGAGACGGCCCGCGAGGTCGGCCGGCAGCGGCCCCGGCGGCGGCACGACCACCGACGGCGGCGCGACGTTGAGCCGCCCCTCGACCGGGCGCTTGGCGAGCGACGGCCCGTCGCGCGTCTGCGCGGCGGCGCAGGCCGTCAGCGACAGCGAGGCGGCAAGCACCGCGGGCAGCAAAAGGACGATGCGCTTCATGGCCGCCCCTGATATGGGCGACGCGCCCGTCCAGCAAGCGCCGAATCGGCTGGGTCGGAGCGAATCGGGCGCAAGCCGCAAAAAGCCGCAAAAGCACGGAAATATGCGGTTGACAGCTCGGCCCGCGCTCGCTAGTGGGCCTGACTTTCCCGCATGCCGGAAAAATCGCCTGCTTCGGCGGGTGACTGGCAGCGCGGGTGTTTTAGTTTCTGATTGGATGGAAGACCATGTTCGCAATCGTGCGCACGGGCGGCAAGCAGTATCGCGTCGCCGCTGGAGACAAGATCGCCGTCGAGAAGATCGAGGGTGAAGCCGGTGACACCGTGTCGCTGGGCGACATCCTGCTGGCCGGCGACGGCGGCGAGGTGAAGGACGCCAAGGGCCTCACCGTCTCGGCCGAGATCATCGCGCAGACGCGCGGCGAAAAGGTCATCGTGTTCAAGAAGCGCCGTCGGCACAACTATCGCCGCCGCAACGGTCACCGCCAGTCGCTGACGCTGTTGCGCATCCTGTCGGTCGGCGAAGCCAAGAAGGCCGCGCCGAAGAAGGAAGCCGCGCCGAAGGAAGAGGCTGCTCCGGCAACCGAAGCCAAGGCCGCTGCGCCCGCCGCCGAGAAGAAGGCTGCTGCGCCGAAGAAGGCCGCCGCGCCCAAGGCCGAAGCGGCCACCGAAAAGAAGCCCGCTGCCAAGAAGGCAGCCCCCAAGAAGGACGCCTGAGCGCGGCAACGCAGCTCGGCCCCGGTACGAACAGGAGTTTAGGTCATGGCACATAAGAAAGCAGGCGGTTCGTCGCGCAACGGTCGCGATTCGGTCGGCCGCCGCCTTGGCGTGAAGAAGTTCGGCGGTCAGGAAGTGATCGGCGGCAATATTATCGTGCGCCAGCGCGGGACCAAGGTGTACCCGGGCGTCAACGTCGGCATGGGCAAGGACCACACCCTGTTCGCCACCGCCGATGGCCGCGTGCGATTCCACGACGGCAAGCTCGGCCGCAAATATGTGTCGGTCGACATGATGGCCGAAGCCGCAGAATAAGGACGATCGCCGACGGGTCGTCCCAAGGGATGACCCGGAGCCGTCCTTTCCGCCCCAGGCGGGAACCAGGTTCGAAAAGAGGGAGACGGGTCACCCCCGGTCTCCCTTTTTTCTTGCCCGTAATCCATCACTTGGCAAACGAGCGCGAAAATCGGGCCGATCATCTCCCTCTCTATCGATTGTCGTCAAAGCGTCACCATCTGGCGCCACGGCGACAGGCAAATGGGAGTGACGTAAATGTTCGCACGAACCGAAAGATTATTGCTGCGGCCCGGCTGGATCGAGGACGCGCCCGCGCTGGCGCAGGCGATCGGCGAGGAGAGCGTGGTCCGCAACCTCGCGACCGCGCCCTGGCCCTATCATGAGGCGCAGGCGATGGAGTTCCTCGCCAAGCCGATCAACCCCGCCGAGCCGCGCTTCCTGATCTTCAGCCGCACCGGCGGCGCGCCGCGCCTAGTCGGCGGCTGCGGCATTTCGCCCGACCCCGACGGCCAGCTCGAAATGGGCTATTGGATCGCGCGCCCCTATTGGGGGCTGGGCTTCGCGACCGAGGCGGGGCGCCAATTGATGCGCATCGCGCGCGCGATGCAGCTGCCCAAGCTGGCGGCGGGCCATTTCCTCGACAATCCGGCGTCGGGCGCGGTGCTGCGCAAGCTGGGCTTCAAGCCCACCGGGGCGGTCGCCAAGCGCTACAGCCTGGCGCGCGGCGGCGAGGCCGATTGCGCGCTGTTCGAGGAAGGCGACAGTGACGACGGCGCCGTCACCCCGATGCGTGATCGCATCGGGGTGGACGAGGATTTCCGTCAGGAGCTGCGGCTGCTGGCGGCTTGATTGAAGCCCCTCCTCTTTAGAGGAGGGGTTGGGGTGGTGGCGCGCGACAGCGCGCAAGGCGCCTGCACCACCCCGCTGCGACTAGATCCGGCTGCGCCGAACCAAGTCTCGCTGCCCCTCCTCTGAAGAGGAGGGGATAGGCGCCTACCCCCGCAATTTCCCTAGCCCGCCAAGAATATCGTCGAGCGGATTGCCGTCGCCGTCCATGTCGATGAGCTTGCCGAGCCCACCGAACATCCCGCCATCGCTCGTCGGCGCCGCGCCGCCGCCGACCGCGCCGCCGATCACATTGCCGAGCATGCCGCCGAGCCCGCCGCCTTCGCCGCCGCCCTGCTTCGCCATAGTGCCCGCGACGAGCATCGCGAGGATCGGCAGCATCTTCTTGAGCGTCCCCGCGTCGATGCCGGTCTTGGCCGCGGCATCGCCGGCGACGCTGCGGCTCACCTCCTTGGTGCCGAAAATCTGGCCGAGCACGTCGTTGCCCGCCTCGACCGGGGTCGGCTGCGGGCCGAGCACGGCGTCGAGCAAGCCGCCGCCGCCGAGCTGGCCGAGCAGGCCGCCGAGGCCTTCGACGCCGCCGCTGCCCTGCGCCTGTTTCTTGAAGCCGCCGAGGATCGCGGGGAGCAGCGCCTCGGCGCCCTGTTTCGCCAGTGCGGGGGGAATGCCGAGGTCCTTGGCCATCGATTCGATGCCGCCGGCCTGGCTCAGGATATCGGTCAGATTCATGATGTTATGCTCCCACTGCGGCGCGCGGATCGAAAGGCGGCGCCGGGCGTTATCATAGCAGCGCGCGGGCGGGGGACGAGCCGTTCATTGAGCTGTCATCTCCCCATGCCCAAGCCTAGTCTGCGGGCGTGCGACTCTACCCCCGGGGCCGGCACCACCGCATAGTGGGAGCATCACCATGGGTATTTTCAGCAAGATCAAGGACGCGATTTTCGGCAAGAAGGCGGAGGCCGCGACGCCCGCTCCCGCCGCCCCGGCGACGACCGCCGCGCCCGCCGCGCCGCAGCCCGTCCCCGCCGCGCCGGTCGCGATCAGCGAGGTCGATGTGGAAGCGATCCTGTCGGCACAGGCCGCGAACGCCGGCCAGGCGCTCAACTGGCGCACCTCGATCGTCGACCTGATGAAATTGCTCGACATCGACCCGAGCCTCGCCAACCGCAAGGAACTCGCGACCGAGCTCGGCTACACCGGCGACCTCGACGGCAGCGCCGAGATGAACATCTGGCTGCACAAGGCGGTGATGCGCGAACTGGCGGCGAACGGCGGCACGGTGCCCGCCGACCTCACCGACTGACCCCTACCTACGCCCTCCCCTTCAGGGGAGGGCAGCGAGACTTGGGAACTGGTTCCCTAGTCGCAGCGGGTGGGGGCCATCGACCTTGCGCGAGGCCGATGGCCCCACCCCAACCCAGTGTCAGGTGAAACGTCCCCCGGACGTTTCAGATCAGTCCGGGGGACCGATCGACCTGACACTCCTGAAGGGGAGGGGCTTTTCTTTTCCCCCGGCCCCTTTTCGTTGACCGCCGCGCGCGCGCGCCTAGACAGGTTTCAACCGAAACAAGTCGCGCAAGGGAGCCGCCCGTGTCCAATCCGCTTTCCGTTCCCATCAGCCGCCGCCAGACGCTCGCCGCGCTGGGCGCGGGGACCGCGAGCCTCGCCGTTGCCGGCCCCGCCGCCGCCGAGACGATCGTGACCGGTCCGCGCACCAGCCCCGCCGACGCGCTGCTCCAGTCGATCGCCGACAATCTGCTCGCGCAGTCGCCCGAGGGCGCGACCTCGCTCGGCATCGACACGGGCGATCGCGCCGCCGAGCGCGGCAAGCTCGGCGACCGCTCGGCCGCGGGGATGAAGGCGCTCGCCGACACGCTGAAGGACGACGTCGCGCGCGTGCGGGCGTTCGACAAGAGCGGGCTCGACCACAAGACGCGCACCAGCCTGGCGGTGGTCGACAGCGCGTACAGCGTCGCGCTCGACGGCTTTGCGCTGCCCTATGGCGACGTCGCGGTCGGCGGCTGGCGCAACACGCCCTATGTCGTGATCCAGAATGTCGGCGCCTATCTCGATATCCCGAAATTCCTCGACAGCGATCATCCGGTGAAGAATGCCGCCGACGCCGAAGCCTATCTCTCGCGCCTCAACGCCTTTCCGGGCGTGCTCGACGGCGAGACCGAGCGGCTCAAGGCCGCGGGCGGGATGGGGCTGATCGCCCCCGCCTTCCTGATCGACAAGGCGGTCAAGCAGATGGAGGCGAGCCTGGCCGACGCCAAGGCGGGCGGGTCGATGGTCGAAAGCCTCGTCCGACGTACCGGCGAGGCGAAGATCGCGGGCGACTGGAACGCGCGCTCGGCGAAGATCGTCCAGGGGCCCGTCGCCGCGGCGCTCGAACGCCAGCTCGCCGAGCTGAAGGCGCAGCGCCCCAAGGCGACGATGGACGCTGGAATGTGGGCAAGACCGGGCGGCGACGAATGGTACGCCTGGGGGCTGCGCGCGAGCACGACGACGCGCATGACCCCCGACGAGGTCCATGCGATGGGCCGCGAGGAGCTCGCCGCGCTGCACGGCCAGATGGACCCGATCCTGCGCAAGATCGGCTACACCGAGGGCTCGGTCGGCGACCGGATGGTCGCGCTCGCCAAGGACCCCAAATATAAATTCCCCGACAATGACGCGGGCCGCGCCGAGATCGTCGCTTATATCCAGACCTGGCTCGGCAAGATCCGCGCCGAGCTGCCGCGCGCCTTCCGCACGCTCGTGAAGGGCAATGTGGAGGTGAAGCGCTTGCCGCTCGCCGAGGAGCCCGGCGCGCCCGCGGCCTATGGCGGCGCGGGGTCGATCGACGGCAGCATCCCCGGGCGCTTCTGGATCAACCTGCGCACGACCGAGCTGCACAGCAAATATTCGCTTCCCGATCTGACGATGCATGAGGCGATTCCCGGCCATGCGTGGCAAGGCGAATATGCGCATGCGATGCCGCTGATCCGCACGATGCTGGCGTTCAACGCCTATTCCGAAGGGTGGGCCTTGTACGCCGAGCAACTCGCCGACGAGCTCGGCCTATATGATGATTTCGAGGTCGGGCGCTTGGGCTATCTCCAGTCGCTCGCCTTCCGCGCGTGCCGCCTCGTCGTCGACACCGGACTCCATGCCAAACGCTGGACGCGCGAGCAGGGGGTCGAATTTTTCGTCAAGGAAAATGGCTCGAACCCGCTCGAGGTCGCGAGCGAGGTCGACCGCTATTGCAGCTGGGCCGGACAGGCGTGCGGCTACAAGGTCGGCCACAGCGAGATCGTGCGGCAGCGCGGGCTGGCCCAAAAGGCGCTCGGCGCGAAATACGACCTCCGCGATTTCGACGATGTCGTGGTCAAGGGCGGCAACGTCCCGCTCGATGTGCTCGCGCAGAATGTCGACGAATATGTGAAGGGCGCGAAGGGCTGATGCGTTTCCTCGCCGCCGCGCTGGGCGCGTTCTTGATCGCCGCGCCCGGCACGGCGGAAAATACCCCGCCGCGCGTCCGGATCGTGACGAGTGACGTCGAGCGATTCTATGCGCTGTACGACGACCCCGCGCTCGCCGCCGATCCCGATGCGCTCGCGACGCGCTATCTCGCCGATGCATCGCCGGGGCTCGAGGAGTTCATGGTCATGCGCCGGATCACGCCCGAGCGCATCGCGAAGGCGCTGCGCGAAAAGCCGGCGCTCTTTGCCGACGCGCGCGGCTGCGCCGCCACGCTGGGCAATGTTCGCGGCCGGTTGACGGTGGCGGCCGACCGGCTGGCGGCGCTCTATCCGCAGGCGATATTCCCGCCGATCACCATCGCGATCAGCCGCGGCACGCCGGTCGCGGCGGCGAATGGCAAGGGGCTTTACGTCTCGCTCGAGGCGCTGTGCGCGGCGAAATTTTTCGAAGCCGACGACGAAGACCGCTTCGTCCATGTGATCGCGCACGAATATGTCCATGCCCAGCAGCCGCTGGCGCAGGTCGAAAGCGAGAGCGACACGGTGCTCCACGCCGCGCTCGTCGAGGGGGCTGCGGAGTTCGTTGCCGAACAGATCAGCGGGTCGGTCGCTTACACCCATTTGCACCGCTGGGCGGCCGGACGCGAAAAGGACTTGGAGACCGCCTTCCTCGCCGAGAAGGACGGCAAGGCGAATGATTCGCGCTGGGTCTACAACCAGCTCGGCAGCGCCGACTGGCCCGGCGACCTCGGCTATTGGGTCGGGTACCGCGTCGCCAAAGCCTATTATCAGCGCAGCCCCGACAAGCAGGCGGCGATCAAGGCGATCATCGAGATGAAGGACCCGGCCGCCTTCCTCGCGGAGAGCGGCTGGACGCCGGGGATGAAGCTCTAGGCCGGCAAGGGCGCCAGATCGGGCTCGACGAAGCCGCGCCGCGCGGGGACCGAAAAGAGCAGCTCGCGGCTGTAGAAGCGCAAGGGCCAGTCGCGGCGGCCGACCTCGGACAGCAGCATCGCGTTGACGCGCGCGGCGAGGCCCGTCTCGGCCGTCTCCGACAGGAAAAGCCGCACGCCCGCGACATAGGCTCGCGTGATGCTGTCGTGATAGCCGCCATGGTCGTCGTTCACGCCGCCGACGCTTTCGTTGAAGCGGCTGATGATCGTGGCGATCTCGGCGTCGATGTCGATGTCGGGGCGCTCGCTGAGCAGCCAGAGGCACGCGCCGAGATGCGCCTCGTGCGTCCAGGCCTCGCGCGGCAGGGTGCGCGCGAGCAGGCCCTCGCCGATCACGCGGATTTCATGGTCGCCTGCGAACGGGCGAGGCGAATAGTCGGTAGTCATTGGTCCGGTCCTTCCGGGCGAACTGCCACCCGGAAGAGCTCCGGGCAAATTATGCTGCGACGGCCGCCTGCGGGGCTGCCTGGCGGACGCCTTCGTCGACATGGTCCGCAAATTGCGCAAAATTGTCGATGAATTGTTCGACGAGCGATTGCGCCGTGCGGTCATAGGCCGCCTTGTCGGCCCAGGCTTCGCGCGGGTCGAGCAGCGCCGAATCGACGCCGGGTACCGCGACGGGAACCTGGAAGCCGAAGTTCGGGTCCTTGCGGAATTCGGCGTCGTTCAGGCTGCTGTCGAGCGCCGCGTTGAGCAAAGCGCGGGTCGCCTTGATCGGCATGCGCTTGATGCCGTCCATCGTCGCCATGCCGCCGGTCCAGCCGGTGTTGACCAGCCAGCACTGGACCCCGCCCTTGGCGATGCGCTCCTTGAGGAGGTTGCCGTAAACCGACGGGTGGCGCGGCATGAAAGGCGCGCCGAAGCAGGTCGAGAAGGTCGCCTCGGGCTCGGTCACGCCGATCTCGGTGCCCGCGACGCGCGCGGTATAGCCCGAGAGGAAATGGTACATCGCCTGGTCGGGGGTCAGCTTCGCGATCGGAGGCAGCACGCCATAAGCATCGGCGGTCAGCATGATGATGTTATGCGGGACAGGACCCATATTCTGTTCCGAGGTGTTCGGAATGAAGTCGATGGGGTAGCTGCCGCGGCTGTTCTCGGCGAGGGTCGCGTCGTCGAAGTCGAGTTCGCGCGTCTCGGCGTCCATCACGACATTTTCGAGCACGGTGCCGAAGCGCTTGGTGGTCGCGTAAATCTCGGGCTCGGCCTCGGGCGATAGGCGGATCATCTTGGCGTAGCAGCCGCCCTCGAAATTGAAGACCGCGGTGTCCGACCAGCCATGCTCGTCGTCGCCGATCAGCGTACGCGAGGCGTCGGCCGACAAGGTGGTCTTGCCCGTGCCGCTGAGGCCGAAGAAAACCGCGGTGTCGCCGTTCGGACCGATGTTCGCCGAGCAGTGCATCGGCATCACGCCCTTCACGGGGAGCAGATAGTTCAGGATGCCGAACACCGACTTCTTCATCTCGCCGGCATATTGCGTGCCGCCGATCAGGATCAGTTTCTCGCTGAAATTGACCGCGATCACCGTTTCGGTGCGCGAGCCATGCTTCGCCGGGTCGGCGCGGAAGCTCGGCAGGTCGATGATCGTATATTCGGCCGCGAAGCTCGCCAGTTCTTCGGCCGTCGGGCGGCAAAGCAGCGTGCGGATGAACTGGCTGTGCCAGGCGAATTCGGTGACGACCTGCACCGCGACGCGGTGCTCGGGCTGCGAGCCGCCGAACAGCTGCTGGCGATAGAGGCGCGGACGCTCGGCGAGATGCGCGAGGAAATCGGCCTTGAGTGCCGCGAAATGGTCGGGCGTCATCGGGACGTTGGTCTTGCCCCACCAGATCGTGTCGCGCGTTTCGTCGTCCTGGACGATGAACTTGTCTTTTGCCGAACGGCCGGTGTGCTTGCCGGTCGCGACGACGAGCGGGCCGTCCTTGGCGAGTCGGCCTTCGCCCTGGCGCACCGCTTCCTCGATCAGCTGCGCCGTGCCCCAGTTTTCGGCCACTTCCGCCGCCGTTTTCACGGTCGTCGAACCGATCACCACATCCGTCATGACTCAAGCCTTTCCCAAATTTTCGTCCGCCTTTGCATACCTATGCAGCGCATGCCAAGCGAAAGCGCTGGGCCCGCATGAACATGGGTGCCGACGGGACGTCGAATTCCGAAATTGCGGCCGCGTTAGCGAGGTTGGAGGATGAGGTCAAAAGATTAAAGGCGGGTTCGGCCCCAGCGCCCTAAGGGAACCGGTGGCAAGCGCGCGATGTTGTGACCGGGCGGCACATCGGCTAGTTGCCGGGACGTCCGCCCCTATGGAAAGAGCATGACGGCAACCATCGCGCTGGTCGACGACGACCGCAACATCCTGCAATCGCTGTCGATCGCGCTGCAAGCCGAAGGCTTCGTCACGCGCGTCTATTCGGACGGCGAGGCGGCGCTGAAGCCGCTGATCGACAATCCGCCCGACCTGGCCGTCTTCGACGTCAAGATGCCGCGGATGGACGGGCTCGAACTGCTGCGCCGCCTGCGCGAAAAGAGCCAGCTGCCGGTGATCTTCCTGACCAGCAAGGACGACGAGATCGACGAGGCGCTGGGGCTGGCGATGGGCGCCGACGATTATATCGCCAAGCCTTTCTCGCAGCGGCTGGTGATCGCGCGCATCCGCGCCATCCTGCGCCGCGTCGAGCTCAACAAAAATGCGCCCGGGGACGAGGACGAACCCGTCGCCGACCCGATCACCCGCGGGCGCCTCAGCATGGATCCCGCGCGGCACAAGGTCGAATGGGACGGCAAGGATGTGACGCTGACCGTCACCGAATTCCTGATCCTCGAAACGCTGGCGAGCCGCCCGGGGATCGTGCGCAGCCGCAACCAGCTGATGGACGCCGCCTATCAGGACGACGTCTATATCGACGACCGCACGATCGACAGCCACATCAAGCGCCTGCGCCGCAAGTTCCGCGAAGTCGACCCCGACTTCGACGCGATCGCGACGCTCTATGGCGCGGGATACCGCTTTGCCGACGAAGGCTGATCCCGCGCGCGACGCCGAGGACCAGCCGCTGGTCTGGTCGGCGCGCTGGTCGCTGACGACGCGCATCCTGGCGGTCAATATCGTCGCGATCGCGCTGCTCGCGGGCGGCTTTTTCTACCTCGACACCTATCGCAGCCGGCTGGTCGACACGCGCGTCGAGGTGATGAAGGACCAGCTCGCCATGCTCGACGAAGCGCTCGAGGCGGCGCGACCCGACCAGCGCGAGCGGCTGATCGGCGAATTCACCCGCGCGACCGAGTCGCGGCTGCGTTTCTATGCACCGGGTGGCGAGCGCCTTTACGACAGCTTCGAACACGCCCCCCCCACCTACACCCTGCGCGACCCCGACCTGCAGCCGTGGAAGCGCGACGCCGCGCGCGCGATGGACCGCGGCATCGACTGGATCGTCGGCGCGCCCAATTATCCCGATTTCGAGGAACCCGCGGTCGACCGCGGCGCGGCCTGGCCCGAGGTCGTCCAGACGCTGAAGAGCGGCGCAGGCACAACGCGCTTTCGCTACGCCCCCGAGCGCACGCCCTTGCTGACCGCGACGCGGATCGTCGATCTCGACACGCCGCAGGTGATGCTGATGACGCTGAACGCGCGCGACATCACGCGCACGGTGCGCGCCGAGCGCTTCCGCCTCGCGGTCGTGGTCGCGATCGTGCTGCTGACGTCTGTGCTGCTCTCGCTCTTCCTCGCGCGCACGATCGTCCGCCCGCTGCGCAAGCTGGCGCGCGCCGCGGTGCGCGTGCGACTGGGGCGCGCACGCGAGGTCGTCGTCCCGCGCCTGCCGAGCCGCCGCGACGAGATCGGCACCCTCGCGCGCGCGCTCAGCGACATGACGCAGGCGCTGCGCGAGCGCATCGACGCCGGCGAACATTTCGCCGCCGATGTGACGCACGAGCTCAAGAACCCGATCGCCTCGGTGCGTTCGGCGATCGAGGGGCTCGGCCGCGTCAAGACCGACGAGCAGCGCGCGCAACTGCTCGCCATCGCCGACGAGGATGTAAGGCGGCTCGACCGGCTGGTCACCGACATCAGCGACGCGAGCCGCATCGACGCGCAATTGTCGCGCACCAGTTTCGAGCCGATCGACGTGGGGCTGATGATCGAATCGATGCTCGCCTCGCGCGCGGCGCGGGCCGAGAGCAAGGACGTGCCGCAACCGCGCATCGCCTTCGCGCGCCCGCGCAAGGGCACGACGATGGTGATGGGCGACGGGCACCGGCTGGAGCGCGTGATCGACAATGTCATCGACAATGCGATCAGCTTCTCGCCCCCCGGCGGGCTGGTCTGCGTGCGCGCGACGCGGCTGGGCAGCGACGTCCATATCGGCGTCGACGACGATGGCCCCGGCATCGAACCCGCGCAGCGCGACGCCATTTTCCGCCGTTTCCACAGCGAGCGCCCCGACGGCGCCTTCGGCCGCCACAGCGGGCTGGGCCTCGCGATCGCGCGGACGATCGTCGAGGGGCACAGCGGCCATATCGCCGCGCGCGATCGCGACGACGGCCAGCCGGGCGCGAGCCTGCTGATCACCCTGCCCGCGGCGGAAGCGGCGAATGGAGAGAATTGATCGTCGGCTTGCAGCCGTGCTGACACGCCGGTAAGCCTCTCGGCCATGCTGCCGCGCCGGACCGCTCTCGATATCGTCAATATCCACGCCAGCTGCGTCGCGGCGGGCAGCCGCGGCATATTGATCCTCGGCGCGTCGGGACAGGGCAAGTCCGACCTTGCGCTGCGCCTGATCGACCGCGGCGCGCGGCTGGTCGCCGACGACCGCTGCGACATCTGGTTCGACCGCAGTCGCCTGTGGTGCCGCCCGCCCGCGAACATTGCGGGCAAGATGGAGGTGCGCGGCATCGGCATCGTCGACCAGCCCTTCGTCGCGCCGGTGCCGCTCGCGCTCGCGGTGCGCCTCAGCGAGCGCCCCGAGCGGATGCCGCCGGCGAACCAGAGCGAGACGGTCGCGGGGCATTCGCTCCCAGCGCTGCTGCTCGCGGGGTTCGAGGCGTCGGCGCCGATCAAGGTGCTGATGGCGCTCGACCGTCTCGGCAGCGCATCATGAGCGACGACGGCCAGCGCCTGCTGCTCGTCACCGGCCTGTCGGGCGCGGGAAAGTCGACGGTGCTCAAAGTGCTCGAGGATCTGGGGTGGGAGGTCGTCGACAACCTGCCGCCCGCGCTGCTCGACGCGCTGCTCGCGGCACCCGCCGGCCCGGGGCGCCAGAGCCGCCCGCTCGCGATCGGTATCGACAGCCGCAGCCGCGGCTTCAAACCCGCGCCGCTGGTCAAGCGGATGAAGGAATTGCGCGAGGCGGGCGGGCGCGACATCGACACGCTCTTCCTCGACTGCGCGGGCGCCGAGCTCGAACGCCGCTTTTCCGAGACGCGGCGCCGCCACCCGATGGCCGAGGACCGCCCCGCCGCCGACGGCATCGCGCGCGAGCGCGAGACGATGGAGCCGCTCCGCCGCTGGGCGCAGCACGTCATCGACACCACCAATTATTCGAGCAACGATTTGCAGCAGGAGGTGCGCCAGCGTTTCGGCGAGGCGGGGACCGACGAGCCCGTGCTGAGCGTGCTGAGCTTCGGCTTCGCGCGCGGGCTGCCGCGCAACGCCGACCTGGTGTTCGACATGCGCTATCTGCGCAACCCGCATTGGGACCCGGTGCTGAAGCCCGGCACCGGGCTCGACCCCGCGGTCGCCGCCTATGTCATGGCCGACCCCGCCTATGCGGCGACCGTGGCGCAGATCGAATCGCTGCTGCTCGCTTTGCTCCCGCGCTACCGCGCCGAGGGGAAAAGCTATGTCACCATCGCCTTCGGCTGCACCGGCGGGCGCCACCGCTCGGTCCATGTCGCCGAACGCGTGGCCGCGACGCTCCGCGCGGCGGGCCATGCGCCGACGGTGACCCACCGCAACCTTGACTCCGCCCCGCAAGATGGGCTTGAGGGCAAGCCCCCGTCCGCGTCTCCCGCATCCGGCGGCACACAAGTATAAGGGTCTCGACTGCATGGGCACCGACAAGGCATTGCCGCTTCTAGGAATGGTATTGGTGACCCATGGCCGCCTCGCCGAGGAAATGGTGACCGCGATGGAGCATGTCGTCGGCCCGCAGCGCGCGATCGCGACGGTGTGCATCGGCCCCAACGACAATATGGAGATGCGGCGCAAGGAAATCGCCGACGCGATCCACAAGGTCGACGAGGGCCGCGGCGTGATCATGCTGACCGACCTGTTCGGCGGCACCCCCTCGAACCTCGCGATCAGCCTGCTCGACGCCGGGCACACCGAGGTGATCGCCGGCGTGAACCTGCCGATGCTGATCCGCCTCGAAAGCGCGCGCAAGACCATGGAACTCCGCCCGGCGGTGATCGCCGCAAAAGAGGCGGGGCAGAAATATATCTCCGTCGCATCCGAAATGCTGGGGGTGGGTCCATGAACGAGACGAGCGAGACGGTCGAGATCACCAACCAGCGCGGGCTGCATGCGCGCGCGAGCGCCAAATTCGTGACCTTCGTCAGCCGCCTGCCCGAGACCGTGTCGGTCGAGGTCGAAAAGGGCGGATCGCGCGTCAACGGCACCTCGATCATGGGGCTGATGATGCTGGGCGCCGCGAAGGGCGATTCGATCACGATCCACACCAAGGGCGACGGCGCCGACGCGGCGCTGCTCAAACTGGTCGGGCTGGTCAAGGACAGCTTCGGCGAGGATTGATCCGATGGCCCCACTTGGCCAGCAAAGCGCCCGCCGTTCGCGCATCGAGAGTTTTTCCAACCCGCTGGTCAAGCGGATGCGGCTGCTGCGCGAGAAGCGGCATCGCCGCGCCGAGGGGCTGTTCCTCGCCGAAGGGCTGCGCATCGCGACCGAGGCGCGCGAGGCGGGGGTGCTGCCCAAGTGGCTGTTCCTCGCCGACGAGGGCGCCGCGCATCCGCTGGCGCAGTCGCTGGTGAGTGCGACGCTGGCGGCGGGCGGCGAGGTGATCGACACCACCCCCGCGATCCTCTCGAAACTGTCGGGCAAGGAGAATGCACAGGCGATCGTCGCGATCTACGCCGAACCCAGGACCGCGCTGGCCGATCTCGACCGCGATGCGGCGCCGATCTGGCTGGTCGCCGAGCGGCTGCGCGATCCGGGCAACCTCGGCACGATGCTGCGCACCGGCGACGCGGTCGGCGCGGGCGGGCTGATCCTGCTCGGCGATGTGACCGACCCCTATGGCGTCGAGGCGGTGCGCGCGAGCATGGGCGCGATCTTCACCCAGCGGCTCGTGCAGGCCGAGTGGGACGATTTCCTGCCCTGGCTGCGCGGCGGCGCGGGCCAGCTGGTCGCGACCTGGCTGGGCGAGGATACGGTCGATTATCAGGCGGTGGCTTACGCGGCGCCGACCTTCATCCTGGTCGGCAACGAATCGCAGGGCATGCCCGAGGCCTATGCGGCGGCGGCCGATGTGCGCGTGAAGATGCCGATGATGGGCAAGGCCGACAGCCTGAACGCCGCGGTCGCGGCGGCGGTGATGGCCTATGAGGTGCTGAACCAGCGGCGGCGAGGCTAGCCGTTCAGCGACGCGACACCGCGGCGCAACTACACCCGCCTCTCTTCCGTTCGTGTCGAGCGAAGTCGAAACACGCGAGCATCGCGCATGACGCATCTCGACTTCGCTCGATGCGAACGGGTTTTGGAGAGACGATCATGTTCAAGCCGCTTGCCGTATTGCCGCTCGGCATTGCCCTCGCCGCCTGCGTCCCCGCCGCCGAGGCGCCGCAGACCCCCGGCACCCCGCCCGCGGCGAGCTATTTCGCGCTCGGTACCGAGCCCGGCTGGACGCTCGAGATCACGCCGGGGCTGCTCAATTACGATGGCGACTATGGCGACACCAAGATCCTCGTCCCCAACCCCGGTGCGCGGCCGAGCTTCAACGGCGAGCGCTACGTCACCCCGCGGCTGACGGTCGACATCACCCACGGCGAATGCAGCGACGGGATGAGCGACCGGCGCTACCGCGACAAGGTGACGCTGACCGCCGACGGCAAGACCGTGCAGGGCTGCGGCGGCGGCATATTGCCGCCGACCGAGCTTGCGGGCACCAGCTGGTCCTTCGTGTCGATCAGCGGCGTTGCGGTCGCGAGGGACCGGCCGACGTCGCTCACCTTCGAAGCCGGAAGACTGAGCGGCAGCGCGGGGTGCAACCGCTTTTCGGGGAGCTATGAGCGCGCGGGCGGAACGCTGACCGCAGGGCCGCTGATGGCGACCGAAATGGCGTGCCCGGGGCCGGGCATGGCGCAGGAGAGTGCCTTCTTCGAACTGATGCGCGGGCCGGTCAGCCTCGACTTCCCGAGCGACGGCACGCTGATCCTGACCGGCGCCGAGGGGCGCACGGCGGTGCTGAGGCGGGCGATCTAGCGCCCACAAATAGGTCCCGTTCGTGTCGAGCGAAGTCGAGACACGTCGGCGCCGCGCGAGACGCATCTCGGCTTCGCTCGATGCAAACGGATTTGGGTAAGCTACTCCCCGTCGTTGACCGCCGCCGGAGCGCTCGCGAGTTTGGCGAGCGGGCGCGCCGCCTGTTCGGCGACGGGCAGCGCCGGGATCTCCTTGTCGCCGGTCTCGATATCGAGCGCCTCGAAGCGCCGCGCCTGCGTCAGCACCTGGCTTTCGAAACTGCCGACGAAAGCGTTATACGCGCCCGTCGCCTGGTCGAGATTCTTGCCGACGCGCGCGATATGCGCGCCCATCACCGACATGCGCGCATAAAGCTCCTTACCGAGCGCCGCGATCTCGCGCGCCTGGCCCGCGAGCTTTTCCTGCCGCCACACCGCGGCGACGGTGCGCGCGATGGCGATGAGGTTGGTCGGGGTCGCGAGCAGCACCTTGCGGTCGAAGGCATAGTCCCAGAGGTCGGCGTCATGGTCGAGCGCGGCGGCGAGGAAATGCTCGCCGGGGACGAACATCACGACATAATCGGGCGTGTCGTCGAACTGGTTCCAATAGCTCTTTGCGCCGAGCGTGTTGACATGCGCCTTCATCGCCGCGGCGTGCGCGGCGAGATGCGCGGCCTTTTCGCTCTCGTCGACCGCGCCGAACGCATCCTGGTACGCGTTCAAGGACACCTTGGCGTCGATCACCAGATTTTGCCCGCCGGGGACGCGCACGACGACGTCGGGGCGGAGACGCCCGCCCTCGCCGTCGGCCACGCTGACCTCGGTCTGGAAATCGGCATGTTCGGAAAGCCCGCAGCTTTCGAGCACATTGCGCAGCTGCTGCTCGCCCCAGCGCCCGCGCGCCTTGGGAGCGTTGCGCAGCGCGTTGACCAGCTTCGCCGCCTCGCTCGACACGCGTTCGGTGCCCGCGCGCATCGATTCGATCTGGCCGTGGAGGAGTCCGAAGGCGTCGCGCCGCTCGGCTTCGACCTTCCCTACCGCTTCCTCATATTTCTGCAGCCGCTCGTGCACGGGGTTCAGCAGCGCCTTCAGATTCTGCCCCGCGCTTTCCTCGCTCTGGCGAAAGCGCGCGTCGGCGCGTTCGAGAAAGGCCTTTTGCGCCTCGCCGAGCATCGTCTGCCCGACCTCGCGGAACTGCGCGGTGAGCGCGGCCTGCGCGTCCTTCAATTGCGCGATCTGCGCCGCATGCGCTTCATCGCGCGCGCGCTGTTCGCTGACCAGCCCTGCGAGCCGCAGATCGGCGGCCTTGCGCGCCTCGGCCTCGGCGGCGAGGTCGGTCACCGCACTCTTGAACCGTTCGGTCAGGCTGTCGCGCTCGGCCTTGAGCGCCCCCGCCTGCCGCCCCGCGAAGAGCCAGCCGATCAGCCCCCCGATCGCGAGGGCGGCAAGAGCGAGCAGAAGCGAGAGCGGGTCCATGCGCGGAACATAGGACGAACGCCGTGCGCTTGGCCAGCGGATTATTTCTTGGCGAAGGGGTCCCCGCGGTCGGCGGTGAGGATCGAATCGATCATCTTCGTGAGCGCGGCGACCTTCTTTTCGGGATGCGCCGGGGTCTCGCACTTGTTCGACAGCCGCGTCTCGCTGCCGTCGGCGTTCGCCGCCTCGATCACCGTGTGGCAGAGATAGCCCGTGCCGCTGCCGTCGTGGATGAACCACTGGACATGGTCGTCGTCCATCTCGCGCGCCTCGACCGTGCGATCCTCGGCGTCCTCGAGGCTGCCCGCCGGATAACCGCGGTTGACGAGATAGCTGCGCACCTCGCCCGCGGTGAGTTTGTAGGTCGCAGGGCTGCTCCCCGCCTCGCCGCTGCATGCGGCGAGCGTGGCAAGCGTAACTATCGCCAGCAGATGCGTTTTCATCTTCCCGTCCCCCTGGAATGACGGGAATGCCCCTAGCGCATCGCGGTTAGCGCCGCGTTAAGCGTCAGGCGAAGTCGCTCGCGACGTCGAGTTCGCGCACGCGGCGCTTCTGCCGCGCGGCATCGACCAGCCGGCGAAGTTCCTCGCGCCGCTCGGCCGCGCGCTCGATATGGGGCATGACCAGCGCGCCTTCGCGCGTCGTCTCGTCGCTGGAGTCGATGCTGATCGTCCCAATCCCTGCCCATTGGTTGACGAGGGTGAAGTCGAGCCGGATGTCCTTGACGCGGTAGAGCTCGATCTCGTCGATGCTCTTCACGAAAATGCCCTTGCGCAGGATCAGCCGGTCCTCGGTCACCTCGTAAGTGACCATGAGATTGTGCACCCAGATCGCGGCGATGATGATGAAGCCCACCCCGACGAGGCAGAGCAGCAGCGTCAGCCAGCCGAGCAGGGTGCCGCGCAGCCAGCCCCAGGTCGAGGAACGGAAGCGGTCGAGGATTTCGGGCACGGCACTCTCCTTCGATCGAAAACCTATAGCAGGTAAATCACCACATAGCGCGCGACGAGCGCCGCGAGCAGCAGCGCGCTCCACCGCGGGCTTTTGACACACATCGCCGCGACCATCAGCGCGACGAGGATCAAAGTCATGATCCACGCGAGCGGGCGCGCGAGGTTGGCGGCAAGGTCGGGCTGCGCGAGATAATAGCCGAGCTGCGCCGCGAGCAGGATCAGCAGCAGCCCGAGCACGATCCGGCGTACGCGGAAATAATGGACATCGAGATCGGCAAAGCCCTCGGGGTGCGAGGGGAAGACCAGCCGCGCCGCGAGGAAATAGAGGCTGGCGAAACCCGCGACCGCCATCAGCGTCGTGTTCGACACTGCGATATCGTCGCGCGCGACCCACGCGGCGCTCCAGAAGGAGAGGAGGTCGAGCATCACGAACACCGCGAGCAGCGGGGTCAGCCAGCCGATCGCGAAGCGCTCGCGCTCGGCCTCGGCGGCGAAGCGCGCCTCGATCGCACGCCCGAGCCCGCCGAGCAGCTCGACCATCGAAAGGCCGAGCAGCAGGCTGTAGAGCGCAAAGACGAATTCGAAATCGCTCATGCCGCCTTCCATTCGGCGGGCAGGATCGCGCGATAGGCGGCGAGGCCCGGCGCGCCGCCGATCGTCATGCCCTGCTTGAGCATCCAGTAATGGCGCACGATCTCGGCCTGCTGTTCGAGCCCGTAGCGGTGGAGCGGCCAGCCGGGCTTGAGGCTGTAGTCATAGGTCGCAAACGGATGGCGCATCAGGACGAGGTACCAGCGGCCGCGCTGTTGCGCCTGCCAGACATGCGTCATTTCGTGGATGAACAGCCCCTTGGCTCGCAGCTCGTCCTTCGCGGGGCAGGAGAAATCGTCGCAATAAACGTCACCGCGAGGGTGGAAATGCAGATGCCCCATCGGTGCCATCACGACGCCGCGCGGCTGGAAGAATATCCATTTGCGGTGGCGCACGCGCACCGCATCATAGTCGATCGCGTCGCCGAAGACGCTGCGCGCCAGCGCGATTTCGCCCTCCGTCAGTCGGCGTCCGTCGCGGTCTCCGCCCCCCGTCATGTCCGGCTTATTTCTTCGTCGCGTCCGCCGGCTCGCCATGCCCCATCGCAGCGTGATCCATCGCGGCGGGCGCGGTCGCGGCGCTGCCGTCGGCGCCCGCGGCCGAGGCCTGCTTGATCGGCATGTCGAACAGGATGCGCTCGTTGTTGTTGTTGGTGAAGACGAAGGCCATCGGCAGCTTGCCCGCGCGCACCGCTGCGGGGTTGATGTTCCAGATCATCAGATGCTTGCCGCCCTGCTTGAAGATCAGCTCGCCCTTGGCGGGCACGGCGGCACGGAACAGCGGCTTCATCGTCACCACGCCGTTTTCCTTGACGCTTTCGTGCATCTCGACGCGCTGCGCGAGGTCGGCGGTCACCGCGACCAGCTCGACCGGCACCGGGCCGCCCTCGACGCGGAAATAGCCGACCGCGGGACGGTCGGGGGTCGCGCCCATCACGATATGCCCGCTGACGACGTTGAGGGGCTGGCCCTTGCCCAGATTTTCCTCGCACGCGGTCAGGGTCAGCGCGGTCCCGGCGAGCGCGGCGCCGAGGAACAGGCGATGGGCGAAGGGCTTCATGGCATCAGTCTCCAGTAAATGGCTCGATTTTCCTGTTCCCGATAAGCCCATTGAGTCCTTGTGCCAAGGATTAGCGCACCTATATCGCCCCCAACAAACCCATGGACGGCGTGCCTTTTCAGGGCGCCGGAGAAGCAACAAGGACGGAATATCAATGGCAAAAGTGATCGGGATCGACCTCGGCACCACGAACAGCTGCGTCGCGGTGATGGAAGGCGGCAAGCCCAAGGTTATCGAAAATGTCGAAGGCACGCGCACCACGCCCTCGATCGTCGCCTTCGCCAAGGACGGCGAACGCCTGATCGGCCAGCCGGCGAAGCGCCAGGCGGTCACCAATCCCGAAAACACCATCTTTGCGGTGAAGCGCCTGATCGGCCGCCGCTTCGACGATCCCATGACCAAGAAGGACATGGAACTCGTCCCCTATACCATCGCCAAGGGCGCCAACGGCGACGCGTGGGTCAAGGCGGGTGGCGAGGATTATTCGCCGTCGCAGATCAGCGCCTATATCCTCCAGAAGATGAAGGAAACCGCCGAGGCCTATCTGGGCGAGAAGGTCGAGCAGGCGGTGATCACCGTTCCCGCCTACTTCAACGACGCGCAGCGCCAGGCGACCAAGGACGCCGGCAAGATCGCGGGCCTCGAAGTGCTGCGCATCATCAACGAGCCGACCGCGGCGGCGCTCGCCTATGGCCTCGACAAGACCGAGAACAAGACCATCGCGGTCTATGACCTTGGCGGCGGCACCTTCGACATCTCGATCCTCGAGGTCGGCGACGGCGTGTTCGAGGTGAAGTCGACCAACGGCGACACCTTCCTCGGCGGCGAGGATTTCGACTCGAAGATCGTCGAATATCTCGCCGACGGCTTCAAGAAGGACGAAGGCATCGACCTTCGCGGCGACAAGCTGGCGCTCCAGCGCCTGAAGGAAGCCGCCGAAAAGGCGAAGATCGAGCTGTCGTCGGCCGCGACGACCGAGGTCAACCTGCCCTTCATCACCGCCGACGCCAACGGGCCGAAGCATCTCGTCAAGACGATCACCCGCGCCGACCTCGAGAAGCTGGTCGAGGATCTCGTCAAGCGCACGCTCGAGCCGTGCAAGAAGGCGATCAAGGACGCCGGCGTCAGCGCCAGCGAAATCGACGAAGTCGTGCTCGTCGGCGGCATGACGCGCATGCCGCGCGTCCGCGAAGTCGTGAAGGATTTCTTCGGCAAGGAACCGCACACCGGCGTGAACCCCGACGAAGTCGTCGCGATCGGCGCCGCGATCCAGGCGGGCGTGCTGCAGGGCGACGTCAAGGACGTGCTGCTGCTCGACGTGACCCCGCTCTCGCTCGGCATCGAGACGCTGGGCGGCGTGTTCACGCGCATGATCGACCGCAACACCACCATCCCGACCAAGAAGTCGCAGGTCTATTCGACCGCCGACGATAACCAGTCGGCGGTGACGATCCGCGTGTTCCAGGGCGAGCGCGAAATGGCCGCCGACAACAAGGCGCTCGGTCAGTTCGACCTCGTCGGCATCCCGCCGGCGCCGCGCGGCGTGCCGCAGATCGAGGTGACCTTCGACATCGACGCCAACGGCATCGTGTCGGTCCACGCCAAGGACAAGGGCACCGGCAAGGAACAGCAGATCAAGATCCAGGCCTCGGGCGGGCTCAGCGACGCCGACATCGACCAGATGGTCAAGGACGCCGAGCAGTTCGCCGAAGAGGACAAGAAGCGCCGCGAGGCGGCCGAGGCGAAGAACAATGCCGAAAGCCTGATCCATTCGACCGAAAGCCAGCTCCGCGAGCATGGCGACAAGGTCGACGAGGCGCTGAAGTCCGAGATCGAGGCCGCGGTTGCCGAAGCCAAGACCGCGGTCGAGGGCGGCGATCCCGCCGCGATGACCGAAAAGGCGCAGGCGCTCGCGCAGGTCGCGATGAAGCTGGGCCAGGCGATCTACGAGAAGGAACAGCAGGCCGCGGCGTCCCCCAGCGCCGACGATGCCGGCGAAGCCAAGGCCGACGAAGACGTCGTCGATGCCGAATTCTCGGAAGTCGAAGACGACAAGAAGTAAGAAACTCTCCCCGCCGCATGCGATGCGTGCGGCGGGGCTGAGGGGGCATGAATTATGTCGCTCGACATCGATTATTACGAACTGCTCGAAGTCGAGCGCACCGCCGACGACGCGACGCTGAAGGCGAGCTATCGCAAGCTCGCGATGAAATACCACCCCGACAAGAATCCGGGGTGTGGCGACAGCGAGGCGCGTTTCAAGGCGATCAGCGAAGCCTATGACTGCCTGAAGGACCCGCAGAAGCGCGCGGCCTACGATCGTTTCGGCAAGGAAGGCGTGCGCGGCGCGGGCGGCTTCGGCGGCGGCAATGGCGATTTCGGCGACATCGGCGACATCTTCGAATCGATCTTCGGCTCGGCCTTCGGCGGACGGCAGCAGCAACGCGGCCCCGCGCGCGGCGCGGACCTGCGCTACGACATGGAAATCAAGCTCGAGGACGCCTTTACCGGCATCAGCCGCGAGATCCAAGTCGACGTCGCCGCGCGCTGCGACGCGTGCGACGGTTCGGGCGCCAAGCCCGGCACCTCGACCCACCGCTGCGCCACCTGCGCCGGCCACGGCAAGGTGCGCGCGCAGCAGGGCTTCTTCATGGTCGAGCGCACCTGCCCGCAGTGCCAGGGTTCGGGCGAGGTCATCGCCGACCCTTGCGGGCAGTGCCACGGCGAAGGCCGCGTCGACCGGCGCAAGACGCTGACCGTCAACATCCCCGCGGGGGTCGACGAGGGTACGCGCATCCGCCTGTCGGGCGAGGGCGAGAGCGGCGCGCGCGGCGCGGCGCCCGGCGACCTCTATATCTTCCTCCACATGGCGCGGCACAAATTGTTCGAGCGCGAGGGCACGACTTTGTTCACCCGCGCGCCGATCAGCTTCACCACCGCGGCGCTCGGCGGCTGCATCACCATCCCCGGGCTCGACGGCGAGAAGCACGAGATCAGCATCCCCGCGGGACTCCAGTCGGGCAAGCAGCTCCGCCAGCGCGGCGCGGGCATGCCGGTGCTCAACGGCCGCGGCCACGGCGACCTCGTCATCCAGGTCGATGTCGAGACCCCGACCAGGCTCAGCGCACGCCAGAAGGAATTGCTCGCCGAGTTCCGCGAAACCGAGACCGGCGACGAATGCCCCGCGAGCCAGGGCTTCTTCTCGAAGATCAAGGATATGTGGGACGATCTGACGGACTAACCCATCCCTCTCCCCTTGTGGGAGAGGGTTGCGCAGACTTGGCGGCTTGCCGCCTAGTCAAAGCTGGGTGAGGGGTCGCGGTCCAAAGGACCGCGCGAGCCGGAGGCTCGCAGACCCCTCATCCAAGTCCGCCTAATCGCTACGCGACAAGGCTCCCTATCCTTCTCCCACACGGGGAGAAGGACTTTGCATCTGGACCCTGTCCCGGTAACCTTCGCGCGATCCTCCGCGAAAGGTCCTTCATGATCCGCGCCGCCCTCTTCGCCTCGGCCCTCTTCGCCGCCCCGCTGCCCGCGCTCGCGCAGACCGACTGGTCGAAGATCGAGATTCGCACCGAAAATGTCGCGCCCGGCCTCGCGGTGCTCTTCGGCGCCGGCGGCAATATCGCGGTCAGCCACGGCGCCGACGGCACGATCCTGGTCGACGACCAATATGCGCCGCTGACCCCGAAGATCGAGGCTGCGATCGCGGCGCTCGGCGCGCCGCCCGCTAAATGGCTGATCAACACCCATTGGCACGGCGACCATAGCGGCGGGAACGAGAATTTCGGCAAGGCGGGTGCGATGATCATGGCGCACGACCATGTCCGCGAGCGCATGACGGCGGAGCAGATCGTGCGCGGCAAGCCGGTGCCGCCGAGCCCGAAGCAGGCGCTGCCCGTGCTCACCTATCACGACGGGATCACGCTCCACCTCAACGGCGACACGATCAAGGTGATGCATGCGCCGCACGCGCACACCGACGGCGATTCAATCCTGCATTGGCAGGGCGCGAATGTCTTCCACATGGGCGACCTCTTCTTCCACAAGGTCAGCCTGCCCTTCATCGACCTCGACAGCGGCGGCTCGGCCTATGGCGTGGTCGCGGCCGCCGACAAGGTGCTCGCGCTTGCCGACGACAAGAGCGTGATCATCCCCGGCCACGGCCCGCTCGCGACCAAGGCCGACCTCGCGGCCTATCGCGCGATGCTCGCCGACGTGATCGCCGCGGTCGAAAGCGCCAAGGCGGCGGGCAAGACGCAGGACGAGGTCACCGCGATGAACCTCGCCGCGAAATATGAGATCGAGGGCGGCTTCATGCCGACCGACGGCTTCGTCGCGTCGATCTTCAACAGCGAAAAGGGGCATCCGCGCGGGCACCGGCCCGACCGGTCGCTCGACGTCATGGGCGAGCACGACCATGGCGAGAGGCCGCATTCGCACTGACGCAGATCAGGCCGGCCCGATCTCCACCCTCAGCTCGGCGATCAGCGCCGCGATCTTGGGCAGCCGCCCCTCCTCCTCATCCAATATCGCATGGAAGGCCCGGCGCTTCACCGCCGCCAGTTCCTCGCCCGCGAGCGCGCCCTCGCCGCCGACGCTCGACGCGACGATGTCGATCAGCCTGTCGGCGCCGTGGAGGCGGCCCCAGAGATAGTCGTTCTCGCGGTAGGCGCGGCTGAAGAAGGCGCCGAAGGCGTTGAACTCGATCCCCTTGAGCATCGCCGCGGCGCCGCCGGTGCGGATCGCGGTCGCGTCGGAGGGCGAGATTCGGTCGATCTTGATCGGGTCGAACTCGTCGAACCCCTCGCCCTGCAGCAGCGGCAGCGTCGCGATGTCGTAGAAGGGATAGCCGAGATAGGCGAGCAGCAGCGCGCGCCGGTCGTCCTTGGGCAGCGCGCCCAGCGCCTCGGCGATCAGCGCGTCGGCGGCGGCGTCGGCGCCGATCAGGTCGCGCCGCGCGCCGATCGCCTCGATCCACTGCCCGGCATCGGCGTCGGCGGGCACGTCGAGATCGGCGAACCAGCTGTCGCCCTCGCGCTCGAGATAGAGGCCGAGCGCGGCGTAGATGGTGTCGCGCATCGCGTCGCAGGCGGGGTCGCGGGCATCGCGCTTTGCCTCGACCACCCGGTCGAGCTCGCGCGCGAGAAAACGCAGCCGGCGGATGCGGAAACCGAGGTCGTGGGTGCGGAAGAAGGTGACGGCGTCGCTGCTCGCCCCCGCGCCGCGCTTGCCCGAAATGCGGTCGAGCCCGCGTGCGCGCACCTCGTCCCAGATCGTCTGACGGCGGATGCCGCGGTGGATGTCGCCTTCGGGCGGGGCGAGCCGGTCGACGATGCCGACGAGCTCCTCGACCATCGCCGACAGCTTGAGATGGCCATAGGGCGAGAAGGCGAAGCCCGCGCGCGCGGCGGCCTCTTCCTGCGCCTTGGCGCGCCACTTGGCGAGGCGGGCGGTGGTCGGCGTGTCGAGGAAGAAGGTGGTACCGAAGAGCGCCGCGACCTGTTCCTCGACCTCGACCTTCATCGCGTCGACGATATGCTGCATGCGGCGGATGCGGCGCGACATGCCCTCGATCGCCTCGACATTGTCGCGGATCGGCTGTTCGCGCGGGATCTCGGACATCGCGCCGAGGATGGTCGGCAGGAAGCCGGGCAGCCGCGCCGCCTCACCCTCGGCGACCTCGCCCGACTTGCCGATGCTGATCGCGCGGTAATCGGGCTTGGGGTCGATATAGATGAAGCGGCGGTCGATCTCGCGCCGCGCCGGGCGCTGCTTGAGCGCCGAGATCGCGGGGCGGAAGGGCGCGTTGGCGAGCACCGAGCCGTCGATCAGCACGCGGTCGGCGGGATCGCCCTCGCCGCCCGCGGGAAGCTGGGTACGGATGAAGGCCTCGCGCCCCGGCCAGGCGACCCCGCGCTTTTCGAGCACGGCGTCGAGTTCGCGTAGCGTGAAGGGCGGGAAGGCGCCGGGAAAGCTCGCGGTCGCACGCGCCGCCGCCGCGAGGCCAGGGACATCGTCGAGCGGCTTGCCCGAGCGGCCGTCGGCGCGGAAATGGAGGACGAGGCGATGCTCGTCCTCGGTCACCCGCGGCGGGCTGTTGAGCGATAGCGCGACGCGGTGGCCGGCAAAGTCGGTGACCGAGACGAAGAGGTCGACCGGCTGCCCCGCGGGGACCAGCGGCGGCCCCTGCGGCCCCGCCTCCATCGCGTCGAAGGCGTCGAGCAGCAGGTTCGAGAAGGTCGCGCCGCCGAAGGGCGGTTCGAACCAGCGTGCGCGCACGAAGCGCGACAATTTGGCGCGCACCTCGTCCTGCGCGCCCTCGGCGACGGTGCGGTCGATGACGTTGCCGCGCTTCTTCATCATCCAGCCGGCGATCGGCACTGCCCAGAATTTGGTCGCCGCCGACAAGGGGCGCGCGTCGGGGTCGAGCAGGCTGTCGACGTCGGCGTCCTTCAGCCACAGCTCGGTCAGCGGATCGAGCGACTGGCCGGTCGCGAGCGCGCGCGCGAGGAAGACGCCGTTGATCCCCCCGGCGCTCGCCCCCGCGACGATGTCGGGCAATATGCGCAGCCGCGTGCCGCCGCGCTCGGCGATGGCGATCAGGAGGTCGCGATAGACCGCGCCGGACCCGCGCTGGCCGCCGCCGTCGTGAAAGGCGCGCGACGCCGCGGCGAGGCGCCAGATCTCCTTGGTGACGCCGTGCATATAGACCGCCAGGCTGATGCCGCCGTAGCAAATCAGGGCGAAGCGCAGTTCCTTTTCCCGCATGGCGGGGGTGATAGCGCGGATCGGGGGGCGGCGTCACCCTTTGGCTAGGCCGGTTTGGGGGTAGTAAGTGCCGTTGCCCTGTCCAAAGTTCAGGAAAGTTCAGCCCTGTGCGCCTGCCCTCGGGGCCTCAGTCGCCCCTTTTGTCGACGGGGGAACGAGTCGGGATCGACGACTTGCATAGCCGGATTTATTAGGAAAGGCCTTTTTTGAGGGCGGCGGTTTTGGGGTGGTTTTACGACGTTAAGCCCCTCCTCTTCAGAGGAGGGGTAGTGAGACTTGGTCCGGCGTAGCCGGGCCTTTAGTCGAACGGG